>ENA-ORDP01002040-ORDP01002040.1-marine-sediment-metagenome-genome-assembly--contig:-NODE-2040-length-10216-cov-2.639406_pt1 | contig 10216 bp, 8 predicted proteins | sample MGYA00248627_ERZ508539 | MGnify/ENA primary metagenome ERZ508539 (study PRJEB26208, sample SAMN05571518) | marine sediment metagenome | biome: deep sea; feature: Hydrothermal vent; material... | reverse complement strand
TTTATAAATAACAGGGCCTCTACCCTCTAATTTTATCCAAATTGCAATCAGTATCAATAAGGGGGAAAGCAGCAACACACCTGGAAGAGTAAAAAAAAGATCAAACAGCCTTTTCACAAACATTTAACTACTACTCAATAAAGTACATACAGCATTAATTACCCTGTCGATATCAGAATTTTCCATTTTTGTATAAATAGGCAAACTAACAGCCTTACAGTAAGCATTAAATGAATGTTGAAAATCATCACTTTTATATTTATATGTATCTCGCCAGTATGGATGCAAGTGCAATGGAATAAAATGTACGCTACACCCAATTCCCAGATCAGACATTTCTTGAATAAACTGATCACGCGTTAATGGTGCATCATCATTCAAACGCAATACATACAAATGCCATGAATGCATATCATTTCCAGGTGGTGCAGGGGGTAGCTGAACTGGCAAATCAATAAATGCATCATTATATTGACACGCAATTTTCTCTCTGGTTTTCTGAAACTTATTGGCCTTACGGAGTTGATGAATCCCCATAGCAGATGCAATATCAGTAAGGTTATACTTATAGCCTGGAGCCACCACCTCATAATACCATTTGGGCACATCTGAAACATAACGGTCAAATGCATCCTTACTAATCCCATGCAGTCGCATAACACGACAACGTTTAGCAATTTCAGGATTATGTGTAACCAACATGCCGCCCTCGCCTGTGGTTATCGTTTTAGTTGCATAAAAACTAAACACTGTTGCATCAGTATCAAGTGAACCAATTAAGTTGCCGTTATAACGAGCAGGTAACGCATGTGCCGCATCTTCAATAACGCTTAATTTACATTTTCTTGCAATACTAATAATTTTATCCATGTCACAAGGTAATCCTGCAATATGAACTGGAATAATCGCTTTCGTATCTGGCGTAATAGACTGCTCAATTTTTCGGGGGTCAATATTAAGTGTCACCGGGTCAATATCAACAAAAACAGGGTGTGCGCCAAGGTAACGAATCACTTCTGCTGTCGCTGTAAATGTATACGGTGAAGTTATTACTTCATCTCCAGGCCCGACGCCAATTGCTTCAAGTGCCAAATGCAACCCTGCAGTCGCTGAATTAGTAGAGATACATTCTGCATCACAGCCAAGCCATGCAGAAAAATCTTTTTCAAATTGTCTGGTTTTTAGCCCTGTAGTGATCCAGCCACTTCTTAATGTATCTACAACTTCCTGAATTTCTTCTTCGCCAATTTCAGGCGCGAGCGAGGAAAGCTCCTCAAGGCAATGGGCCAAGTAGTCCTCGTCCCGGCGGGCGGCCTGTAAAGCGATTTCGGCCTCGGCCCTGACCCGGGAAGCCCGTTGCCAGCCCCGGTATGCGTCCCCAACCTTTTGAACCGCGGGCCCCAGTCCACCATGGGCGTCGAGCAAATCCCCATGCATCCCCACCTTGAGCAGGCGTTGGCTTTCGAATTGCCCGTGCACCTCGACCAGTTCATCGCCAAGGACGCGCAGAAGGGTCGCGCTAACCGGTTGATCGTTGACAAAGGCCCGCGAACGTCCGTCCGCATCCAGCGTCCGGCGCAGGATCAAATCTTCATCTTCAAATTCAAGGCCGTGTTCATCAAGCAATCGCCGCAGCGACTTATCCCCCGCGCCGGGATCGAAAACCGCCGTGACGGTCGCCTGATTTGCGCCGTGGCGGACCAGCCGTTTTTCGGCCCGCCTTCCTAAGGCCAGACCCAAGGCGTCCAGCAAAATAGACTTGCCCGCCCCCGTCTCGCCGGTCAGGACCGAAAGGCCGGAGCGGAAGGAAATCTCCAAGCGGTCGATAAGAACGACATCCCGGATCGACAGGCTGCGCAGCATTCCGCTTCCTACCAGATTTGATACCAGGGTTTTTCGGCCTTCGGTGCGCCGGGCTTCCCGGCCGGCCTGGCTTTAACTTTCGCGGTTTTACCTGCCGGCGCGCTTTGTGGCGGCCTGGGCGTATCGGATTTCCAGAATTTATACCAGGACCCGTCATTTTCCTCGTCGATGGAGGTACTGCGTACGACGGGTTTGTCCGATTTCCAGAATTCATACCAAGGAGAGGTTTCCGGGGGCCGTATTCGTGTATTTTCGACCAATTCATAGGCGTCGATATACCATTCGCTGCCGGGGAAGTTATAGCCGAGAACCGCCGCCGTCTTCCGGGCTTCTTCCTTAAGGCCGAGGGCGACGTATGATTCGATGATCCGCAACAGGGCTTCGGGAACGTGGGTCGTCGTTTGGAATTCATCGACAACCCGCCTGAACCGGTTGATGGCGGCCAAATAGTGTTTCTGCCTCAGGTAATAGCGCCCGATATCCATCTGCTTACCCGCCAGGTGGTCGTAGGTCAGGTCAACCTTGAGCTTGGCGTCCTTGGCGTATTTGCTTTTGGGGAAGCGGGCGATCAGATCCCCCATGGTTTGCAGCGCCAAACGGGTCATTTTTTGGTCGCGGGTTACATCGGAAATCTGCTCGTAATAGCTCAACCCCTTCAGGTAATAAGCATAAGCGACATCCCTGTTCGAAGGGTGAAGCTGAATGAAGCGGTCGAGCGATATAATGGCGTCGTCGTAGTTGTTGTCCTGATAGTAGCTGTACGCGGCCATCAATTGCGCCTTGGTGGCCCAAGCCGAATAAGGATGCTGACGTTCGACTTCATCGAACAATTTAGCCGCGTCGTTGAAAAATTTTTGCTCAAGGACTTTCATGGCTTCGTTGTAAATTTCATCGACGGGCCGTTCCACATAGCCGCTCGTATCGTCTTCGGACACACAGGCGGAAACCGAAAGCACGGCCAAGGACAAAATAAAAGCTGTGAGAAAGGCGCGGGAAGTGATCTTTGGCATGGGCCGCTTCGTATATCCACAATACGATCCGGCGGCCGATCCGCCGGAATCCGTAGGATCGAACTATATCACGCCGACACCGGGTCCATGCAACGCCGAAAGCGAAGATCTAATTTATCCGGAAAAATCAGGCTAAGGCGGCGAGGGAAGGAACGGTTTCCTCGGACCAAGCGTCGGTTCCGATCACCTCGGCTTCGTCCGCCCCCAAGACGTCATAACTCCAGGCGTCGGGGTTGGCGAACAAGGCGCGCAACAACTTGTTGTTGGCGTCGTGGCCTGAACAGACCCCGGAAAATTTTCCGATAACGGGCGCGCCCGCGAGATAAAGATCGCCGACGGCGTCCAAGGCCTTGTGACGGACGAACTCATCGTCGAAACGCAATCCGCCTTCATTGAGAATTTTATCGCCGCTGATGATGATGGCGTTGTCCAGGGAACCGCCCCTGGCCAAACCCACGGCGCGCAATTTCTCGGCGTCGTGCAGGAAACCGAAGGTCCGGGCGCGCGCGAGTTCTTTTTTAAAGGACCCCTTCGCCAAGCCTAAGGAAATGGTTTGCTGGGAAATCGCCCGATTGTCGAAGTTGATTTCAAAAGAAAGAGAAAAACCGTCGGCCGGAGACAACGTGGCGACCCGCGCGCCGTCGCGGATGGAAATGGGTTTTTCGATTCTGATGAAGCGCCTCGGCGCGTCCTGTTCCTGAACGCCGGCGCATTCGACGAGAAAAACGAAAGGACCGGAACTGCCATCCATGATGGGAACTTCCGGCCCGTTGATCTCGATCAGGGCATTGTCGATCCGGCATCCGGCCAAGGCGGCCATAAGGTGTTCGACTGTGCCCACCGTTACGCCGTCTTCATTGCCGAGTACGGTACACATGCGCGTATCGACAACCCGGTCCCAAGAGGCAGCAATATAAGCGCCGCGCCCGGCAATATCGATCCGCCTAAAAACAATACCGCTGCCGCAAGGCGCGGGTTTTAAGGTCATGACCACCTTATGGCCGGAATGAAGCGCAACACCCTTGCAGGAAATTTCGCTTTTAAGGGTCCGCTGCGAAACGAACATTGCGTCGTTGGGAATTGCGTCGTTGGGAATGGAAGCGTCTTTAAGGAATTCCGGTTTTTTGATTTTTGTCACCCCGCCCATGCTTACCTGTTCTTCCTTTTTCGACTTAATTTTTTCTGGGCCTTGTTTTTGTTTTTCCCCGCTCAAGGCAACGAGACTAAGATTAAACTCGAGAAATTTTATTTCTTATTAAAAAAAACATCGCCCCTGTTTAAAAAAAACATCGCCCCTGTTTAAAAAAAACATCGCCCCTGTTCATAAAAGACAAAGTAAAAAGAAAGCTTCGCAAGCATGTCTACCAACACACCTCGAAGCTTTCAAATCACTCTTTGTTTCTGAATGTTACTCTTTATTTTCCTCGGCCGGGACGGGCTAGTTCGCCTGCCTGCGCAGAAATGCCGGGATATCGAGAAGATCGCCCCCTCCGTCGCTCGCATTAATGCGATCGGTTGGATTGAGCCCACCCAGTTGGTCTTGGCCGGCAGGGGCCGGTTTCATGGTTTGAACGGGGGCCTCGGCGGGTTGTGGCCGGACGCCCGGGTGGGCTTTGGGCGGAGTCGTTTCGGCCTTTTCCTCAGGTGACGGGCGGCTGCCGGTGACGCGTTTGAACAGGCTCAGCCTCTTCTTTAGCGGCTTCTTCTGCGCTTCGGGTTTTTGTCCCTTGGCGCCATTGGACATCGCCGCGACGGCGTAAGGATCAGGCGCGGATCGGCCTTCCGACGCTTCGGGTATGACCGGAGCGGGCGGAATATAGGCGTCTTTCACGCCCACGCCAGGAGTCGCCGGGGGCGGCGTCCCTTGATCTTTTTTCGTTCCGGCCTCCATCGCCACAGCGGGAGCGGCGCTTACCGGGGAGGGATTTTCCTGGGTTCGGGAAACCTGCGCCACTTCCTGGATTTCCTCTTCTAGCGTGGCTTTTTCGGGCGCCATGATGGGCGGGGCCTTTTCTTCACTGTCGGTCAAGTTGTACAAGGTCGGGGCCGGCATCTTGGCCAGATTCGAATCCATGCCGGTGGCGACGACCGAAACCCTCATCTTTCCTTCCAGGCTTTCATCGAAGGTCGAGCCGAAGATGATATAAGCGTCCGAGTCGACTTCGGAGCGGATACGGTTGGCCGCTTCGTCGGCCTCGAACAACGTCATGTCCATGCCCCCGGTAATGTTGATGAGAACGGCCTTCGCCCCGTTCATGGACGTATCGTCGAGAAGCGGGTTGGAAATGGCGGCCTCGGCGGCGTCCAAGGCGCGGCGTTCGCCTTCGGCTTCGCCCGTCCCCATCATGGCCTGGCCCATTTCGCTCATCACCGAACGGATATCGGCAAAATCGAGGTTAATCAGCCCCGGCATCACCATCAGATCGGTAATCCCACGAACGCCGGAATAGAGCACCTCGTCTGCCATGTTAAAGGCGTCGGCAAAGGTGGTCTTCTCGTTGGCCACGCGGAACAGGTTCTGGTTGGGAATGACGATCAAGGTATCGACGTATTGTTCGAGTTCCTTGATTCCTTCTTCGGCCAGATGCATCCGGTGAGCGCCCTCGAAATCAAACGGCTTGGTGACGACGCCGACGGTCAGAATCCCGTGTTCGCGGGCGGTTCGCGCAATAACCGGTCCCGCGCCCGTTCCCGTTCCTCCGCCCATTCCCGCGGCGATGAAGGCCATGTTCGAGCCCTTCAGTTGTTCGGCGATTTCGTCTATCACTTCTTCGGCGGCGTCCCGTCCCACATCGGGCCGCGAGCCGGCGCCGAGACCGCGGGTTATTTCGACACCCAACTGGACACGACGGTCGGTTTTCGATCCCATCAGCGCCTGGGCATCGGTATTGGCAACGACAAAATCGACCCCTTCCAGTTCCTTCTGAATCATGTTGTTAACGGCGTTGCCACCGCCGCCGCCGACACCGATAACGGTAATGTGAGGTTTAAGTTCGGGTGTTCCGTTGGTATCCGGAACGCTCAGATTAATGGTCATATCGTCCTCCATAGAATAAATCCTTTAACGTCTGTGACGGGAACGGATGGTGGCGTTCTTCGCCGTAAAAATGCGGGCCGGTTTCCCCCCTTGGTTGGTGTCATGGTTTTTCTCCCCTGCTTAAAAATTTTCACGTAACCACTGTCCGATACGCCCGAAGCGACCGTTTTGAACCTTGAGCGGATGGCCGCTTCCTTGTGCGCCCGCCCTTGGATTGTTGACGGCGTAGGTCAAAAGGCCCGCGCATGTGGCAAATGCCGGTCCGACGACCGCTTCGGCCATTCCTTCAAACGGCTTGGGACGGCCCAAGCGAACCTGTTTGTCGAGAATTTGTCCCGCCAGCTCCCTAACGCCGGGCAACTGGGAAGCTCCGCCGGTCAGAACGACCCGGCGTCCGGCTGTTTTATCGAATCCCGCGGCCTCCAGGCGGGCGCGCACCATTTCAAAGGTTTCCTCCAGCCTGGGCCTGATGACCCCGACCAGCATGGAACGCGGCACTTGATGGGCGAGGGTGGCGTCTTCTTCACCGATCAAGGGAACCTTGATGATCTCGCGGTCGTCCGAGGAAGACGGGATGGCGCTGCCGTAAAGGGTCTTCATTCTTTCGGCATGGCTGAGCGGCGTCGACAGCCCCATGGCGATATCGTTGGTCACATGCCCGCCGCCGACCGGAACGACGTCTGTGTGGACCGGTTCGCCGTCGAAGAAAACGGCGATGGACGTCGTCCCCCCGCCCATGTCGATGCAGGTGACACCCAGGGCTTTTTCATCGTCGACCAGACAGGCGAGAGACGACGCGTAAGAAGAAACGACCCGGTCCTCAACATCGAGATGGCAGCGGGCAACGCAGGTATCGAGATTTCGCAACGCCCCCGTGGCCGCGCTCACCACATGCAGGTTGACGCCGAGGTTTTCACCGTAAAGTCCACGCGGGTCGCGCACCCCCTTGTTGCCGTCGATGCTGTAGCCGACGGGAATGGTGTGGATGATTTCGTGGTTCTCCGGCTGTCCGTCGAGCAAGGGGCCGGGGTTGAGAATTTTGCGCATATCGGCGTCGCCGATTTCGTGTCCGGCAATGGAGATCCTGTAGGAAACCAACCGGGATTGGGGCGATCCGGCGGATAGATTGACGATGACGCTGCGGATATTTTCCCCGGCCATCTGTTCGGCCGCCTCGACCGTGGCCCGGATCGAGGTTTCCGCCGCCTCCATGTCGACGATGCCGCCCGAACGCAGGCCACGAGACACCTGATGTCCGATACCGACCACCGTCAGCCCTCGTTTGGCTTCGGGCCGGGCGATAAAACAACAGACCTTGGTCGTGCCCACGTCGAGCGCCGCGACCAAGCCGCTCCGGCCCCTGTTCTGCGTCGATTTATTCATCCCCATCTCATCCATTTTTTTCATTTTTCAACTTTTAAGTGTCCCGTCCGGTTGCCCTTGGCGAAAGCTTTCCGGGCTTGCCTTGCCTTAAGGTTTTTACCGGGTTCTTACGCAGGATCAGCCGATCGGGAATACGCAGGTCCAGAACCTTCACCCCCCCGCTCAGAACCCGGTGCGTGCGGTCATATTCGGCCAACCGCGCCCAGGCCCGTTCCGGGGACGTCTCGGGCAAGCGAACATCTATCCCCCCGGTAAGGCGTAAATTCCAACGTCGACCGCCGACCCAAACGGCAGACCTGACCATGGTCATCAGGTCGGGTTGTTCGCCGAGCATCCCGAACAAAGTCGCCGCTTGTTCAGGGGCTCCTTTACCAACGATAACGGGAAGGTCGGCGAATTTCTCGATCCCTTTCTTCAAGATGACCACACCGTCCCACCCGATCAGGGAGAAACGGCCGTTTACCTGCCAAAGAGCCATGGGCCTGCGTTCCTCGACACGCAGGAAAACGGTGTCGGGAAGCATTCGTTCCACCGTCGCCGTCTTGACCCAGGACAGGCTCTCTATCCTTTTTCGCGCTTCGCCTAGATCGAAGGCCAGTATGGGGGCGCCGCGTTCCAAACGAACCGCTTCAAGTAATTCCTTGCGCGATGTTTTTTCTCTGCCAACGACCAGGATTTCATCGACCCTGAAGCCCGCCTCGCCCGAGAGCGCGATAAGGCCCCAACGGACTTTCTCAAAAAGGCGAGGCACCGTCCCATCGTTCCAAAGCCACCAACCTGCCGCCATTCCCGATGCCAAAATCAACCCCGAGACCGAAGCCGTGAACCGGCGACCTCGCCAAACCGGCACCACCTTGCGGCGCGGGATCCCTCTTTTCCGGCCTCGTTTGATATCGACGGCCACCTTGGTTTTCTTCCTTTTATCGCTCATACGTCACACTCCGCCCGCTCGACCATCCATGACACCAATTCGGGGAAACCAACGCCCACGGACCGGGCCTGCTCGGGGACCAGGGAGGTCGGCGTCATGCCCGGCTGGGTATTGACTTCCAGGATCACCAGCTTTTCCCCATCGGCCCTGAAATCGGCCCGCGACACGCCCCGGCACCCCAGGCTGCCATGGGCCACGGCGGCAAGATGCAGGGCTTCTTCGTAAAGACCGCGACCGATCTCTGCGGGCAGCGCGTGTTTTGATCCGCCCTGTTCATATTTCGCGTCGTAATCGTAAAAACCCGGCCCGGTGGTAATTTCCGTGACGGCCAGTGGCCGATCCCCCATGACCGCCACCGTCAGTTCCTTGCCGGGAACGTATTCTTCGACCAGAACCGTCTCGCCGAAGGGCCAGCCCGTATCGCCGAAAGGAACTTCGTTATCGCCTTCGCGCACGATATGGACGCCGACGCTGGAGCCTTCATTCAAGGGTTTGATGACATAGGGCCGGGCCATCACGTCACCGGCGAGGGCTTGTTCGTGACTGATAACCTTGCCCGGCGCGACGTTTATTCCGGCGGCCTTGAAGATGTCCTTGGCCATCGGCTTATCCATGGCCAGGGCGGACGCGAGCAGGCCCGAATGGGTATAGGGAATATCAAGGATATTAAGCAGGCCCTGAATGCAGCCGTCTTCACCGAAGCGGCCATGAAGGGCGTTGAAAACCACGTCGGGCCGGGGGTAAAGGTGGGTTAGCAAAGCCCCGGCGTCACGCTGGACGTCGATGGGAGTCACCCGGTAGCCCGCTTCCTGCAAGCCCTTGGAAACGGCGGCGCCGCTGATAAGAGAGATCTCGCGTTCGGCCGACCAACCGCCCATCAGAACCGCAACGTTCTTTACGTTCCGCCCGCTCATGGCGCCCCCCCTTCCAGCGCTGTTTCATTCCCATGAAGGCCCAAACGCCTGATTTCCCATTCCAGGACAACCCCCGTTTCCTCGGCGACACGCCTCCTGATTTCCTCGCCCAGGGTTTCGATATCGGCGGCGGTGGCGTCCCCCGTATTGATAATGAAATTGCAGTGTTTTTCCGAAACCTTGGCCCCGCCCCGGCTCAACTCCCGGCATCCGGCGCGCTCGATCAATTGCCACGCCTTGGCGCCGGGCGGATTGGCGAAAACACTTCCCGCCGTCGCTTGGCGGAAAGGCTGGTTGGCCTGCCGGGCCGCCTGGATTTCGTTCATTCGCCGGACAATTTCCTTACTCTCACCGGGCCGCACTGAAAGGCGGCTGGAAATGAAGATCCAATCTTCCGGCACGGCGCAACTGCGATAGGTAAATCCCAGGTCATCCAAGGAAAGCCGCTTTGTTTCTCCGCCGCCATCCAGGGCCTCGGCGCTTAAAACCACGTCTTTCATTTCCGTCCCGAAAGCACCCGCGTTCATACGCAAGGCCCCGCCGATCAGGCCCGGAATTCCACTGAGGAATTCGAGCCCGGCTTTGCCCTTTTCCTGCGCCGTTAAGGCCACGGTAAGGTCCAGCGCGCCGGCCCCAACCGTCATTTCATCGCCCTTAATGGCGATCTCGGCGAACTCGCGCCCGAGCTTGATAACGACGCCGGGGACACCCCCGTCCCGGACCAACAGGTTCGACCCCAGGCCGATTACGGTAACGGGGACATCCAGGGGCCGGGCGTCGAAGAATTGGCACAGATCGTCCCTGTCCTTTGGCTTGAACATGATTTCTGCGGGCCCGCCGGTGCGGAACCAGGTCATCTTGCCGAGATCGGCGTTTTCGGTGTAACCGCCCCGAACGCGCGGCAGTTGAAGGATCAAACCGGGTTGGAATTGGGTCGGGGTCATGATCTCGCCACCTCCTTTTTCCCGGCGCGCAATTGCGCCAACTCGGCCGGCAGGGCCTGGGCCCAGGCGGTGATGGTTCCGGCCCCAAGGCAAACAACCATATCCCCCGGCGAGGCCATGTGGGCGATCCTTCC
>ENA-ORDP01002039-ORDP01002039.1-marine-sediment-metagenome-genome-assembly--contig:-NODE-2039-length-10216-cov-4.057573_pt1 | contig 10216 bp, 7 predicted proteins | sample MGYA00248627_ERZ508539 | MGnify/ENA primary metagenome ERZ508539 (study PRJEB26208, sample SAMN05571518) | marine sediment metagenome | biome: deep sea; feature: Hydrothermal vent; material... | reverse complement strand
TAGATTTAATTAACGCCATAATAAGTAATAGTTATGATCTGCTTTCCTGCTGATTATTTCAAAAAACAAATCAAAAAACGGTGAAACTTCAGTTAGCCTACTCTTTATCCCTTAATTCCTGCGTCAATTCAACTACACCTATGGCATCGGTATTTCTTGCTATGGGAAAACGCTCAGAGCCTGCATAGACCACAAATTTTTTGGTAGCTCCAATATCTTCGCACGCTCTATGAAAGCCTGGGTGAATTTTCGGGGCGCTACTGCGTTTCACTTCTATTGCCCATATTTCGCCGCGCGGCCCTTCAACAATCAGATCGATTTCCGTCTGCGCCGTGGTTCTGTAATAACTGTATCGCCACTTATTAGATAAAACACCGATGATATTTTCGACAATAAATCCTTCCCATGAAGGCCCCGCCACCGGGTTACCCAGGAGCATTTCATAATTCGATATGTTGAGCAGGCGGTGCAGAAGACCGGTGTCCCGCAGATAGATTTTTGGTGATTTAACGATCCGCTTTTTTGTATTACCCGCCCATGGCTGAATCTGCCTCACCATGTAAAGGTCTGTAAGGATATCGAGATAATGGCGTACAGTGGTATGGCTGATCTCAAGGCTTTTGCCCAGATTCGACATATTGATCTGTTGCCCGTGGAAGTGAGCCAGCATCGTCCAAAACCGGCGCATTCTTGTCGCCGGAATATTGGGGCCCATTAGCGGGATATCACGTTCGACGTAAGATGATATAAAATCGGAACGCCAGTTCCAGCTTTCATCATCATTTTCGGCAAGGTAGCTTTCGGGAAATCCACCCCGGAACCATAATTTTTCCGGATTAAATCCGATTGGGTCTGTAGCGTGAACCTCAAGAATAGAAAAAGGTTTTAATTCCAGAAATCGAATACGGCCTGCCAGAGTCTCGGATGATTGTTGTAAAAGATCGCGGGAGGCTGATCCTAAAATAAGGAATTGTGCGCTTTTCTCCCCTGCCCTTTTGCGAATGTCGATAAGCCCTCGCATCACCCGAAACAGGTCAGGTTTGCGTTGAACTTCATCAATAATAAGAAGCTGGTTTTCAAAGCGGCGTAAATAACTTTCGGGATCATCGAGCTTGGCAAGACCGGTGTCGAGTTCCAGATCAAGGTAAGATGTTGGCTTGTCGGCGATGGTTTTTGCAATCTCCAGGGCGAGTGTGGTTTTGCCGACCTGTCGTGATCCTAGCAGGGCAACAACCGGCATGGAGCCAAGTGCTTTTGTGAGATTACTTTTTAGTATGCGCGGAATCATATCGGCATTATGCAAGAATGGCTTGCAGATTGCAATAAATGAATCTGATTATTTGCATATGAGGCTGTATAACTTCTGGTCCTTTCTTAAGGGTTTCCACTAAGATAAGGATAAATTCTTTTCTTTCTTTAAATCAGAGTGGTGGATTTAGCCTGCTTCCGTCTCGTCCCTCGCAGTGTTCGGTAATGGCGCAGAAGTTCTGACCTGTGCTGGACTGGAGGCTGGCGCTGTCTCGAAAGGATTTCGTTATGAACGGCATCGTCCTGAACGAGCCCTTCTCTATCAGCTGGTTGAACAATACTACCCCGAGTTAGCAGACTTGATGGCTGCCCAGGGTAAACCTTTGCCTGGATATGTGCGACGGGAATTTGGGATGTTTGGACTGATAGGTGGTAAGGATCAAATGCTTTTTCTGTAAACACGTATGATAGTTATACCCCACCTTACAGGGTTATGATTGCCTGATTAAGGACTGGATTAAATGATACGATCAGCTTGGAGTAGATCATAATGAACTGGAGCGAAAAAGATATCATCACATCGTTGAGTTATCCGGGCGATCACCTGCCGGAAGATGCCTTGCATGAGGCGATCAGGCGCTACGATAGGATCAGGGACGAATTACACGCCGCCCTGAAACTCAGTCCCGATGAAATCAAATATATGGAAGAGGCTGCTGGAAAATCGTTTAAGCTAAAGTTTTACGCCATGTATCTGGCGGCGGAACAACGTGACGCCGACACCTTCCCTCTCATTCGTGATTATTTTACCACCCATGGAGAACAGGCGTGGGATAGCCTTGGCAACACCTCCACCAGAGATATGGCTAGAATCCTGGCGTCTGTGTGCAATGGCGATGCAGCAGCCCTGAAATTCGCTGTCGAACTGGATGGCATGGACAGCTTTGCACGCATGTCATGCCTGGATGCTCTGGGCATTCTAATGTGCGAAGGTGATTTGCCGCGCAGGAAGCTGCTTGAATGGTTTCGGGTATGGCTACGCGACGATAGGCTCAATCAACAGGAATATGGTTATCTGGCTAATATTTGTATCCTTCTTGCCCTGAAAGAATTCAGGGAAGATTTGCTCGCCAGCCTGAAATCCGGGCGCCTTGATGCTGAAGCAATCACTATGGGAGATATCGAAGATGAATTGCCACATGCGGAAATATCAGATTTTACCCGCCATCTGTTTTCTCCGGTCGATGATGCCGTCAGTTTAATTCTGGAGTGCAGTTTGCGAGGTTATTTAAGCATTCTGTTTACCATGTTTGATCGCAACGATTTTGATGCGCTTATGCCCTTTTTTCAACAGAACAGGGAAACCAGGGTAGCGGGCAAATTTATGCCGGAATACCTGCATGGATTCATGTTCGGCGTGGTCATCACCCCGACGCTGATGATGCTCAGCGATTGGCTCCCATCCCTGTTTGGCGATGGCATACCGGAACTTCAATCTGATAAGGAGACTGAAACAGCCCAACAAGGATTAATGCTATTCTACAACCGTTTAAACGCAGAACGACTGGATGGAATGTTGACGTGTCCGTTCGGCGATCACGACTGCACAACCAACGACCTGGCAGCCATGGTAAAAGAGTGGTGCAGCGGCTTTGTGCGTGCCATTGGGCTACGTCCGGAATACTGGATCCCGAGCAAAGACGCTAATGGGATCTCTGAATTCACCATGTCCATAACGAGCATTATGGCTCTTTCCGATGAAAAGAAAGCTGTCGATCTCCTGAAAATGTCCGGCAAGAAAAATATAGCGTCAGAGCGCAAGAAACTGCTGGAGGGATGCCTGGCTGGTATCACTGCATCCGTTGAAGTGTTGCTCACACACGGGGATGAGCATGACGCATCATACTTTTCCGACCTTGTACTCCATCAACCCCCTGCTCATAGCAACAAGGTTGGCCGCAATAAACCCTGCCCTTGCGGCTCTGGGAAGAAATTCAAAAAATGCTGCGGCGCACCTGCCCGATCAATACATTGATACAGGCTCGCCAAACATTAAAACGCCATTTCGGCTTTGACGCCTTTCGCGAGGGTCAGGCCGAGGTGATTACTGCGATTATTGGCGGCCATTCTGCGGCGGCTATTTTTCCTACAGGCTCCGGAAAATCACTCTGCTATCAACTGCCTGCCCTGCATCTGCCTCATTTGACGCTGGTTGTTTCTCCCCTGCTGGCGCTGATTCAGGATCAACTGGAGTTTTTGCGCGCCAGGCAAATCCCTGCCGCGGATATTCGCTCCGGGGATGCGGCTGGTGATTCGGGATGCCGAATGGGTAATACGGCGTTCGGATTATGCTTCCGATAATGGCTATCAGTTGACCTGCGAAGGGATCTCGGAGATGGTTCGTGGACATCAGGGAATCTTTCTCACCAAACTGGAAAGCCATATCCAGATTCTGAACCCGGCTGAAACCAAAATTATTGCGGATATGTCTCCAGGATATGCTGATTCTTTGCTCTATATGGAGAGTCTACTGAGGCAGCGGGCGAGCAATGACGCCAGCATCCAGATTGCGCATCAGGCGGCCATGAATCGGGTGCCTTACCAGTTTGATCCGGCACTGCAGGCATTACAGCAGCCACGCCAGCGTATTCTGATTGCCGATGCCGTGGGGCTAGGAAAAACCCTGGAAGCAGGCATTCTGACTACAGAGCTCATTCATCGGGGGCGTGGTAAACGCATTCTGGTACTGGTCGTAAAGAGTATGCTGACCCAGTTTCAAAAAGAGTTCTGGAACCGTTTTACCATTCCGCTAACCCGGCTCGATTCAGTTGGCCTGCAACGGGTCCGCAACAAAATTCCTACGAATCACAATCCTTTCTATTATTACGATAAAACCATTATCTCCATTGATACCCTGAAACAGGATTCCGAATACCGTGTCTATCTGGAGCAGGCGTATTGGGACATTATCATTATCGATGAATGCCATAATGTGGCGGACCGGGGCAGTGGCCTGGGCAGCAGTAGCCAGCGCTCCCGTTTGGCGAAACTGCTCTCCACCCGGTCCGATACCCTGATCATGTTATCGGCGACACCGCATGACGGCCGCGCCAAGAGTTTTGCCAGCCTGATGAATATGCTCGATCCCACCGCCATTGCCGATTCAGAGCGTTATTCCAGTGATGATTTCAGCGCCAAGGGGTTGGTGATCCGGCGCTTCAAAAAAGATATTAAACACCAGGTTAGTGATGTGTTCCGGGAGCGCAAGGTCGATATGCATACGCAGGCGGCATCGCTTGTCGAAGAGAGTACGTATCGTGAATTGTTGGATATTCCTTTTACCCGCAATGGTGAAACGGCAGTGGCTCATTCCGCCCTGTTACGCGTCGGCTTGCAAAAGGCTCTGTTTTCCAGCCCGGCGGCCTGCCTGAAAAGTGTGACTGAACGTCAAAAGAAATTGATTGCCCAACAGGAAAAGTCATTCAGTGAAGAGGTGGTGCATGAGCTGGCCGCCTTGGACGAGCTGGCTGTTCGACTTAAGCAGGTGACTGCGGATCAATACAGTAAATATCAGGCACTGCTGGCATTGATCAAAAGCAAGTCGTTCAACTGGTCGGCCAGAAGTAAAGATGACCGCCTGGTGATCTTTTCCGAGCGTATTGAAACACTCCACTTCCTTCGTGCTCGCCTGCTTGAGGATTTGAAACTGAAAGAGAAGCAGTTACAGATTCTGCATGGTGGCCTATCCGATGTGGAGCAACAGGAAATTGTCGAAGCCTTTGGTAAATCGGAAGAGCCGGTCCGTATCCTGATCTGTTCCGATGTGGCCTCTGAGGGCATCAATCTCCACTATTTATCGCACCGCCTGATTCATTTTGATATGCCCTGGTCGCTGATGGTGTTCCAGCAGCGCAATGGCCGCGTGGATCGTTACGGTCAGGTGCATGAACCGCAGATTCATTACCTGCTGACCGAGAGTCGAAATGAGCAGATTCGCGGCGATATGCGTATTCTCGAAGTATTGAAAGAGAAAGATCAGCAGGCCTATGAGAATATCGGTGATCCATCCACCTTTATGGGTGTGTACGATGTTCGTGAAGAAGAGAAGCTGACGGAACAGGCGATGGCGGATGGTGCAACGGCAGAGAATTTTGCTGCGCAGTTGCAGCCCAAACAGGATGCCGGTGAAGACTTGCTGGCGCTGTTTCTTGGCCAGTCACCTTCCGAGCCCCCTGAAGAGGCACCCCTGCAAGATGAACCGCTGGAAATCCATGAATCTGAAAGCCTGTTTCCCAGCCATTATGCCTGGTGCAAGGCAGCCTTGAAACGGTTGCAGGACCGGGGTGAAGCCTTACAGGTCACGCATGATGATGCCAGCGAGCGGGTGAGTCTGTATGCCAAACCGGGTAGCGACCTTGATCAGCGCTGCAAATTTCTGCCACGGGAAATCATGCCGGAAAACCGCATTTTCATACTGACTGCCAACAAAGACACCATCACCGAAGAAGTGAACCGTTGCCGCCAGGATGAAAGCGCCTGGCCAAAGCAGCATTTATTGAGCCGTTCGCCGAGACCCTGGCTCGTACCGGCTTGGGGCGGACTCCTTTGCCGAACCAGGGCACCGATCCTGATCAACGTATTGCAGCATTGTTGCCCGAAGCCGTGAATGAAGCAGGCCGCTGGATGGACAAGCAACGCCAGGCATTTGAAACCCGGATCAATGCCCAACTGGAAGATCACCTCTGGGCTGGGAAGATGTCCGTGACCTGCCCGCAGGTTTCGAGATCATCCGCACCAACACCGACGACACCCGCCCCGGTGGCCCCAGAGAGAAACAGATCACCTGCACCGCCCCGTTTGATCGCTGCTACCGCGAAGATGATTATCGTCAAGCATGGGCGGTGTTTGATGCGTGTTTGCGACAATGATTTGTTGCAGAGCTTGAGCGGATCATTGAGCCGAATGTATATTTTCATGACAATGTAGAATGGGGTTCATTGTAAAGTTGTCTGATGATGCGTGGCTTGCAGTGGAAATTTCCAAGCGTGCTGTGACAGGGGCCAGGAGCATTAGATAAAGCATAGGGCAATTTTTGCAGGGTCGATTAGCCAGTAACAGGTATGGGAGATAAGTGCGATGTTAAGACAGTTACAAATTCAGAATTTCAAAGGATGGAAAGATACCGGCACCATTCAAATGTCTCCCATTACCCTGTTCTTTGGCGCAAACAGTTCGGGCAAGTCCAGTATTGGACAGTTTCTGATGATGTTGAAACAGACGATTGAATCATCAGATCGAAAGTCCGTGTTTTACCCTGGTGGCAAGAATTCGGTCGTTAAGTTGGGCTCCTACAGGGAAATGGTTTTTCAGCGTGATTGTAAAAACAACATTGGGTTTAGCTATCAGTGGGATCTTGATGATAGTTTAAAGGTCAAAGACCCAATTTCTAACCAGACCTATGAAGGAAAGGCATTATCATTTGATGCGGATGTCGGGCTGGCAGATAGGCAACAAAATGCACCAGTTATCAATCATTTTAAATATCAGTTGACGAATAAGGGTGAGCAAGTCCTGGCTGTTGGTCTGGAGAAAAAAGAAGGCGCCAAACATGAATACAAAGCCGAGTCGGAACAATACGCGCTGATACGCAAAAAAACGCGTGGATGGCCTCTTAAGGAAATTGTCCGGTTTTATGGGTTTCCTGATGAACTGGTGGCCTATTACCAGAATGCTGATTTTGTGCAATCCTTAAATCTCCGGCATGAAAAACTGTTTCAGTCTATTTGTTATCTTGGCCCGCTGCGCACCAAAGCTGAACGGCTCTACTCGTGGGGTGGCACAAATCCGGAGAGTGTTGGCTATTCCGGTGAGAATACTGTGGCCGCAATCCTGGCTTCTCGAGGCAGAAAAATCAGCCTGGGCTTTAGAAAAGCAACCAAGCCATTGGAACAAATTGTTGCAGAAAGTCTAAAACGTATGGGACTGATCGAAGGGTTTGATGTGAAGCCGATCTCCGAACAACGGCAGGAATATGAAGTCAAAGTTTGTACGAAGGGATCAAAAGACTGGGTGGATTTGCCTGATGTTGGATTTGGCGTGTCGCAGGTGCTTCCGGTATTGGTTCAGTGTTTTTATGCGTCACCGGGATCAATTATCCTCATGGAGCAGCCGGAAATCCATTTGCACCCGAGCGCCCAGTCGGCGCTGGCCGATGTGATGATCGATGTGATTAACTCCAGAGAGAATGGAGCTGATAGAAACATCCAGCTGGTTATTGAAACACACTCCGAACATTTTTTGCGGCGATTGCAAAGAAGGATTGCCGAAGGCGCCATCTCACAAAAGAGAGTATCAGCATACTTTGCCAATATCACAAAAACACCTGCCACCCTGGAACCGCTGCAGATTGATCTGTTTGGCAGCATAGAGAACTGGCCTGAAGACTTCTTTGGTGATGAAATGAGCGATATTACAGCCCAAGCCAAAGCTGCAATGAAAAGGCGTATGAACCAGTGTGACAATAGCGGAGCGCAGGCTTCTAAATGAGTGCTTTGCCAAAAAAGTGTCTGGTCGATACCAATGTCCCGAAAGTAGCAAACCGTGCACTTGATCCAGCTCATGTTCCTGATGATTTGACTAGCTGTGTGTTGGCTTGTGTTGAAGCAATCGAACATGTCGTTAAGAAGGGTGGACTGGTCATGGATTCCGGGGATGAAATTTTTGATGAATACCGCCATGAGTTATCGATGAAAGGGCAACCAGGAGTCGGAGATAAATTCATGAAGTGGGTTCATGATCATCGTTGGGGATTTCCAGAAATCGACAGGGTGGAAATCACCAGAATTGGTGAGTCTTATATGGAGTTTCCTGGACATGATGATTTAATTGATTTCGATAACTCGGATCGAAAATTCGTTGCCGTCTCGAATGCGCATCCGGATAAACCAGCCATTTTACAGGCAGTGGATAGTAAGTGGTGGGGGTGGAAGGAAGCATTGGCAGATGCTGGTATAGCCGTGAATTTTCTTTGCCCTGATTATGTTAAAACGAAGTATGCGGAGAAAACTGGTTCGTGATTGATGATTTCTTCAAGTTTCCTTCGACCTTGCACCTGGCACTTCTTGGCAGTGTTGAGGTCAGGGAAGATAAGGTGTTATCGGAAGCCGAACGGAACAAGTTTCTTTTGCATCAGCTTATTATTGAAGAAAAAGTAGATGGTGCTAATCTTGGAATATCTTTTGATGCTTCGGGAAATATCCGAGCACAGAATCGAGGCTCCTACTTACACCTTCCGGATGCAGGGCAATGGAAAAAACTTTCGGATTGGCTGGCATTAAGAACCGATATACTCTTTGAACAATTGTCGGATCGGTACATCCTTTTTGGAGAGTGGTGCTATGCACAACACTCAGTGATTTATGACCAGTTGCCAGACTGGTTTTTGGGCTTTGATGTTTATGATAAGGATACACAAAGATTTTTTTCTTGTGCACGTAGAGATGAGGTCTTTCGATCAATGGCTGTCGTACCTGTCCCCAAATTAAAATGCGGGCATTTTATGCTTTCAGAACTTCGTGATTTGCTGTCACTATCACACCTTGGGAAAAGACCTGCTGAAGGCATTTACTTACGGCACGACCAAGGCGACTGGTTGATAGAAAGAGCCAAGCTGGTGCGCCCTGCCTTTATCCAATCAGTAGAAGAACACTGGTCATGTTCAGGGATCAAAGCCAATCAGTTGAGTCCGAGTAAGTTTGAAATGTCGGTGTAACTTAGATGCCGCAAAAGTATTGAGATAGATCAGGCCATTCAAGATTGGTTTGGGTAAGAATAAGATGAGTGAGCATCAAAGTATCGAATACAAGCAGATATGGAGAAGATGGGGGGCAAGTACTACCCAAGAAATTATCATCAAGTTGATAAAATCAAACGCTGCCTTTACGCATTGGCAGGTGAATTTAAGAAAGAAATGAACGTTTTAAGAAAGGATTTAAGAAAGAGCTGGGAGAGGTATTAGAAATATGAAGCTGGAAGATTTCAAGGCAGGGGGATGGAAGCAGCAATATCAGTATAAGAGTTTTATGCCTGAATGCATCAATCGGGAATGGACGTGGGATGATCCGGGCACAAATATGCTGTTGGCTGAAGCGAACAGAGCTTTGGGCGAATTGAATGCGTTTTCTCTGATCGTTCCTGATATTGATCTGTTTATCCAAATGCATGTAGCTAAAGAGGCTCAGACATCTAGTCGTATTGAGGGTACGCAAACCGAGCTGGATGAAGTGCTTATGCCGGAAAACCAAATTGCTGCGGAAAAGCGAGACGACTGGCGCGAAATTCAGAATTATATTCAGGCCATGAATGCGTCGGTTGATGCTTTGAAGCGCTTGCCACTTTCCAATCGTTTACTAAAACAGGCGCATGAAACCATGTTGCAAGGGGTGCGTGGTAAACATAAACGACCTGGCGAGTTCCGTAGTAGTCAGAACTGGATAGGCGGCTCAAATCTGAAGGATGCCGCCTTTATTCCGCCTCACGCTCAGGATCTACCCGATCTTATGAGTGATCTGGAACAATTTTGGCATAACGATACGGTGGAAGTTCCGCATCTTATTCGGTTGGCCATCAGTCACTATCAGTTTGAAACGATTCATCCATTTTGTGATGGCAATGGGCGTGTCGGTCGCCTGATGATTCCGCTTTATCTTATCAGTCATCATGTTCTCGCCAAACCATCGTTATACCTTTCTGATTTTTTCGAGCGCAATCGTGCCAGTTATTATGATGCTTTGATGCAGGTGCGTGTTTCCAATGACCTGGTACACTGGGTTCGATATTTTCTGAATGGCGTGCTGGAAACAGCGATCAAAGGGCGGAATGTATTTCAGCAGATTCTGTTGTTGCGTACTGAAACCGAGCGGAAGGTGCTTGCACTTGGGCGACGGGCCAACAATGCCCAGCGGCTACT
>ENA-ORDP01002038-ORDP01002038.1-marine-sediment-metagenome-genome-assembly--contig:-NODE-2038-length-10229-cov-2.667584_pt1 | contig 10229 bp, 11 predicted proteins | sample MGYA00248627_ERZ508539 | MGnify/ENA primary metagenome ERZ508539 (study PRJEB26208, sample SAMN05571518) | marine sediment metagenome | biome: deep sea; feature: Hydrothermal vent; material... | reverse complement strand
ACAAATCAATATTTTCTGCCAAAAATAACACGAATATTACTGATAAGATACTAAATACAGAAAAATAATAACCGGAAAGAAGTGCGGAAAAGTTCAAGTAATCATTTAAAATAGAGAACATTTTTTTTCAACTACTGCGTAGTCACAGGAAGCTTTTCAATAGAGTTGCCGGAAATATATCGATATGTTCCTTTCTCTTAGTTAGCGGAATTTCAATCCGGTATTACTTCTCCGTGATCAGAATCTCCATGTTGCAATTTATTTTCTCCCTTTCTTTTATCTTTAGAAGTTAATACGTCTTTGTCCAATTCAGTTGGTTTATTCGGCTCAATATTCATATTATTACTCATATTTTCATCGGATGATTTTTCCTTTTCATCCGGTTTCGGAGAATTTTGAGGTTGTCTGTAAAAAATTAATAAAAGAATAACTCCAATCGACACCGATGCATCTGCAACATTGAAAATGGGCCACCTATAAAATTCTTTACCAAATAAACTGAAGTGAAAGAAATCAAAATCTAAGAAATCGACCACCTTTCCATAAAACATCGGTGCATAATGATAAAATACTCCATAAAATATTCTGTCTATTGAGTTACCAATCGCACCACCTAAAATCATGGCTATCGAAAAGCGTAAAGCAAATCTTTGATTTCTGATTTTGTACAAATACCAAATCAAACCGATACTGGCAACCAAAGAAAAAAGAGATAGCCACAATTTTAAATTTATTCCGGGGTTAAATCCGAAAGCCATCCCAGGATTCTCAATAAAAGTAATTCTAAAGAAATTCCCTATAACAGGAATTTTTTCTCCTATATACATCCCTTTATAAGCTATGCCGAGAAAGGGAATTGAAAATCCTTTTATAAATAGTTTTGAAATTTGATCGATAATTATAATTATGAGGGAAACAAATAAGATTTTCAAACTATTCCTTATTGTCTGCTAAGTAATGTTGGATTGAAGATGCAGGTACATCGCTTTCAACCTTACGTTTGTTAATAGTAAAAAGCAGTAAAATAACGCCTGCAGTAACCGATACATCGGCAAAGTTAAAAACATAGTGGCCAAAAGATTCATTAAAAATGAAAAAGTTAAGGAATTTCAGATCAAAAAAGTCCACAACCTTTCCATAAAAAAGTGGTGCATATCCGTAAATCAATCCGTAAAAAATTCTGTCTATTAAATTTCCAAAGGCACCACCCAAAATGAAAGCCAAGGAAATTCTCAGGGATAATTCACGTTTGCGATTTATGTACAAGTAAATAAGTAAAGCAAGGCTGGCCAAAAGCGTAATTATCGATATCAAAAGCTTATATTTAGCGCCGAAAGAGATACCGAAAGCTATCCCGGGATTTTCCACAAAGGTTAAATTGAAAAAGTTTCCTAATATAGGGACAGGATAACCCCGCGTTAATCCGGCACTATGCAAATTTAAAAAAGGGATATTTATTCCTTTAACCAATAATTTCGTTGCCTGATCAATTATTACAATTACGGCAGATATAAATAAAACTTTCAAACCAAACCTTTTTAACTCTTAATATTTAAAGTTAAGTGTTATTGATATATTTAAATGGGCAACCTTCTCGTTATCTTCTTTCCTTTTTCTGCTTCACAGGAAGGCAGAGTTGACTGTGAGGCACAGCTTCCAATCTTTCCCTAGGTACCAGCGGACATGTTTCACAAAGATGCTGTGGTTTTTCAATACATTCAACACAAATACCGTACGTTCCGGCATCTATTCGTTTCAATGCATCTTCAAGATATCCTAAAAATTTATTTTCTCTTTGAGCATATAAAAATGTTTTTTCTCTTTCCATAGCATCAGTACCTTGCTCAGCCATGTGCAAAGAATAAGGAGAATTTTCGTTGATATATTCACCTGTAGCGGTATCCAGCATTTGTTCTTTTAAGTTTTGAAGCTGCTCTATTATTTCGTTTTGTTTCTCCAAAATAATTTTTTTAAAGTGCTCAAGGTCTTCTTTGCTGTAACCTTTTATTTTCTCAAGTGCTCTTGCTCTAATTTCCGCAGAGCTCAAAGTTTCAGATTTAGCTTCCTCACTTTTTACTTCTTTCTTTTTCGATTTCTTTCTTGCCATAGTGATAGTTTGTCCCGTTTCTTTCTTCGTTTCTTTCTTCGTTTCTTTCTTCGTTTCTTTCTTTTTACTTACCTTATTAGCTTTTGAACCGGTTGTTTTTTTTACAACTTTTTTTGAGGTGGTAATTTTATTTGATTTTTTTGCAGCAGGATTTTTACCGGTTTTCTTTTTATTTTCCGCTGTTTTTGATTTAGGTGTTTTAGCAGAAACATTTTTAGTTTTCACTCTTTTTTTTGTAGTTTTTTTTGCCATTTTTCAATCTCCTTTTTTAGGCATTAACCTTTTCAATTTGTATAGTGCAATTGAGTTCACCGATTTTCCATTGTTTAGAAGAATTACCTTTTAATATGCCGCCTTTTTCAATGCGATCACCTAAAGTTTCATTTGCGATATATTCTTTAAACGAATTTACTGCATCAACCATTTCGCCGCTACCATCAAACATGATATTAATTCTGTCGGTAACTTCAAACCCAAAATCTTTCCTCATATTTTGAATTCTATTAACAAATTCCCGTGCCAATCCTTCTTCAATAAGCGCAGTATCTAATTCCGTGTCAATTGCAACTGTAACGTTTTCATCATTTTCAACTACCCAACCTCTAATCTCAGAATTTATAATTTCTACATCCTCTTTATTAACCACAACACCATCGCCTTGAATATTCAAATGAATGTTTTCCCCGGCTTCGAGCATAGCAATTTCTTTGTTGCCGAATTCTTTGATAGCATTCGCAATTAAATTTACCTTTTTACCAAATTTAGGACCGAGAGACTTAAAGTTGGCTTTTGCAGATTTTTTCACAATCGCCGAATCGTTATCCAATAAGATCATTTCTTTAACATTCACTTCATTCAAAATCACATCTTTCATTTGATTGACTGCATCTTTTTTGGAATTTTCTACAACAACCATTATTTTCCTTAACGGTTGCCGTACCTTTAACTTGGATTTAGCCCTCATAGTTCTTGTTAAATACACAACCTTTTGTGCAATTTCCATTTTTTCTTCCAAAAGATTATCAAAGAATGTCGGAACAGGGAAATCAGTTAGATGAACAGATTCATAATTTTCTTTATTAGTAACCGAGTTAAGATTTCTATAAATATATTCAGAAATAAAAGGAGTAAAAGGAGCAGTTAGTTTGACGATATTGATTAAACATTCATACAATGTTTGGTAAGCGGAAAGTTTGCTATGATTCATTTTAGATTTCCAAAAACGTCTTCTACTCCTTCGAACATACCAATTAGATAAGTGATCAATGGTAAATGATGAAACCGCCCTAGCTGCACGTGTAACATCATAATTATCCATTAATCTTTCATATTCTTTAATTAATGAATTTAATTCAGATATAATCCATCTGTCAATTTCAACTCGTTGAACGTATGGAATCACTTCTTCCTTGAAAGTAAATCCGTCAATGTTAGCATAAATAGCAAAAAAAGAATACGTATTTAATAATGTACCGAAAAATTTACGTTGGACTTCAATTAGGCCATCCACATCGAACAAAGTAGGTCGCCACGGCGGGCTGTTTGTAACCAGATACCATCTGGTAGAATCAGCACCATATTTATCAAAAAGTTCAAAAGGATCAACCGTATTGCCTTTTGATTTTGACATTTTAAGGCCATCTTTATCAAGAATCAATTCATTGACAATGATATTCTTAAATGCAACGCCGTCGAATAACATTGTTGAAATAGCATGTAAAGTATAGAACCAACCTCTCGTTTGATCAATACCTTCACAAATAAAATCCGCGGGAAAATAATTTTTCTCGAACGATTCTTTATTTTCAAATGGGTAATGATATTGTGCAAAGGGCATAGACCCGGAATCAAACCAAGCGTCAATAAGCTCAGGAGTTCTTTTAAATATTTTACCGTTCTTATCAAAAAATATTTTATCAACAAAAGGCTTATGAAGATCAATGTTATCAAAATTTTTAAGTGGTATTCTTTTCCCGTTTTCATCAATAAAACCTTCTCTTAATTCCTCAATACTTCCAACGGCAAACATATCGCCATCATCGCTCACCCAAATAGGAAGCGGGGTTGCCCAGAATCTATCCCGAGAAAGTGCCCAGTCTTTATTTTCCTCCAACCAATTTCCAAATCTACCTGAACCGACTTCCGGCGGCTGCCAATTAATAGTTCTATTAAGTGCAATCATCCTTTCGGCAATCTGCGTAGTTCTGATAAACCATGATTCTCTCGCGTAATATCATCGGTAAATAAACCCGCCCTTGTTACAGGTTGAAGCATCGGTAGATTATACTTTTTCAAAAGTTCGTAGTCATCCGCACCAAACGCAGGGGCTATATGAACTATACCCGAGCCATCTTCGGTGCTTACAAAATCTCCAATGGTTACAAAGAAAGCTTTTTTATCAACTTTGAGATAATTAAACAGTTGTTCGTATTCAATACCTACTAAGTCACTTCCTTTATATTCCTCTAAAATAGTATATTCATTATTTATAATAGATAAACGATCTTTTGCTAATATTATTTTGTTACCGTTGGAATCTATTTTTACATAATCGATATTTCCCCCTACCGCAAGGGCAACGTTCGAAATGAGAGTCCAAGGAGTTGTAGTCCATACCAAAAAATATTCATCTTTACCTATCAACTTGAAAAAGACGTAAACGGAGGGATCTTTGGTTTCCCTATATCCAAGAGCTAGTTCATGAGAAGAAAGCACAGTTTCGGATTTTGGGTCTTGGGGAACAATTTTATAATCTTTATAAATCAGCCCTTTATCAAACAAAGTTTTTAATGCCCACCAAACAGATTCAATATAGTTGTTATCAAGGGTAATATAAGCAGAATCAAGATCGATCCAATAACCCATCCGGGTAGTCATCTTTTCCCATAAATCCAAATATGTAAATACAGATTCCCTGCATGCATGGTTGTATTTTTCTATGCCGTAATCAATAACTTCGCTCTTATGTTTTATACCGAGTTTCTTTTCTACTTCAATTTCAACCGGTAAACCGTGTGTATCCCAGCCGGCTTTTCTTTCAACCCTGAATCCTTTTAATGTCTTGTATCTACAAACTAAATCTTTTAGGGTTCTGGACATTACATGGTGGATCCCCGGTTTTCCATTAGCTGTCGGAGGTCCTTCATAAAATATAAATGATTTGGATTTCTCTCTTGTAGATATACTTCTTTCGAATATCTTATTTTCATCCCAGAATTTGAGAATTTTTTCTTCTATTTCAGGATATTTTATTTTATCTAAATTTTGTTCAAACATTTTTTGTAATTTATATTTTAATTCAACTATTATGGAAATTCTTCAATAATTTTTTATTTAAAAAGCTTTGGAATATTTTTAATGAGTCACATTTAAAAACATATTTTGCTTTTGAAAAAGCTTTTATTTTATTAAAATCTAAATTAAGCGATTCTAAATTGTTATTCCGGTTCTTCATATTTTTTAATCAATTCTTTTTCCGTTAGAATAAATTCTTTTAATTCGCTTTCGATTCTTTCTTTCTTCAACAATATATTTTTAGCGGTAAACTCGGCATCATCAATTATTTTTTTAACTTTAAGTTTAGCTTCTTTCAATTCGAGCGCAGCTTCTTTCCGTGCATTCTTCAGTTCATTGTCGTAAACACTAAGTCTCTCATTTAACACTACCGCATCTTTTTGCAGAGCCATAATTTGAGCGATAGCCATTCCAAAAAAGCCCATAGTACCGAGAGTAATATTTCTAAGGCTGAATAGGATTAAATTAGCAGTTAGAAGTTCGTTGGCCGAAAAATAATCCCGGAAAAATGAAATCATCAAAACACTTATAATAGTAGCGGCAATGATAGTTGCAAAAACAACCTTTCCTCCGTAATGCCAACCTAAAGTTTTATTAATAAACCAACCACATGAGAAACATAAAACCGAAAGTACAAACCAAACGGCAAAATTATTCTCACCGAACTTAAATAATTCAGTATTTAAAAAATTCGATGAAAATATTAAAATCCCCATCAAAACAGGAGTTAAATAATAATATGGAGGTCTTTTTTTCATTTATAGTCTTTTGATTACTTCCTTCATTATTAAAGTCATTTTAGGTTCGGCAGCCATAGCGGTTGATATAATTTCTTCTACATTGACAGGCTTCAGCGCATCAGGAAAACATTCATCCGTTATGATGCTGATACCCAATACTCTCATCCCCATATGATTAGCAACAATATTTTCGGGTATTGTAGACATTCCCACTACATCTGCCCCGGTAGCTCTAAGAAATCGATATTCAGCTTTTGTTTCCAAATTTGGACCCGGTACGGCAATATACACACCCTTTTGAATTTTTATTTTCTTTTCAAGAGCAACATTTTCGGCTAATTCAATAAGTTTATGATCATAGGCTTCGCTCATATCCGGGAATCTAGGACCAAGCTCATTCTCGTTTTTCCCTATAAGCGGATTATCCCCGAGTAAATTTATATGATCGACCATCAGCATTACATCGCCTTTTCGAAACAAGGGATTCATACCGCCACAAGCATTTGAAACAAGTAAGATTTCCACACCCAAGAATTTCATTACTCTTACCGGATAAGTAATTTGATGCATTGAATAACCTTCATAGTAATGAAATCGCCCTTGCATTGCAACTACTTTTTTATCGCCTATAGTTCCAAATATTAATTTACCTTTGTGCGATTCAACGGTAGAAAGAGAAAAATAAGGTAAATCGGAATAATCAATTTCATGTTCGATATTAATTTCTTTAACTAGTCCACCCAAACCTGTACCCAATATAATTCCAACCGGATAGTTATCCGAAGTATGTTTCTTAATTACTTTGAGAGTTTCATTTATTTTTTCAATCAATTCGCTCGTGCCTCTATAATAATTTATTTACAATATCATCAATATTTAAGTTTACTTTTTTAGCTTGTTCAATCCGTTCTTTTATTTGGACATCTTCGGTTTCGGAAACTGCATTTTCCACTTTCGATTCAAACAATTGTGCTTGGGAACTTATCATAGCTTTCAGTCTTGCCACTAAGAGGTCCCGTTCTTCTCTTAAAAAAATCACGGAATTTCGTATTTCATTTGTTTTTTTTCTAGCTTTTTCAAGAATTTGAGCAGCTTTTAATTCAGCTTCTTTAATCATCAAATTTGTTTGTTTTTTAGTAGATTCGATAGATTTAGAAGACGATTCTTGAGCTTTTAGCAAAGTTTCTTGTAGATTCTTTTCGATTTTATTAAACTCGCTTAATTTTACAGAGACCTTTTCGAGTTCTTTTTTCAATGAATCATTTTCTTTTTGAATTGCTTCGAACTCATCGGATAATCTTTCATAACCGCGAAAAGATTTATTGAATTCTTGCTTTTGAATGCTAATGGGGGAAACTCTCATAGTTTCTCCCTCCAATTTTTAGAATAATCCCTGTCTCCGAAAATTGCAGAGCCGATTCTCAACATAGTTGCTCCTTCTTCAATTGCAATTTCATAATCCGAACTCATTCCCATTGATAATTCAGATAAATTCAATCCTTTCAGATTCAATTGTTCACGCAGTTTACGCAAAGAACTAAAACTATTCCTAATCGATGCTTTATCATTTGTAAAAGGTGCAATTGTCATCAATCCAATTAATTCGAGGTTTTTATATTCCTTACAATAAAAAGCTATATCTTTGATTTCACTTTTATCGGTCAAACCCGATTTACTCGGTTCATCTGAAGTTTTTATCTGTAAAAGAACTTTAGGTTTCTTATTGATTTTAGCGGCTCTTTTGTTTATTTCAGAAGCAAGCATTAGGGAATCAACAGAATGGATATAATCGGCAGATTTTACAACAAATCTTACTTTGTTTCTTTGTAGATTTCCGATAAAGTGCCATCTTATTTTATCCCCTAGTATATTGTATTTAGCTTCTAATTCTTGAGCTTTGTTTTCGCCAAAATCTTCTAAGCTTTCATTTATCGCTTTATTTATCTCTTCGATACCAAAATTTTTTGAAACTGCGATCAGCTTAATTTTCGAGGGATCTCTTTTAACTTCGGAGCACTTTCTATCTATAATTTCTTTTAGTAACTTTAAATTTCTCGATATCATAGTAAAATTAAGAATGTGAATGTATCGTTTTTATCATCAAAAATCAACGTTAAAACGACTTAATCAGCCCTTTTATTATTGAATTCAAAATATATAATAATGAAATAATTATTAATAATACAATTTTTATCATTTTTTTATTGCGTCAATAATATGCGGCAACAAAGTATTTATTATATCGTCTAAAAATAAGCATAACATATCAATTTCACATATAATTTTTGTAATTTTAAAGGCAATTAATTTAAAATAAAGGAATAGCCATGGAAATCGAATTATTATCAAATATTAAAGCAAAAGCTTCAAAAAATAAAAAGACAATACTTTTACCCGAATCACATGATGATAGAATTCTCCGTACCGCTGAAATATTATTAAAAAACGGAATCGCATCAATTATTACCTTAGGCGAGGAAAACAAAATAAGGGAAAATGCTGATAAGTTAGGATTAGACCTATCCGGTATAAGAATTATTAATCCTGCTACTTCCGATAAGCTGAGTGATTTTACTAATGTATATTTTAATCTTAGGAAGAAAAAGGGAATCACAATTGAACAAGCTCGTGAAACTATGAAGAGAGATCTATTTTTCGGAGCTATGATGGTAAAGGAAGGAATGGCTGACGGAAGTGTCGCCGGGTCGATTGCATCGACGGGTGATGTTTTAAAAGCCGGAATCCAATGCATTGGAATGTCGGAAGGTATTTCGATCGTCTCAAGCTTTTTCTTGATGGTTTTCCCGGAGAAAACTTATAGTTTTGCCGATTGTGCTGTTGTTCCCGACCCTGATGCTTCTCAACTAGCGGATATAGCAATCTCTACTGCAAAAAATCATCTGAAACTTACCGGTGAAACACCCTATGTAGCAATGCTTTCATTCTCAACTAAAGGTAGCGCTAAGCATGAGTCGGTTGATAAAGTACTAAATGCATTAAATATTATAAAAGAGAAGAAACCGGATTTGAAAGTAGATGGAGAACTGCAACTTGATGCAGCCATGGTAGAACCGGTAGGAAAAAGAAAAGCTCCCGGCAGTGAGGTTGCCGGCAGGGCAAATGTTCTTATTTTCCCCGATTTGAATGCGGGAAATATCGGTTATAAGATTGCTCAAAGAATGGGAAAAGCTGAAGCAGTAGGACCAGTCGTTCAAGGATTAAAAAGACCGTTCTTCGATTTAAGCCGTGGTTGTAGTGTTGGCGATATTGTTAACACTGTCGCTATCTGTGCTTTGATGGCGTAATTCTGTTTTTATTAACTTGGCGGATATAGTTTGGAATTTACACACTTGCCAAGTTTTACTTTTGTTGAAGGCAGCCATAATGCATATCCAGGATTGTCAATTAAAAGAAGTATATTTTTTGCAAAAACAATACCGAATTACTGGATTATTTCAGATAAAATTACCGGTAGCGGAACTCATACTTTTGATCAATATTTTCATTTAGCTCCAATGTACAAACTTCATACAAATTTAAATTTATTAACGCATTCGGTTACTACTCCATATTTTGGACTTTATCCTTCAGATACAACTGCTTCGGCAAAAATAATAGTCGGTTGGGGTCTCGATAAGTATAACCGGAAAGAAGAAGATCCCGTTGTTAAATTCAGCAAGACAGGGAAACCGCCGGTTACATTTGAAACCGTGCTGTTTCTTTATACATCGGAAATCTTTTCCGTTAATGTACCGAAGGAACAAGTATTTAACGGTAATGATTTAGTAGATTCAACGGATGCTTTCTGCATTAAAATAAATTATGGAAATAATAACGACTGGTTTTTCAAATCAGATTCGGATACGCTTTTGTTAAATTACGGTTCATTTTCTTCACGTTCAAAATTGGCATTTGTAAAAGTTATTGATGACAGCTCAGTTGCAAATTTTCAATTGATTCTTGGAAGTGAACTTTACTACAATAACAAATCACTGATTGATTCTTGGAAATGAACTTTACTACAATAACAAATGGCTCTATTCTAAATATGGATATATATTTTTAATAATTCTATCCTTTAGGAGAGG
>ENA-ORDP01002037-ORDP01002037.1-marine-sediment-metagenome-genome-assembly--contig:-NODE-2037-length-10229-cov-2.799685_pt1 | contig 10229 bp, 8 predicted proteins | sample MGYA00248627_ERZ508539 | MGnify/ENA primary metagenome ERZ508539 (study PRJEB26208, sample SAMN05571518) | marine sediment metagenome | biome: deep sea; feature: Hydrothermal vent; material... | reverse complement strand
CTATCCTTTGAACTACGGGAGCTTTTTGAACCACTCTATTTGAACTACTTTAGCAGGTTTTTTAAGTTTTTTCTAATTATTTATATAACAAGAATCCCCATCGTTAATACACGACGGGGATTGTAGTTTTTGTCAGGATGTCGGCCTAAAGACGACGTGTTTCTCTCTCCAACCACCTTTTTTTGTGAAAGAAATGTTGCCAGAGAGATTCCCATCTTCGTCGAGTTTGAATGAAAACTCAAACTCTTTTCCATCACCTTTTTTTGTAGTGAAACTCATCCCACCACTTTTATCAATAGAGGACGTGGTAGTGAGCAACTCTTTTCCATTAAAGGAAATGTCGACTTGTCCATCCTCAGAAAAAAGAAGACGAATTTTTTTCTTCCGACCCTTTTTGTTTTCCAATTGCGCCGTCCATGGCGAACCTTGGACGAGCGCCATTATGGTACTGTCTTCTCCAGCAATAGCTGTAGAAGAGAAGTTTACTCCAACAATTACAAAAATCGTTAGAAATAAAAACATAATGTTTCGCATCTTTCATGCCCTCCATAAAATCTCATCTGTGTATTATTTTATACTGAAATTACACACTTGTCAAGTACGCGTGCTACATTAACACCTGAAATGCACCAAGATGCAAAACCCCACAGCGGAAAATAGTTTTGTTACCAAACTAAACACCACAGGATTATGCATACTCACATTACACGCGATGAACGTGTTTGCCTAGCATTAATGCTACAACAAGGTCATTCAATACAAACAATCGCAGAAGGGCTAGGTTTCCATAGAACAACCATCTCAAGAGAGGTTAAAAGAAACAGTGGTTCTCACTACGACTCTCGTAAAGCACACAAAGGAGCTTGTGTACGGAGAAAAGACTCTAAGTGTTACCTGTATATCATAGATACCAATACATCATTGAAAACCTCTGTAACAGAAAGATTGAAAAAAGATTGGTCTCCTGAACAAATATATGGAACAAGTGGTCTTGTATCATTTATGACTATCTATCGTTTTCTAGATAGACATCCACACTTAAAGAAACATCTAAGAAGACAAGGAAAGAAAAGAAGAAAGTATGGTACACGAGGTATCCCTTCACGATACCAAGCAAACAAGCATTCAATACACAACAGAATCATATCTGACACAGTCGGACACTGGGAAGGTGATACAATCGCAGGTAAAGAGCGAAAGCTTCGTATCATCACTCACGTAGACAAGTATTCTGGATTTCTTGTTGCACATCTCTCAGACGCAACAGCTAACAGTGTGTATATGCACACAAAGAATGTTCTTAGGAAGTTACCTTGTTCTACCATCACCTATGACAATGGTTCAGAATTTGCTCTACACAAAATGATTGAAAGAGTGACTGGGTCACGTGTACTTTGCTGATTCTGGAAGTCCTCACCAAAGAGGTGCTAACGAGAATTGCAGTGGATTACTGAGACAGTATTTTCCCATTAGAGGTGTGCATTTCAGGTGTTAATTTACTTGTGGTAATGTATTAATAATCTATAAAATATTTATATCAAGATGTTTAATTATTATAAAAAATTAAATATCTAATGCTATAATGTGTATTGTAATTTTAATAAATGAAAAAAGATAATAAAATCAAAATATTTATAGTGTTATCATTTGTGCTTATTGTTGTTGTAATATCTTTCATTTACTACATATTAGTTCCTAAAAGAGTAGGTGCAGGCCTTTCTTGTAATAATTGTAATCTTGTAATAATCGCAATTACAAATGTGTCAGCAGGACATATGAGTAGTTATGGTTATGAAAGAAACACCACACCCAATATAGACAGATTTTCAAAGAACGCTTTCTTGTTTGAAAATGCGTTCGCGCATACTTCGTGGACCCTTCCATCCGCATCATCAGTCTTTACTTCGCAATATCCATATACAAATGGAATTTTTGATAGAAAGAGAAGTAAACTATTAACAGCTTCAACATTAGCAGAGATTTTAAAGTCTTCTGGATTTAAGACTGCTGCGTTTACTGGAGGAGGGGATTATAATCGGGTGTACGGTTTAAGTAAGGGGTTTGATATGTATGTAGATTCTGATTACTTCGCGACCATTAAAGACAGGATTCCGCTTGCGGAAAATTGGCTGAAAGATAATTCTAAAGGTAAATTTTTCTTATATCTTCAGGGGTTTAATACTCATTGTCCATACAATCCACCAAAACCATATAGTGAATTATTTACCGACGGAATAGAATATCCCAATCAAGATATTAATAGAAATTTTTGTCTAAGGGGTTTTAAAAATGTATCAAAAAGTGAAGATACATATAGAACATATTATTTCCAACAGAGAAATATAAAACCAGTTGATTTGAACCAAAAAGATATAGAATATCTTAAATCTCAATATGATGGGGAGATAGCAATGACAGATAATTCAGTTAATACATTTTTAGATTATCTAAAAGAAAATGATTTATTAAAGAATACGGTGGTTGTTATATATGCAGAACATGGTGAGATGTTTAATAAACATGGCCGTTTTGGAAGAGCAGGAGCGAATAGAGGTACGCTTTATGATGATGTTGTACATGTACCGTTAATTATCAAGACTCCTAAATCAGAAGTAGGGAAAAGAGTAAAAGGGTTAGTGCAATTAGTGGACATGTTGCCAACAATATTGAATATGTTAGATGTGCGATTCCCAAAAGTAAATAATTTTCAAGGTAAATCGTTACTACCTCTCATTTTAGATAATAAAGAGGTAAACAAATATGTGTATGCGGGGTCAGTGTTTGGGAGAGATTCTTTCTATCTTTTTGATACAGTAAGTATAAATGAATCAATTAGAAGTAAAAATTGGAAGCTCATTCATGAAGTAATAAGTGGAGATAAATTAAAAGAAAGTTGGGAGCTTTATAATATTTCCAAAGATACACAAGAGTTGAATAATCTTGTTGAAAAGAATCAAAAGATATTTAATGAGCTAAAAGGTGAATTGTCAATATGGAAGAATAAAGTATTCGTTATTAAAGACTTTGAGTCTATTAATAATGCATCTAGTTCAGTCCCATCCGATTTGATTAGGGAATCAAAAAAACGAGGTTATTGGTGAACTATAAAATATAACAACTGTTAAAAAAATTGACAAATAGAAAACAATTTGTAACACTTACATTAGTTTCTTTGAATGTCTTTTCTGTTCAGATAATATATCTTAAATCGTCCACTTCTTTATTTGGATTTGGTCTTGATTATAGATTTATACTCATATCTTCTCTTGTTGCTGATGCGTTAAGTTACCTCATTGTATTACTTTTTATGAGTAGTATGATGAGTTATGTATATTTAACTAAAAATACTTAAGATATTATGAGGAATAAATTATTTATTGGGGTGTTTTTAATTCTTATCTTGCTAGTGATAAGTTTGTTGTATTTTTTTTCTTTTAATAAAGAACAAAAACTTGTTGATATATTTAGAATGCACAAGGTAGCCATTTCTAATGTAGAGGGTTTTATTATTAAGAAAAAAACAAGTAAGAAGATAACAGCAACACTTGATAACAAAAAGATTAAGGTTATTTTTTTTGAGGATTTGAAACCAAAAGATGCAAAAATATATATTGCAGAACAATATGCGTTGTTTAGCGGATTATTTGAACCACAACTTCCTCCATATCCTGAGTTTTTAACGAGAGAGACCGGGTGTGAAGAAAAATTTAGACCTATACAAAAAAGTAATAAATATGGTAATTATTACATAATGTATGCAGGGAAACGTGGTGGGTATGGTATCTGTACAGACGATTTAATCGTATATAGAGCGTCTTTGGGGTTTTTTTATTGTGAACAAAAGGGAGTCCTTGTTCAATTGAAATACTTTACTCAAGATACATATTCTGATAATGAACTTATTAAAGTGAATGAGTCATTCAGGTGTCTATAATATTATTTTGAATAATATCTGATATACTCATTAAAATAAAAATTATTAATAAAAAAAGAATTAATTATATGAAACAGAGGCTTATTGTATTATCAATTCTAATATTAGCAGCTATAGGTATTGGATATTTTGGTCTTGTAGATGTAAAGTCTGCAACGAAAGTATATTGGTTTATTCCAGACGGATTACGTGCAGAGCCTGATATATTTACCATATACAAATGGGCTGAAGAAGGTAAGTTGCCTAATATTAAAAAAATGATGGATAATGGCTCATATGGATACTCTATACCCGATTTTCCATCACACACACCGACCAACTTCGCTTCTCTTTTAACAGGAGCGCATCCAACAGTTCATGGTGTGGCTGATGGTCCGATGCATACTGAAGGTAATCCACTTGCAAAGCCATCAGTTGCTGGATTTTCTTCTACTGCAAAAAAAGTTGATCCAGTGTGGAAAATATTAGAAAGAGTTGGTAAAAAAATAGTTCTTCTTTCCATTCCTGGCTCTACTCCACCAGAACTAGAAAACGGAATTACCATCAGAGGTCGTTGGGGAGGTTGGGGAGCTGATACACCTGCTATTGTATTTGAACCATTAAGTAAATTAAGTGAAAGAAAAGAGGCAGGGAAGGCATTCCGTCTTTTCTTTTTAGGACAGAAATTAACTCAATTTATTGAAGAAAAAGATGCTTCTGGGTGGGAAAATATTCCTCAATCTTTTAGTACTCCAAGAGAGATAAAGATGGAGAGTTATGGATTGTCTGTATACGCATATATTTTTGATTCAACTGATGATGGAGTAATTAATTATGATAAAGTACGATTTTCATTTGATAAAAAAGAAGAATTAGTTACCCTTGCACAAGGTAGATGGAGTTCTTGGAATGATGTTGAGCTTACTTGGAAGAAACAAACATTTGATTCTCAGGTACGTATAAAGGTGATTAAATTATGGTCTGATAATGGAGATTTCAGAATTCGCCTTTTCTTCAATAATATGAATGAGTTTATCGTTGAACCCCCCAAAGTTGCAAAAGAAATGACAAACGCTATTGGACCGATGGTAGACTTTCCAGATAATTGGCCAGAACAGCTTATTTATGAAAAAGAAGACAAAGATGCTTTTTTTGAGGAGGTAAAAGCTAGCCTAGCATGGCATAAAAAGGCTGCTAATTTCATTATAAAGAAATATAAACCGGACGTATTTATTCAGGATACGTATACACCTAATCAAATGCTTGAATCTAGATGGTGGCACAGGAACATTGACCCGACTAGACCTGGGTATACAGAAGAAAAAGCAAAAGATGCATGGAGTGATTTACTTGTTATGTATCAAGGAATTGATAAGATCCTTGGGGAGATGATTAATGGTGCTGATAAGAACACTATAGTTGTATTTTCATCAGATCATGGGGTTATTCCACTTTATAAGCAGGTACGATTAAATAATTTGTTTGCTAAAAAGGGGTGGCTTAAATTCACTATTGATAAAAATACTGGAGAGCCGTCTATTGATTGGGAGAATACAAAGGTTATCTTTCTGAAGATGGTAAATGTTTATATAGACCCAAATGGATTGGGTGGAAATTGGTATAGGGCTTCTGGAGAGGAATATGAACAATTGCGCAAAGATGTGGCGGAAGCTATTAAAAGTGTAAAAGACGATAATGGTATTAGTCCGTTAGTGAAAGCGGTAGGGTGGGAAGACGCCCCAAAGTATTTTGAGCTTCCAACTGATAGGGTAGGAGACCTTGTATTGGAAATAACTCCCGGATATCAATGGTGGGAAGAAGTTACAAAAGATATGAAGATTTTCACAGTTCCACTTGTGTCAGGATATAAACAAGCAGTAAACCCAAAGACAACGATTGGTATGTGGACTCCGTTTATGATTATGGGTCCTGGAGTAAAAAAAGGTGTTCAATTAAATAAGCCAATAAGTCACGTTGACCAACTCCCAACAATTTTGAAGCTTCTTAAGGTAAATATACCTGATTATGTACAAGGTAAAGTCGTAGAAGAGTTGCTTAAATAGGATTATAATATATTATCCTGTAATGGTAGAATAAAATCGCGGATTAGTCCGTAGTTTTATTTATGTCTTTAAAAAAAAGAATAACCATAGCGATATTGTTAGTAGCTTTGATTGTGGTAATTATACTTGGCTTTCTTTACGTTTTGCTTAGGAAAAATTCATCTATCATTTCCAATAAAGACTTGGATTGTAAAGAATGTAATCTAATTATAATTTCTCTTACAAACACAAGAAAGGACCACATCGGCATATATGGATATAATCGCAACACAACTCCAAATATTGATTATTATTTCAAAGATGCACTAGTCTTTGAGAATGTTTTCTCGCCTACACCGTGGACTCTTCCTAATGGGGTGTCTTTGTTTACATCGCTATTCCCATATAAACACAAGGTTGTTAATAGGTTTAACGAAAAAAGAGAAGATATAAATTCAATCCCAGAAGATAAGACTATGGCTGAATTACTGGGAAAAAACAACTATACAACAGCTGCATTTACTGGAGGGGGGGACTATAATAGAATTTACGGTTTTGATAGAGGGTTTGACGATTACTACGATGAAATAGCGTTTTCAGGAATCTCAAATAATGTAGATTTAGCAATAGATTGGCTTGAAAAAAATAGTAAAAATAAATTTTTTCTTTTTGTACAAGGTTTTGACACACATTGTCCGTTTACATCTCCTGACTCGTATAATGAGTTATTTGACAATAGTAATTCTAATTTGGATGCATCTTTATGTTATTGGAATTTTGAAAGGAATATGACAGAGAAAAGTGGACAATATGTAGTATACAAACAAGGGGTAAAAGACAAGGAACCTGTTAGTATAATTCTAAATGAAGAAGATAGACAAAAGTTAGTGGCTAAATATGATAGCTCTATACGATATGCCGACAACTCCCTCAAGAGACTATTTTCAACTATTACGGATTTAAAGCTTGATAAAAAGACAATTATTGTATTTTTGTCCGAACATGGTGATTTAATTGGAGAGCATGGCAGGTTTATGAGAACTGATATTCGTGGGGCTTTTTTTGATAGTGTATTAAATGTACCACTTTTAATAAAATATCCATATATTAAGAAAGAGAAAAGAATTAATGGGCTAGTAAATCTCGTTGATATTATGCCGACATTACTTTCTTCACTGAATATTTCATATAATAATAAAAAACTACAGGGGAAGGATGTGCGTTCTGCTATAACTAATGGCAGACAGATTAACGCCTATGCATTTGCACAAATAAGATACTCTGGTTCAAAAGATAATCCATTTTTTAAAGATATATATGACATATACATGGTAAGGGATTTGAAAAATAAACTGATACATGAAAGAGTATTAGATTTAGAAGATGGAAGATTAAAAAAGGAGGTTTATTATCTTTATAATATTGTAGAAGATAAAACAGAATCAACAAATTTGTTTGATGGCTCACATTTATATGATAGATTTAATTATATAAAAGACGAGATGAAAGTATGGGAAAAGATAATTGATTAAAAAGATAGATTCATTAAATAAGTATGTTTGATATGTTAATTATTAAAAATAAAAGTATATATTATTTAGCTACGGTATTTTTAGTGGCAATAGTTGTTGTAGCTGTAACTCTATTATTTTATTTTGATAACAATGATAAATCGTTTAGACTTCTGATAAGCACTGCATTTGACAATGTTAATTACAAAATGTATACACTTAACGACAGTGGTTTGATTACAACAATTAATCTTTCCAATTTTTCAATTGGAAAACAGTATCGTGTTGGTAAGAACTCTAAAAAAATGATAATGAACAGAAATACACAGAAGCTTTATGTGAGTGACAGTAAAAGCAATTCGGTTTTTATATTGGACACAAACAATGGAAGAAAAAAAAATGTCCCAACAGGTAAAGAGCCAAGCAGAATGTATGTAAATACTGTTAATAATAAAGTGTATGTATTAAACAGTAAAAGTAATAGTATTTCTGTGATAGATGGTTTAAATGATAACATTATTTCAACAATTAAATTGGATGTAAAACCGAGTTATATAGATATATTAAAATCACTAAACATTATATATATAACTAGTACGAGAGATAAGGAGTTGATTATAATTGATGGTAAAAAAGATGTTGTAAAGTCTTACATTAAGCTTAATTTTTCTCCATATTTTATATTTGTTGCGCGCTCTGGTAGTAATCTTTATATGAGTGATACTAAACATAATGAGATTGTGGTGCTTGATGTGTTAACTGGTAAAATAAAAGCGCGTATTAATGTTGGTGGGAAACCTAAATCAGCATTACTTTTAAATGATGAGAAAACACTTTATGTTGTTAATGGTTTGAAAGATAAGAATAATTTTATATTAATTAATACTAAAGATTGGTCAATAGACACAGTAAAAGATATAAGTGGTACGCCATATAAATTGATTGGTTCAAAAAGAAAATTGTATGTATTTAATTCATTTAATAAAAATATCTCAATTATTATACCTAATACAAATATTGTAAATACTGTAAAACTACAGGATATATATTATACATCAATCCATTTAACCCCAACCCTCAAGAAGATATACCTTGTATCTATTTATGGGGAAGTAAGTGAATTTAATACAGAAGTTGACCAGATAACAAAGACATTAAAAGAATAATACTTAACTAGTATATATCTTTTATACTTTACTAGAAGATTAAAAATAGAAAATATCGTAAAGATCTATATAAAAGATTTGTGTATAATATTTCTAATACCAGTTCTTTTTATTATTTTTTTAAACAGAACAGTATGCGTTTATTGTGTATCTATGGACATGTTGTATAATTATATTAATGAGATTTGACTTCAAGATACTAGATTTGATACATAGGAAAATATTTTTGTCAATAATATTTGTGAGTATTGCAGTGTCGCTCCTTTTTCTTGCAGGATTTTTATATCTGAATAAAACCAATCTGTCTACGTCTAATCTATTTGGACTAAAGTTAGTTGATAAGGTAAGTCCTCCTTCAGAGGCAAAAGGAAAGATATATCTTACCCTTATACCAATTGATGGAAGTTTTTCTCAAGGGCTTTATTATTTTGACCTTGCGTCAATGAAGCTTGAGAAACTTTTTGTTAATGAAGATAGATCTTTTATAACAAATGATTTTTCTCCAAGACGTAAGGATGTGATGGCTTTTATAATGTGGGATGCTGACGGTAATAGGCAAATATTCATTAGAAATAATAGATCATATAATATAAGAAAACTTACAATAAGTGACACAAAACGGAAGATTGACCCAGAATGGTCTCCAAACGGGAAAAAGATTGCATTTTCTGCAAGTGGACCTGGTAGAGAAAGTGTTGGTCCATTTGTTCCTGAAGATTGGAATGTATATGTAACCAACCTTAGAGGGATGGAGACTTTTATAAGTAAGGGGATTTATCCCAAATGGTCCCCAGATGGGAAAAAGCTTCTGATTTTGAAGAATGATGGACTATATGTTTATAATCGCAATGGAACAGGTAGTGGTAATAAGGTGTGGAGTGTTATTGACGGAAAGGCTAGGTTTAGCATGAAGATTGATGTGTCTACAGATGGGAGTATGATTGCATGGTCAAATGCAAAAGATGGTGTAGTTGTTATTATAAAGGTGACATCTTGGAGTCCATTTAAAGGTAGTATATATAGAGTCCTTAAAACATCTTCGTTTTGGCCTACTTTTTCAAAGGATGGACAATTTTTAGCAGTACAGGAGATAGATTATAATGCAGAGAATACAAACCCGCGTCTTGTTATATATAATATTGAAACAATGGAAAGAGAGACGGTACTTGATCTAAGTGATTACAAACAGGATTTCATGTTTGTAAGTGATTGGCAACAATAATATTGACTTATGAATAATAATATATTAAAAAGAAATATTATATTTATAATATTGTTGCTTATTACAGTTTTTGTTGTTATGGAAATACTTGAAATAAGTTCTTATTATAAATTATCTTATGGTGTTGATATTAATATTGTCTACGCTGGTGGGGACGGAGATGGGGACGGAGATGGGGACAGTGAAGGTTCTGAAGGTTGTGGAAATGAATCTAATGGTGGCGCTGATGGAGATTTGGATAATGGTATTGGAAGTATTGCAGGTGGTGGAGGCGGAGGCACACCTGCTCCACCTCCACCACCTCCACCAACCCCACCAACTTTTAATGGAACTGGTGGCTCTGGGACAGGGACAAATATCTCAGTCAACGCAGGA
>ENA-ORDP01002036-ORDP01002036.1-marine-sediment-metagenome-genome-assembly--contig:-NODE-2036-length-10230-cov-2.999410_pt1 | contig 10230 bp, 12 predicted proteins | sample MGYA00248627_ERZ508539 | MGnify/ENA primary metagenome ERZ508539 (study PRJEB26208, sample SAMN05571518) | marine sediment metagenome | biome: deep sea; feature: Hydrothermal vent; material... | reverse complement strand
ACTATCAGCCTCTTCATGGATATCTACGGCTCCATCAGCATAGACCACTTCTTCAACTTCTCCTGGTTCGGTCCATTTGGATTTTAGCTGTACCTTGAGGAGATTTATTGTTTGCTCAGTATTCCCACCGGTGAGTTCTAGACGCCCAGAGATCCCATCTCCCTGATGATAGATGGGCTCTTCATCATCCAGGACAATTTTAAGCTTTGCTCCACCCATCCCTAAAGCGGCTTTCATCTTGTTAAATAGACCCATCGCTTTAGCCCCCAAAAGAACCCTATTAACTTAGTAAGTATAAATGACTCAACTCAATTAGTGAACTCTTTTTTTTTAAAATCTAAAAAAGTAACTGATAAAGGGCCTAAAAAAGTGCATCAAATTATTTATATACATGATAAATTTGTTATCTTAAAAAAGCAAGATGCCAGGATTTGTTTCAAACTCAACGTCTGTCTAGCAATTTTATCCTGTCATGCACGTATGAGAGTCTATAGATTCATCCTATCACCTTGTGATACAGGGAAAATTAAATAGCCTGGATATTCAATGGTCATTATATAATGGATATATCACAATTTAATTCACACATCATTGAGGAAATGAGAGAAGAAATCTTAAAAGTCCAAGGGAACGAGGTCTTTTTTGTGGCCCTGACTGGAAATGACCATTCAATCAATGAGGTACGGGTTATTGCGAGAGGGAACGACTCTCAGGTTCCCGTGATCTATGATGAAGCTTTCAAAGGCGATTATGTGATCCATAATCACCCAAGCGGCCTACTCGATCCATCGGATGACGACTTAACCATTGCCAGCACCCTTGGGAATGAGGGGATTGGGTTTATCATAGTCAATAATACTGTCACAAAGGCCTATACGGTCGTTGAAGGCGTGGAGCCTAATGACAGGTCGTTTCTGGATCCTCATAAGCTAAGTTCTTTAATAGATGAGGAAGGTGAGATAGCTCGACATTTTGATCCCTTTGAGAAAAGGGACTCTCAAATTAAGATGCTTGAAAGGATTGTTGAAGCGTTTAATGGGGATGAAATAGCCGTGATTGAGGCAGGAACAGGCGTAGGAAAGTCCATGGCCTATCTGATTCCTGCTATCCATTGGTCTGTCAAGAATAAGGAGAAAGTCGTGATCTCCACCAACACCATCAATCTTCAAGAGCAACTCATTAAAAAAGACATTCCATTCTTGCAAAAAGCTTTAGGGATCGATTTTAAGGCTGTTCTAATCAAGGGGAGAAGTAATTACATCTGTTTAAGAAAGCTCTATTCAGCCAAAGAGGATCTTGAAAACGATCTTTTTAATGAGTCTGAACAAAATTGGCTGGAGGCTGTTCAAAAGAGTGTGACTACTCTGAAAGAAGGTTCCAAGGATGAGGTAGCTGGAATTATGCCTCTGGAAGCCTGGGATAAGATTGCCTCCGAAACAGACACTTGTCTAAAAACAAAATGCTCGTATCACTCTCGTTGTTTCTTTTTCAAGGCGAGGAAAGAGGTCCAACAAGCCAATCTTCTTATTGTGAATCACCATCTGCTCTGCAGCGACCTTGCGATCAAAGGAGAGATCGGTGACTCCAGCAATAGCTACGGCCTTCTTCCTCCCTATCAAAAGATCATTATCGATGAGGCCCATAATCTGGAACATGTGGCAGTCAACTATTTTGGCTATTCAGTGTCTCCTTTTTCTTTTAGACAGAGCCTCTCCAGATTATATCACCTTAAAGGTTCCTCTGAAAAAGGCATCCTGGGTTTTCTGAAGCGTGAAATCAACGGGTGGAAAGGCAAAGGGGACAATGAGATCATTGATGCCATCGATGAAATACTGACGGATAAAGTCATTCCTGACATAATGAGGCTCAATCATTTGGTGGATAGCTTTTTCCAGCTTATGTTATCATTTGCATTGGATCAGATGGATGGTAATTTGGAGAACAAACTGCGTGTCACCCCTGACTCTATCTCCTCTTCCATTCGTGACAAGATTGAAAAAGAGAGCCAGGCATTGATCCAAGGAACCCAAAATATATACGGTCGTATCAAAGAGCTTTTGGAGAAACTTCATAAAATACCTCTCCGCATAAAGGAAAAGAATATTGGTATGATCAAAAACCTGGAAGCCTATCACAGCCGTCTCTTATCAGCTCTCACAAGTCTTGATATCTTTGTCCATTTCAAGGAAGAGGATTCTGTTTACTGGATTGAGGTTAAGAAGAGGGATCATACACCGTGGCTACGCCTTAACGTTTCTCCACTCAACGTATCAGAATTTCTAAATGACTTTCTATTTACCAGCCATGAATCCGTCATTCTCACTTCTGCTACTCTCACTACTGATGGGAGTTTTAACTTCCTTAAGCAAGAGCTTGGCCTGAACCTCACTGCCCAAGAGCGAATCACTGAAGCCCTTCTCCCCTCTCCATTTGATTATATGGAACAGATGTCTATCTGTATCCCTACTGATCTCCCTTCCCCTCAGGATAAAAACTTCACTAAGAGTGTGAATGAGTTCTTGGTGGAGATTATTGAGATCACAAAAGGGAAGACATTCATCCTTTTTACGTCCTACGGAATGCTCAATCAAGCCTATGATCATCTTGACGGACATTTTAGCCATCGTATTACTTTACTCAAACAAGGTTCTATGGATAGGCATACTTTGATTGATCGCTTCAAAAATGGAAATCATACAGTCCTTCTTGGTACAGACTCATTTTGGGAGGGTGTGGACGTACCGGGAAAGTCATTAAGCTGTGTCATACTGGTAAAGCTCCCCTTTAAGGTTCCCACTGAGCCAATTACCCAGGGAAAGGTCGAAAAGTTGGAGAGGGAGGGGAAAAATCCATTCTATGACTACTCTCTCCCGTTGTCAGTCATCAAGTTCCGTCAGGGGTTTGGGCGATTAATCCGTACTGCAGAGGATGAGGGGGTTGTGATTTGTCTGGATAAACGTATCATAACCAAGAGCTATGGTAAAATGTTTATAAACGCTTTACCTCTCTGTCATCAGGTCATTGGGGATCAAATGGAGGTGTTGGATGGGGTCTCTAAATACTTCAAAAACTCTCTTCAAACTTGATCGCACTTGCCCTTATTGTGACATTATCTTTCTCACTCAGCTTTCTTAAAACCCGTTCATTGATTTTCTTTTTCAGAACTTGACTTCCGCACAGGGGACATAAAAAAAGGGGGTAGTTGAGGACGCTGACAAATCTCTCTTCTTCTACCAGAAAGTCAATACGCCATTTTTTCTCAGACATTTTTGTTTGACAAATAGTACAATACATAGGGGTCACCTAAAGTCATTTAAACAGAGGAATTTAAAAGATACACAATTATCACAGAAATGAATAATTATTTTTTAGTTAAATGGAAAATAATTGCTATCTGCCCTATTTTTCAGCATCACATCCATTGACTGGCAATTTATGGAAGGCCTTCTGCAGTAATTAGAACATTCTTTCACGGTTAAATAATTCATGGCTAACATTAAAAATACCAATGAGAACAGTTTTGTTTAATAAAAAAAGCTTGACGCTTACTAGCCTGAACTATTATTTTATTAATGATCCCTTTTGGAGTAAAGGTTTGGCTAAAAAGCCCATCTTTGTTTTGATTTTCTTTGTCTTGATCTTGATTATAGGGCAAATCTATGGTCGACAGGCGAATAGTCCTGAAAAACACAAGCAATTTTGCAAGGTGGAATACAATAAGTGTATCCGCAACGGGTTTAACAGGTTAAGACGAAAATCCTGCGCTCAATGTATAACAGACTGCAAGAAGAAATACAAACAGTGTCTCTCAGGGTTCACACCCAGGATATAATCCCTGTGCTTTTGATCTACTCACACTTCTATTATATCATCAATAAGGAAAGCTCTAATGGATAAGGAAAAAGAAAAGCTGCTTGTTAATCAAATACTGAACAGTTATGACTTTTTACTCAGTGAAGATGACAATCATTTGATTGGAGATACGGGAACCCCCTCTTTCTATTTTTTGATCAAGAACAAGGCGAATCTTGATGGAAACTTCACGCAGATATCCCATGGGAAAGGAATATGCACTCTCACTGTGGATGAAAAACCTGTTGAGTTCATCTTTGACAACCTTTATGACCTGTTGATCCCCTATATTGGGGATGATACGTTTATCGAGAAATGGCAATTGAAGAATCAGGCTAAAGATAAGATCGCTAAATTAGGCCAAAAGTTCCTCTTACGCCATGACATACAGATACTTGAGGCGATAATCGAAGGAACCCGAAAGGATATTCTCAGTGTTTTGCAGGAGTTTAAGAAAACAGCTTTTATTGATCAGCTGGAAAAGGAAAGCCAAATAGAAAAGATCCTTGGGATGTCTGCAAATGAAGAGTATTTATACATTTTCAACGAAAAAAGCGGCATACACTCTCATATGACTTATGTGATTCTCTCTACTAAAGAGAAAAGCCGTGAAGATTTAGACTTAACTATCTATGATTACTATAAATATCTGGATACCCTGATAGAAGAAAATGAAGATCGCTATGGAAAAACCACCAATGAGACGACCTCATTCCCTTTATCCGACCTGGACCAGCTCCCAGGATTCAATCCAAGCTAAGTGTAATAAAGCTAATTTAACCCACCAGAGTGTAGGGGCGGGGGGACCCCGCCCCTACACTCTGATGATTCTTAAACCCATGAGCTAGAAGGTCTATGAAGAAAGTGAGTGATCTACTTAGAATGATCAAGTTCTCCCACACGATATTTGCCTTTCCCTTTGCCATTACGTCTTTCATCATGAACCTACAAGAAATGCCAGGGTGGGACAAGATTCTCTTCATGGGATTGGCCCTTGTTTTCGCACGGAGCGCGGCAATGACCTTCAATCGTCTGATAGATTACAAGTATGACAAAGAGAATCCCAGGACCAGGACGCGGGAATTGGTGACGGGGAGACTCAGTCAGAAGACGGTTATTCTATTTCTGCTAGTCTCATCCCTCGGATTTATCGGAGTGTCCTACGCCATTAACTTCCTATGCTTTGTCCTATCCTTCTTTTTACTCATCCTCTTATTTGCTTATTCCTACTGGAAGAGATTCTCCTCCTTAAGCCATCTCTATTTAGGCTTTGTGATAGGCTTAGCCCCCATAGCTGTTGATGTAGCCCTGAATGGTAGTGTATCGATACTTAGCGGACTTCTCTTTGCCGCTATCACATTCTGGATTTTCGGCTTTGACATTATATATTCCCTACTGGACATAGACTTCGACCGTCAAGCCAATCTTCATTCGCTGCCATCAAGGTTAGGCCCCAAGAACGCTCTTATTCTATCCCGTATCGCTTATGGGCTGATGATCCTATCGCTTCTGACGTTAGGATATTTAGAACACTTGGGTTTCATATACTATATTGGGGTTCTAGGAGTCTCTATTCTCTTAACCATTCAGCATATATGGGTCAAACACAATGACTATTCCCGTGTGACCCCGGCATTTTTTACCCTGAACAGCTTGATCTCCATACTCTACCTGGGAATTGTTCTACTTGACCGGTTTTTGCCCAAACAGCCATTATAACCAAAATGACATCATTCCTTGACTTTGTCTCAGTCCTGTATTATAATTTTCTTATCGATCGACGAAATATTATGGCTAAATATTATAAACTTTTGGAAAAATTGCTGAGTGGTGATTCTGATAGCAATATTAACTTTAATGATCTTTGCAATCTTCTTAATAAACTGGGATTTGATAAGCGAACCAAAGGGGGCCACCATATCTTTACAAAAGAAGGAGTCACGGAACTCATTAATTTACAGAAGGATACAAATAAAGCTAAAGAGTATCAGGTACGTCAAATTCGTAACATTATTCTAAAGTACAATATAGAAGGGAAGTAATGTATAAATATGAAATAATTCTCTGGTGGAGTGAAGAAGACAAGGTCTATGTAGGCGAAGTTCCTGATTTACCAGGATGCATGGCACACGGTGACACTCACGAGAAAGCTCTCTCCAGTGTGAAGGAGGCCATTGCTTTCTGGATTGAGACAGCAAAAGAGTTAAATCGTCTTATACCAAAGCCTGTGTCTCGTAAGAAAGTTTCGGCTCTATGAGGCAAAATATGAAATGGCAACAGAAACATTGGTGTAATTTATCTAGTTCAAATCCCTTTTAATATTCTTGTATTCCCTTAGTTAGTGAGATTTCAAGAAGGAAAAAACGGAGGGATACGGGATTTTATAATGAAATGAATACAAGGCGGTGGGCACAGACTGATGAGTGATTTTGCCCTTCATCCTGAATTCCGGTTGCCCGTATCGATCAGCCAAAGGGCCATCCAACTCAATCGTCCCTCTAAAATCAAAGTCACTCACAAATCGACTGGAATAACTCAAGCCTTCGCGATGGTTTAAAACACTTTCACCCGTTCCTTCAACGGTTAATTGGAAGTCTCCCGCCACACCCTGGACTCTTAACGTTAAACTCAAATCTCCTGAATACCTGTGACTCAAGTAATACTTCTCTTCATCCGTCTTTTTTAAAGTGTGTTCCATTTTGATCTTCATGGTCAGAGTGCCGGAATTCAATGGCATGGAGGGTGAAAGCTGGTTCAGTGGGATTGATTTACTAGTCCGATAAGTCCAGGACTCTCCAGGAGAGAGATCGTGATCCGGAAACGCCTGTAAATTGTTGATCATCTCCACCAACTCATGGTACAAACCCCTCTCAACTCCCAACAATTTTTGTATATCCTTTCTCTTGTCAAGTTGAGTGAGCCGTCTTTGACTAGAGAGTTCAAAGGTGATAGGTGATTGACCAGGATCTTTAGGGACCCTGTGAGGTAATTGGATAGATTGGAAGGGTTTATTATTGATCTCGATGGACTCAATAGTTAAAGGATCCCCTGAAGATTCGATCTCTCCTGAACCACCTGGTTTAACCTTCACAACAGTTTTTCTTATAGTATGACTTAGCTTAAGGTAGGCAGAGCGTATATCTTGATGGTCTGAATACTTCAATAAGCTTTGTCGAAGGGAGTCGGATAAGTTCTTGATGCTGATGGACTGAATGGATACGTGGGTCGTGATATGATACTTTCTTTCAGCGTTTTTAGTGAACTTGAGTCTTAGTGGATGAGGTTTTCGCTGTTGAACGTCTTGTTGAGATGTGACCAGATGGGTTTGATAAGATAAAAACAAACTGATTCCCAAGGTGGCCAATACAATACTCATATCCCCTCCGACATTTATTTGATAATGATTCCTTAACCTTTAGAGAGACGGTCCAAAAGATAACGCCCCAGAAGATTGGAAAAGTGATCTGTAGCGTGAGTAAACCGTACACCAATGGCAATCTCTTTCACAGCCACAATCTTGAGAGCTGTCACACCAATCTTGCCGTTCAGCCGCATTTGAGCACTCTCTACCATTTGACCTACCTTTAATACACGGCTATCATCAGCATTGGAAAGCTGCATGGCTACTCCTCCAATACTCAGGTTAATCACCTTCCCCGTAACAATTTGACTGGAATTGGGAACGGACAAGTTCATGGTGATTTCGTCGGTCTCTCTGGGAGCCACCCGTTGAAACTCCCGTTGCTCGTGTTGAACATCGCCTGATGTCACAATTTTATACACTCGTTTATAGATCTCGTTTTTATCGAGATTCCCTGGGATTAGGGCTGTCACATTCAGGAGTAAAAGGGTCTGGATAAACTCGCGATCACTTTTATCGGAAAGGATGAGCAATTTATAATCCTCGACTCGTTTGTACTGTCTGATCCGGGCTAAAAACTGTAACCATGAGCTACTCAGCTGATTCACATGGAGAAACAAGAAACCGGCCCCTTTTTTTCCCATGATTTCTTCAACATTTTTATTCGTATCACCCACGTACAATTCCAATCCTAGTGACAAAAACTTAAGGGTCAGCATGTCTTTCAATTTTTCGGGTATGTCTATCATAATCACGTACATGATTAGTTCCTAATGTATATTTCTTTAATTTCAAGAGATTTTAGCTTATCAATCAATTTATCCGTCAGAGAGGTTCCAGCCATTATGATGGAAACATGGTTATTATCAAATACTTCGTCTCCAACGGTCATTCCTCCCTTCAAACTATCCACACTTGTGGCCTCAACAGGGAATCCTTCTACAACCTTAACGTCACTACTTTTTCTCTTCTCAGCCCGTTTTTCAAAATCATCAAACTTGGATTTATCTACTTCGATGGGTGATGTGTGAGAAGAGGGTAAAATGCTTTTCACTTTCTGCATCAATATACCAGGTTGGACAGGTTTTGCTAAATAAGCTTCCACCAAGTCCTTATCGATTCTGAGGGTCTCAAGGCTGGCCCCTGAGAGAACTATAATGGGAATGTTTTTAAGACGTTCTTCCCCTTTGAGTAAAGGAATCAGCTTAATCGAGTCACCACCAGGTATTTTAATGTCGTAAAAAATCAGGTCAAAGGACATCACTTTAGCCATTTTCAGCCCTTCTCTGGGATCAGAAGCCCCCTGCACATCATAGCCGTTTTGTTGGAGCAAATTGGTGAGTAAAGTGAGTATGATAGGCGTTTCTTCAACAATAAGGACCTTTTGAGCCATTTGGTTTGTTCCTTTTGATTGTATGCTACTCAAAAAAATAGTAACTAATTTTTATTAGGTCAATTGAGAATTGTAATAACTTGGAAAAAATAGTGATCTATAAGACTATACATTTGGACAAAATATATTTATTTTCTGTATAGAACTTAAATTTACAGGATTAAATTACGAAAATAAAATAGATCGAAAGATCATAAATCAAAGGACCTTAAAAATCGCTCTAACTCTCTGCAGGTGCAAACGGTTATTCTTGCAGAGGGGGTTGGAGTGACCTTTTAAGGATCGTCTCTTTATAAGGATACGCTACACAAAGGGTTTATGGCTTAGTCATACCCTATAATCCTTTTAATACACCAATCCTATCATCTTTTTCTAATAAAGTACAGATATTTATGTCTTTAGCCATCATTCTCTTTATAATTGCTTCAGTGACAACAGTTATTGCGGCTATCCAGCTAGCCAAGTACGGCAATGGAATTGCTGAATCCACTGGCCTAGGTCATAGTTTAGTGGGATTAGTTCTTCTTTCGGCGGCCACATCTCTCCCAGAGCTTTTTTCATCCTCCTCGGCTTCGTTCATAGGCAATGTGGACCTTTCTTTCGGCAATGTCTTCGGTAGTAACATGACCAATATCTTCATCCTGGTGATTCTGGACTTTTTTGTCAAGAAATCTCCCATCCTTTTTGGGGCCAGCCAAAAGAATGTAATGACCGGTGGTATTGTTATTCTAATCACTTGTGTCACTTTATTAATGATATTTATTGGCCTTCACCCAGATCTTCAAGGATATGATCACTGGTACTTTTCTCTTGTTCTCCTCCTATTCTACGTTGGAGGGATGATCATTATTTATAAGTATGAAAAAGCCAATCTGTCAGATGATTCAGCAGACCATGAGAAGACCTCTTCTTCTATGACCAAGAAACAGGCAGTGACTGGTTTTATTATATCTTCTGTATTTGTTTTCGGAGCAGCTATATTACTTTCCTATAGTTCGGATATTATGAGCCAGTATAAGATAGGGGGGAAAGCACTGGGCGGGACCTTTGTGGGAACTCTTTTTATGGCCTTCACCACAAGCCTTCCGGAGATCGTTGTATCCATATCTGCTCTCAAGATGGGAAGTCGCGACATGGCACTTGGTAATCTCTTTGGGAGCAATCTTTTCAACTTAGCCATTCTTTCTTTTTCTGATGGGTTCTACCGTCTGGGATCCTATTTTCGGGAAGTGCCTCTTAAAGGGAATGCTTTCTCCATCATTAGCCCAAATCACTTTATCAGTGGATTGATTGGAATCATATTTATTGCTATTGTCCTATCCAGCCTGATGCTCCGCCGCAAGGAAAAGCACGGCCCTCTGGGCTTTGACACACTAACCATCGGTATTCTCTATATAGCAAGCATTTATCTCCTTTACCTCCTAAGATAAAAAAAAACTATTGTTTCATCAATGCTGATTTGATGGATTCATTTGATGTGTAGGGGCGACCCGGCGGGTCGCCCCTACACATCAAATGAGACTTGAAGGAACACTAGTGACGCACCATTTAGTGATCACTGCCTCCACTGTTTTGGGCATCGATTTTCATAAAACTGTGATGAAAGTGGACGTTTGTAACGATA
>ENA-ORDP01002035-ORDP01002035.1-marine-sediment-metagenome-genome-assembly--contig:-NODE-2035-length-10244-cov-3.136912_pt1 | contig 10244 bp, 13 predicted proteins | sample MGYA00248627_ERZ508539 | MGnify/ENA primary metagenome ERZ508539 (study PRJEB26208, sample SAMN05571518) | marine sediment metagenome | biome: deep sea; feature: Hydrothermal vent; material... | reverse complement strand
ACTAACTTAGAAAATAAATCAGGAGACTAACCATGCATTTTAAACTAATCATTGCACTGGTTGAAGATGACAAAACAGATGCCGTGCTGGATGCGGCAAGAGAAACTGGCGCGACAGGTGCTACTGTCATTAACCATGCGAGAGGTGAAGGTTTGACGCGAAGCACATCTTTTTTTGGTCTGGCGTTAGAAACCCAACGCGACGTATTACTCTTGCTGGTAGAAGAACATCTATCGCGAACAATTTTGGAAAAAATTGCCAGTGTCGGCGAATTTGATGTAAAACCGGGCACCGGTATCGCCTTTCAGGTCGACGTCGAAGATGCCGTCGGCGTGGCCCAACAAGTTGCCAGCTTAACAGAAACCGTGGAGGAACAACTATGACAACCCAGCCTGTAATAAGAGTTCGTGATGTTATGAAAAACAAGTATGACATTGTGGACGGTATGACGACCGTCGCGGATGCATTAAAGAAAATGCACCATGTTGAAACCAAGTGCCTCATCATCGACAAACGAGATGATAATGACGAATACGGTATTGTACTTTTATCCGATATCGCCAAGCAGGTACTGGCTCAGGACCGTGCCCCCGAGCGAATCAATGTTTATGAAGTGATGTCGAAACCGGTTATTTCAGTCGACCCGGAAATGGATATTCGCTACTGCGCACGTATGTTTGAGAAATTTGGCTTATCCAGAGCGCCGGTCATTGAAAACCGAAAACTCATCGGTATCGTGAGTTTTACCGACATGGTATTACATGGCATTGCGGACAAGTAAGAATATTCGCTTGCCACGAAAACCAATAGAATCACACTCGTCTTGAATAGCGGATTTTAGCATTGAGCCTGTCGGTCGGTAACACGCCCACTGCGCGCGGATAAATATGTTCATTTAGATAGAGCATTTCTTCGTCCAACTTGTCTTCGGGCAAATCTCGATACCAGGCTTTTCGTTTCCCAGCGTCACCAGGCGACCAGCGGTATCCACGTTTTTTTAATGCATCTTTCATTTCAAACGGGGCTTTGTCTGCCCACAATCGAACATCTGTGCGCCGTGCCTTATCAAGCAACTGCTTTAGTACGGGAATCTCTGATTTTGGCAGTGTCTGGCTAAGAATCTCAATACCAGCCTGGCAATCAATGGTGGCCCGGTGACCTTCAAAGAAAAACCCATACTTGTAGGCAAGAAACTCTAGTTTTACACCTTCAAAACCCTCTTCATTCCAATTCACATCCGCAATTGAGCAAGCCCATGAGATTTCCTTAAAATCGTCCAGCAAGTTTTCACAAAAAGGCCGGTCAAAACGGGCATTATGTGCAATCACAATAACTGCATTGGCAATAAGTTTCGCGACCTGTTGCAAATCTATTGATTGGCCTTTAACCATTTCATCGGTGATGCCCGTTATTCTTGTAATTAATTCAGGGATGGGTTCGCCAGGATCCTGAAAGGCGTTATACGCAGGCAATACACGGTAGATATTGCCAAAACTATCGAATTCAAAGGGCACCATCGCAAGCTCAATCACCTTGCTTTCATCATGATCCATGCCTGTGGTTTCTGTATCCAGATAGATCCCAACTTTGATTTCCATATTCTCGTTGATATCGTTGTATCGCTCGACCGGGACAAACCGCTTGATTACTTTATAATCGCCCGTTGCTGTGAGCTTGTCGATGAGTTCTTGTTGAATCTGGTTGTCCATAATGAGTTTATCTATTAATCCTGTATCGTTTCAAGCCATTTACAAGAGCGCAACCGCAGGACGAGTCGCTTTTTGACGCAATGCCATGCGTAATAATCATAAACATCTTGTAGCGATCACTTATTCTGGCCGTACAATTCTAGCGTAAAACAGACTAAAACTCCGGTTTATCGACCAGCTTATACATGTATGCAAGATACGACTTTAGTAAGTTCAAGTCACATCGGCACAAAATAATAGCACTGATGGAGAGCCAATACGCACAATAAATGAGCATTCGCAATTAAACGCCCCAATCGGAATCTTACACCCCGCTCGCACTAATTGTCCATTTAATGAAAGTCTGTACCCGCTAGCATATTCAAACGCCATCAGCTTTGATCTATACTCATCAACAAAATGAGAGGCATACAGGGAATGTCAGAGAAAAAACATATCTTATTTCACTACACATTCTACGCTCGAGTCCCACTCATTACGGGCCTGATTATTTTTATTTTACCTGTCTATGCCCAACTGAGTGATGCTGGGGAATCACTGTTACGCAGTATTTTCTCGGTAAAAGGCTGGGACCTATTTTTTGCTACGACAGCACTGATCTTTACTGCCGTCACCCTTCGCATGACCTGGCGCAGCATCCTTGTCAATGCAGCTCCACGATATGATATTCCACCACTTCGTGATACCGCGCAATATCAAAAACTGAAAAAAAGGTTTTGGTTAATCTGGATTCTACTTCTGCTCCCCACCATCGTGGTGCTGTTCATCAATACAGAACAGGAAATTCTGGCCGCCATTGGTATCGTTACGGTCAGCTTATTTTTCAGCTTTGGTCTATTTGTCACACTTCCACTTGTCATGTCACCAGATGATGGGGACTGGTACATCGACAAAGATGCGATAAAGCAACGCAAACTTGTGGAAATGTATATACCTGAATCAAAAAGAATAAACTTTGGCTTTACTCACAAATTTGTAGATATCATTTCGCCGCCAAAATTTTTAAGACCCTTCATGCAAGGATACGTGGATGACCATGGACGCTTCAATAATTCTCATGCCACACTCATATACATACTGCTTGTTCTAGGCTTCTATTTTGTCGTGGCAGGAATATTCTGGTTTCGACCTGGTGGTACCCTGCCCGCCACTCTCGTTTCACTATTATTATTAATCAGCATCTTTAATCTGCTACTCGGCGGCATGAGTTTTTTACTCGATCGTTATCGGATACCACTTTTCCTTGCGGCCACTATCGTCTCGTTTAGTGTCTACTCAATATTTAATGTCGATCATTATTTTGTCATTACGCCAAACTCACAAGCTTCGGTTTCCCTCGACGATGCCGTTAATAAACGCATTGAACATATCCCCGCAGGTAAAAAAGGCAAAACCATGGTACTGGTGGCAGCAAGTGGTGGTGGTATCCAGGCCGCCGTGTGGACTAGCCAGGTATTGACGGGATTAGAAAAACAATATCCCTCTCTTTCCGACTCGATTACGATTATAAGTTCTGTATCGGGTGGCAGTGTTGGCACCCTGTTCTATCTGGACAGATTCAATAGTAGCAAACAAGAGCACGATAAAATCGTCGCGCTTTCTGCTGAAAACAGTCTGCGTGACGTCGGTTGGGGATTTCTTTATCCGGATCTCGCTCGTCTCGTCGCCTTACCCATCCTGGTGCCAGACCACATTGATCGTGGCTGGGCGCTTGAGGAGTCATGGCGACATCGGCTTTATAAGCCTGAATCCACATTTGGAGACTGGCGAGAATCCATTGAAACAGGTGAACTGCCTGTTCCGATTTTTAATGCGACGCTCGTTGAAAGTGGCAAGCGTGTTTTGCTGACACCCGTCAGTCTGAAAACACTAAACAAACAATCATCAGATACTTTTAACAATCTCTATCCAAAGGCCGATATCAATGTCGCCACGGCTGCACGTTTGTCGGCTACCTTTCCATATGTATCTCCTGCTTCACGTGCCTTATTAAAACATACATCGGATGATGATATCACTTCAGAAGCAGAACAAGCTCCCTGGCACATTGTTGATGGTGGTTACTACGACAACTATGGCGTCATGACACTTATTGAGGCATTGCACAACAAAAACATCCCTGTTGATAAAATCGATAATTTGGTCCTTATACAAATACGATTGGAGAGCCCCAGCAACCCAGAGCCTCAGTCAGGCTGGGCAAATGTTGTCGCAGCCCCACTCACGACCATGTGGAATGTGCGAGGTGCGACGCAACGTGCTCGAAATGACATGGAAGTTGAGCTGCACAAATCTCTTATGGAAGCCGAATGCAGCAAGGATAAATCTTGCCTGACATTAACTTCAGTAAATTTTATTTACAATGGTGACGAGGCCCTGTCCTGGAAACTCAGTAAGGCCCAAAAAGACGAAATCACTAACCAATGGCGCCAGCAGACCACGACAAATTCTGGAGCTTATAAGGTGCTTGACCAGTTTTTTGATCGGAAAGAATAAGCTTCAGTGCCTCACACACCATAGCCTGATGCAGGCTCATTTTTTGGGCTTATCGTTGGTACCTCTTAATTCATATACCTCAGTATCAGGATGAAAGGCAACCCAGGCGAACCAGAACAAAGTGGTGGTTGTAAGTTGTTGTCCTTGAGTATCATAAATCACCGCGCTTTGACTGTCAGCATCATAGTGAACCCTTAGTGTTTGGCCCGCGAACTCATCTTCAATAACCGACAGGTGTTGTTTAGCCAATTCAGACACTGGCCATGCCTTCGATTTTTCGCCAAGGACCAATCCGATCACGCGCGCTTTAGGATGGTAGCGTGCACTGGTATTCGAGACGGGAAAATACACTGCGCGATTAACATCATAATCACCATAGGGATGACGTTTATAATTCCGATAAAACCCCGTCCGCGTCGAAAGCCCCTCAGTATCTGGATGCTGCTGCAACCAATGGCTCCAGCTCGTATTTGCCAATACCAGCGTCACTAACTTGTGACCTTTTAGCCTGCCGCTGATCGCTTGGCCCATAATCTGAGACCACAGTGAGCCGGTCGTGCGATCATATAAAAGCATATCGCTATTGTAGAGTAAACCCGACACACCAAAGCTATTATCAGTACCCTTTAATTCAGGTGCAAAAGCGACACCGCTACCACATAGCGGGCAATAACTAACAACGATAGCCTGTTTGTTAACGGTATCATTGACAATTTCATGGTAATTTAAAATCTTGACTGGATAAGCGCGCACGACATCATCCAGGACCAAACCTAATACTCGATCAGTCGGTTCAAGAAATTCAGCCTCGTTCGCGCTGATGAATCGAGGTCGATCAATAGAAGGAATATCATCACGCCCCGGCCCACCGTGATAAATATCATCACGTGGTATTAGTGTGTCAGTGAGGTCGAAGCCATTGTCACTACTAAACGAAATAGAACGATTGGATAGGAAAAAAACTAAGCCGATAAGCACCATGCTGTAAATAACCCAGCGGGCCCATTTACCCCGAATGAGTGTAGGGTTTTTAATCTGCATTTTTCCTCCAGCGTACGTTGGAGGGTAAAGTAGGCGGATAGTTCAGGCGAAATATAAACTCATATTGAACATATTACGCTTCACTGTACATCGCGCGTTAACGCAAACAAAATACCCTTTTCCACCCAGATATCTACCGCCAACCCACCTGAATAGACAGTAATCGGTGCCTTACCTTCTTCCAGCTTAGGCAGGTTTTTAAAAACATCGGGGGTATATATCGTTTCATAGAGCGACTGAATCTGACCTGTTTTATTATCCTTTAGACGCAGCTGGGCGGCTGTAACGCCCTGAATTGAGCAATAGCGGCCACCTAATAATGTTTTATCCAGGGGCTTGATCAGAGCAGATTCAATCGGCGTAAAATCGAGCTCGGTAAAATATTTCCGAACAACAGCCAGATCTGAACTTTGGACCTCAAGCGGTTTCAATTTGATATGGTTTTTAGCCACTTCTGCGCCAATACGTGCATCCAACGATAGATTTGGTGAAAGATTAAAATATAAAGCCGTCAACAAAACCGTAACAACAAAAACCATTGAGGCTGCCCAACGGTATCGCACAGATGACCGTGTTGATGTTGCATCTTTTTTTATTCCCTGCAAACTCATCAATTGATCCAGCTGGTCATCTGACAACGATTTTCCGTTAATATGCTCACCCATGATTTTTTTCATGTTGTTCGTTTTCACAAGCCCACCTCTAAAATCGATAGTGACTCACTATCAAATTTCTCAATCAATTTTTTACGCATCCGATATATTTTTGAAAGCACAGTACCTCGTGGTACATCTAACTGATCTGCAATTTGAGAGGTACTAAACCCTTCAACCGCCCAAAAATAAATAATCTCCCGCTCACCCGGATCGAGGTACTGTAGTACTTTGTCGGCCAGGTCTTCATTAATGACGACAGATTCCAGTGTTTGCATGTCAAAATCTGTCGGTAAATTATCCTCTTCGATGGTTTCAAATTGAACAATTTTTTGCCGGCGACAATCGTCAACAAATTGATTATGGATAATGCGCCTGATATAAGCGATAGGTTGCTGTGCAGTATTTCTGGATTTTAAATATTTTTCCACGGCGGACTGTAGCAAATCATATGCGTCTGGCTCATTACACGTTAACGAGTAACAATACCGAAAAAGCTTCTGCAGTGTCTCTTTGTCGTACATTGTTCAATCCATGAAATAAAAGCCGCTAATCCAGCCTTGTTTTATATAGTACTGGAGTTGTTGCTGCAAATCTATGTTAGCATCATCATCACTCAGTTGATTCAACGTATGCTGCTGTCCAATCGAAACTAATAGATCAAACTGGTGCTGACTCAACACTTCCATATCAACTTGATAGTCTTTCCTGAAAACACAGTAATATACATCACTCTCTGGCATTTCAAACATCTGATTGCTGGATGTTGCCGTATTATTAGCATGCCATATTTCAATGACCGGGAAGGCACTTTTTTGTACTGAAAAGGCATGGCTAAGTTTAAATACCAGTGCCTGCTGTTGCTCAACGGATACCTGGGCCAGCTTATTGAAGTCAAATGGACGATCGTCTTCAGAAAAATATGTGGCATGCCAATACCATTCAAGTAAAGCCAGATCGGGTAAGTAGTTAAAATCTTCCAGTTCTTTATGATGTGCCAGATTGGTTTTCAGATACCCCGAAAACGCTTTGCCATAATTATTCAAATCTGGTTGAACGGAAGGAAACCGATAACGATATTGCCGACAAAGCTGATTGAAATATTTTTCCCCTACAATATTTCTGCATGCCGGATAGACCTGCGCTAATACTTTCTCGTGTGCACCGTCAAGATTGCTTTTATAGATCGACAACTGCCGGTCAGGCGTTAAAGTTTTCATACCAGATAATTCAGACAAAAATCCGTCTACATTTCCCCGATCAGCTATCAAACACTGCATAAAATTTTTCTGGGTGTCAGCTAGTGACATGGCATAATTCATCTTGTCGTGTTTCACGAACAGCATTCGCTTTTTCTGCTTCTTCTAATAATCGCGATAGTGGGGGAATATCATTATCCCATTCAATTAGCGTGGGAACATCAGGCACTTGTTGAATTAGTTGGTGATATAAATCCCATACCGGATCAGAAACCGGATGGTTATGTGCATCAAGGACAAACCCTTCTTTTTGCTGATAACCCGCAAGATGGATTTCCTTTATGCGTTCATAGGGAAGTTTCTGGATATATACTACTGGGTCGATACCAAGATTCAGGTGATTAACATAGATATTATTGACATCAATCAGCAGATCACAGTCTGCCTGCAACGCCACCTCCCGGACAAAATCCACTTCATCCATTTCCGTCTCAGCAAATTTCATATAGCTCGAAACATTTTCCACCAGGATTCGTTCGCCCAGAAAATCCTGTACCTGGAAGATGCGCTCGACCATATGTCGAAGGCTCTCCTCGGAATAAGGGATCGGTAGCAAGTCATGTGAATGAAACCCATCCACAGACGTAAAACATAAATGTTCAGACAACCAGGCAATATTGTACTTTCGCATCAGGTATTTAAGTTTGCCTAAATATTCCAGGTCAAGCGGATCAACAGACCCAAGCGACAGACCCACACTGTGAAACGTCACCGGGTAGCGTTCACAAATTGCTTCGAGTTGGAGAGGAATAAGGCCACCGACTGCCATATGATTATCGGCCAGTAATTCCAACCAGGGAATTTTTGGTTGAGTCCTTAATATCTCATTGACATGTGCAGAACGCAGACCAATACCCGTTCCGGATATTGATCTTTGTCCTGTTTTCTCTAATAGCACAGACATCTGCTGATACGTTATGACTTGGCAGGTTTGACTTTACCAGCCTTGCCACCCACTATCTTTGCGCAGGTACCCTTTGGCACATATAACCATTCTTGCGGGTCATTATCCATCGTAGCCTGGCCAGCACAACTATGCTTGCCATTAAGCGCACCACAATCATTCATGCCCTTTTTCGCAATGCCTGCACACTTTTCCCAGAACTTGGGTTGATCGGGTACCGCAAATGCACCTGTACTCGCCATGACTGAGCCAAGTGCAACAATTCCTGCAACGGTAGAATTAACGAGCAAATTTCTGTTTTTCATAATATCTCCTAAAAGTTAAGTAACCAGGCTGCAATATAGAAATAGTCCCACCTGATATCGCTTAGACGAGCCAACTTCCCGTTTGATTGCGGCAAACAGGGCATTATTTAAAAAAATTTGCAGATCACGCTATTTTCGAGCTAGATTGCACCATTCGTTAATAGAGGAAATTGCCGATGAAACTACTCTTAAAAATACTGTGTGTACTTGTGCTGTATCCGTGTCTGATTATTCCCGCGTTTGCCGACAATGAAAAAATGACACTTTCGGTAAAACGACTGACATTGGAAACCTCACTACGCATTGCACAGGCCGCGATTAAACAATGCCGCAAGGAAGGCGTGCAGATCGCCGTCACAATAGTAGACCGCAGTGGTCATGCTCAAGTGGTATTGCGCGATGTACTTGCCATGGATATCACGCTGCCAATCAGTCAACAAAAAGCACATACCGCAATGGCCTTTAATACGCCACTATCGCAGCTGCAAGGTCGCTTCACTAATCCATATCAGGTGCCGAAGCTAGATGGCCTGATACTCGGTGCCGGAGGCATTCCTATCAATGTCGGTGGTAGCATTCTGGGTGGTATAGGCGTAAGCGGTGCCCCCTCCGGCGAAACCGACGAAAAATGCGCAAAAGCTGGACTTGCAGCCGTGCTCACCGACCTGGAAATGGACGACTCTTAGTAAAAAATATTGGGGTAAAAAATATTGGGGTAAAAAATATCGGGAGATGGGTACGAACGGTGGAAACACTCGTACAGGTAGAAACAAAGGCGACATCGGCAAGAATCAGCGCGACGATAACATCGTCGCGCGCAACATTAGCGGCGCTTGCCTCCGAAACCTTTTTTCGCTTCTTCGTATTTGACCTTAAGAAGATTGCCTTCAAACGATCTGCCATTTAGCCCCGCAATAGCGGCGCGGGCCTCGTGACCTTCCATTTCGAGAAAACCGAAGCCTTTGCAACTGCCTGAGAATAAGTCTTTCACGAGCTTAATGGAGCGTACCGTGCCAAACTCTGAAAACAGAGCCTGCAGGGACTCTTCTGTGGTCGTGGGTGGTAAACTGCCAACAAACAGTTTTTTCACTTTGACGCCCCCTTGTAAATAGAGTTAAAAAATAGCCTTCCAAACAGAACAAAAAAGCAAACCCCGCGAGAGCTCGCGGGGTTGACTCGAAACAGCAAATTTCTCGACTGCTTAAGCAGCCTTTACGTTTGTTGCTTGCGGGCCTTTAGGTCCGTCTTCCACGTCGAAAGCCACTTCCTGACCTTCAGCCAACGTGCGGAAACCTTCACTGGCGATGGCAGAAAAATGTACGAATACGTCTTTGCTACCATCAGAAGGAGTGATAAAGCCAAAACCCTTGGTCGAATTGAACCACTTGACCGTGCCTTGCATGATGAAACCTCTACCATCAGGGACATCGATCCGAAGCCTGGTGAAACAAACGTTGCTTCTTATTAAAAACAGCTTCCGGCGTCGATGTCTCGATGGCGAAAGTATGCAAGATACGGGCATACGCGTCAAGACTACCGTTTTTGAGGACCATCCCACCGGGTTCTTGGGGCGATCGAAACGCGAAGGCGTCTCTCGATTCCCGCTCCGAGCGTCCCTTTGAGCGGCTGGCCTCGTCTGAAATGGATCGACGGCGCGGAAAGCTGAAACCTCCCGCGCCGCCGCCGAATGTGTACCGTCTATTCTGATCGCCTTCAAATCACGCGATCGACTATGGACCCGTCAACAGAATTACAAAGGCGTCGAAGTCGATCAGGTCGATCAATGCGTCCCCCGTCAGGTTGAGCGGCTCGCATCCGCCTCCGGCTGGGAACCCAAAGCACGATTGGAAGGCCTGGAAGTCGATGAGATCGACGCT
>ENA-ORDP01002034-ORDP01002034.1-marine-sediment-metagenome-genome-assembly--contig:-NODE-2034-length-10244-cov-21.007557_pt1 | contig 10244 bp, 13 predicted proteins | sample MGYA00248627_ERZ508539 | MGnify/ENA primary metagenome ERZ508539 (study PRJEB26208, sample SAMN05571518) | marine sediment metagenome | biome: deep sea; feature: Hydrothermal vent; material... | reverse complement strand
TGGGAGCAGGACTCGTCCAGCGGCCTGTTCACCGAATATTTCCTCAAAGGCATGTCCGGCAAGGCCGACGCCAAACCCTACGGCAACCAAGACGGCACGGTCGGCTACGGCGAACTGGGCCGCTATCTGCAAGCCACACTTACTTATTATGCCCGGCGCTATTACGGCCGCGACCAGACGGCCCAGATCGTGGTCGGTAAAGGCGGCTGAAACGACCCGGCGTTCATGGAAAAAACCAGCCCCTGTCGTGATGCCGCCCGTTGTGTGGCCAGCCCCGGTTTGGGCGGATTTTCAAGGCCGGTTCAGCAGTTTATGAGCGAACCGTTTCGCCGTCCCTTCACGCCGCGACATAGTCGCGCACGTCCACCCTGACGCCGGACCGTGCCGCTTCTTCGGCTGATTCAAGAAGGTTACTCGTTTCCGCGTCGTTGAGGTATTCCTCGCCGCAGTTTTCACAAATTCTGGCGGGAACCCCCCTCACGACCAGCGTCAGGCCGTCGCGCTCCATGGTTACCGTGGCGGTTCCGGGGGCGGTTTCGCCATTCTTGCAGACCATGCACTTCATCGCCGTTTCCTCCGCCGGAAATCCCGGCTCCACAGGCTTGCCTCAGGCTCATACGCCGTAATAATCACGGTTTCATTTTCTTCATCATTGTCCGCCGCGACGACATGAACCGGACGATTATCCTTCCACCCCAATATCAATCGGCTGGGAAACGGCGCGTCGTCGGGATAGGACTCGATAACCTCCCCTTGCCGAAGAATATGGCGCACTTCCTCCACCCCGATCCGACGCTCGAACATCCGACGGACGGCGTGGGCGCGGAAAATTATACTCCTCCTGCCCAAGACTTTCCATCCACTTCGGAAACCATGTTCGATATGTACCACGTCCCGGCAAAATAATCTCGCCCCCGATGGAATAAACCGCCCGCCGGGCCGTATTCCGTATGGAGGACGGCTTTATTCGGCGACGGCCATGTCGGCTACGGCGAACTGGGCCGATATCTGAAAGCCACGCTTACATATTACGCCCGGCGCTATTACGACCGCGAGCAGAACGCCCAGATCGTGGTCGGAAAGGGGAATTAGGGCCAGTCAGCCCTTCCCGTCGGTGACGGATCCCATACCACGAACAAACTCATTACGTTATTCGGAAAGCATTTGCATTGTGGAATATTCGGCCTATGATTACAGTTGATTACAAATCATTACAGGCATCAATTTTGGGGAGTGGAAGCCCAATGTCCGGACGGAATTTTTCGGTTCGCACCGAAAGTGAGAAACTGGTTGAAATAGACGCCATCGCCGAGGCGCATGATCGGTCGCGCAATTTTGTGGTCAATGAAGCCATCGACCGCTACCTGGCCGAAGAGCGTCAATGGGTCGCCAAGGTCAATGAAGGGCTGGCGGCGGCCGAGGCAGGGGATTTTGCCGCCAAAGATGAAGTGGAGGTCTTGTTCAAGGGGTTTGAGGATGCGGCCAGGTGAAACTCCGGTGGACGCGTCCGGCGTTGCGCGACCTGTCGGATATCCATGCCCATATCGCCGAGCATAATCCAGCCGCCGCGCTGAAGGTTGCGCGGATAATCCGCGCTCAAGCAGAAGTTCTAACGGCCCATTCCATGATCGGGCATTTGGGTCGTGTTAATGGGACCCGCGAGCTGGTTGTCACGGGTTATCCCTATGTGGTGGCCTATCGGATTGGCAAAAAGACCGTGGACCTGTTGGCCGTGCGCCATACGGCGCGGCTGTGGCCGCCTTCTTATCCCGACAAATAATCCATCCCCCGGAATAAACCGCCCGCTCGTTCGTATTCTATATGGAAGGCCGCTTTTTGAGATGGCCGCATACCTTGGATTTACGCACTTTTTCATAGATTCAGGGCTATAGTGACAACCGGGAAACAAGGGGGGCTTGAACGATGACCGGGATACCGCGGCTCATACTGGCGATAATCGTTCTCGGCGGATTGCTGGCCGGCGCCAGGGCGGAACCCCCGTCCGCCGGCGATAACGGCCGCGACCAGACGGCCCAGATCGTGGTCGGTAAAGGCGGTTGAAATTACGTTGAACCCCCACCTAATTTGACATCACAATGCAAATGCATTACCATTGGGAAGATTTAATATTTCGCCCCGAGGTGACGCCATGGCCGCTGCATTATCTTTGCAATCCGAATCGACCCTCACCGATCGCTATCAGACCACGGTCCCCGCGGCGGTGCGTAAAGCGTTGCGGCTCGGCAAGCGTGACAAAATCCATTATTCCATCCAAGGCGACGGCCTGGTTGTCCTGTCTCGCGCCGGGGCCGATGATGAAGACCCGGCCCTGGTCAACTTCCTCGGCTTTCTGGCTCGTGATATCGGCGCAAACCCGGATCGCCTACGGGTTCTTGACCCGGCCCTGGCCGATCGCGTCAAGACACTGGCCGCCGGCGTTGAAATTGATCTCGACGCTCCTCTTTCAGACGAGGATGAATAAGTTTGCCCTCGCCGCCCTTGGTTATCAACGGCTGGAGCCTATTCGCCCACCCGCTTTTTCTCGATCAATTGGATGGTCTCGCGGCGCGGGTTGAACGGCTGAGGAAAAAGAACCCTAGTAATTACAAAAAAAAGAACGCCACCAAACGTCTGGCGGCAATCTCAAAACTGGCGTTTGAAGCGATCCCCCAGGATCCGAACTCTTCCAAATACCGCCAAGGTTCCACACTCGGCAATGAACGTAGGCATTGGTTCCGGGCAAAATTCTTTCAGCAGTACAGGTTATTTTTCCGCTTCCATCAGGAAAGCAAAATTATCGTATACGCCTGGGTCAACGACGACCGCACCAAGAGGGCCTACGGCAGCCGTTCGGACGCTTACCGGACATTTGTGAAGATGCTCGATTCCGGCCACCCCCCGGATGACTGGAACACCCTGTTGCAACAGGCCAGAAAAGACGCCCGCCGCCTTAAAAAAACACGCGGCGACAAATAATTCTCCCCCCGGAATAAACCGCCCGTCAGTTCGTATTCTATAGGGAAGGCCGCTTTTTGAGATGGCCGCATACCTTGGATTTACGCACTTTTTCATGGATTCAGGGCTATAGTGACAACCGGGAAACAAGGGGGGCTTGAACGATGACCGGGATACCGCGGCTCATACTGGCGATAATCGTTCTCGGCGGATTGCTGGCCGGCGCCAGGGCGGAACCCCCGTCCGCCGGCGATAACGGCCCCGTAAAGATCGGCGCGGCGCTGAAACAGGCCGATCAATTGATTACGGTCGAGAAACTTGCCGAGGCCCTCGCCGTCCTCAAAACCATCGATGCCAAAACGCCGAAAGAGGCGGCGAAAGTCGATACCAGGCTCGGCAAAATATTCCTCCGCCTGCACAAACCGGCGAAGGCCGCCGATCTTTTCGAACAAGCGGTCTTCTCGACGATGGATGACGCCGAGGCCTACCTCGGACTGGCCGAGGCCAGGCTGGCGCTCGGCGATCTCATCAAGGCGCGCGGCCACGCCCGGACCGCGCTTTTGTCCGATCCCGACCTGATCGACGCCCACCTGGTCCTCGCCAAGGCGGATGACCGGAGCGGGCGGGTATCGGCGGCCCGCAAGCGCTTCGCGAACCTTTTGCGTAACCAGCCGGAAAGCGAAGCCGTCGCCGTCGCTTACGCCGTGTTTCTGTCGGACAGGGACGGCATGGAACAGGCGACGAAATTGCTGTCGGGCTTTGTCGACCGCCACCCCTTCGCCGCCGAGGCAAGCGACCTTCTGGGCCGATTGTATTGGCGGCAGGGGCGCAAAGCCGACGCGCTGCTCATGCGCAACAACGCCGCCAAGGCTTTCAAGGCCAAGGGAAACGATTTCCGCGCCGAGGCCATTCGCTCCTGGCTGGTCTTGAAAGGCTCCGGATTTGCAAAACGCCCGCCGCCGCCGCAAACCGGGCCGCCGCCGCAAACCGGACCGCCGCCGCAAACCGGGAAAGTGGAGGCGCGGAGAACCCAGCCCCGGTTCAGCCCGATCAAACGCCCCGATCCCCTGCCTTTTCCCGCGGGGACCGAATTGAGCACGGGCAGCGGTTTCGTGGTCAACGGCGGGCGGTACGTAATCACCAACAATCATGTGATCAAAGACACCGGCAAGATCGCGGTGCGAACCGGCACCGGCGAAGTCCGCCTGGCGCGGGTTATCAAAGTCACCGTCAAGGACGACCTGGCCGTCCTGGAGCTTGCCGAGGCTTTTCCCGAGGATTACGCGATCCCGTTCGCGGATATGGCCGACGCGGGGCCGGGCCGCTCGGCGGTGGTCATGGGCTTCCCCATGGCGAGCGTTTTCGGATGGCGCAAACCGTCCCTGACCGAGGGCGTCGTCAGCAAGGCCAGCGGACTGGGCGACGATCCCGGCACCTTCATCATCACCTCGAAGATGAACAAGGGCAACAGCGGCGGCCCCATTTTCGACCGCCACGGGCGTCTCATCGGCGTGGCGGTGGCGAAGTTGAACACGATAGGCATCTACGAAAAAAAAGGCTCGCTGCCCGAAGACATGAACATCGCCATCAAGGCCAGCCGGCTCTTGAAATTCCTCAATCGCAAGGGGAATGAAAGCGGCCGTTCGTCCGGCCCCGAAATGAAGCTTGAAGACCTCTACCAAACGATGCTGGCCAAGGTGGTCATGGTGGCGGCGGCAATGAAATGAACGGATACGTTCTTTCCTTTGTTTTGGCGCTGACGCTGATTCCGGCGGCTGCGAACGCCGGCTGGATCGGCGGTGAAGGAGAATACAACTTCGGCCCGGAAATGGCCCAGAGCGAGGCCTGCCTGAAGGCCGAACGGCGGGCGAAGGAAAAAGCCCTGAGGCGGGAGACCGGCGAGAAAATTTCCTCCGAGGATCTCATGGTCTGTTCGGAAACGAAGGACGACGCCGATTGTTCCCTGAACCGCTTTACCTGGAGCACCATCGACGGCCTTATCAAGGGCGTCCGCAACGAGAAAACGGAAACGGTTCCGGGAACCAGCGGCTACAGGAAATGCCGCGTTACTTTGGAAGTCGACGCCGGCGTCGGGATCGGCAAGCCCGATCCCGGCTTCGACATGACCGTAAGGCTCAACAGCAGAACGTTTCGCGACCAAGAGCCCCTGAAAATCAGGCTGGCCCCCACCCAGCCCATGTACGTAACCGTCTTCCAGTGGTTGCCCTATATGAAGGCGGACCGGCAAGTCACCCGGATATTTCCCAACCTGTTCGACAATAAAAACCTGTTCAAAAAACCGGGAACCGTGCCGACTGTGAAAGGCGCCCGGCGTTACGACATGCTGGTGGGCTTTCCGGATTATCTGAAACAGAAAAAAGACCTGGTGGACGAATATCTGATGGTCGTCGGAACCCGCAAGCCGGTCAAGTTCAGAAAATCCTATTCCCTTGAGGAATTTAACGCCCGGCTCCTGGAAATCCCCCGCCGCGACCGCCGGGCAATCAGAAGAGCCTATAATATTGTGAGGCCGAAATGACCGCCCGGGCTCTCCGCGTCGCTCCTCCGGTCCCTCTCGCGGTTCTTCTAGCGGCCTTTCTCGCGGCCTTTCTCGCGGCCTGTGCCGGCCCTTCCTATGTTGACGAAGCGGACAAGGACGCCGTTGCCGCCAATCCTTTTTCCAAGGTCGTTTACCACGTCAGCGACGCCTATAAATCGGAGCCCCCCGAATGCGTCGCCGTGCTGCCGTTCAAAACGCCTGGTGAAGGAGCCTCGGCGGCCGAGGACATCACTTTCGATCAAACCGAAACCGTCCGCCGGGCCTTTTACGCCCAGCTGGCGCCCCAGGGAAAACGGGACGTGGAAATCCCCCGGGTCGATTTCGTTTTGAAGCAAATGTCCAAGGCGGACAGGAAAAATTACGCCCTGATCGGCAAAAAGCTCAATTGCGACGCCCTGGTGATTGGCGAGGTGACCGAATACGGATCGAGCTATTTCGCCGTCTATTCGAGGGTCGCCGTCGGCGCGGACCTGAAAATGATCAGCGCCGCCGACGGCGCGCTCTTGTGGCAAGGCCGCCACGTGGCGGAAAGCAACGGCGGCAGGGTTCCGCTGTCGCCGGTCGGGCTGGCCATGGGGCTTCTCGACGCGGCCCGGAACATGGATGAGGAGCAGTTGTTCCGGGTGATCGACGACCTCGCCCGGCGTCTGGTCAAGACCATCCCCGACAACCGGATGGCGGTTCTCGAAGAACCGTTGTCGCCGGTCCTCGCCGCCGCCCGCGAAAAGCCCAAACCGGCGATGACGGCCGGGGAATTCCTCGCCGGGCTTGAAAAGACGCCGTTGAAAGACAAAAAGGCGGCTTTGATCGGGGCTATCGAGGCGAACCGGTTCGGCGATGAAGGGGCGGCGAAGCTCTATCGGGCGTTGATCGCGGTGGCTCCCGATGAAGCCGAAAGCTTCGGCCGCTACGCCCGCTTTCTCGTTGACCGTGGGGATTACGCCGGGGCTCTCAAGGCGGCGGAGCGCTCGCTTGTCCTGAACGGCAAGGATTCCGCCATGTATTTCCTGAAAGCCCGCGTCCTGATCAAATTGAATGATCTGAAATCCGCCGACGCTTCTATCGTCCAGGCGATTGCCCTCGATGGCGACAAGGTGAATTACCTCAACGGGCTCGGTTACGTGAATTCCCTGAGGGGCGACGGCGAGCGCGCCCTCGCCGCTTACCGGATGGCCCTGGCCAAGGATCCGGCGAACGGCTTCGCCTATTACAACACCGGCGTCATCTTGTACAACCAAGACGACGTGGAAGGGGCCGCCGAGGCCTTCTACGGCGCCGGGCTTTCCTATCTCAAGAGCGGCGATTACGGCCAGGCGGAAAAGGTGGTGGCGGATTTGAAAGGCCTGGCGGCGCCGGGATTGGATCTGAAGAAAGAAATCGAGACACTTGAAAAAGCTTTAAATGAACTAGCGAAAGGAGAAGGAAAAAATGGTTGATTTATATTATTTGACACGGCCCGGCCGCATGGTGGCGGTTTTGCTGTTGACCGCCGGTTTCGTGGCCGGTTGCGCGACGCCCGAGCCGGGGTCGCCGGAAGCGGTATATCAGGGACAGCAAAAAAAGGAAGAAGCGCGCGTCGAGGCGGCGAAGGAAACCGTCGAGCGGCTTCCCGACTGGTACACCAAACTTCCGAAGGACGCCAACAGCGTCTACGCCGCCGGCACGGCGACCTCGCCCGATCTGCAACTGGCCCTCGACAAGGGTACCCTGAACGCCAAGCGCACCCTGGCCGACCGGATCAACGGCCTGCTCTCAAGCAAGATGAAGGAATTCGTCTCCGAGGTCGGCCAGGGCGAGGACACCGAGGTAACGACCGAGGCCGAACGGGTGACCACCAACCTGATCACCGAGGTCAATGTATCCGGCTATTCCCAGGCCGACGCCAAGGTCCTGGCGCAGGGGAACAAGTACCGGGCTTATGTCCTGCTCCGGTACCCCATCGGCAAGGCCAACCGCATCCTGATCGACCAGGTGAGGAAGAACCGGATTCTGGGCGGCAAATTGCGCGCCTCCAAGGCCTTCAAGGAGCTTGAAGACGAAATCAAGAGGGCCCGCGAGAAAAAGAGCCCGTAAGAAGGAACAAGGAGGAAAAGACATGCCCGGATGGAAATTCCCCCGGCCTCTGCCGGCGCTGGCGGCGGTTCTGGCTCTTTTCTGCGGACTGGCGATCTCAACGGCTTTCGCCGGCCCCAAATGGCTGATCACGCCGGATGAAGCGGCCCGGGCCGGCTTCCCCACTGGCGGCTTGAAGGAGCCGGCGGCGGCGGTCGAAGGGCCGGGGCCGCTGATCGTCGTCAAGGACCCCAAGGCGTTGAAGCGCCTTCGCTCGCCCATCTATATTTTCATCGCTTTCGAACCGGGCAGCAGCGGCCTGCCGCCGGACATGAAAACCCTCAACGTCACCTTGATCGGTTTCTTCGACATCGACATCACCGACCGGGTGCGCGAATACATCAAGGGGTCCAACCTGGAAATCGAAAAAGCCGACCTGCCCACCGGCAACCACCGGCTGCGCATGTCGATCAAGGACGTAGACGGCAACCCCAACGAACGCGACGTGGTGGTCAGGGTGGTGGGGGAATGAGGGAGAGACTATAAATGAGACTATCCATGAGACTTTACATGATGCGACTTGCTTTCGTCCTTGCGATAGCGCTGGTGATGTTCTCGGTCCCGGCCTGGGCTGGCTTTGCCGCCGGGCAGGCGGCCTACGACCGCGGCGATTTTGCCACCGCGTTTAGGGAATGGAAGCCCCTGGCGAAACGGGGTGACGCCAAGGCCCAATACGACCTCGGGGTCATGTACGCTAATGGCAAGGACGTGGCGGGGCTGTTAATCAACAATGGGCTTGGTCGAGAATATCACGGCGGCAAACGTCATGGTTGGTGCAAGTAGCCAATAACGTACTACCATTAATTATATGGTGGCTACTGCTAGAGAATTAACGAGGGATACCGAGAGGGTGCTGGTGAGGTTGTGAAAAATCCATTCAATGCGTTTGTGGTGCTTTTTGCGATAACCGTTTCTGTTGGCCTTAGTGGATGCACAATTCCTCGTCAGGTTACGGGTGGACCAGGTCCAATAGGGCAAACTTTCCCAATGTGGGTTTCTGAAACAGAAAAGCGTGATTCCTTGTTTGAAGTGGCGAAGAAAAAATGTGGCGATGAAAATTTTCAGTTAACTGACATTCAATCACATAAAGCTTTCTCAGAGAGTGATGCATGGATAGACGGCCACGGCCCAATGACAGCTAATCGTATTTTTGGTATTCTGACGTGCAACGTGTCAGCCGCGACGGTCGCGCCGCGACTTGCCGCCGCCCAATACGGCCTCGGGGGCATGTACCAAAATGGCCGGGGCGTCGCCAAGGACTACAGGCAAGCGGTGAAGTGGTTGCGCCAGGCCGCCGTCCAGGGTTATGCCGGAGCCCAATCCAAACTCGGAATCATGTACTACAGTGGCCGGGGCGTCGCCAAGGATTATGCCCAGGCCGCTAAGTGGCTCCGCAAGGCCGCCGGGCAGGGAGACAGCGTTGCCCTAATCTTTCTCGATCTCATGTACACCAAAGGCGAGGGCGTTCCCAAGAACTATGCCCAGGCGGTGAAGTTGTGGCGCAAGGCCGCCGATCAGGGACATGCCAAGGCCCAATTCAACCTCGGGTTCATGTACCTTATAGGCCTGGGCGTACCGCAAGACGATGCCCAGGCGGTGAAGTGGTACCGCGAGGCCGCCGGCCAGGGTAATGCCGGAGCCTAATTCAACCTCGGGCTCATGTACCAAAATGGCTGGGGCGTGTCGCCAGACTATGCCCAGGCGGTGAAGTGGTACCGCGAGGCCGCCGGCCAGGGATATGCCTTGGCTCAATTCAGCCTCGGGTCCATGTACGACAATGGCCTGGAAGTTCGTCAGGACTATACGCAGGCGGTGAAGTGGTTCCGCGAGGCCGCCGGCCAGGGATATGTCTTGGCCCAACACAACCTCGGAGTCATGTACTACAATGGCTGGGGTGTCGCCAGGGACTATGCGCAAGCGGCGAAGTGGTACCGCCAGGCCGCCGGCCAGGGGTATGCCGGGGCCCAATACGGCCTCGGGAACATGTACAGGCAAGGCCAAGGCGTCGCCAAGGACTATACCCAGGCCGTCAAGTGGTTCCGCAAGGCCGCCGGCCAGGGGTATGCCTGGGCCCAAAACGACCTCGGGTTCATGTACTATTATGGCCGGGGCGTCGCCAAGGACTATGCCCAGGCATATTCCTGGTATTCGTTGGCCGCCGCCCAGGGAAATGCAACCGCGGTTAAAAATCGCGATATTGTTGCCAAATTGATGACCCGGACCCAGATCGCCGAGGGCCAGAGGATGGCGCGGAACCGGCGGTCGGTGAAACAAGCCGCACAATCGACGCCGTCCGCCCCGTCCACGCCGGTCGCGCCTCGACTTGCAGCCATGCCTTCCGCCGCCGCCGCCACTCCCCAAGGTCTTGCCGGGTTGCAGCGGCAATTGAGTGAGCTTAAGGGGATGATCGCGAGCAGGCCCGCGCCGCCGTCAAAACCCAAACCTGCATCAACGCCGAAATTCCCCACCAGGCCGGTCGCGGTGCGTTTCGCCGGCGGGCCGCCCCGTCCCGACGACGTCGCGGTCATAATCGGCAATGCAGACTATGAAAAGGGCAGGGACATCCCCGACGTCACCCCCGCCTACGCCGACGCCGCCGGCATCAGGCGATACGTCA
>ENA-ORDP01002033-ORDP01002033.1-marine-sediment-metagenome-genome-assembly--contig:-NODE-2033-length-10250-cov-3.510544_pt1 | contig 10250 bp, 9 predicted proteins | sample MGYA00248627_ERZ508539 | MGnify/ENA primary metagenome ERZ508539 (study PRJEB26208, sample SAMN05571518) | marine sediment metagenome | biome: deep sea; feature: Hydrothermal vent; material... | reverse complement strand
AACAAAACCGAACAGGCCAAAGTGAAAGAATTTATTGACAATAACAAAGGTGTGTTCATCGTTTCCGGCTCGGAAGTTGGATGGGATTTGGTGGCACAAGGTGATGCTGCCGATAAGACATTTTATGAAACCTATTTCAAAGCCCGATACATCAGCGATGCTCCGGGAGCTGCAAATACTTATTACACGGCAGAAGACAACAATCAGGAGATTTATCATTTTGACAACGGTACGCACGGGATTGCAAATATTGGTTATCCCGATCTTATCAAACCCATTAACGGTTCGGTGGAATCATTCACCTATCCCGGTGTGAACGTAAACAGCGGTGTTGCCGGTGTAAGTTATAAAACTACCACCGGAGGCATGGAGTATCTTGCTTTCCCCATAGAAGCAGTGTATAAAGACACTGAGCGAAAAGACCTGCTTAATTACATCTTTCAGAGTTACAGTGATTTACTTTCGATTGGCAATAACTTTATCCAAACTCATATCCGGCTCTATCCAAACCCAACCAGTGGCATAGTTAATATCTCCAATCCGGATGGCTTAAAAATCCGCAAAGTTGAAGTATTTGATATGTTTGGCAGGAAAGTGATAGAAGCGCTTAATGTAAGGTATCTTGATTTACGTCAATTTCCAAAAGGCATTTATATCGTTAAAATTGAGGATAAAAAAGGGGATATCGGTACTTTTAAAGTGATAAGGAGATAGCGGCACGAGCGAGATTTCCCTCTGCTATTTCGTTTTCAGACCAGTGGGCGACTTCACCTTTACAGACCGTCCCGTACTGCAACCGGGAGAGTTCAGAGATAATTGGATTATAATCCTGCTTTCTTAGCCCGCTACCCTGGCAACAGGTTGTTTACAGGCCCAGTGTTTTCATATAATCGTTCATGGTAAACACGCCTGTTTTCCCCTGAATAAATTCAGCGGCAAGCACTGCACCAAGGGCAAATCCTTTCCGGTTTTTGGCTTCGTGTTTAAGAGAAAGCCTGTCTGCCTCTGAGTCGTAAACCACTTCATGAGTCCCCGGAATTTCCCCTTCCCGAAAAGAGAGAACAGGAAGCGTATGCGGATCATCATCGGGGGCATTCTTCCATTTTTTCAGTTGCGGATTTTCGTGCAAAATATCTTCTGCCAGCCGCAAAGCCGTTCCGCTTGGTGCATCTAATTTATGTATGTGATGGGTTTCGGAAATCGTAGCGCGGTAGCCTTCGGCAGAAGCCATGATTTTAGCCAGTATCCGGTTTACGTGAAACAGAATGTTTACCCCGAGACTGAAATTAGGAGCGTAAAAAAGTGTTCCCTGCGTATCGGCACAGGTTTTTTTCACTCTTTCCAGTTCCTCGTACCAGCCGGTGGTGCCGGTTACCACAGGAATGCCTATCTGAAAACAGCGCAAAATATTATCCACAGCCACAGCGGGCATGGAGAAGTCGATTACAGCAGTATCATGCGTGGGTAAAGCCGCTTTTTCCCACTCTGACGGATTATCTATGATGGCGACAATTTCATGTCCGCGCTGGCGGCAAACTTCCTCCACGATTTTTCCCATCCGGCCGTAGCCTGAAATAATAATTTTCATTGTCACAAATCTTTTTAATATTTTTTCCATATTTTCCAGGATTCTGCTGCCTGTATTTTAAGCATTTCCAGACCGTTTTTCACGATAGCTCCCTGTGCTTTTCCTTTTTTCAGGAACAATGTCTCTTCCGGATTATAAATCAAGTCGAAGAGAATATGGCCGGGTGTAAGCATCTCGTAAGGAATAACGGGGGCATGATCCGTATCAGGATACATTCCCACCGGACTTGTGTTGACAATAAGCTGGAATTCATTCATAATGGCCTGTGTTATCCACGAATAGCCCAGCATTTCCAGCTTTTTCGGTCTGCGGGTTATGAAGTAAAAATAGATACCGAGTTTGCGCAAAACAAAAGCTACCGAATGTGCCGAGCCACCAGTGCCGAGGATTAAGGCACGCAGTTGTTTTCTGCCTTTAATAAGTGGTTTCAGCGATTTCTCAAACCCTAAGACATCAGTATTATAACCTTTAAGAAAAATCTCCCCGCTGTTTCTCTCAACTTTGACAACATTCACGCTACCGATAATTTGTACAGGAATACTCAGTTCGTCTAATGTAGAAATAATTTTTCTTTTATAAGGAAGAGTAATGTTCAGTCCCTTAAGTTGCGGATACTTGCGGGCAAAGGCATGAAGGTCAGGCACGTCGTCCATTTCCCACAACCTGTATTCCGCATCGATATGGTTTTTCTCAAACTTTCGCGAAAAATAATCTCCCGAAAAGGAATGTTTCAGTGGTTTGCCGATGAGTCCGTAGATATCCATAGATTTTTGCTACAATGATATTTTTTAAATTAAATTCTGTGTCTCTTTTCCTGCTATCAATTCGAGGACGGTAATGCTTAAGATTCCCAATACCATGATAAACACGGCCATCCAGAAAACTTTGTCATAATATTGGGGAAGTACGCTGGCGTAACGTGCCACCACTTTTTCGCCATGTTTCAGAACCAGTTCGCCGGCACTGTTTTTCAGATATTCGGCGGTTTTCCATGGCCATAATATGTTCATCGAGCCAAGAATAAAACCAGTCAGGATGGCAATAGTCTGATCCTTATATTTTTTAAATACCCACGAAAGAAGATGCGAGAAAGCGATAAGTCCAATGATAGCGCCAAGTGCCACAGGAAGTAAAATGGAAAATTCCAGATTGTTAATAGCCTGAATGGCAATCAGCTCGTAGTTTCCCATCAAAATCAGCACAAAAGAACCCGATAGCCCCGGAAGTATCATACTGCAAATAGCAACTATTCCACACAAAAACAAATACCAGAAGTTGCTGTTTTCGGCAGCCGGATTAATCAGTGAAACAAAAATCGCAAAGGCCGTCCCGATAATAAATAATAAAATAACGACAAAATTCCATCGTTCAATAGTTTTCGCAACAAAATAGATGGAAGCCAGTACCAAGCCGAAAAAGTAAGACCAGATATAAACCGGATAATCTCTGAAAAGATAATTGAATACCCGTGCCAGGGAGATGATAGCCAGTGCAATACCGACAAGCAGGGTGAGTAGAAAATAAAAATCGGTTTTTCTGGCAAAAGCGTTCCATTTTCCGGTAAAAAGTAGTCGCGCAGCAGTAATATCGAAAGCTTTAATAGCGTTAATAAGTCGCTCGAAGATACCGGTAATCAATGCGATAGTGCCTCCGGAAACCCCTGGAATGATGTTGGCGACACCTACAGCAATTCCTTTAAAAAAGTAGTTGATATATTCCTTCATAGATATTTCTTCTCTTTTGCCATCCTGTTTACGGTTGGAATTTTGCTAACGGATTAGTGCATTAAATATTTGATAATTTTTAATTTTTTTCCGTAAGGAGCGTAGCGGATGGGAATATCAAGCCAGGTTCCGCGATAGACCACAGGCTTGGCGTTGGAGAATGTCTCAAAGCTGAAATGCCCATGATACTTTCCTGTTCCGCTATTGCCCACACCGCCAAAAGGAAGCCTGTTGCTCGCTATGTGCATTAACGTATCGTTCACAGTAACTCCGCCGGCAGGAATGCCGCCGATAATTTTTTTCCGGAAACGGTTATTTTTGGAAAAGACATACAGTGCCAACGGACGAGGATGGGCATTTATAGACGCTATAATTTTTTCCGTATCCTTAAAAGTCAAAACGGGCAATATGGGGCCGAAAATCTCTTGTTGCATCACCGGAAGGTCAAAATTTACCTCATCCAGTATCGTAGGCTCAAAATATTTTTCGTCCTTGTCGTAATGACCACCATAGACAATTTTGGTGTCATCAAGCAAGGTTGCCAGCCGTTCCATGTTGGCACGGGTAATGATGCGTGGAAAATCGGGGCTCTTGCCGGCATCTTCACCATAAGCTTTTTTGATAGCTTCTTTCATCTCCTTTATCAGTGGTTCTTTAACTTTTTCGTGTACATAAAGATAATCAGGGGCGATGCAGGTTTGTCCGGCATTGAGAAATTTTCCCCAGACAATCCGTCGTGCCGTTAGTTTCAGCGGAGCAGTTTCGTCCACAATACAGGGACTTTTCCCACCCAGCTCAAGCGTAACAGGAACCATCTGCTTTGCCGCCGATTGCATCACTATTTTTCCCACACGCGGACTTCCGGTGAAGAAGATATGATCGAATTTGAACCCTAACAGTGCTTGCGACACGTCCACGCCGCCAGAAGCTACATGGATGTATTCTTTTTCAAAGCTGGAGTTGATAATTTTTTCGATGACCAAGGCTGTGTTTTCAGCAATTTCCGAAGGTTTTATTATTATCGTATTTCCGGCCGAAATAGCGCCAATCAATGGCGCCATCATGAGCTGAAAAGGATAGTTCCAAGGAGCGATAATCAACACGGTGCCAAGTGGTTCGTATGTTTTGTAGCCTCTTGCCGGAAAACTAACAATAGAAGAACTCACTTTTTTGGGTTTAACCCATTTGTGCAGTTTTTTTAAATGAAAACGCAATTCATCGAGGACAAAACCAATTTCAGTTGCATATGATTCAAAAGGCGATTTGTGTAAGTCTTTATACAATGCCTCGTAAAGTTCATCTTCGTGCATAAGGATGGCAGACCGCAACTTTTTCAAGGCCTCTCTCCTGAAGAGAAGCGCCCGTGTTTTTCCGCTTGCAAAAAAAAGCTGTTGGCGTTCAAACAGGGTTTGTAAAGATGTGTTTTCCATCGGAAGATGATTTTAAAGTTGTGTTCTGTTTCCTGGCAGCGGAGACTTACTGTTTCATATCGTCGGGTAAAAAATGCATAAAAGTATCACCACGCAAACCCAAACGCAGGGTTTCTAACGGGATAATTTCGGTGGGAGCAATATTTCCGAGGTTCACATTGGCACCGAAATGTTTGATAAACCACACTTGTTGTAATTTTTGGGGTGCTTCCCACAGAATGTTGTCTAATGGTAAATGCTTGGAAATTTCGCTGATAAGCTCAAAGTTGGCTTTTCCGTTAATATCGTAAATGCCCACTGTGCCACTTTCGCGGGCTTCGGCGATTACTTTGAAAGAGCCGGCTTCCAATTCCGTTTTCATTTGGGAAACCCATTGCGAGATAGGGATCTCCAGCCCGGCAATTTTTGAGCCTACTTCCGATACTACCAAAAAGTCCTTGGACAGCGTATGGATGTATTCACATTTTTTGTCGTGATCTATTTCCATGGAACCATCTGAGATTTCAACAGCATCAAAACCCAGTTTACTGAGAAAACGGCGAAAATCATCAAACTGGTCTCTGATGGCAAACGCTTCGAAAAGTGTTCCTCCCGGATAAACCCGGATACCATGTTTTTTGAAGAGAGCAATTTTTTTCTTTACATTCGGATTAGCGTAGGAAGTACCGAAACCGAGCTTCAGAAGGTCAATGAGGCTTCCTGCAGTTTCTGTCAAATCTGCAGCCTGGTTCATCCCGATGCCTTTGTCCATAATCATTGTAATACCGTTGGTTCTGGGTTGTGAAGGCCTTTCGGGAATAAATTTCAGAGAAATATTCATTTTTATATTTTTATGTTAACTATTAGGTTTCTTGTAAAGGTCCAAAATTTCAATAAATCGTGGTTCGTTGAGCAGTTCGGGAAGATACTCCAGCAACTCCTCGTGTTTATTAAAATTCAGTTTTACGGCCTGTTCGATATCAAAATAAGCTTCTTCAATTCTTCTCTGCCGGTACAGATAACCTGCCCGTCTGTAAAAGATTCTGGCTTCCGATACATTGTCCGTTAGCGCCTTTGTTAATGTATTTATTGCTTCATCAAACTTCTCTTCCAAAGCCAAAACCAAAGAGTAATTCAACCACGCCTCCACATAATGACTGTTGTGGTTTACAACTTTCTCAAAGAGGGAAGATGCCTTTTCAAGATTATGGTTGCGCAAAAAAACTACAGCAAGTTCAAACTTTAAATCATCCTGTGTCGGCTCCAGCTGAATAGCCTTTTCGTAATATTTAATAGCTGTTTTCTCCATATTTTGGCGGACAAAAATACGGGCTACGCCGCCCCAGGCATCCGCCAGCTTGTCATCGAGGTCAAGCGCCTGATTAAAATTAATCAGCGCTTTTTCGAGGTTGTTTAGATTCTCCCATGATTCACCAATATAACAGTAGGTTATGGCTTCCGGCTTTTCCAATTTTATTGTCTCTTCGTAAAGACTTATGGCTTTGCGATACTGCTGAATGCTTGTGTAAGCATTGGCCATGTTGAAATAAGCAGAAGCAAATTCGTCGTCAATGGCGACAACAAACTCATAAGCCTGAATAGCTTTTTCGAAAAGTTCCAGATTGCTGTAAAAAATACCGAGATTAAACCAGGCAAACTTGGAATAAGGATGACGATCCAGAAAATTTCCGAAAAATTCAATGGCCTCTTCTTCATGGCCGGTAAGTTCAAAGAAAAAAGCAATTTCCTGAATAAGATCTTCTGATTCGGGGCGGAGCTCCAGTGCTTTTGTCAAATGACGTAAAGCATTGGGATAGTCATTGAGGCTTTCGTACTCATAGGCAATATTCGACAAAATTTCCTCTGGGCGTTCGGTAGTCTCCAGCACTTTTTTATAAGCGCCAATGGCCTCTTCATGTTTATCCATTAGGCTGTATATTTCACCTTTTGCCAGATAAAATTCTTCATTGCCTTTTTCGAGCATGTCAAGATCGCCCAATATTTTCAACGCCTGGTTATACTTTGCCTGCAGTGTGAAAAGCCGGGCTTCTCTGATTTTGAAAGAATTACTACCGGGATGCTGCTCCTTCGCCCACTCGATGGCCGAACTGGTCAGACTTGTTTGCTGAATATCAAGGTAATAATCAATAATAGCTTCAAACTCCTCTACATCAAAAAAGTGACCTTCTCCCGATTCCAACAAATTCTCAAAACGACTTACCAATTCGTTTGTTTCATCATCCTGTTGCCAATCAAATTCTTCATCCATACGTTAAAATTCTGCTGCAAATTTAAGATTTATACCAACATAAAAATACGCGTCCTCATCTTTGTGTATTAATCTTATATAAAACGAAAATAAGTAATCTTTTTTCAGCAGAGGTGGATATTTCACTAATTTTGCACAAGGCGTTTTACAAATGAAAAGCCGGCAATCTTAATTTTACCAATAAGAATGACGTTAATCAAATCAATATCAGGTATTCGTGGAACTATCGGCGGAAAAAGCGGCGATAATCTCAGCCCCATCGACATTGTTAAATTCACTGCGGCTTTTGTACATTTTCATCAAAAACGCCACGGAAAAAAAGCCATACGTCTTGTGGTAGGTCGCGATGCACGTATTTCGGGCAAAATGGTGGAAAGTCTTGTGGTTTCCACAGCAATAAGTATGGGTGTAGAGGTTATCAATGCAGGGCTTTCAACTACGCCTACGGTGGAAATGACTGTTATCGAAACCCAATCTAATGGAGGTGTTATTCTTACGGCCAGCCATAATCCCAAACAGTGGAACGCCCTGAAACTGCTTAACGAGAAAGGTGAGTTTATCTCTGACAAAGAGGGGCGACAGGTATTGGAATATGCTGAGAATATGAATTTTAATTTTGCTTCGGTGGATGAGCTGGGAACTGTAACCGAAGATGATACTTTTATCGGCCGGCATATTGACGCCGTGCTTAAACTTAAGCTGGTGGACAAAAATCTGATTGCCAATGCCGGTTTCAAAATAGCCGTAGATGGCGTGAATTCTACCGGAGGCATCGCTATTCCCCGCTTGCTGAAAGCGCTTGGTGTAAAAGATATTATTGAACTGAATTGCGAACCCACCGGCGAATTTGCCCATAATCCGGAGCCGTTGCCGGAAAACCTGACGGAGATTTCAGCCAAAGTAGTTACCGAAAAAGCTGATTTGGGCATTGTGGTCGATCCAGATGTGGACAGGCTGGCCTTTGTCATGGAAAACGGCCAAATGTTCGGAGAGGAATACACGCTGGTAGCTGTGGCTGATTATGTCTTGCAACACACGGTGGGAAATACAGTTTCTAACCTCTCCTCTACGCGGGCGTTGCACGATATTACCGAAAAAGCAGGAGGGAAGTATACTGCTGCAGCTGTGGGGGAAGTAAATGTGGTTGCCAAAATGAAAGAAACCGGAGCTGTAATTGGCGGTGAAGGCAACGGCGGCGTGATTTATCCCGAATTGCATTACGGGCGGGATGCATTAGTAGGAACGGCACTTTTCCTTACTTACCTTGCCGGTCGTAAAATGAAAGTGTCGGAATTACGTGCCACTTATCCTGATTATTTCATTTCTAAAAACAAAATAGCATTGAAGTCGGAAACATCGGTGCAACGGCTTTTCGATAAGGTGCGCGCTGCATATTCCGGTTTTCCCATTCTGGACATCGATGGATTGAAAATTGATTTTCCTGATGGCTGGGTACAGCTGCGTACTTCCAACACGGAGCCTGTTATGCGTGTTTATGCAGAATCGATTAGCATGGAGAAAGCTGATGCTTATGCGGAAAAGGTGATGGAATTGTTAAAGGACAATAGTCAGGCAGTTGTCAGGCAATAGTCATTCGATAGCTATTACAAAAGCCTTTTATTGGTTATCAAATTTCTTATTCACAATTTTTCAACAGGTTAGCGGAGATTGCGTTTTTTATTTATCTTTAGCCGGGTTAAAAAATCGAAACAGCTATGGGGAAGTCGCGCAGAAAAAAATATAAATACAAAGTAGTAAGCTTCAAGCTTTCGGCTAAGCAAATGAAGTCGTTAAAGAATTATTGCCGGGCACGGAAAACCACGCCTACTAAGCTTATCAAGAAAAGTATAAGTTATTATACCGATAATTTCTCGGAAGAGGTTCCGCGAAAGTATTATGCCACATCAAACCAACTCGATATATTTGACGACAATGAAGGTGATAAAACGCTGGACATGTTTGAATAAAAAAAGCCCGGAATTATTTGACCGACACTTCTAATGTACTGACCTTTCTCCCCTGAGAAAGTTTAAATTTTACCTTTCTTCCGTTGATTTTCATTTTTTTCTCCGGTTCACCATAACGTTTCATGTCGTAAAAGTCGCCACCGTTGTCCATATCGTAGGTTACGAGAATATTGGTGATTCTCTTCGTCCCTTTGGCACTACCTCGTTTCATTTCAAACTCCCATTTTTTCATATTGTTTTTGCTTCCTTCAATAAATGCGGATGCTTTATGGGATCTTTCTTTAATCATCTGGAAAGTCAGTCCCAAATTGGTAAGGGCATCTTTCACCGTGTAAATATCATGGCTTACAAGATCTTTGGCAATGACGAGGTCTGTTTTGTAAGTGTCTTGGGCCTTGAGCATAAATCCACTAAGCAGCAAAGTAAAAATGATTATTCCTTGTTTCATAGGTTTATTTTTAGATTAATATTCTACATCAAAAATAATAATTATTTCCGTCCCCAATACCAAAACTAATTGAACTGTTCGATAATCAGCTTTTTAAAACCGGGGGTGGCGTAATTTTTAAAACTTTTATCTTTGGCCGACCAGATAAAAAATGCTTCCAAACCGGGATGACTTTCCACAAAGGCACGCGATTTTTTATAACCCATTACCATGAAAGCAGTGGCATAAGCATCGGCCAGGGCGGTGTTTTTTGTAAGGACAGAAACACTCAGCAGCGAATGTTGTACCGGATATCCGGTTTTGGGATCGATGGTATGCGAATAGCGCATGCCGTTTTCCACGTAATACTTCCTGTAACTTCCGGATGTGGCTACTGACATGTTTTTGAGGACAATGATGGCTTTCAGTATCCGGGGCGAGTCCTTGTCGGCAGCGGGTTTCTCAATGCCCACACGCCAGAAAGAACCATCGGGTTTTTGTCCTTTGGCTTTCACTTCGCCACCAATGTCAATCAGGTAGTTGTGGATACCACGGCTGTCGAAAAACCGTCCGACAACATCGTCGGAATAACCCTGAGCAATGCCGTTAAAATCGATTTGCATCCGCGGGTCGGCTTTAATAATCTTTCCGTTTACTATTTTGATTTTCTTATACCCCACCAGCGGCAACAGACTGTCTACAATTCGCTTTCCCACTTTTTCGCGACTTTCAAAGCCAAAGCCCCACGCTTCTACCAGCGGTCCGACGGTCATGTCAAAAGCACCATCGGTAGCTTTGCTCACCTGCTGTGACTCTTTGAAGTTACCTATAAAATTATTGTCTAAAACAACACTTGTATCATTTCG
>ENA-ORDP01002032-ORDP01002032.1-marine-sediment-metagenome-genome-assembly--contig:-NODE-2032-length-10253-cov-2.136595_pt1 | contig 10253 bp, 9 predicted proteins | sample MGYA00248627_ERZ508539 | MGnify/ENA primary metagenome ERZ508539 (study PRJEB26208, sample SAMN05571518) | marine sediment metagenome | biome: deep sea; feature: Hydrothermal vent; material... | reverse complement strand
AGTCTGCCCCACCCCCGGGAGAAAATCCTCCACCGCCAAATCCTGAGCCACCGCCCCAATTCGGTGGGGGACGAAACTCTTGTCCATTTTTCCAGTTTGCGCCCAGACGATCATAGGCTGCACGTTTTTTTGGATCTTTTAAAACTTCATAGGCTTCGCCTGCTTCTTTAAACTTTTTTTCTGCATTTTTTTCTTTGCTGATGTCGGGATGGTACTTCCGTGCCAGTTTACGATAGGCTTTTTTAATTTCATCCGGTGTTGCATCCCGTTTGATGCCCATCATTTCGTAATAGTCTCTGTACTGCATATCTTTTTTTTCCTGTTGTGAATAGGGCATTTGTTGGAGTCCTGATATCTAAGGCTTCCAATCAAAAGATAAAATAATGATTCCTGTATAGCGCAATTGCCCCATGGTGTGCAATTCGTCCTTCCTTAAATTCAATAAAAAATTGATAAAGATCTGAAAATGAAGTCTTTTTGAATGACCGGATCCATAAAAATCTCATCCTTGCAATTCAAGACGAGCACGATTACACTTGAATGTATACCGTTTTGGTGATTTGCTCTTTCCTTTTGACTGACTCATTTTTTAGAAAATGATGACTTGGAGTTTCTCATGTCTTCTTTTTTTTGGCTTGAATTTGATTTGTTGATTCGACTGCTGGTTGCGTTTCTCTTTGGCGGTTTGGTTGGTTTGGAGCGTGATTTTCATGGTCGGGATGCGGGTTTACGGACCCATTTGCTGGTGAGTTTGGGGGCGGGTGTTTTCATGGTTTTGTCTGAAGTTGTTGCAACGAGATCGGCCCAACCCGGTTCCTTTTCTGATCCCACACGCATTGCAGCCCAGATTGTAACAGGGATCGGTTTTCTTGGGGCAGGGGTTATTATTAAGGCGGGAGTGAATGTGCGGGGACTCACCACAGCGGCTTCTTTATGGACTGTTGCGGGGATCGGTATGGCGGCAGGTGGGGGATATTATGTGATTTCGGCCTTTACGACCGTGCTTGCATTGAGCGGTTTGATCCTACTCAAACATTTTGAGCGTACTTATGCAAAAGACTATTATCGAAATCTTATTGTGACGACTTCTGCGGATGTGAATCCTTCGGAGATTGCAGTTTTGATTCAAGGAGAGCATCTTACGATTCTCAACTGCGACATCGAAAAAAACTATGAACAAGATACGGTTATTTCACGCTTTTCCTTGCGTTTGCATAATAAAGGTCTGCCTGATCACTTATTTCAGGGCATCATGGGATCTTTAGAATCGTCTCCATTGAAATTAAAAAAGGTGAAGTGGAGTTATCTGTAGGGAAGCGATGCTTCAGTCATGACTTTCTCAAGATTTTAGTGCCGAAAGTGTTTTCTCCGCCAAAAGAGGTAAACGAGAAAAATGGGCATAGTGATCAAAATAGTGCTACGGATTCTGTGGGGCGGTGGCAGACGGATCAGACTGACCGTGGCACTTGCGATAATGTAGAGCGTTGGGATGACATAAACATAAAAGGCCCATTTGCGCCGCCGAATAGCGCCATATCCCGCAATGAAGTGAAAGAGTGGGAAGACGATTAAAATAAAATACCAGCCCATTTTCCCAGGGAGCTTCATGCCAAAAATAGGCATTTCGTAGTTCGGATTTTTGAGAATAATGGCGATATCAATGAGTCCGGCGAGGATCATGAGAATGCCGAGCACGATTAAATCGTAAGAGGTTTTTATCCTGATCGGTTGAGCTAGACTGGATTTATTTTGCGTCATACCGCTCCCCAGCTTTATCTAAAGATGACGACCTCCTATTATAAGCAGAAAATCGATCCAATTGCATTAGACCTTCCTGAAGTTGACCCTGGATGTCCAAGTGCGTTAGCTTTTTGGCGTGATGAGATCTTATTTCAGATCCAGAAGCTGTAGCTCGGAACAGCATTCATAAAAATAGAGGAGGATTTCATGCAAGACATGACTGAACTGACGTCGAAGGGGATGGAACTGCTGATGCTCTATGTCCCAAAACTTGTGTTGGCGATTTTAACACTTCTGATTGGTCTCTACATTATCAAAGGTATGGCACATCTTGTTAGCAAGTCGTTCGGAAAAACAAAAGCTGATGAAACACTACGACTTTTTGTTTCGAATCTTTTTTCCTGGATCCTCAAAGCCATGCTCTTTATCAGTGTGGCTTCCATGCTCGGAATTGAGACGACCTCATTCATTGCCGTGCTTGGCGCAGCGGGTTTGGCCATTGGTTTGGCTTTGCAGGGTAGTTTAGCGAATTTTGCGGGGGGCGTACTGATTCTTTTGTTTAAACCCTATCGCGTGGGTGATTTAATTGACTCACAGGGGCACCTCGGGGTTGTGAAGGAAGTTCAGATTTTTAATACCATTTTGGTTTCTCCCGATAACAAACGCATCATCGTTCCCAATGCTGCTTTGTCAAACAATGCTGTGGTGAATTTTTCTGCTGAGGGGAATCTGCGTGTTGACCTTGTGGTCGGTATTGCTTACCCAGCGGATGTTACACGGGCAAAAGAAGTGCTGGTGAATATGATGAAGTCGGATCCCCTTGTGTTGGAGACACCCGAACCCCTGGTTGCTGTTTCAGAGCTTGCCGATAGTTCGGTCAATCTTGTGGTGCGTCCCTGGTGCAAGGTCGAACATTATTGGGATGTCTATTTTTCAATCACAGAAAAATCAAAATTGGCGCTTGATGCCGCCAACATTGAGATTCCCTTTCCTCAGAGAGACGTGCATCTCTACGAACACAAGGTTGCCTGAACTTTACCCCTGTTGTGCCGAGGCCGTATTAAGTGATGTGCTGCTTCGGTTTTTCAAAAAAAGACTGATCTGTGCTTGCTGTGCTTTCTTGACATCCTTCTCACGAGCGATAAGCTTCTATAATCTCTTAAAAGAAGCTGTGATGTGATCCCAGTGAAGGACATCAATGGATGCCGGTGAAAAAGATTTAGAAACCTTGACGCTTCTGATTGCGGGTGACGATGAGAATATCCGCATCTACATTCGGATGGCGCTTACCTTAGTGAAATTCAAGGTTGTGCTCGATGAAGTCACAACCCCGGCCGAAGTGATCACGGCAATGCGTGACAAACATTATGATTGTCTTTTTGTTGACCACCAAATTCCGGAGGGCGGAGGGCTGAGTTTATTACGGGAATTGGTGTCCAGCGGGAGTGATGTTCCGGTGATTATGATGACCGAAGTGAGAGACGAAGAGCTTGCCGTTGAATTGCTGCAAGCGGGTGCGACGGATTCTCTGCCTAAATCAACCCTTTCAGCAGAAATTTTGGAACGCAGATTGCGTAATGTTATGCGGTTTGCGCAAGTGGAGGGGGAACGCAAAGCGGCTTTGGTGCGTCTCGAAAAAACGAGAAATCGTCTTCAATACCTCATCGACAACAGCCCGGCAATTATTTACAGCGCCGTGACCTCCGGCGATTTCAAGATGAGTTATGTGAGTGAAAATATCTACGGCACACTCGGTTTTAAACCCCAAGAGATGATTGATGACATGGATTTCTGGATTGATCATATTCATCCCGATGATGTGCAAAGTCTTTTGATGGGCATTCCCAAGCTTTTGTTGGAGGGGGGAGAGCTTACACATGAGTACCGTTTTCAACATAAGGAGGGTCACTTCTTATGGATGCACGATACCTTGCATTTGGTGCAGGATGAACAAGGAGAGGCGCTTGAACTTTTGGGTTCCATGGTGGATATCACTGCGCGAAAGGAGATGGAAGAGGCTTTGCGTCAGGAAAAGGAGGAGCAGCAAGGTCTAATTCAGGAACTCAAAAAAGCGCGAAACCAGGTCTTACAGAATGAAAAAATGGCGGCGATCGGGCAACTTTCGGCTGGAGTCGCGCATGAGATCAACAACCCCGTCGGTTATATCAATTCAAACTTAAGTTCGATGGAACGCTACGTTCATCATCTGGTGGATTTGACCCAGCTCTATCAGGTGGCTGAGGAAACGCTAAAGACGCAACATCCTGATCTACACGAGCTGATCCGGGAAATGCGGGAGCGGATTGATTTGGAATTTATTAAGGAAGACATTTATGACTTGGTGAAGGAGTCGCGGGAAGGGGCCAAACGTGTGAAAGATATTGTCCAGGGTTTGAAGGAGTTTTCGCATGTAGATGAGTCGGAGTGGCAGTGGGCGGATCTTCACAAAGGACTGGAAAGTACCCTAAACATCGTACATAACGAAATTAAATATAAGGCGATAGTGAGAAAAGAATTCGGTGTGCTGCCAGAAGTGGAATGTCTTGCCTCTCAGCTCAATCAGGTCTTTATGAATATCCTGGTGAATGCGGCGCATGCGATTGAAGATCAGGGCGAAATTACCCTGAGAACCCGTCAAGAAGGTGAAGAGGTTTGCATAGAAATCTCCGATACGGGAAAAGGGATTCCTGAGGATGAGCTCTCGCGTATATTTGATCCCTTTTTTACTTCCAAGCCCGTCGGTGTCGGTACGGGTTTGGGGCTCTCTCTTTCGTATAGCATCGTGAACAAACATCATGGGCGTATTGATGTCGAGAGCGAGCTTGGAAAGGGCACACGTTTTACGGTATGGCTTCCGATAAAACATGATGAGAGCGATTAGCCTTTAATCAAAATCAGGGAACAGGGCGTTCCGATGGAAAAAAATAAAAACAAGACAAAATTGTTGTTTGTGGATGATGAGGAGAACATTCTTAAGTCACTCAAACGGCTTTTTCGCCCAAAGGGCCACACGCTTTTTACCGCGACAAGCGGCACACTCGGTCTGAAGGTATTGGAGGCAGAAGCGATTGATCTGGTGATTTCGGACATGCGGATGCCCGAAATGGACGGTGCGATTTTTCTCAAACAGGTTGCAGCCCGCTGGCCGGATATCATTCGTATTTTGCTGACGGGTTATGCGGATTTAAGCTCTACCATCTCTGCGATCAATGAAGGGCATATTTCCTGTTATGCCAGCAAACCCTGGGAGGACTATGACCTGAGCTTAACCGTCGAACAGGCGCTGGAGCGGCGATATTTGCAAAAGGAGAAAGAGCGTCTTGAGACCTTGACACAGCAGCAAAATCAAGAATTCCTCCAACTCAATGCAGACTTAGAGGATCAAGTGGCCGAACGAACCGAGGAAGTCCGTGAGGCCCTCTTGCTTTTGGAAGGCGCACACGGTGCTTTAAAACGCCAGTATCAATCTTCTTTGGAGGATTATGCCGCGCTTTTGAAAAAATTGGAACGAGAAAAAGGGATCAACCAATCACTGCGTCAAAGGCAGAAAGAAGTGAAGAAAAATCCCTAGGAGATAAGCATGGAAGGTCCTGAATACGAGGGAACATTGCTCTTCGTGGATGATGAGCAGAACATTCTTCGTGCGCTAAAACGGCTTTTTCGGCCCCTTCGTTACCGTATCTTTACTGCATTGGGGGGAGGGCTTGGATTAGAGGTTTTTGAAAAAGAACAGATCGATTTAGTCATTTCCGACATGCGGATGCCCGAAATGGACGGCGCGGCTTTCCTGAAGCAGGTTGCGGCACATTGGCCCGATACCGTTCGAATCCTCCTGACGGGTTATGCCGATATGGAATCGACAATTCGCGCCGTCAATGAAGGGCATATTTACCGCTACATAAACAAACCCTGGGAAGAACATGATCTGATATTGACTGTAAAGCAGGCCTTGGAACGGAAAAATCTGGAGCAGGAAAAACAGGCACTTAAAGAATTAAATGCCAATCTCGAAAAAAAGGTCGAAGTGCGTACTGAAGAAGTGCGTCAGACCATGGGTTTTTTGGAATTGGCGCATGATGCGCTAAAAAAACAATTTATTACTTCCGTAAAAGTTTTTGCCAATCTGATCGATATCCGAGAGGGCAACCTTGCCGGACATTCCAAACGGGTGTCCGATTTGGCAAAAAAATTGGCCATTCGACTGAAATTTTCTGAAAAAGACCTGGATGATGTTTATTTTGCCGCACTGCTTCATGATATCGGAAAGATTGCTTTGCCTGACCATCTGCTTACAAAACCTTATCATGCCTTGAGTCAGGAGGATCGCGTGCTTGTAGAGAAACACTCACTCATTGGACAAGGGGCATTGATGGCTTTGGAGCAGCTTCAAGATGCCGCGACACTCATCCGTTCACACCACGAGCATTTCGATGGAGGTGGCTATCCTGAGGGTTTGAAATACAAGGAAATCCCGCTTGGGGCACGCATATTGGCGGTGGTGAATGACTATGATGCGTTGCAAATCGGGACTTTGATGACTCGAAAGCTCCCCGAAAGAGAAGCACGCAATTTCCTGCTGGAAGAAAGCGGAAAGCGTTACGATCCGGCTGTGATCAATGCCTTTATGCTATTATTGGATGAAGGTAATCAGATCCTTGAGACCTCGGGCAGGGACCTGAAACTGAAGTCTTCGTCTTTGAAAAATGGGATGGTGTTGGCCAGGGATTTCTTTACAAACGGGGTGCTTGTTTTGGCAGAGGGGCATGTTTTAACCCCGGGCATTATAAAGAAAATCTATAATTTTGAAGTGGCCTTGCAGCACGATATTGAGCTCTATATCCGTCGCGAATCCTTAGATTGAGGTCAATCTTGAAGACAAAAAAACGAATGACAGACATAGAAAACCTAGAAAAAGTTGAACTCCATCAGCATGTGGATGGCTCGATCCCCGTTGATGTGACGTGGAAACTCATGAAAAAACACGGGCTTCACCCGGTCGAAACCAAAAAAGAGATGGAAAAGTTATTGGTCTTGCAAGAAGGGGAAGAAGGGGCGTTATTGCGCTATCTCGACAAGTTTCATTATCCCCAATGGATCACGCAGTTTTACGATAACATCACATCCGTAATCGAATCCATTATTGCCGAAGCCTACGACAACAATGTCCGTTTACTTGAGTTGCGTTATGCCCCCATCATTCATTCTTTTGCCGGGCTCACACTGAGGCAGACGATTAGTTCTGTTTTAAGTGGTATTAACAAAGCCAAGAAGCGCTTCCCCGATATGGAGATGGGTTTGATCGTGATTGCCATGCGTCATCAAGGGCCACATATTGCGAAAATTTTGGCACGGCAGGCGATTTCAGAATCACAATCCTTACATGAGCGCAGTGGTGTGATCGGGTTTGATCTTGCGGGTGCGGAGCGGGGAAATCCTGCACGACTTTTTGGCGAATCCTACGACATCGCACGATCCGGGGGCTTGCATCTTACGATTCATGCAGGAGAGGATGAAGGTCCGGAGGCGATTTGGGAGTCCATTGATGTCCTGGGTGCGACGCGGATTGGTCACGGATGTTCTGCGATTTACGACAAAGTTTTGTTAAAACGGCTAGCAAAAGACCAGATTATGATTGAATGTTGTTACACCTCCAATTACCAAACCGGCGCGGTCAAGATTGGAGAGCCCCATCCCATCCTCACTTTTCTGGAGTATGGGATCCCTGTTTCAATCTGCACCGACAATACAACGGTTTCTGCGACCCACCAAAATAAGGAAAACCAAATACTCCTACAATGGCTGAGTCTTGCAGATCTCACCAAAATCCACAAAATTTCTGCAAAACACTCCTTTATCCATTCCAATGGCAAGCCGAGGGTCATGCAAGTCAAAAAAAGAGCCTTCAAGCGGAAAAAATACCTGAGTTTGCTGAGGGATTGATTCGCATTTTCTTTAGCTGATTTTAAATTTTTTCTAAAGTTTGATTGCCTGTCTTCCGATAGACAACGAGGGGAGATCTGTGTCCGGTCTTTAATCGGGATCTGTCTTTTATTTGATTTTTTTGAAACGGAATTTTTAGCTGTAGGTATTTTGCAAAAGTCGATGCAATATAAATCGGGTCGGGTATGACTTTCGTTACCTTTTCTCTCAATGACATTCATTATGCCTTGGATATTGCCTGTGTGGAGGAGGTGATCCCCTTGCCGGAAATCACCCCTGTGGCAAATCTGCCTTTGTCTTTTAGGGGGATGATCAATCTGAGAGGATGTGCGCTTCCCATTATGGATTTGAGAACACGCCTGGGTTTAGAACCCATGCCTGATGCGCTTGAAACCGATATTATCGTTATCAAAATGAGGCAAAAGCTGATCGGGCTCATCGTGGACAAGGTATTGGAGGTGTGTGAAATTCAGGATGAACAATTTCTGCCTCCTCCGAAAGTGAGTGATTGTATTGAGACTCCATACATTAAAGGGGTTGCGCAATTGGGAATGGCTTTTGTTTTTCTTATGGAATTAGATCAAATCTTAACATTTGAGAAGAAAGACTCTTTTGCAAACCTTGATTTTCAGATGAGCGAAATCTAGGCGATGACAGGACACAATAGCGCCGAGACCGAAAGTGTGATAGAAAAAGGGAAAAAGATCTTCAAGCCAAGAGAAAGGACGGACGCTTGGGGATGAGGATGGACTGTATTTGATCAGAGCTTCCTTAGGAGGAAAAGAAGCTTTTTCTGAAGCGGTTCAGCTCAACGAGTGTTCGTAAAGGTTTGAGTCGAGACCGGAGTTTTTTGACAATATTTTGTTGGATGATGGCTTTGGGCATTTCTGAAATAGTGAAATAGTCTTTTAAAACATCTAACATCAGGTCGGGATATTCTTTGAAAAATCGGTTGTTTTTATGTGCCCAATCTTCGACCTGACGATATTTTTTGAGATCTTTTAAAACAAAACTGTCCTCCAGTTTTTTTAAGTAGCCCTTGAGACCCCGTTGTGAAAAGTCTTCCTTTTTTTTTGCTTCAATAATTGTTTCTGCTGCAAAAAGGCCTGAAGCCATCGCAAGGTTCGTGCCTTCATGATAAAAAGAGGCATTCACCAAATGTGCTGCATCTCCTACGAGCAAGAGCCCGTCTGCAATCACTTCTGGCACTTGTTTATGACCCCCTTCTGGAATCATATGCCCCGAGTACTCAAGGGTTTCCCCGCATCGAATGAGCCTTCGGATGCTGGGGTGGCTTTTAAAGCGTTCGAGCAGGTCATTGGGCACGATCTTTTTGTCGATAAAGGCATTGATTGAGCAGGCGACGCCTACAGAGAGCGTTTCTTTATTGGTGTAAATAAAACCTGCACCCACTGTTCCGGCGACGACGTCCCCAAAACATTCCATCGCAAGGCCTTCATCTCCTTCAAGACCGAAGCGGTCTTCAATGGTGCCTCTGGGTAATGCGATAATTTCTTTTGCGGCGACGGCGAGCACATTCAAGGTAAAGTCTTTACGTAGTCCACTTTTTTTGGCCAGAAAGGAATTGACGCCATCGGCAGCGATGACGACATCGGCCTCAATTTCACCGCCTTCGCGTCGTGCTTTGACTCCAATGACTTTTCCATCTTTCCAAAGCAGGTCGTCCACGACGGTTTCTGGAATAATCAAGGCCCCTGCGTCTTCTGCCTTTTTTGCAAGCCAAGGATCAAATTGTGCCCGCAGTGCGGAGAAACTCTGATTGAAGGGCGGTTTTTGATTGAAGTCTTCACAGCGAAATTCAAAGGCCGCTTCTGAGGATTCGGAAAAAAGTCCAAAACGGCGTTTGACGATGTGGCGTTCGAGTGGGGCTTCTTCCCAAAAATTGGGTACGAGTTTATCGAGAATGGGAGTGTAGAGCACCCCGCCAAACATATTTTTAGAACCGGGAAACTCACCCCGTTCAAAAACAACCACAGACAGCCCGGCTTTCGCCAAGGTCAGCGCAGCAGCAGAACCCGAAGGCCCGGCACCCACAATGGCAACATCAAATTTATCCGACATCAGATTTCCTAAACATCATTTACCTTAAGGAGTAATGGTTCAGCTTGCGTGTATTTTGCTTTACGGCAAGGCGCGTAGAGCGGAGAAGCTGAGCGTATGTACTATACGTGAAGCTTTGAGCACCGGAGCAACGCCGCCGTGGAGCAAAAGGTGCGTGAGATGAACCATTACTATCCATTTTTAATGATTTTAATCGCCTCTGTCAACAAGGGCACAATTTCAAAAAGATCCCCGACAATGCCGTAGTTTGCGATTTTAAAAATAGGGGCATTCGGATCTTTATTGATTGCAACAATATATTTTGAAGAGGACATACCCGCCTGATGTTGAATCGCCCCCGAAATACCACAGGCGATGTAAAGAGAAGGGGAGACCGTTTTTCCGGTCAAACCCACCTGATAGCTATGGGGTTTCCACCCCGCATCCACGGCCGCGCGTGAGGCGCCTACGGCGGCACCTAAGGCCTCGGCCAAGGCTTCGATCAAAACAAA
>ENA-ORDP01002031-ORDP01002031.1-marine-sediment-metagenome-genome-assembly--contig:-NODE-2031-length-10253-cov-2.993332_pt1 | contig 10253 bp, 7 predicted proteins | sample MGYA00248627_ERZ508539 | MGnify/ENA primary metagenome ERZ508539 (study PRJEB26208, sample SAMN05571518) | marine sediment metagenome | biome: deep sea; feature: Hydrothermal vent; material... | reverse complement strand
GCCACTGAAATAAAACCACACCGTTAGCGGAATCAAGATGAACAGGTTGACCTTTAACACAATGGAAACGAGCCGCACGGTCTGTGAAAAATCCCGGCTCTCGCTATATCTTGCCATGATCGTCGGTTCAATCAATCCGAGCAGCAGATTCGCCGGCAAATAACGGCGCAACAATCCTGTGATGGTATAGGCGAATCCCAACGCAGCGGTGGCGAGGCCTGATAAAAAATAGGCGCTGGCTATTTTGCCGACCGCCGGCCCGGCGTGAAGACCCGTCAGCGACTGGAGATAATTATGCCAACCCATGCTGAACACCTGCCGGTAATCCAGGGACTTTCCAGGGGGTATGTCATGTTGTCGACTGCCGCCGAGATGCCCCCGGAGCCCTAACAACATGTAGAGACCGCCCAACGCCGCTGTTCCGCCTTGAATCCAGATGGCATCTACAAGGGTGATTTGCTGCTTGTAGCTGATCCAGGCCAACAGAATTCCCAGTTTCGAAAACCATTCGATAGCCATACCCTGGGTGGCGTTTCGCTGCAACAACAAGGCCTGCAGAGATCGGCTCAGGTGCATACTCATTCCGAACATCAGTGCATAAAGGATAAATGCCCACAATAGCTCACTGGATGCAGGCAGTTTCAACCACTCGCTAACCAGCGGATACAAAAAAGCCAGGCCAATCAAACAAACAGACAACAATATCAACCGCAGGAATACAAGCTGCCAGCAGAAGAATTTCAGTTCAAACTCCGCGTGTGCCTGGCGTAACTCGGGTAAATAACGGGGAACCACACGTTCCAGACCACCACTACTGATAACCATTAACACGATGAGAATACCAGAGATCGCCGTATAACCTGCATAGTCCGTCACCGACAATTCTCGTACCAGTAGAATAGCTACAGCGAAAGAAGCGATCGATGTAATCCCGCGCCCCAAAAGAAAATGCCCCAGGCTGCGTCTTACCCGACGAGCGGTATAGTACCGGTTATCGGCAACCATCTCTTTATTTGCTAGCTGACACAACAACACCCGCCCCTGAAGGAGCATCTTTTTGTTGCCCAGTGTCATCAGTGTCATAGCCGTATTGTGCCAGGAGAGCCCCCAGGCTTTTCTCCATTTCCCTCACCTGATCTAAAGTAAGATCATCATCAAAAGCCCGGCTGCGGTTCTTTTTGAAATGTTGACGTCTGAAACTGAGTTCGAATCTGTCGCTCCAGTCCACACCACAAAAAGCCAGTATTTGCCGGAATCGTTCTTCGGGATCTTCAAGGATATCCTCGTACTTCAGCTTTAGATAATTGTTGCTGGCCAAGTCTACTTCCGCATCATGAAAGGCGTCCATAAGGATCTTCCAGGCAATAGCTGCAAGCTGAGGAAATGACCTGCCGTTTTGTTCCCATTCTTCCCGGTAGTCTCCCTTCAATGCTCCCCACAACCAGTTCTCTGGCCCACGGTAACCGCCCCACCAGGGCATTTGCAGCCAGGAGTTGGCTACCGCACGACCATCACGAACGATATGAATAAATTTGGCCTCGGGAAATATCTTTGTAAAAAAACTGATTCTTGGCCAACCTGTATATTTGTGTGAGAAAACTGGTTTGTTTTGAGCGTGTGCCCGGCTTTCGAAGAATTGTCTAAAGCGCTTCTCCAGCCAGGGAGTAACATCATCGGCATACAAATCCCTGCATGAATTAGCATAGATCGGCGAGACCTCCCTGCTGATCAGGCGATATGCCTCGGATGGGGCAAAACGTAGGCCCCCCTTGCGAGTAAAATTACCAAGCGGTGTGCGGTATAGGGCATTGGTCCATCGACCCATCGCGCTCATAAATGGAAAATTATCCTCGATATTTGATATGAATCCGAAAGCCTCATGCTTTGCGAGAATTTCATGTACTAAAGTCGATCCGCAGCGTCCTGTGCCAACAATAAAAACCAGATTCATGACTTTTCCCTGGCTAATTTTGAACTGTTATATGAATTCACGAGCTTCAGATATTTTTCCTCAAGCTGACTAGAGAGTGCCTCGTAGCTGCGGTGTTGCTTGACATACTCTATGCCAGCCCGGCCCATGGCCTCCCCCTTGTCAGGATTGCCAAGGATATCGACTATGGCATCAGCAAATGCCTCCGGCCTGTAATCCACAGCATGGCCGGCACCACTTTCACCGATAACCTTGCTTTGGTCAGGGTGGTTATTGGCCACAACAGGACGCCCGAACACTATATATTCGATTATTTTAGTCGGCGTTCCAACATCCAAAATAAGGCTAGGCCGTATCGGTGAAAGACAGACCTTCGCTAGCTTAATATATGCCCAAGCTTTTTCCATTGGCACAAAGCCGGTAAACAGCACATGCTCTGACACTCCGAGACGTATTGCTTCGTCTCGCAGGAACTGCATGTCATCTTTCGACGCATCTCCGACAAGAACCAGAATTACCTCCGGAATTTTATTGCGAACCAGCTTCAATGTCTCAATTAAAAAATCAATTCGACGTACCCGAACCATTGTACCCACATAAATCAACGGCAATCGCCCTTCCAGTCCTGGCGCAGAGATAGAGGGCAATTTAATATTTTCGACCTGCCTCAGACTGATACACATTGGCATGGGCGTCATATTTTTCGTGGCAATTCCACGATCTGCCACCTCCTTCTTCATCTGATCACTCTGGACGAAGATATGGTCAGCCCCTGGCAGAACAATATGATAGAGAAGCCAGCCGGTCAGGGTGCCACGTAGACGGTAAAAGGTACGCAGCAGAAATGATAGATCTAACTGCCTGTCTCGCGAACGAAATATATCGGCCTCGGGATATGGAAAGGACATCCAGTAAAAGAAAGGGATACCGCGTCGCCTGGCCACAATTAAACCTACCAATCCAGCAAACATTTTGTCCCTCACCTGAATAAAATCATAGCGGTTCTTGCAAGCCAAACGATAAATACCAAGGTCATGGAATAACCCTGCGGCATGGTTAGCAAGCTTACTCAAAAGGTTGTTTCCAGAATACGCTTTGCCTACGAAAACTCGCTCGTTGTCATTCAAGCGTAGCACTGATGATGGGGCCGGTTTCATAGACGGCATGTGCCAGTCGATTCGGTGACCTTTTCCCGCAAGCTCGGAAGAAAAAAGCTCGGTCAGATCCACACGAAATGTCGGGTGCTTCTCCCGTGTTGCATAGAAAAATGTCAGCACAATATTATTGTTTCTGTACTGTATCCATCGCTTGCCGGTTAAGCCAGGATATAAGACCGAAGGTAGACATTACTATAAACATCATGGGGGCAGCATATGGGATGTCGTTCCGATATGGGAGGGACAACAAGAAGAGCGGTACGATCGCCTGAAGGCCATACGCCAATGCGCGTTGCCAGGGCAAGAGCTGTAAACTTTTTCCGAGTTTTCCTGCAAGAAGAAACGCTGCCAAAAGCACCCCAAACAAGCCAAGCACACCCAACACGCCGACATCCCAAAGCATTAGCGCCAGGCCGGTTCTATCAATGTTCTTTGGATAGCGAGCTGCAGCCTGGCCAATTACCTGGCCCTGGGTGCGCGAAGCGCCCAGGCCATGGCCGATCAACATCTCTGCCGGACTATCCATCCCGTTCTCCTCCCACCAGAAGAACAATGTGCCCACACGTGTTAACGACCCATAACCTCGTGACCAATAATCTGCCTCACTTTGAAAACTATATCCAAAACTATGCTCCACATTTTCCGACAATCCCCCTCCTGCTGAAGACCAATGAAAGACCTGATATGCATATAACGCCCCACCAAGCAATGCCACAATTATGGTCCCTGTACCAAAAAACATGAGTGGCCGATGAATGATCTCTCGCCGAAAAAGGATAAGCAAACTGACGGGAAGATAAATGAAGAAGACCTTCACCTCCATGAGCAATAGAGGCATAGCGAGAAAAGTCAGCAGTAAGGCCAGACGCCTCTTACTGACCAGACCTTCGCGATAATACGCAACAACAACAATGATACTGGAAACCAGAAACAGGGCTAGCACCGCACTCAACCCACCTGATTCGGTGCTCCCTCCAAAAGTACCTACCACACTATCTGATGCCTCAACCGTTCCCAGGTGAAGTTGCAAGCGCAATCCCCTGATAAAAATATATTGATAAAGTGCAAAAAGCCACTGCACCACACCAATTATCAGGAGTGACTTTAGCCACTTTCGTACAATTTGTTCCTTTAGTGGCACAAAGGAAAAAAAGGCCCACAACCCACCAAACATGAACAGGCTCTTAACAGAAACCAGCAACTGGAAGGCTGGCGGTAAAGCAAGTGTAGTCGACAAAACTGTGACAACCAGGAACGTGCCAACCGATATAGCCATCAAGGGCGACGAATAGCGGCACGGCCTCTGTCCACTTTTCTGAACGCTAATGGCTGCTAAAACATACAGCAAGAAGGCTGTTCCATAAGTAACCCACCATAGATGCCCCATGGAAGGTACAAAATATACAACCAGTCCTGCGATGGTCAGCGTCAGTAATGTGGTAAGCCACAGCAATACTACGGGCCGTACTAAAAGGCCAATCGCGAGAAGTGCCCCGGAACCCAACACAACAATAAGCTGTGAACTAAGGCTAGACAGGAAATCGAGCGCGTTCAAAATTCTAAGTCACAGTTAATTTAAATATCCAACACCTTGTCGAACCGATCTTCAATATATTGATTATTTACTGCCTGGAAAAAATTCAAGTAACATATCTATTCACGCCTTTTAATATTCACGTTTATACTTCTGAAATATCAACATGTGTGTTTAATGATCGCTCTGTAGTTAAGCAGCAGGAGACTTAATCCAGTATATCCAGGCACGCTACCGCCCTACCGATTTAATACAGTATAAAAAACATACCTCACAGACTCAGGCCTACCCTGCTGCACCGGGTTCAATCCATATAAACCAAATAGGTGAAATTCTCACCTTATAATTGTATCCCTTCCCCGGTAAACAATTTTTCTATTTTATTGTCATCCAGCAATTCGAGAAACAACCCGCCTGACTTTCTGTCTTGCATAACAGCACGGATTATTTCAGTATCTATAGTGTTTTTTTGTTCGGCATAACCATACACCAGGGACAAATCACATATACTATTTATTACTCTAGGTATGCCTCGGCTGTAGTACCAGATCATTATGCATGCAGCCGTATCAAATATATCAAGCCTGTCTCCAGCAATACTTAATCTGTGCTTTATATAGGATACACATTCATCTTTCGCCAATGGTTCAATGTGATACTGCACGCTAACTCGCTGTGCAAACTGACTTAGTTCGGGCTGACGCAATTTAGACAACAACTCTGGCTGGCCAGATAGGATTAATTGTAGTTTCTGACCATTTTCTGTATTTAAATTAGTAAGCATTCTCAGTTGTTCTAATGCATCAAGATCTAGATTTTGTGCTTCATCAATAATTAGAATGCATAACCTGTTTTGTGAGAATTCTTTATTTATAAAATTAATTAATTTTTGATATTGCTCTACTTTACTGCCACTAGTGTATTCAATTCCATATACGGATAATATCCACTCTAACAACTCATTGAATTTATACGCAGCATGAGACAGGAGCCCTATTGTTGCGGAATCATTGATATCAATAAGAAGTTTACGGATAAGGGTCGTCTTACCTGATCCAACCTCTCCTGTTATTACCACAAACCCGCCACTCCTACTTGTGGCGCCATATTCAAGCATTGCGTAAGCAAGTGTATGTCGCTTACTTAAAAATAAAAATGATGGGTCCGGTAAAAACGAAAACGGCTTCCGGGTAAATCCATAAAATAATTCATACATAATTAATTAAGAACACGTCTGTTGTTTGCAGAGTTGTTGCCTGTATAGTTTTTCTTCTTTATGGTATATGTCTTATTTAGAACACTGCCAATCACATTAAATGGCTTTAATATATCCATAGTTTGTTTTAACTCATCTTCCGTCGTCTTACCTTCTTCAAGTACCAGTAACACAGCATCCACATATGGAGAAAATGCCAGAGCATCATCTACATCAAGCAACGGGGGAAGATCAAATAATACCAATCTTTGTGGATAACGCGTTTTTAACTCGCCTACCATCCTAACCAATAAAGGTGACGATAATATTTCAGAAGAATTAAATATTGCTTCTCGACCTGGTAATACCACCAGACGATCAATTGACGGGTTAATTAATATTTCGTCAAGCTGTGCACTTTTATTTAAATAATCACTTATCCCTTTATCTGGTTGATAACCAAAGTATTTATGCACGCATGGGTTTCGTAAATCCAGATCTACCAGTAAAACTGTATGATTTATTTCCATGGCCATAGTTATGGCCAGATTTATCGCTGTTACTGTCTTACCTTCGCCCGTTTTCGGGCTTGTTATTGCAAGTACATTCCAGTTATTGTCTTGCATTCTTTGTAAGATCTGAGTACGCAATATACGATAAGAGTCATTGATAGAGCCTGGGCCAATTCCCGCTATAATGCGGTTTTTTTTCAATACCCTGTTATCGAGTGGGATAATGCGGGATTTAGTATATTGAATCTTCTCAGTATCAGGTTCGTGCTGCGAGGAGATATTATCATTTTCCACTACTTTTTTAGTAGATTCATCCTTCGACCTCTGTAGTGCATCAATTATATGTTGCATATAAACTCCCTCTTACAATCCAAGTTTACGTAACGCTATAAACCAGATTACATCCAGTGGTTTGTATAAATAATTAATCGATACTATGGATGCCACGAGTGCTGCGGCAAAACCAAATAGACTGTATTTCATGATCTTTTTCCTTCCCGCCACCTCAAGATCAGTAACGATATAGGGGATTGAAGATAATGGTGCGAAACCAGTAATAAAAGATACTACGCTAGTATCTCTTATTGTCTTATCCATACTATCAAATACTAAAACTGTTCCTATACCACTCCCTATTGACAATATTAAACCCAGCATTATTATTGCTAGACGATTTGGTTTAAATGGTTTTTCAGGTTGAAGTGGTGGTTCAATAAGAACAAATCTTTCCCCTTTGCTGTCTTTTTCAAGTTCCTCAGCCAATTTAGCAGAAGCCTGTTTAACAATAATATCTTTATATTTTGCTATAGCGTATTCGTGTTCGCGTGTTAAGGAAATATATTCTCGTTCCACCTGTGGTGTTTTAATCAGATAGTTTTCATATTTTTTGATTTTTTTATGTATTTGCTGCCGGGTAACTAGAAGAGAGCTTGTGTCTGCATTAACCGTATCGAGTCGTGCTTTAAGTTCAACATACGCCGGATTATCTGCAGTGACCAGTTCAGTCTGTTCTGATGATTTGGTGGCAGTTTTAAATCCCTCTTCAAGTCCTGCTATTTTATTCTCAATTTTTTTGATGTCTGGATGATTAGAACCATATTTTTCATGCAACACAGCCAGCTCACCCTGCAAACCTTCCAGTTGCTTCGCTATTTCTTCTTTTGATTGTGCACTACTGCCGACTTCTGCTCGAAGAGCTTTCAATTCTCTCTTCATCTTCACAATATCTGGATGATCTTCGGTGTAAATCGCCTGTGCACTTAAATATTCTGTTTCTAGAGCTTTCAGGCGCCCATAGGGGGTTAATATGCGTTCACCAGTATTTGAATACAAGGTTGCAGATGGGCTCAACTTTGCCAATTCAGATTCAAGATAAATTTTACTTTCTTCCAATGAGCGCATTTTCTGATCTACGTCTAATAATCCTCTATCAGTACGCTCCAGCAATTGCAGATTCAAGTCTCTCAGTTCAGGTAAGCGCCCGGAATTTTTTTCTTTAAATATTGCTAACTTTTCTTCTAGCTTATGAATATGTGCGTTAAGCTTTCCCGCTTCATCAGTTAAAAATCCGACAGCTTCAGCAGCTTTTTTAGTACGTGATTTAAGATTTTCACTAAGATATAAAGATACCAGCTCATTTGCTACTTGTTGTGCTAATAGTGGCGACCTATTTTCATACTTAAGTTCAAAAGCAATAGTTGCCTGTGTTGGACGACCACTACGTGGATCAATGACATCGGCACTAATCATTTTTATGCCTATATCGTCTTCACGCATTGAATCGAAAACTTCTTCCCGAGTTTCTGTTTCTCTTTCTCTTTCATACAAATCATACTTATCTATAATTTTCGATAAATTTGCATTTGTTAATACCCGTTGGCTTATAACTTGTATGCGTTCGTCCGCATAGCTTGTAATTGTTGACTGGACAAGATCTTCCGGGATATCCTGGTGTTCAATTAATATAATAGCGCTTGAACGATATGTAGGAGGTATCAAAACCACAAGCAATAAAGTCAACACCAGCACTATACTTAAAGGAATAATAAACTGTGCCTTACGTCGTTTAAACGTATTTAGATAGTAACCAGGGGGTTTCTGTTGCATATCCATTATTTATTTACCAACTATACTCGGCCACTGGTAATTCAGTGTAATTAAAATCCGGTTTGACACAGCGCTATTATTATTCGTGTTGTCATATTCCTGCCGACTATAGCGATAAGAGGCAGCCAGGGTTATCCTTCTATCCACAGAATAGGACAACCCTGGCTGCACCCAGTAGTGGCGCCGTTCGAAACTACGAGTATTACTACTTGATTTTGAATTCAGATATCCCGCATCTAGCAACAACTGTGTTCTGCCACTTATCTTTGAATTAATTTTCAATTGTGCTTTGTCTGTCTGATTTAACTGGCCAAAGCTACCTGGCCTCAGATCCCGCTTTACACTTAGCACCCAGTTGTTGCTTTCACCTTCGCCTGTCAGTGAAAAAACATACAGCGTACTCTTGCTGGTATTAGTAATAACTGGCTGGCCAGCGATAGGTATAAAAGTAATATTCTCTTCCGTTTCACGTCTACCAAGCTGAATATCTGCACTCAAAGTCTCGGTGAAACGGTGGCTGGCGCCAATGAAGACACTATCGGTCGTCGTTGATGATTCCACACCCGGAAGACCAGCAAAACCTATATCGGGTACCTTAAACTCCGAATAACTATATTGTATGTTCAAAGCCGTCTTTTGCGAGACTTGCCGTCGATACCCCAGCTGCCATACAGTGTAAGTGTAATCACTAAACTCAGTCGGTAATGCATCGTAATCAACGTTTGTCCACATATAAGACAACTGCAGACTGTCCCTTTGCGATAACTGATAATTCCAATACGGTTGCAAGCTGTGCTTTTCAACACGGCGATCAACCCGTACCGGCCCGGTCGAATCAATCTCTGAACGCACCGTCGTATCACGGTGACGGCCTACCTGCACGCCAACTTCATGCCGTTCAGTGTATCGACTCAGGTTGATGTCCAGATGTTGATCGACCGTGTCGATCATGGCCGGTTCATCGTATTCCCTTATGAACAGGCTACCCTTCAGGCTCGCACGAGTAATCTCAGTATTCCGGTTCAAACTGATACCCGTTGCAGCCAACAACCCCCAGGACTCTTTTGGCTGAGTAGTCGAAAATAAAATATTGTCGTCATAAATCATACTCGTGTTTATATAGGAGTCGACACGTAACTCTGCTGCTCTGGATATCGAACTGTATGCGGTCATCACCATCACTATTAAAACCAGCTGGAAAATTATAAAAAATGTAACGATGCCACGTTTACACATAACAACTGTGACTCCAGACCATTTCATCTTGTGTTGGTTGCCCCTGGCTATTTAGCTATCAGGGAACCACCACCACATCACCGTTTTTCAGGATCCTGTTCTGTTCCAGGTTCTCTCCATCTTCAACGTCGGAATATTTAAATGGGAAGACCACCTGTTTATCATTTTCACGGTGTAAGATGATGATACTACTGGCCGAAGCATACGGATTAAGGCCGCCAGCCATCGATAACGCCTGCATAACATCAGTAGGCTGATTAATGGCAAATGCCCCAGGCTTGTTGACCTTGCCCAGAACATAGACCCTGCCACTGAGTTTCTTGATCGTGACCATCACCACCGGATCAGGAATATACCGATGCAGTTGCTCCACTAACGCCTGGCGCAATTGCTTTATAGTTTTTCCTGCGGCCAGGACGTCACCTACCAATGGAAAGGACAGCCGACCATCCGGGCGAACTATAACCTCGTCCTGGAGCTCTTTCTCTTTCCACACCCTGACCTCCAGGATATCGCCAGCTATTATCCTGTATTCAAGCGGGGCTTTAGCCTGCGCGCCAGAGCACAGCAACAACAAAAGCAG
>ENA-ORDP01002030-ORDP01002030.1-marine-sediment-metagenome-genome-assembly--contig:-NODE-2030-length-10254-cov-2.426218_pt1 | contig 10254 bp, 8 predicted proteins | sample MGYA00248627_ERZ508539 | MGnify/ENA primary metagenome ERZ508539 (study PRJEB26208, sample SAMN05571518) | marine sediment metagenome | biome: deep sea; feature: Hydrothermal vent; material... | reverse complement strand
GCTAAAACAAATTCGGGGAAGGTGTATCATCGAGGCGGCCTTATCTACAACCGCTCTTACGGGGGTAGATTTGTTCCCGTTAATCGCGGGATTGGTTATTACCGCTCCCAACCAGTGGAAAAAATTAAGGACTTCCGGCCCGGAGATACCCGGGAAAAAATACTTATTCCCCCCCGAAAACCCCACCACCTCATGGGGAAAAGTGGGACCGACGATGATGAGGAAATCGTAGGCAAAGATAAGTTTGTTTATGGTAACTCTAACCTCTTCCCGGAACAGACCTGCGGAAATTTCCTCAATTTCCCCGGGAGCAATCTTCCCTATCTCCTGGAGTTGATCCGGGTCGTCCCAGCGGTGGTTGAAAACCCGGTGTCTTCCCCGGTCCCGGATATCCCGGCCCAGGAGACGGTCAATCTCTTCCTCCTTCATCGGGGGATGAGTACCCAGGGCAATGAGGAAGTCCAGGGATTTTACCCTCTTTCCCAGGAGGTCGCTAAGAAGCCGGAAGAAATGGGGAAGAGGAGCCGTGCGGGTGCTGTCCGGAATGATAACCAGGACCTTCTTGCCTTCCAGTTCTATCCCGGAGAGGGCTTCTGCGGAAACCTCTCTTATCTCCTCATCTGAAAGATGAGCGGTCCGATTAATTTTACTTGCAAACATAAGAAGAAACTCCAGGGGTTAAGAAAAACTCTTACTTCCAGGGAGGGGTATCGGGAAGAGAATCCATGAATTCTTTAATGAGCTTTTCCTCATATTCACCGGCATACTTTTGAGAGAGAAAGATATCCAGGGAGGCGGAGAAAAACTTTTCCCAGGATTTCTCTTCCCGCCCGGGGATAATAGGATAGAAGAGGGCCTCGTTTGCCTTGGCAGCCTTCATATCTCCCGGAGCATCGCCAACCATAAGGACATGGCCGGTTTTATATTTACCTCCCGTGGCCAGGGCCAGATGTTCTTTTTTAGCGCCCATCTCCTGACCGGCAATCACCTTCGCATATTGAGCAATGTCATGCTCCCGCCATTCCCGCTGGAGAGCTTCCGTCGGCGTGGCCGAAACCACTACCATATCGGCTGCAGAGGAAATCTTTTCCAGACTTTCCCGGACAAAAGGAAAAGGGGGAACGCCTTTAACCATATCCGCCACCGTGTCGTTTACCGCCTCGCTCCAGCAGAGAGCCTTGGCAAGTTCCTTGTCCCCTGTCTTCTCTACCGCCTCCTTCAAGGCCGGATTTCCCAGGGGAACGCCGGAGTCAATAAACTCCCTGAGTTTGGGAACCGGAGGAATATTCACTCCCCGATTCCGCACCGCTTCCCTTTCCCGGAGGAGATCAAAGACCATAACCAGAGCGGGAAAACGATTTATTCCTCTCCATTGGGAATAAAGATTAACGAACTCTGCTGCTTCCCGGGCATATTTGGAGATAGGCTGCAGGTCCCAGTATTTGATGATATTGGGGATGAAACATTCCTTATGCTTAATTTCCATGCTGTCAAAGGCACATCCATCCGAATCTACACCGACAAAAAAATCATGCTCCGGTTTCAGTCCCTCAAGCAATCGCTTAGCTTCCATGACTTCCATTCCGTGTCTCCTCGATTTAACTTTAACTCACAACTCAATCGGATTTCCTTTTCACTTTCTTGCCAGGGCACCAGAGCACTTGCTAACTAATAACTCATCATTCATCATTCATAACTTGCCGGTTACCGAATCAACTGTTCTTTCCAGGCTTCCCTTATCCTCTACATTATAGATGGTGGCAGTTCTATCAATTCTCCTCAATAGTCCCGTTAAGACCTTACCCGGACCGATTTCGAGGAAAGATTTTATTCCCTTTGCCAATATTTTCCTCATCGAGGCTTCCCAACACACGGGATTACTCACCTGGCTTATTAAGGCTTCCTTTATCCGGGAAGGGTCCGAAAGAAAATCTCCTTTCACATTGGCCAGGAAGGGAATCTCCGGGACTCTAACCTGAAGAGTTTCTATCTCCCGGGCCAACTTTGCGGCAGCAGACCTCATCAAGGAGGAATGAAAGGGACCGCTTACGGCTAAGCTAACCACCTTCCTTGCCCCCGCTTCTTTTGCTTTCTCTCCCACCCGTCTCAGGTCTTCCCGACTGCCGGAGACAACAACCTGTCCCGGACAGTTGAGATTGGCTACCTGAACCACTCCTTCGTTCGGACTTTCCTCACAGACTTTTTCCACCCCTTCCCGGCTCAATCCTATAATAGCCATCATCCCCCCGGGATTCTCTTCAGAGGCTTCCTTCATAAACTGTCCCCGCTTGTGGACTAATCTCAGAGCCGGAGCAAACTCCAGCGCTCCCGCGGCTACAAGGGCGGTATATTCTCCCAAGCTGTGGCCGGCTACCGCTTCAAGTTGAGAGTTGAGAGTTGAGAGTTGAGAGTTGAGTGCCTTCAGGCAAGCAATACTAACTGTCAGGACCGCCGGCTGGGCCTTCTCAGTCAGGTCAAGTTCCCCTTCAGGTCCCCGAAAACAGAGCTTGGCTAAATCGAAGCCAAGAAGATCATTTGCCTGGTCAAATATATCCCGGGCAGCGGGATAAGACTTATATAAATCTTCCCCCATTCCCACATACTGCGACCCCTGTCCGGGAAATAAAAATGCAAATTTATCCATTTCTCACCTTAGTCCTCTCCCCAAGGGGAGAGGGAGTTAATCGCGGACATTTGTCTGGCAGAGCAGTAGTTGCGGGTTACTTCTATTTTAGTTTCTCCCTGATCAACTCCGCCCTCTTCACATCCCGCTGGGCCGGGGAGAGGGTCTTCCCTTGAAGTTTCTGCAGATGAGCCGGCTGAGTGATGATTAAGAGCTCGTTGAGAGTCTGGCGTTTTACGTCCCCGGTCAGCCCCAGATCAACCCCCAAGCGCAGGGCGGAAAGGAGATGGACGGTCTCCACGGAATCAATAATACGAACATTCTTTAAGATACCATAAGCCCGGAAGACTTTATCTTCCAGAAACTTTCTCCTTCCCTGGCTGAGAAGAATCCGGCGAGCATTTTCCTCGTGACCGATGATTTGTTTGATGACCCGTTCAATATTGTCAATTATCTCCTCTTCCGCCTGACCTAAGGTAACCTGATTGGAAATCTGGAAGTAGTTCCCCAGAGGTTCCGTCCCTTCACCATACAGACCTCGCGCCACCAGACCCAACTTCGCGATGGCCTGAAGAATTTTACCTATCTGTTTGGTCAGTACCAGTGACGGTAAATGGAGCATCACCGAAGCTCTCATCCCCGTCCCGGCATTGGTGGGACAGGCCGTTAAATATCCCCATTCTTTGGAGAAAGCAAACTTGATTTTGCCATCCAAATCGCTCTCTATCCTGTCCACTAAATGCCAGGCGCCCATTAGTTGCAATCCCGACTCGATGGCCTGCAGCCGCAGGTGGTCCTCCTCATTGAGCATAAGGCTGACGAGCTCTTTCTCCCCCACCACAACGGCTCTTATCCCTTTACTCTCGGCCAACTCATGACTAATCAGATGTCTCTCCCTTAAGAATTGACGGTCAAGGGAACTGAGCTCGTTGAGGTCAAAAAAAGAAGAATTTTTAAGGAACGGACTTGACTCTATAGCCGGCCGGACCAGGGCAATAACCTCTCCCTGTTTCTCCTTCGAGGCCCGGTGGGAAAAAGGCATCCCGTCCAGGTTCCGGGCTAACCTTACCCGGCTCGACATGACGATCTCGGAGTTCGGTCCTTGTCCCTTCAGCCATTCGCTGGTCTGATGAACCAAATCATTTAATTCCATTACCCTTCACTCCTGCCCACGAAACGTAACCAGTAATCCGTAACTCGATGCTTAAGAATTTCAAGTTTGAGATTGCTTCGCCTTCGGCTCGCAATGACGAGCGGAGAAAGTGTCATTGCGAGGAGCGTAAGCGACGAAGCAATCCAAGTTCTAATTTAAAAGTTCCTCGCTTTCATTTACCGGTTACGAGTTACGAGTTACTGTCTTTTTACGAGTTACTATCTTTTTCCAATTCCCTTATCCTGTCCCGTAATTTAGCCGCCTCCTCGAACTCCTCCTTTTGGATGGCCCGATGGAGCTTCTCCCGCGATTCCTTCAGGGTGCGGCTGACCGCGACCTCTTTGCCGGCCAGGGCCGGAACCTTTCCCACATGCTCGCTGCTCCCGTGTACCCTTTTGAGAAGCGAGGATAAACTATCCTTGAAAGTATAATAACACTGGGCACAACCCAGCCGTCCGCTCTTCCGGAAATCGGCATAAGTAAGACCACAACGAGGCCATTTCTCGCCGCTCCCTTTCTCCACCGTTAAGGGGACCTTGAAATCAGTCAAGCCGGCCAGGAGATCGGCCAAAGGAAAATGGGGCTTAATCATCGCCCCTTTTTCCCGGGCACAGTCCTCACAGAGATGCATCTCGGTCATCTCGTTGTTGATGATCTCCGTATAATGGACCGTAGCCTCATTCTCACTACATATTTCACAAAACATAATTGCCTCGCTCCGCTCGTAATTGGAAATTGAAGATTGTAAATTGAAAATTTTAAAATGAAAGGCATGATTTTTGGTTTCTTGGGTTTTGATTGTATTTTTTAAATTTAAAATTTCCAATCTTCAATTTCCAATTCAAGTTTGCGCCCGGAGGGAGCTAACTTGTAATGGGTACCCCTTCCCTGGCCGTCAACTTCCTGAATTCGCAAAGGAGGTTCCTGGTAACCTTCCCCGGTTTCCCGGAACCAATGATTCGCTTATCCACTTTAACTACAGGGATGATTTCCGCCGCCGTCCCGGTAAGGAAACATTCTTCGGCATTATAGATCTCATGTCGGGTAAAGGTTTCTTCCCTCCCTTCCAGGCCAAGTCCCTTAGCCAAATCCATGATTACATCGCGAGTGATTCCCTCAAGAGCGCCCCGATAAGTGGGAGGAGTAAGAAGTCTTCCTCGTTTAAAGATAAAAATATTATCTCCACTGCATTCAGTCGCATATCCCTCGGCATTTAACATCAGCGCCTCCGCAGCTCCCCCGTTTATCGCTTCCATTTTGGCCAGGATATTGTTCAGATAGTTCAACGACTTTATCTGGGGGTTTAGAGATTCCGCGGGAATGCTCCGGGTGGGGACCGTGATTATCTCCAGGCCATGAGCATACAACTCCTGCGGATAAAGGGCAATCTTATCGGCAATGATAATCACGCGAGACCTCGGACATTTCCCCGGGTCCAATCCCAGGTCCCCCTCCCCCCGGGTGACCACTAATCTAATATAGGCATCTTGAAGTTTATTCAGGCGCAGGGTATTTAAAACCGCATCCTGCATCCCCGGACGGCTCAGGGAAATTTCAATCATGAGCGTCTTCGCAGATTCATATAAGCGGTTAAGATGCTCAGCTAATTTGAAGACTTTCCCGGCATAGGAACGAATGCCTTCAAAGACTCCATCACCGTATAGAAGCCCATGGTCGAAGACGGATATCTTCGCTTCCTCCTTAGGAAAAAACTCACCATCAATATAAACCTGTAAGCTCATCTACCCTCCTCCACGGCCTTCCCATTTATAATTCTTATCAGGCGGTCACCTTTTTCGGCTAAGGCCTCCTGATGAGTGGCAATGACGACAGTCTGTTCCCTCCTCCGGTTCAATCTCCTTATAAGTTGCATGATCGAGCGGCTGTTTGCCTCATCCAGGTTTCCCGTCGGCTCATCGGCCAAGACTATGTCCGGGTCGTTTATTAAAGCCCGGGCGATAGCTACCCGTTGTCCCTCTCCTCCGGAAAGCTGCCCCGGGCGATGGTTCAGTCTTTCTCCCAATCCCACCTCTTTCAACATGTTAACAGCCTTTTCTTTCAGGACAGCGCTTTTCCGTCTCCCCGGAGACGGGCCTGTCTGTGTGCGATTCGCTCGCCCAGGCAGGCTCTTGACAGCTATGAGCATCGGCATCATGACATTCTCCCAGGCAGAAAATCCCGGGAGGAGATGATAGAACTGGAAGACGAAGCCAATCTTTTCATTGCGCAGTCTGGCCCGCTCCTTATCCTTCAGGCGATAGATGTCCATCCCGTCCAGACGGACTTCCCCGGCCGTTGGTCTATCCAGGGCTCCCAGCAGGTGGAGAAGGGTGCTCTTACCCACTCCGGAATGTCCCACGACAAAGACCATCTCTCCCTTCCGGACCGTCAAGTCCAATCCTTTCAAGACCGTCAGCTCCCGGCTTCCGTTAAGATGGCTCTTACAGAGCCCCCTGGCTTTGAGAATTACCCTCATCTTTTCTTCTCGATCAGGGGCCGGGGAACAGCTGTCGGTTTTAACGCCTTCTGATCTCTGCTCCCTCATCTCTGTCCCCTGATCCCTGTCATTCATAGCGCAAAGCCTCTACCGGGTCCATTTTTGACGCCTGCCAGGAAGGGTAGAGGCTGGCCAGGAAAGTAAGGATGACCGCGGCAGAGACGATATAGATAATGTCCGAGACCTCTATCTTTACAGGAATAGTGGAAAGATAATAAACGCTTGCCGGCAACTTAATGAAATGTGTGGTTTTAAGGAGATAATCAACGAACAATCCCAATCCCAGTCCCAGAATCGTTCCCGCCAGTCCAATGAATAAACCCTGGAAGATGAAGATCCTCATAATGTTTTTACGGGTAGCTCCCATGGACTTGAGGATGCCGATATCTTTCCTCTTCTCGCTGACTACCATATCCAGGATGCTGACGATGTTGAAAGTAGCCACCACCACGATAAGAGCCATGATGATAAACTGGACCGCCTTCTCCAATTTCAGAGCCGCAAATAGATTGGGTTTAAATTGCATCCAGGTCTTAGCGGACAAATTCAACCTTTCTCTGATAGAAGCCGCTACCTGGGGAGCTAAAGCCGGGTCGGTCAGTTTTACCTGGATACCGGTGGCTGCATTCCCTAAGCCAAAAAGCTTCTGGGCCGCACCGAGAGACAGATAAGCTAAATTGGCATCGTATTCATAGTAGCCGGAACGGAAGAACCCCTTTATTTTATACTCCGCTAATTTCGGCTTGTATGAGGGAGATATAACCGTCACCCTATCGCCCAAACGGGCGCCTAAATTCCGGGCCAGGACTTTTCCCAGGAGAATATCTCTCTCCCCCAACTTCAAAGTTCCTTCCTCTAAATAATTTCCCAAATCGGTTACTTTTTTCTCCCGGGATAAATCTATCCCCCGGATAATCACCGCTGCGGTTTTCCCTCCCCGATCGAGCATAACGAGATTCGTGATTATCGGGCTGGCGGCCCGGATATGTTTCATCCCCTCCAATTTCGCCATGACCTGCCCATAATCCCCCATAAGCTGTCCTTGCCTCGCCGTGACCAGCAGGTCGGACTCCGTTCCCATAATCTTATTTAAAAGAAAGGCATCGAACCCGCTCATCACTCCCAGGACGATAATCAGGGTCATTACCCCCAAGGCCACTCCGGCCATGGAAATAAGGGTAATAACGGAGACAAACTTCCTTTTCGGTTTGGATTTCAGGTACCGTCGGGTAACAAACCATTCAAAACGCATGCATCAGACCTCAGACCTAAAATACAGACCTTAGACCTCAGACATTAGACAAAAACCAAAAAAATCTTTTAGTCCATGGGCTATAGTCTGTAGTCTGTTTTCTATAGTTTAATTCTCCTAACGGCTTTCCGGCTTCAGTTGAGGGAAGAGAATTACCTCTCTGATGGAAGGAGAATCGGTAAAGAGCATCACCAGACGGTCAATGCCCAGTCCCAGGCCTCCCGCCGGAGGCATACCGTATTCCAACGCCCGGACGAAATCCTCATCTATCCGGGGAAGATGGTTTTCTCCCTCCGCTTCCTGCGCCTGGGATGCAAATCTCTCCCGTTGTTCCAGGGGGTCGTTCAGCTCCGAATAGGCATTAGCCAGCTCGCAACCGGCGAGGAACAGTTCGAAGCGTTCGGCCACCTTTTCATTCTTTTTCTTAGCCAAAGGGCAGAGGAAGGCCGGGTAATCAATAATGAAGGTGGGAGAAGGGGAATTCGAACTCAGAGACCTTTCCAATAGGCGCACCAGGCCGGTTCTGGTTACCTTACTGCTCTCTACTTTGATCCCCGCCGAGCGCAACTTTTCCGTCAGGGCCGCAAGAGATTCTTCTTCGATATCCACTCCATAGAGATCCTGCATCGCCTGGCGAAAGGTCAATCTCCTCCAGGGAGGAGTCAAGTCTATCTCTTTCCCCTGGTAAACGATTTTCGTCTTCCCCAGGAGCACCTCCGCCAGATGGACGATGAGCCCCTCCACCAGGTCCATCATATCTTCATAATCGGCGTAGGCCTCATAGACCTCCAGCATGGTAAATTCCGGGTTATGGCGGGTGGAGATCCCTTCATTACGGAAACTGCGATTCAACTCATAGATTTTCTCAAATCCACCCACCAGGAGCCTTTTCAGGTATAATTCCGGGGCAATTCTCAAATAGAGATCGGTGTCCAAAGTATCCTGATGTGTCTTGAACGGCTTCCCCGCCGCCCCTCCCGGAAGAGGCTGCAAAATAGGTGTCTCCACCTCCAGGAATCCTTTTTTATCCAGCCATTCCCGCATAACCTTGACCAACCGGCTGCGAAGAGTAAATAGTCCCTTCACTTTTTCGCTACTTAGCAAATCCAGGTAGCGTTGCCGGTACCTGGTCTCCACATCCTTCAAACCCTTCCATTTCTCCGGGAGCGGTCTCAGGGACTTGGAGAGGAGAGTGAACTTCTCCACCTTCACCGTCAGTTCACCCGTCCGCGTTCGGAAAATTTCTCCTTCCACCCCTAAGAAATCGCCGATGTCCAGCTTATTGAACAAGCTATACTTCTCTTCCCCTACGAGGTCAAAACTAAGATAAATCTGAATCTTCCCCTGCTCATCTTTAAGGTCGGCAAAAGCCGTCTTTCCGTGGCGGCGCAGCTGTCTTATCCGCCCCGCTACCGCTACCCTGTTCCCTACTTCTATTTCATCAGCGAGAGAGTGACTGCGGAGAAATTTGCTTCCATAAGGTTTTACTCCCGCTTTCTTTATCTCCTCCAGCTTCTCCCGCCGTTCCCGAAGCAGATCGCTTATTTCTTCCCTCACCTTTAACCTTTCCAACCCAGTTACGCCGGATTTTTTACCATTAAGGGCGACCAAGGTCGCCCCTACGCGTAGGGGCAGGCTTGTCTGCCCTTTACCCAAGCTATGAATAAAGCGGGCTAATATAAGCCTCGCCAAATCATTTAAGTCATTTTAATATCTTACTTCAAGACTGTCAAGGATATTCGAGGCTTTGAGGTTAGCATTGAATCGGAGGTTGGTTTTTGGTGCGTCCCTTGTTATAATGGAAAAGGTAACAGAACAAAGCTCACTTGCTTAGACAAGGAGAAATTCTCTACGACAATTTCCCCTTAAGCTGCGGAGTTAATTCGCACTTATAACTTAGCTTCACTAAGTTATGTGCTCATTAAGGAGAGAAAATAATGGTGAAAGTAGGAGTGATTGGTTTGGGGTTTATGGGGCGGGCACACCTGGAAAATTACCGGAAGCATCTAGAGGTTAAGATCACGGCCGTGTCGGATAGTATTGCCAAAAGGCTAAAAGGCGACCTTTCCGGAGGAGGAAACATTCCGACGGAAAAGGATCGCTTCGACTTTACCGGGATTTCCACTTATGAGAAAGCCGATGAATTAATCGCTGATGAGAATGTGGACTTAGTGGATATCTGCCTGCCTACTTATCTCCATGCGGAGTTTGCCGTCAAAGCTCTAAAGAACAGCAAACACGTCCTCTGTGAGAAACCGATGGCCGCTAACCTTGAGGAATGCAATTCCATGATTGAGGCCGCTGAAAAGGCGGATAGAAAACTGATGATTGGGCAGTGTCTCCGTTTCTGGCCGGAATATGAAGTGCTCAAGGACTATGTGGAAACTGGAAAGATGGGCAAGTTGGTCGGCCTCTTTTGCTTCCGGGGAGGGGGAACACCTGTCTGGTCGGCGGGCAACTGGCTTCTCCAGAAGGACAAGAGCGGTGGGGTCCTCCTTGACCAGCATATCCATGATATCGATACCGTCAACTTTCTCCTGGGACTTCCGGAAAGCGTTTCCTCTCAAGGAAGGAATACCATCGAAGGAAGCGGTCTGGATATCATCTCTACTAACTACTATTACCCGGGCGGCCCGGTGGTCAATGCCCTGCTCATGGACGGTGATGAGGAAATGATGCTCATAACCGATGCCGGCAAGCTGGTCCGGACCCGGGTCGCGGAAGTCAGC
>ENA-ORDP01002029-ORDP01002029.1-marine-sediment-metagenome-genome-assembly--contig:-NODE-2029-length-10255-cov-2.790882_pt1 | contig 10255 bp, 9 predicted proteins | sample MGYA00248627_ERZ508539 | MGnify/ENA primary metagenome ERZ508539 (study PRJEB26208, sample SAMN05571518) | marine sediment metagenome | biome: deep sea; feature: Hydrothermal vent; material... | reverse complement strand
GCTTTTTATCGCTTGTTGATACCACCATTGCCGACCTCGGACTGGGTCCGCAGGAACCCGTTGTCTCGGTGGTCATTAATGGCGACGCACGAGCCTATCCGTTGCGGGTGTTGATGTGGCACGAAATTGTCAACGATACCGTTGGCGGCCTGCCCATATCCGTTACATTTTGCCCGCTTTGCAACACCGCGCTGGTTTTTGAACGTGAGTTTGGCGGGGTGTTGCATGATTTCGGCACCACCGGAAAACTGATGCGGGAACAAACTGCGCTGCTCGGACCGCAGACCGACCTGGACGAACAACTCGGCGACCGCCGCGTCTCGACCGGCCGGTTCGCCCACACCCATCAGGTCCAGGGGTTCACGCACGATGTCACCGGCGCGGCGCCTGGGATCAAGAGAGGAATAAGGGTCTTGAAAAATGATCTGGAAACGGCGTCTGGCCAGCCGTAAATCGCCTCCTTGCAGGGAGCTGATTTCCTGTTCGCCGAGGCTTATTCTGCCGCTGGTTATGGGGACCAACCGCAAAATAGCCAGCGCCGCCGTGGTTTTACCGGAACCGGATTCGCCGACGATACCGAGCGTCTTGCCTTTGGGCACGGAAAAGCTCACCCCATCGACCGCATGGACGGTCGGTCCGTCGCCGCCCCATAATTTCTTACCGCCGCCGAAATGCACTTTCAGGTCTTCGACTCTTAACAAATCGCTCATGGTGCATCCCCGTCGGCAAGCGCCAGGCAGGCCACGCTGTGAGACGGACCATAATCCGTCATGACGGGTTTCTGATCGTCACAGACCGGCATATGGCGAGCGCAGCGCGGCGCAAACGCGCACCCCGCGCCCAGTTCTGTAAGCGGCGGTACGACGCCTTCTATTTCCATCAGGGGCTTTCTTTCATCGCCGGGGTTCTCTTCAAGGTGCGGGACACAGGCGATCAATCCCTGGGTATAGGGATGGCGGGGTGCCGACAGTATGGTTTCCGTCGTGCTGGTCTCGATCACCCTGCCGGCGTACATCACCGCCACATGGTCACACAACTGGGCGATTACTCCCATGTCGTGGGTGATTAGAATAATCGCCGTGTTGTTCTGTTGCTGAAGCGCCTTGAGCAAATCAAATATCTGCGCCTGCACGGTGACATCCAGCGCCGTTGTCGGCTCATCGGCGATCAGAACGCGTGGCCCGCAGGCCAGCGCCATGGCGATCATTATCCGTTGCCGCATACCGCCCGACATCTGGTGCGGGTAGTTTTTCGAACGTAATTCCGGCTCGGGGATGCCGACGGCGCGAATCATTTCAATGGCTTTCGTGCGAGCTCGCGCAGAAGAAATACTTTCGTGCAGCCGCAGACCTTCGGCAATCTGTTCGCCGACCGAGAAAACCGGATTAAGGGAGGTCATCGGTTCCTGAAAAATCATGCTGATGTCTTTACCCCTGATCTGCCGCATACGGGCCTCGCTGGCCTCGATCAGGTTTTCATCATCCAGATATACGGCGCCGCCCGAAACATTTCCCGGTGGGCTTGGCACCAGCCCAAGGATGGACAACGCTGTCATCGATTTACCGCAGCCGGACTCGCCAACGATGCCAAGGATTTCGCCCGGCTCAACGGATAGGGAAACATGATCGAGGACCCGCGCCTTGCCGGCCCGGGTGGCGAAATCAACGACTAAATCTTTGACTTCCAGCAGGGCCATAATCTATCTGTCCCGCAGCTTGGGATTAAAGGCATCGTTGAGGCCGTCGCCGACCAGCGAGACGCTCAACACGGTCAGAAAAATCATCACGCCGGGCAAGGTAACGACCCACCAGGCGTCGAGAATGTATTGCCGACCGGAACCGATCATCAGGCCCCAACTGACGATATTGGGATCAGATAGTCCAAGGAAACTCAATCCTGCCTCGAACAAAATGGCGATGCCGATGCTTAGGGTGGATGACACGATCAGCGGCGGCAGGGCGTTCGGCAGGATCACCCGCCAGATGATCCAGTTGTCCGTGGCACTTATAGAACGGGCCGCGTTGACGTATTCCAGATTACGGATGCGGATAAATTCCGCCCTGGCCAGGCGCGCCGTCGCCGGCCACGAGACGACGCCGATGGCGACGGCGACAATCGGCAGGGTCGGCGAAAACAGGGTGACCAGGACCATGGCGAACAACAGCGGCGGCAGGACCTGAAAAAATTCGGTGACACGCAACTTCGGAAAGGGGTGATAGGGGAACCGGCCCCCCAGGGCCTGGCCGCCGTAGTAGCCGGCCATGGCGCCGATTGAAATGCCGATGATAACGGTGATCAGGGCCGCCGAAATTCCCACCGCCAGGGTCGCCTTGCCGCCGTTGATCAGGCCGGCCAACATGTCACGGCCAAGGTAGTCAGTGCCGAGCGGAACCACCGCTTCCATGCCGGGCGCCGTTAGTGGTGCCCATATGATCTCGATCGGATCGACGGTATAAATCAACGGGCCGATCAGCGAAACGATAATTATCGTTATCAGCAGGCCAAGGCCGAACAAGGCCAGGCCGCTGCGGCGAAAGACGCCCCAGGCTTCCTTTAGCGGACTTTCGGCGACCAGTGGATTGGGGGAGGCCTTGGTCATCACTTTGCCGATGTCCCGACACGCGGATCGACCAGGCGGTAGATCATGTCCGTGGTCAGGTTTGCAATGATCACCAGCAAGGCGGAAAAGAACAGGATACCCAGAATTGTCGGATAGTCGCGGGCCAGGATGGATTCAAACGCCAAGGTGCCCAGGCCCGGCCAACTGAACACTGTTTCAACCAACACGGCGCCCGATATGATGGCTCCAAACTGCAGTCCGGCGATTGTAACAATCGGTAAAATGGCGTTGCGCAGGGCATGTTTGCCATACACCATAATTTCCGGAACGCCCTTGGCCCGGGCGGTGCGAATGTAGTCTGAATTGAGGATTTCCAGCATGCTGGCCCGGGTCAGGCGGCTGTATTGGGCCAGATAAACGATTCCCAGCGTAAACGCCGGTAATACAAGATGATGGGCGATATCGAGCGCTCTGACAAACATGCCGCCCTCCAGCCTAATGTCATACATGCCCGATATGGGGAACAGCGGGATCACGGACGCGAACAGGATGACCAGCATCAAGCCGGTCCAGAAGATCGGCGCGGCGTAACCGACAATGGAAATAATCGTCACCGTGTAACTGACCAGGCCGTTCGGTTTGTGTGACGCGATGACCCCCAGCGCGGTGCCGACGAACAAGGCGAATAACAACGATACCATAACCAACAGCAGGGTCGGACCCAGGCGTCCGAGGATCAGGTCCAGGACCGGCAAATTGTAAAAGTACGACTGGCCCAGATCGCCGGTCGCGGCGTTTGACAGGTAAACCCACAACTGCACATACAGGGGTTGATCCAGACCGTAACTCTTGCGAATGGCATCGAGAATTTCCTGGGTGGCACCGCCCATTTCACCGGCGATAACATCGGCCGGATCGCCGGGAGCCATATGAATAAGCAGGAAATTGAGGACCAGAACGGCGACGATCAACAGCAGTGACCAGGCCAGTCTTTTCAACAGTGCTGGGAGAAACGTCATCGGTCGCCAATCCGCAAACGACTAACAAAGAACCCGCCCCCGCCAGTGAGGTGTTTAAGGCACGGCGGAGGCAGGAACCAGGGAGATTACTTCATATAAACATTGTCCATCGGAGCCATCGCCCCCCAAATGGTCAACGGCGCATTGCCGACCTTGTCGGAGTACACCGTGTGATAGGGAAGTTCGTTCAGGAACAGGATCGGAACGTCATCGACGATGATTTTCTGCGCCTGCTTGTACAAGCTGACACGCTTGGCCTGATCGGTCTCGATGCCGGCCTTCTCCAACAACGCATCAACCTTCGGATTGCAATAGCTTTGCGTGTTCGACCAGATCACGCCCTTGCGAATGTTGCTGCACAGATAGGTGCGATGCACGCCAATCACCGGATCGCCCCAGTTGAAGACGATATCCATGGTCATATCGAAGTCATGCCCACCAACCCGTTTGGCCCAGGTCGGGAAATCCGGGGACGACCGCAAGGCGACTTCAATGCCGACCTTCTTGAGCTGAGGCCTGATGTATTCGGCGATGGTTTTTTGCATCTCGGCGAAGCCGGGGATGAAATCAAGGGTCAGCTTGAAGCGCATGCCATCGCTGCCCACTTTCAGACCGGCTTCATCGAGCAACGCCTTGGCCTTGTCCAGGTCCAGGTCATACTGCTCCACACCGGGTGCCGCAAACGGCGAGCCGAGCACCACCGGTCCGGTCGCCGCCTTGGCAAAACCGCTGAGTAGGGCGTTCAGGATAAATTTGCGGTCAACGGTGTAGGCGATGGCCTTGCGGACTCTTTTGTCCTTCAGGTACTTGTTCTTGGTGTTGAAGGCCAGCCAGTTAATCGGGCCAACAGCGGCATAGCCTTTGTCGGTCACGGTCAACTTGGCGTTTTTTTTCAGACGCGCGATATTGCGGGTTCCGGTCAGGAACGGCAGCAAGTCGATTTCGCCCTTGTCGGCGGCCAGCACCATGCTCGTGACATCTTTGTAATTTTTGATGATGATCCGGTCCAGATAGGGCCGCCCTTTGATAAAGTAGTTGGGGTTTTTCTTCAAAATCACATACTCTCCGGGCTTGAATTCAGACAGCATGAACGGACCCGATCCGACCGTTTTGGAATTCGCCGGATGGGTTTTGACGTCCTGGCCATCGCCGTATATATGTTTTGGAAGAATAGGCAGCAAGGCACCCGACATGGCCAGCATGGCCGCCGGGTGAGGGTTGGAGAAATTAATAATGGCAGTATAGGCGTCCGGCGTGTCAACGGAGGTAACCGGAGAGAACATGGTCTTGAAGGGATGGTTTTCTTTCACCACCGATACGGAAAAAGCGACATCGGCCGAGGTGATCGGCGTGCCATCGTGGAAGGTGGCGTTCTTGCGGAGGTTAAGGGTGATCGACTTGCCGTCACTTGATGTTGACCAGCTTTCGGCAAGATAAGGCTGGGGGTTCCAGTTTTCGTCAAAACGGATCGGTGTGGCGAAAATCTGGGTGCCGGGAACCGCCGTCGCAATCCCCGACTGAACCGCCGGATTAAGATGGCGCGGTTTTTGGGTGGTGCCGATAACCAGCGTACCGCCAGACTGTTGTGCGACCGATATCCCGCTAAGCATAACCGATGCGGCAATGACAGAAGCGGCAAGTGCGAATTTTGTCAATTTCATAATCGTTCCCTCCAAAACTACATATTATTTTGTAATCCCCATCGATCAAAAAAATGTATCGCAATTCAATTAAATGGAAAAATGTATTTTTCCATTCCGATTGCACTATTTTATTGTGGTTCAGCCTACCGCCGGGGGAACGATAAAATCACGAAATGCACCTGATTCCTTAAGGTTTTGACAGGCTTCGGTGATCGCGCTGGCGACTCGTGAAAGCCGCCCCTTGCCATGATAAATAAGTCCGAATTCCGGCTCCAGATGGCGTGTTGACAGGGGAATTCGCACCAGATTGCCAACGGCGTAGTTTTGCTTGCTGCGCGGTTTGACGTTGAATATAGCGAAGCCAAACCCGGCGGCGACCAGGGACCGCACCATTTCAGACGAGCGTGACAAATATAAAATATTGGGTGAAAGCCCGCGCTGCTCAAACAACCCGATCATATAGGATCTGGTGACATCCAGATTCAGCAAAATAAGGGGATCGCCGACCATATCCTCCAATGTCAGACTGGATCGTGAGGCCAAGGGATGGTCGCCGCTCAAGGCAATATGGGGCGGCGCATGAAACATTCCCTGGAAATTGATGCCGCGCGGTAAATTCATGCTGAATGTCAAGGCCAGGTCAATTTTGTCGGAGTTCAACAGTTCAACCATGTCCGCCGCGTCTCCTTCGATGATTTGCACCGATAAGGTGGGGTGTTCTTGCGATACCAGTTTAAGGATCAGCGGCAGGATGATGGGGGCTACCGGCGTAAAACAGCCGAGCCGAATTGACCCTTCGATTTTTTCGCCGATGCCGGGCAAAGAGCTTTCGAATTTGATGTGGGCGCGCAACAGTTCGCGGATATTTTCCAGAAAACTCAAACCAAAACGAGTCGGCGTGATGCCTTTCGATGGGTGTCGGATAAAAAGCGTCTCGGACAATTCTGCCTCAATTGAATCAATTGCCGCGGCAATCGACGACGGCGAGATGCTTAACTCACCGGCCGCTGCGGTTATTGATCGTAATCGGGCCGATGCTTCCAGATACCGAAGTTGTTTAAGAGTATAGTGCATCGCCATACCTCAGAAAAAAAACGGAACTTCTCGGTAATAATACATTTTTCAGGTGATATGGGAAACGATAGGCTTTGCCCCGAACATTTAACAGGGGCGGGAATATGTCGATCACCGTTTTTCAGGCGAACAAAATTATCACCATGGACCCGGATCGCCCCGAAGCCACCCATGTGGCCGTGCGACAGGGTAAAATACTGGGTGTCGGCGATTTAAGTCAGGTATCGGGCTGGGGCGATCATCGACTCGATACCACCTTGGCCGACAAAATCATCATGCCGGGATTTGTCGAGGGCCATTGCCACCTGCTGGCCGGCGGCATGTGGAAATACCTTTATGTGGGGTTTCATGACCGCATCGACCCGGATGGTAAGCCGTGGAGCGGCGTTCCTTCCATTGAAGATGTTCTGGCCCGTATGGGCCAGGCCGACGCCGACCTTCCTGCCGGAACGCCGCTCATCGCCTGGGGTTTTGATCCCTTATTCCTGATGGACCGGCGACCGGACAAGTCGGATTTCGACGGCGTCTCATCGACCCGCCCGATCGTCGTCATGCATTCCAGTTTTCACGTTATGACGGTCAATTCCGTCGCCCTGGAAATGGCTCAATATACGGCGGAAAGCGATATCGACGGCATCGTCAAGGGTGCCGATGGTGCGCCAAACGGGGAATTGCAGGAAATGGCGTCGATGTTCCCGGTGATGCGCCGCCTGGACATTGATTTTCGCAGCCTCGGTCGATCGAGCGAAGCGGTCCAGGCCTTCGGCCAGGTCTGCAACAGGGCCGGCGTGACCACCGCAGCCGATTTGCTCAACGACTTGGATGATCAGGTCGTTAGCGAGCTTCAGGCCTTGACCGGGGCCGAGGATTACCCGATCCGGCTGGTCTCCATGCTGAACGCCATGTCCCAAACGGCGGCGGAAACCACCAAATTGGCCCTGGCGCTTAAATCAAATAGCACCGACAAGCTGCGCCTGGGCGGCGTCAAACTGGTCACCGACGGTTCCATTCAGGCCTTCACCGCCCGCTTGCGCTGGCCTGGATATTATAATGGGGCGGCCAACGGCATCTGGTCGATATGTTGACTGAAAATGGCGTCGCCATACACATTCACGTCAATGGCGATGAGGCCATCGACGCCGCCCTGGAGGCCACGGAATACGCCCTCGCCCGGCATCCGCGGGCCGATCACAGAATAACCTTGCAGCATTGCCAGATGGCCGACCGGGCGCAGTTCCGACGCATGAAAAAGCTGGGTGTGTGCGTCAACCTGTTCTCCAATCACATCTATTATTTCGGCGACCAGCATAGAGCCATCACCATCGGCCCGGACCGGGCGGCGCGCATCGACGCCTGCCGCACGGCGCTCGATCATGGCGTCCCTTTGGCCGTTCATTCCGATGCCCCGGTGACGCCCATGGGGCCGTTGACCTGCGCCTGGGCCGCCGTCAACCGATTGACGGGAAGTGGAAAATTGCTAGGCGGTAACGAACGTATCAGCGTCTCCCAAGCGCTGCACGCGATCACGCTCGGTCCGGCCTACACATTGGGCATGGACGGCGAAGTAGGCTCCATTGAAAGCGGCAAATGGGCCGACTTCGCCATTCTCGAAGATGATCCGACCAAGGTCGAGGCGCAGAACTTAAAGGACATCGTGGTCTGGGGTACGGCTCTGGGCGGCATCGTGCACAAGATCCCATGACCACATGAACCATGACAACGCCCCTTTGCCGGTGACCATCATTTCCGGTTATCTGGGAACCGGTAAGACCACGCTGGTCAATCATTTGCTGCGCCATGCCAACGGGCGACGGCTGCTTGTCCTGGTCAATGACTTTGGTGAATTGCCTATTGACCTGGACCTCATCGAGTCCGTCGAAGGCGATACCATCAATCTGTCAAACGGCTGCGCCTGTTGCTCCATGGGCGGCGATTTGTTCAACGCGCTGGTCGATGTTCTCGATAAATCGCCGAGGCCCGACTACTTGTTGATCGAGGCCAGCGGCGTTGCCGATCCGGTCCGCATCGGCAATATTGCCCGCGCCGAACGAGACCTGAAACTGGATTCCATACTGTCACTGGTGGATGGCGAAACGATAACCGGGATGATCGATGACCCTTTGGTCGGCGAAACCATTGCCCATCAGCTTGCCGCCTCGGACATCATCTTGCTCAACAAAATAGATCTGGTCGGCGAGGCCAAGAGGAAGAAATTGGGCCAACTGATGGGCCGGGTGGCACCGGGTGCGCAAACCATTGAAACCCTGTATTCGGCCGTGCCGGTCGATCTGGCGCTGGGTATTCGGCTGCCCGAAAACCGGCAAAAAACAACACAGGAAACCGCCGAAAACCATAACGATATCTACGCCAGATGGTCGGCGACGACCGACAAACGACTGGACAGAAACCGCTTCGAACAGGCCCTCGTCAAGCTGTCTCGGCAAACTCTTCGTCTGAAAGGGATTGTTTATTTTTCCGATAGCGAACGGGCTCACATCGTCCAGGGTGTCGGTCGCAGGAGTACCATCGAACCATCGCCGACATTGCTGACATCCGGTCCGGGACAATCCCGGCTCGTCGCCATCGGCATCAAATACAAATTGGATGGCTCGGCCCTGGACAGGCTATTTGAATAATTGATGTTAACGCCGGAACAGGAGCCTGCCATGGCGACAAAAACTGAATGCGCCGCCTACACCGGTCCGGAACTCTGCCGGTTGCAAGCGCACCAGGCGGTCACCCTGTTGAACAAGGGAGAGCTGTCGCCGTCCGACCTGCTCGAAGCCAGCCTGAGCCGCATCAGCCAGGTCGAAGGGGCGGTCAATGCCCTGCCCACGGTCTGCGCCGAGCGGGCCAGGACCACCCTTGCCAACCTTGAGCAACGGCGGCAAGGGCACGGCGAGGAACCCGGATGGCTGGCCGGACTGCCCATAGGCATCAAGGATTTGACGCCGGTGGCCGACGTTCGAACGACTTTCGGCTCACCAGGTTTTTCAAAAAACGTACCCGATCAAAGTGATCCCCTGGTGCTCAGGCTCGAGGCCAGGGGCGCGACGGTGGTCGGCAAAACCAACACCCCGGAGTTCGGTGCCGGCGGCAATACCTTCAATGCGGTTTTCGGATACACCCGAAATCCCTGGGATACCCGGATGAACGCCGGCGGGTCCTCGGGCGGAGCCGCCGTATCGTTGGCCACCGGGGAAGTCTGGCTGTCGCACGGCTCCGACCTGGCCGGATCATTGCGTACGCCGGCCGCCTACTGCGGCGTCGTCGGCCTGCGGCCCTCGCCCGGCCGCGCCGGTGGCGGGCCGGCGACGCTCGGGTTCCATACCGAGGGCGTTGCCGGACCGATGGCGCGAAGTGTCACCGATTGCGCCCTGTTCCTGGATGCCATGAGCGGTTTCGAGCCCTTGAGTCCGATCAGCATCGAGGCCCCGCAGAGCTCGTTTTCAACCGCCGTGCGCTTGCCGTTGGGCAAGGCCCGCGTCGCCTGGAGCGCCGACCTGAACGGGTTCGCCCTCATCGAGTCCGATATTCGGGAAATTCTGGAATCGGCGCTGCGGCAGTTTGCGGCCAGTGGCGCGACTGTCGAAGAAGCCTGCCCGGAATTGCCCGAACTGGAAACCACCTATCGGGTCTTGCGCTCCATGCTCTGGGCTTGCGGTCCGGGCCGCCTATCGCCGGATATTCAGCAACACTTCAAAGCGACATTGACGGAAAACATCCAGGCCGGCAGGGATCTGGAGATCGACGACGTTTACGATGCGCAAATCAATCGAACGGTGCTGTTCCATAAGGTCCGGGTCCTGCTGGAGGACTTCGATGTGCTCGCCATGCCCGTGGTCGGCCTGAAAGCGCAACCGGTGGAACAGGAATATCCGCTGCAGGTGGCGGGCCGGCTGGTCGGCGATTATCTCGACTGGCTGCGATTCTCCTTTCTTTCGACGACGGTAGGATTC
>ENA-ORDP01002028-ORDP01002028.1-marine-sediment-metagenome-genome-assembly--contig:-NODE-2028-length-10257-cov-2.789845_pt1 | contig 10257 bp, 9 predicted proteins | sample MGYA00248627_ERZ508539 | MGnify/ENA primary metagenome ERZ508539 (study PRJEB26208, sample SAMN05571518) | marine sediment metagenome | biome: deep sea; feature: Hydrothermal vent; material... | reverse complement strand
AAGCTTTTCGCCCATGAATGGGCGGGCATCGCCCCCGATATCATGGCCGTGGCCAAGGGTCTGGGCGGGGGCTTTCCCATCGGGGCCTGCTTGGCGGGCGAAAAGGCGGGCTGCGCTTTAAGCCCCGGCAGCCACGGCTCGACCTTCGGGGGCAATCCCTTGGCCATGGCTGTGGGCAACGCCGTCCTCGACGTAATGCTCGAAGACGGTTTTTTGGACCGGGTCGACGCCACGGCCGAGCTGATGTGGCGGCGCTTGCAAGGGTTGATCGCCCATCACCCCAAGGTCATAAAATGCGTCCGGGGGGCAGGCTTGATGCTGGGGTTGGAATGCGTTGCCGACGCCGCCGATCTGGGCGCGGCATTGATGGAAAGGGGCCTGCTGAGCGTACCGGCCGCGGGCAATGTGGTGCGGCTTCTTCCGCCCTTGATTGTCGAGGAACATCAGGTCAACGAGGCCTTGGCGATCCTCGACCGGTGCTGCCTCGATCTAGCGCAAAAAGGAACGACCCCATGAGCGCGGTGAAACATTTTCTCGATCTTCTCGATACGGCGACCCTGCGCGGTATCCTCGACCTTGGGGACTCGTTTAAAAAAGGCGCCGGGGGAACTCCCTTGACGGGCAAGACCCTGGTCATGATTTTTGAAAAACCGTCCACCCGGACCCGCGTTTCCTTTCAGGTCGGCATGCAGCAGTTGGGCGGCCAGGTGGTGGTTCTGGGCGAGCGCGATTCCCAATTGGGCCGGGGCGAGACGGTGGCCGATACCGCGCGTGTCCTTTCGCGTTACGCCGACGCGATCATGATCCGCACCAATGACCCGGAAAAACTTCGCCAGTTGGCCGAATACGCCGACGTGCCCGTCATCAACGGCCTGACCGACGCCTCCCACCCCTGCCAGCTTATGGCCGACGTGATGACGTTTGAAGACCATCGCGGTCCTATTGCGGGCCGTACGGTCGCCTGGGTCGGGGACGGCAACAACATGGCGACGTCTTGGATTCACGCCGCCGTGCGGTTTGGTTTTTCCTTGCGCCTCGCCTGCCCGTCCGAATTGGCCCCGGACGCGGGCGCGGTTCAATGGGCCAAGGATCAAGGCGGCGACGTCATGCTGACCGGCGAGGCCGCGACCGCGGTAGAGGCCGCCGATTGCGTGGTGACGGACACCTGGGTTTCCATGGGGGACGCGGATGCCGAGGCAAGACATGCGTTGCTCGAACCCTACCAGGTGGACGAGGCCTTGATGGGCCGTGCCGCCGCGGACGCTATTTTCATGCACTGCCTGCCCGCCCACCGTGGCGACGAGGTAACCGATCAGGTGATTGAAGGGGAGCAATCGGTGGTTTTTGATGAGGCTGAAAACCGCCTGCACGCGCAAAAGGGCATCCTCGCTTGGTGTCTCGGCTAGGGCGGGATCGCTACCCCCATACGAAGGCCCTGCGTACTATACGAATGGCGCCTTGAACCCATCTTGGGGAACATGCCAATATGCCGCCGTCATGTTTAGGCGGGTCAAAATCCTTCTTGTTCTTTTCGCGGCCTTGTCGCCGCTGACGGCTTGCGAGACGACGGTTCCAGACAGGACCTTCGCCAACCTCACCTACGGTAATCTGCCGCGGATACGCCTCAACGCCGGCGCCGTTAAGGTGGTTTCCAAATTCCGTTCGCCCATGAAAGCCCCCAATGTTGAGTTCAATTTTCCGACGCCGCCCGAAAAGGCGCTCAAGCAATGGGCCGGCGATCGGTTGAAAGCGGTTGGGAGAAGCGGCTCCGCGCGGTTCACGATCATCGACGCCCGCGCCCTGGAAACGCCCCTCAAGATGGAAAAAGGCTTAAAGCGCATTTTCACCTATCAACAGTCCCATCGTTACGACGTCACCGTTGAGGCGATCCTGGAGATTTTCGACGACAGCGGAAAGCGCTTGGGCTACGCCACCGCCAGCGCCCGCCGCTCGACCACGGTGAGCGAGGACGCCACCCTGAACAAGCGTGAGATGCTGTGGCAAGACATGACGGAAAAAATCATGAATGATTTTAACGAGACATTCGAAAAGAAAATCCGCGAACACCTTAAACGATGGATAAAATAGGGCGGATGGGACAATCCGGGGAAAGCTTTAAAAAGCTGCTTAAAGACGCCGAAGGCAAGATCGTCGAGCTTCAAACCGAAAACGCGCAAATGGCCCAGTCCTTCAGTGAAATGCTGGATGCGCAGCAAATTGAAGCTCAACAGATGGTGGAGCTTTCCGAACAGGTTTGGGCCTTGGAGGGCGCCTTGTCCGCGGCCAGCCAGGACAAGGAGGAAATCCTGAAAAAGCTGAACGCTCTCAACAAGACCATGAGCGTGTTGCAAAAACATATGGCCGACACCTTGGAGGCGGCGGCAAAGAACGCCTCGAAGATGGAAATCGCCGCCCGGGTCTATGAGATGGCCGTAACTTCCGAGGCGGCGGAACTCGACAAAGTGGTCAAGAATTACAACGCCAATCTCCAGGGTTGGAAGGTAATCACCCCCGCCAGAAAGCGCGGCTGAACAGGACCAGCGTAAACAACTCCAGCCGGCCAAGCAGCATGCCCGCCGACAGCAGCCACTTGGCGGCGTCGGGCAGGGACTGGAAAGTTCCGGCCGGGCCGATGATGGAGCCCAGCGCCGGACCGACATTGGAGATAGCGGTGGCGGCGCCGGAGACGGCGGTCAGGAAATCAAGCCCCAGCATGCCGAGCCCAATGGCCAGGACGGCGAAGGTGACCCCGAACAGGAAAAAGAAACTGAGCACCGAGACGATGACCTCGTCGGAAATGGGGCGGCGGTTGTAATAGGGAATAAAGACCCCGTTGGGCTGCAACAGTTGATGAATCTGCGTGCGCGCCGCCGCGTACAGCACTTGGAAACGGAAGATCTTGATGCCGCAGGTGGTGGACCCGGCGCAGCCGCCGACGAACATGATAAAAAAGAAAATCGGCGCCACGAACCCGCCCCACAGATTGTAATCGGTGGTGGCGTAACCGGTGCCGGTAAGAATGGAGATCACGTTGAACGATGAAAAACGCAACGCCCGAATGGGGGAGTAGCTTTGCCCCAGCCAAAGCCATCCGGCGACGATGACCACCAGCGCGAAGACGAGAGCGATGAACCACTGCACCTGGCTGTCTCGGATCAGGGATTTGTAATCGCCTTGCAGGGTTTTAAAATAAAGAAGAAAGGGCAAGGACCCGATAATCATGCCGACGATGGCGATGGTGTCGATCATGGGGCTTTTGAAATAGCCGATGGAGCCGTCGGAGGTGGAGAATCCACCGGTGGCGATGGTGGTCATGGCGTGGGCGACGGCGTCGAACCCGGACATGCCGGCCGCCCAATAGGCGGCGGCGGTAAGGCTTGACAGGGCCAAGTAGATGGCCCCGATAACGCCGGCGATGTGAGCGGTGCGCGGCAAAGCCTTCTCGGACAGGTCCGAGGACTCCACACGGAACAACTGCATACCGCCGACGCGCAGCATGGGCATCACGGCAATCGCCATGACGATGATTCCAATGCCGCCCAGCCATTGCAAAAGCGAGCGCCAAAGAAGAATGCCCGGCGGCGCGCTGTCCAGCCCGGTGATCACCGTCGAGCCGGTGGTGGTGATCCCCGACATGGCCTCGAAAAAGGCGTCGGTGTAGCTCAGGTTCAATTCCGAGAAGGTGAAGGGAAGAGCAGCGAAAACGGTGAGGATGATCCAGCTCAAGGTGGTCATGACGAAGGCTTGGCGGGTGGAAATTTTCCGCCCCGCCCCGGAGCGGTTGCTCAGCGCCATGGCGATGCCGATGAACAGGGTGACGCCGGCGGAAACGGCGAACACCTGCCAATCGGGATTGCCCGCCATGGCGTCCGCCGCCGCCGGAACGCTCATGCCGACGGCGAGAGTTCCGAGCAGAATGCCGATAGTCATGAAGATTGGACGAAAATCCATCATTATGGCGTGTACTCAAGCCATAATGCCGCTTTCGGTCAAGAGGGGAGTTGGTTTACGCCAGGGAGCTTTCGCCGCTTGCCGGGTTGCCGATCATGGCCAGGAATTCGCGCCGCGTCGATGGGTCGCCGCGAAAAGCCCCCAACATGCGGCTGGTGACCATGACCACGCCCGGTTTATGCACGCCCCGCGTGGTCATGCATTGGTGGACCGCTTCAAGAACCACGGCCACCCCTTCGGGCTCCAGGGTGTCGTTGACGGCGTTGGCGATTTGGACGGTCATTTTTTCCTGGATTTGCAAACGCCGCGCATAGGCGTCCACCACCCGCGCCAGCTTGCTGATGCCGACCACCCGGCGGCGGGGAAGGTAGGCCACATGGGCTTTGCCGATGAAGGGCGCCAAATGATGCTCGCAGTGGGATTCGAAGCGGATGTCCTTGAGCAGCACCATTTCGTCATAGCCCTCGATTTCCTCGAAGGTGCGCTTAAGCAGGTCCACCGGATCGGCGCCGTAGCCCGAGAACAATTCCTCATAGGCGCGCACGACGCGGCCCGGAGTCTCGCAGAGGCCTTCGCGCGCCACATCGTCGCCCGACCAGCGGATGAGCGTGCGCACGGCGTCTTCGGCTTCGGCGCGGCTGGGCTTGGCGGGCTTTAAGTTTTTCGCGCCTTTGATCAGGCTGAGGTTTTTACGGATGCTCAAGGTGTATTCCTCTAAAGGGTTGTTTAGTGAATTCTTACTTTTTCGAAGGTGCTGTCCAGTGAAAAAGCGGGAATATCGACCTTGATGGGAATCCCACCATCAGGTTTCATCTGGTAATAACCGACCATGATGCCCGAAGGCAACGGAAGATGGGCGCCGCTGATGTATTCGAAAGACTCTCCGGGCTTGAGCACCGGATGTTCGCCGACGACGCCGTCGCCATTCACTTCGCGCACGTTGCCGACGGCGTCGGTGATGCGCCAGTGGCGGCTTTGCAGCTGAACGGTCTCGGCGCCGTTGTTTTCGATGCGCACATGATAGGCCCAAACGTAGATGTTCTCATTGGGCTCCGATTCCTCGTCCAGGAAAAACGGCTCCACGCTCACGGTGATTTTCTCCGTGGTCCGCCTATATGCGCCTGAATGTTCAGGATTCTCCATAATGTTAATTTGGGGAGTTTTTTGAAAAATTCCAGGGTTTTCCGCCAAGAGCCGTTGGCGTTACCCGGCGCCGCACGAAGCGCCGCCGAGGACGCAGAATTTGGCGCAATGGGGATGGTTGAGCTTCACCGTCTTCGCCGCCCCCGACAAATCCAATCCCAATTCGAAACGGGCGCCGTAGGGAAGCAGGGTGCAGGGCGTGACCGCCGGGGCGGGCGATTCCTTGCGCTTGACCACCATGCGCGAGGCGGCGCACATCATGGACTCAGGTTGCACGCCGAGGATGCCCCAACACGCCATGGTGATTTGGGGAGCGCCGGCGCTTTCATCGAGCTCGGGAAACAGCGTCAACATGGCCGGGTCAGAGGCGTCCACCGGCAGGGAAAGGCCGGCGAACAGGCCGGCGAAGCCTTGCCGCGCTTGGGCCTCGTCCTCATCCCAGCGGTTCCGTCCCGCCACTGTCAGGTTGAAGCCGTTCCCGGCCAGCCAGACGACGCCTTTCATCATCGAGTCCCATGCGCCCCCGCCGCGCAGGGATTCGTGCTTTTGGGGCGTATAGTGATCGATGGACGCCCGCACCGTTATGTGATCGCCGTAACGGCGCTTGAGCGCCAGCAAGGCCCGGCGCCGGTTCCACATGGGCTGCATGGCGTTGGTCAGGATCAGGACCCGAAAGCCGCGCTTAAGCGATTCCTTGAGCATTGGGATGAATTCAGGGTTCATGAAGGGCTCGCCGCCGGTGAAGGCGATTTCCTCCACGGGCAAGCCTTCGCCGGCGATTTCGTCCAGGAATTTCACCACTTCATCCGCCGTGATGTAGGCCAAGCGGTCGTTCTTGGGAGTCGACTCCATATAGCAGCCGCGGCACGAAATATTGCAAAGGCTGCCGGTGTTGAACCATAGGGTCTTGAGTCGGGTCAACGTCACAAAGGCGCGCTTGCCGCCTTTGGCGCCAATGTCCGGGGCGCGGAGCTTCCGCGTTTGGGGTGGTGACCGTTCAGCCTGTGGCATGGGGCATTTCTAACGGATGCGTCCTCTTGCGCCAAATAACAATATTGCGGGCCGCCAGCTTTTGTGTTCTTGGGAGTTTTCGGTTAATAATAAAAATCCCAAGCGGGCGTAGTTCAACGGTAGAACGAAAGCTTCCCAAGCTTTAGGCGGGGGTTCAACTCCCCTCGCCCGCTCCAACTCCCTCCAGCGCAACCCATCAGGGGGAGTGATCGGGCGGCGGGTCCTTTGTTTTGAGAATTCGTCAAAATATGTTACACTTCTCGTACTGCGCATATTAGCGCCGAACCGCCTTAGATTAAGAACGCCAATATACGTGCTGATGAATAAAAACAATACGTTCCCGTCGCTCAGCACCGAAGAGGCGGAGAAAATCGTCCAAGAGTTAGGCAACGCCCTGGACGTCCAGCGGAACTGGACAAGAAAGTTCCAGGCCATGCTGGTGTGCCGCACCAAGCCCCGGGCGACCGATCTCAACGAAAACACCCACAGGAAGACCGTTTTCGGCCGTTGGTATTACGGCAACGTCAATCCCCTCCTGCGCAATCATTCCGATTTCACGGCGGTCGGCGGGAACAGTGAAAGAATGCACGACCTGGCCCGCGGCCTGGCCACCGCCGTCAGCGACGGCGCCGACGTCACGCCGGCTCAGTACAAGGCCTTCATGAACAGCGTCAGCCGTTTCCGCGTCAGCGTCCGCAAGCTGTTGAGCGAGGCTTGGGAATCCCTGCGCTACACCGATCCTCTGACCGGGGTGATGATGCGCACCATCATGCATCGGCGCCTTGAAGAGGAGCAGGAGCGCGTCCGGCGCAGCGGCCAGCCGTGCAGCATCGCCCTGATGGACCTGGATCACTTCAAGCGGGTCAACGACGCCCATGGCCACCAGGCCGGCGATCAGGTCCTGCAATCCATCGCCGCATACATCCTCGGCCACATGCGCCGGTATGACCAGATTTTCCGCTATGGCGGCGAGGAGTTCCTGTTGCTGTTTCCCAACAGCGCCACATCCAACGCCAAAGGCGTGCTCGACCGCCTGCGCCGGGGCGTCAAGCGCCATAAGATCGATATCGGCAAGAGCAAAAAATTGAGCGTCAGCGCGTCCTTCGGCCTCGCCGAACTGCATCCGGACCGTCCGGTAAGGGATTCCATCAAATGCGCCGACCAGGCGCTCTACGAGGCCAAGAACGCGGGCCGCAACCGGGTGCGCGTATGGCGGCCGGAAAACTAAAAATCATAATCCGTCAACGGATATAAACCGGCTTGGCGCCGGGCGTTCCGGCCCCAAGCGCCTCTGCCTGTGAGATGGTTTCTCCGAGATTATCAAGGGCGGCGTTCAGGTTTGAACGCCCGGCCCCGCTTATCATTTTCGCTTGTTCATAATGCAGCCGCGCCGCGCCGTAGCCGCCTTCGGCGAGAAGATACGCGGCGAAGGCGATGTGGTGGACGGGATCGTAGGCCTTGCGGAGGATCGCGTATGAAAGATGATTCTCCGCCTCTCTCAATTTCCCCGCCGACAAGGCTATGTTCCCCAGCAGCAAGGCGGCGCGCAGCGAAGCGTCGTAACGGTTCACGAAGCCGGGAGACATGGCCGGGTAGGCGGCTTGTTTAAGCCGTTCAACCGCTTCGTCCATATTTCCCCTTTGTTGCAGCTCAAGCCCTTCGTCATAGAGGGTTTCCGCCTCGTTGTTGCTCCAATAGGGGCGGGCCAGGTTTTGCACGTCGAGGAAGGCGCCGCACGACCTGCAGGTCAGGCGAATATTTTGAAAATGCAGGGAATCGTCAACGGCGATGTTTGAATAGGCGTTGACGTTTTTGCAATGGACGCATTGCCAATCCACGTCGAACAATTCAATGGCCTCGCCGTGATCGTTTGTTTCTTCGGCGGTTTTTTCAAAACGCAAAACTTTCGCCGGCAGCAACAGCGTTTCCCGGAACACGGAAATCCTGTCCTGCAGGCGCATGAACGTCTCGTCGTCCATGGCCGTTATGTTGACGGGCCTTGTGTTGACGATTGACGGATCGTCGGCGATGAGGCCCGCTTGAGCCGCCTTGTGGTAGACCTCGGCCCCCGGAAGCACCTGCAAGTGGATGAGGCTGATCTGGTAGCGCCGGTTCCTGGCCCACCAATCGAGCGTCTCATTGGCCGTATCCAGGGTTTCGGCCGAATCGCCGAAGATGAAGTTTCCCCTGAGGGCGACGTTGGCGTCAAAGGTTGCGCCGAGCGCTTTTTCGATTTCGGCGCGGGTGGATTTTTTTTGCATGCTCTTGAGGATTTCCGGGGCCACGTTCTCAACGCCGTAGCTGATGAGGCTGCAACCTGCGTCCTTCATCATTTCAATGAGTTCGCGCTCGGCGATGGAGACATGCAGCGAAACCATCCATTTGACGTTGTAAGGCTTAATGCGCGCACAGAATTGCTCAAGGCGCTCTTTCTTGAGGGAAAACAACTCGTCGTAAAACTCGATCATGTTGATTCCATAGCGCCCGACGAGGTGATCGAGTTCGGCGAAAAAATCGTCCAGGTCCCGCGACCGGTAGAGGCGCCCCGTTGGATGAAAGCAGAAGGAGCAGCTGTACGGGCACGACCGGCTGGAGATCATCGGGATGGCGCGGGGGGTTTCCTCGGCGTGGTAGAAAAGATCATCCATGGGCTTTTGGGCCTTTAAGAGCTTCTCGATCTGGAACTCCTCATAGTCGGGCCATGGAATTTCCGATAGATCGCGTAGGGCCGTTCGCGGCGCGGTTTTTTCGAACGTCCCGTCCGGGCGCTTGAACATGATCCCGTCGACGCCGGAGAGGCCGCCGCCTTTCTCAAGGGCCTTGGCCAAATCAACCACGGTCTCCTCTCCCTCGCCGATGACGCCTGCGTCAATGTCGATCTTGTGGACCATGGCGTCCGGCGAGCTTGAGAAGACGCCGCCGCCGGCCAGGTTGAAGATGGCGGGCTTGGCCTGGCGCGCAATGGAGAAAATTCGTTTGACGCCCTCGAAATATGGAGAAAGGGCCCCGGCGCCGAAGATGTCCGGATCAACGCGTTGAACGGCTTTTACAATGGCGTCCTGGTCCGCCTCGTTTCCGTGGTTAAGGTTCAGGCAGTGGACCTGGTGGCCCGCGGCTTTCAACGCCGATGAAATATACGCGATTCCCAAGGGAAAATTATAGGTGAGCCCTTTTCTCCCGAAATTGGGAATGGCGAGTAGAATTTTCATTGCCAATTATCGCCCGCGTCCGATCGTTGATGTAATATATGTTTTCAACATGCCGGAAGGAACCCCAGAGAAATGCCGCCCCAAGAAGAAAACCCCCTTGAAGCGCTGCTTAAGGGTTTCCGCGAGGATCCGGAAGGCTACGAGGTCAACAAGAAGATCGGCCTCTACATGTCGGGGATTCGAAAGCACCAGCTTCACGCCGAGCCGCATATCCTCAAGGCGCTGTCCCATAACATCAAGGACGCCGACACCAAGCACCTGCTGCAAAGCCTCGCCCATATCCACAACATCAAGGGCGCCTTCGAGGCCGCCGTGTCGGTTTATAAAACGGCGATCGCCACATGTCCCGAGGCGCCGGACTTCGTTTACTGGCTGGGCGACGCGCTGTTCCGGGTCGGCGAATACGCGGACTCCTCCAAGACGCTCGGAGCGGCCATCAAAAGCCGTCTTGAGGCGGCGGAGCGAAACGCGCGCGCACGCGCCGGCCCCGTCATTCACCTGCTGGAGCCGAGCAAGGTCATTTGCCGCTTCATCGGCGAGTTGGCCTCGAAAATCGACACTTATTTAAAAGCCCGGGCGCTCGGGCTTTTCAAGGCGGACGCGGCGATCCTGCTGGCCGACAAGGCGGACGTGTCCAACATGCGCTTGCTCGAATACTGGAAGGATCACATCACCGTCGTCACCGACAAGGACAAGATGGATGAATTGAGGGCGGTCCATGGCGATGATTGGGTGTACCTGGATTACTACACCCTGCCGGACGGCCTGTCCCTGCACCGCTATACGGCCGAGACGGCCATACAAAACCAGTGGGAGGCGGAAGGGCGGCCGCCTTTGCTCGAACTGAAGGACCTTGACCGCGAACGGGGATGGGAGCGCTTGCGCGCGGCAGGGGTTCCCGAAGACGCCTGGTTCGCCGCCCTGCATGTGCGCGACGCCGGCT
>ENA-ORDP01002027-ORDP01002027.1-marine-sediment-metagenome-genome-assembly--contig:-NODE-2027-length-10264-cov-4.103046_pt1 | contig 10264 bp, 10 predicted proteins | sample MGYA00248627_ERZ508539 | MGnify/ENA primary metagenome ERZ508539 (study PRJEB26208, sample SAMN05571518) | marine sediment metagenome | biome: deep sea; feature: Hydrothermal vent; material... | reverse complement strand
TGGATCGGTATATACACGCTCCTGATTTACCCAACTTATAAATGGTCAGGACGCATCAGTGCAAAATTACTTACTCTGTTTCTTCTCTGTGGTTTATTACATATGTCGCTGGACAGCGTCGCCAGCGGCATCAAATGGCTTTATCCCGTAGACCCATCCTACTTTGGTATCTGGCGTATTCCCTCTATTCATGACTGGTGGGTCACCAATTATCTCTTTCACTGGACCTTCCTGATTGAGCTCATGATCACTGCGACTGCCGCTGTCGTTTTCTTCAAGGATCGTCATCTGCGTAATGATCTGAAATACCAGTTCATGATCTGGTCATACCGAATTAGACCCAGCTCAAAATTAATGGCCAAACTGGTCACCGCCGATCGACGGACTAACGAGGAATAACCTCACCTGCAAAAAACTGTGCAGCCCGAACGTTAACCGTTAAACTAACGGTATGGAAACGTATCTGGTCGGTGGTTGTGTTCGAGATGAATTGTTGGGAATACCTGGCAAGGATCGCGACTGGGTGGTCGTCGGTGCCAACCCTGAAGAAATGCTCGCCGCCGGATACAAATCGGTCGGCAAGGACTTTCCCGTTTTCCTGCACCCACAAAGCAAGGAAGAATATGCACTCGCTCGCACCGAGCGCAAAACCGCACCGGGTTATGCCGGTTTTAGCTTTCATGCGGAGGCCGATGTCACCCTGGAACAGGATCTTTCCCGTCGCGACTTAACGATTAATGCCCTCGCCCGTGATCAGCAGGGCCATATTATTGACCCTCATCACGGCCAGCAAGATCTCAATGATCGTATTCTGCGTCACGTCTCACCCGCCTTTGCCGAGGATCCGGTTCGCATACTACGTATCGCACGCTTCGCTGCGCGCTTCGCAGAACTTGGTTTTACGATTGCCGACGAAACCATGAGCCTGATGAAAGATATGGTCGCAAGCGGTGAAGTCGATGCCCTGGTTGCAGAGCGGGTCTGGCAAGAGACCGAACGCGCCCTGAGAGAGGCCGTGCCCGCTCGCTATTTTCAGGTGTTAAGAGACTGCGATGCACTGGCGCGTATCTTCCCCGAGCTGGATAACCTGTTTGGTGTGCCTCAACCGGAGGAACATCACCCTGAAATCGACACCGGCATTCATACCATGATGGTTCTTGAACAGGCCGCTCGACTCTCCGATGATACCCGGGTGCGTTTTGCGGCACTCACCCATGACCTGGGCAAAGCGACCACACCCAAAGATCAATGGCCACGGCATATTGCACATGAAGAACGGGGTGTTCCGCTGGTCAAGGAATTGTGCGAACGCTTGCGTGTACCGCGCGATTACCGTGAACTGGCCATTAACGTCACTCGTTACCATCTGTATTTTCATCGCGCCGATGAACTCAAAGCCAGTACCATCCTGAAATTGATCCAGAGTCTTGATGGTTTTCGACGGCCGGAGCGTTTTGAGATGTACCTGCTCGCCTGTGAAGCCGATTCGCGCGGACGACCCGGTTACGAAGACCGGGTATTGACTAAACCAAAATTATTGAATGATGCCTTTAAGGCTGCAGCTGCGATCAGCGTAAAACCCATTGTTGAGCGTGGTCTAACGGGAGATGCCATTGCGATAGAACTGAGCCAACTGCGCATTAAAGCTATCAAACGTAGTTTGGCTAATTAATCATAGAGTTTGTATGACTGACAAGTCCCCCAAAGTTGGTTTTATCAGTCTTGGCTGCCCGAAGGCATTAGTAGACTCAGAAAATATCCTGACCCAGTTACGTGCAGAGGGTTATGACCTGGTTGCCGATTATGATTCTGCTGATATCGTCGTGGTCAATACCTGTGGCTTTATTGATGATGCCATTGCTGAATCGCTGGACGCCATCGGTGAAGCGCTCAATGAAAATGGTAAAGTTATTGTCACCGGCTGCCTCGGTGCCAAAGGTGATATTGTCCAACAACAATTTCCGGAGGTGCTCGCGATCACCGGCCCCCATGCACAACAGGACGTTATGCATGCCATTCATAGCCACCTGCCCAGGCCACATGATCCTTTTTCTGATCTGGTACCGAAGCAGGGAATCAAACTTACCCCTCAACACTATGCCTATCTGAAAATATCGGAAGGCTGTAATCACCATTGCACCTTTTGTATTATTCCAGATCTTCGTGGTGGCCTGGTTAGTCGGCCCGTGACTAAGGTTATGCAGGAAGCAGAGAACCTGGTCAATGCAGGGGTAAAAGAATTATTAGTGATATCTCAGGACACCAGCGCCTACGGCGTGGATGTGAAATATAAAAATGACTTTTGGCGAGGGCAACCCATAAAGACACGCATGACCGAACTAACCACTGCCCTCGTAGATTTCGGTATCTGGATACGTTTACATTATGTCTATCCCTATCCCCATGTTGATGAAGTGATCCCCTTGATGGCTGAGAAGAAAATCCTGCCGTATCTGGATATTCCGTTTCAACATGCTAGTCAATCGGTTTTAAAGGCCATGAAACGCCCGGCAAACAGTGAGAACGTTTTAAAGCGCATAGAAAAATGGCGCGACATCTGTCCTGATATCACCCTACGCTCCACCTTTATTGTCGGCTTCCCGGGGGAAACTGAACAAGACTTTAATTTGCTAGTGGACTTCATCGACGAAGCACAGTTAGACCGAGTAGGGTGTTTTGCCTATTCGGAAGTCGAGGGTGCAAGATCAAATCAGCTACCTGATCATGTTGACGAAGAAACAAAACAGGATCGTCTCGAACGCTTCATGACGCGGCAAGCGGTGATCAGTGCCGACAAATTAAAACAAAAAGTGGGCACGACCTTGTCCGTACTGGTGGACGGCATCGAAGAAGATGGAACCGTGATTGCGCGTTCCTATGCCGATGCGCCAGAGATCGATGGTCTGGTGATCGTGCAACCAACCGAGAAAGCCAACGTCGGCGAATTTCTCGATGTCACTATTATCAATAGTGATGAACACGACCTCTATGCAGAAATCAGTATCGGCAGACATTAATATCGGCAAAAATTAGTACGGGTAAAACTAAAAAAGGACGGCCGTCGTATCACCTGCCGTCAACAACCTGTTTATCCCCTTTTCATAATATATTCAATTTCCATGCGTTTACGTTCAACACAATCGATACCCTCCTGAATAGCCTCATTGCCGCGATAAAACTCAAGTGGACTGATATGGGAAAGCCTCGGGCTCAGCAAAATATCAGGCGGATCACCTGCCATGCGACTACGCGTAATACGATCCTGGGTGATATAAACAGAACCTGCGATAGCATCCAGAATACCGGGGCTATTAGCCTTTGATTTCAAACTGGGAAATAGTGAGGTTGAATATTTGATCGCTGAGTCCTTGAGTGACCCGATGAAACTGCTCTCTGATTCTGACTTTTTCACGGGCTTCTCGACATAAGGTTTACCAACTATATAACCGTTCAGGTTTACTGCGATCACAATATCTGCACCCAGAGCCCGGCAAATCGAAACAGGAACAGGATTAACCAGACCACCATCGACCATCCAACGCCCCTGATTCTGGTAAGGGGGAAACAGACCCGGGATTGAGATCGAGGCCCATATCGATTCGATCAAGGAACCATCGGTAAACCAGATCTCACGGCCTGTCGCCAGCTCGGTAGACACCGTGGCAAAAACTTTCGGTAGATCTTCGATATTGAGGTCATCTGCGCATACATTATCGGTGAGAAAAGTATGCAACCGATCGACATTAATAAAACCATTCATAGAGAAATTCAACTCAAAGAATCGAGCTGTCGCCAGTTTAGTCAGGGATCGTACCCAGGCTTCCAGTTTTTCCAGGTTGCCTGCCGTATAGGCTGCCCCCACCAAGCCCCCGATAGAACAGCCACAAACAATATCGGCCTCAATGCCCAGCTCGGCGAGGGCATTAACGACCCCGATATGTGCCCAACCACGCGCTGAGCCACTGCCCAGGGCCAGACCAATTCTGGGTGAAGCCGTTGTCTTTTCAGTCATTCATTAAGTATACAAAAATTTGACCATAATTCTCTATCCTGGTTGCGCACCTGCCACGATGCCGATAGCAAAACCGAACTTATTTTTAGCTCGTATGTCACCTAACTATAATCCTCTCACGCCAGGAGCCTTTTTATGAAAACCATGCAATCATTTGTCCTCTCTACCTTATTCTTTGTCACTTTTCTCAACCTCTCCAGCGAGGTTACTGCCCAGGAATTATCAAATGAGCTAAATGGCACAACCATTACGTATACCTACACCGGCGGCTGGAAGTTCACTGCAAAATATACCGAGGATGGAATAAGTTATCGTATGCACAATTACAATACCGGCTGGACAGAGCCCTATCCATACAAGGCCTTTCTTGTCGACAAGAATGTCTATTTCACAAGCTGGTATGACACACAAAGAGATGACTACGTCACGCATCTGATTGATCTGAACAAAAAACGCCTGTACGGAAGTGTTTTATTAGGAAAGAAGAAAGTGCATTTTGAAAGTGCCGTGATTAACGATATACAGTAACAAATTAGTTACAAAGTTTATGTTTTGGGATAAGTGTCTATTTTTTCATCGACATTATAAAAAAATAATTGAAATACTATTTTGGCGTTTCAATTTTATTATATAAAAATTGATTAAAGATAAACCAATTACTCCGAATACATGTTTAAAAAGGTAATTTTGTTTTACAAAATAGTTAATTTGGATAATCTGCATATTGCTTTTTGCATTATTTGTTTCCCTTTTGTTCAATTCGTGCATAACGTAGCGTCAAATATTAAGTGTGGCCTGAGATCTAAATGATCGTGAAAATAAACCTGCACTTTATCTTTAATGTTACTTTCTGTTAACCTTGGGAAATAAAGATACACAATAATAATTATAAAAATAACCGCAAGGTAAACCCTAGTGTACAATGTACGAACTGCCACGGTAGACGATGTAGATACGATCTATTCCCTCATCCATGCGTCTGTGTATGAACTATGCAAAGAGCATTATTCACAGGCGAAACTGGATTCTTTTATTCACACCCTTCCGAGTAAAATAATTTACTACAAATGGTTGACCGACCGGATTCTGATCGTTTGTTGTGATGGAAAAGATGTCGTGGGATTCGGTCAGCTTGACCCGGCTGAGTCGTATGTTGATGCTTTATATGTTCACCCAAATTATACTCGCAAAGGCATTGGTACAAAACTATTACATTATCTTGAAGAAGTTGCTATTTCATTAAGAAAATCAGATATAAAGATCAATGCTTCTATTAACGCAATCCGTTTTTATGAGAAGTGCGGCTTCGAACAGCAAGGGACATTTTTTATAACTTGCAAAGACCATACCCGATTTGAAACGATAAAATTTTCCAAGCAGCTTGCTTGATAGTGCCCATCGACCTTTTATTATTTTTCTGCAAGTAATATCGCCCGCATAGGTGCAGGGTAACCTTCAATGGTTTTACGGTGATCATTGGGATCAAGAAAATCAGCCAGTGATTGAAATTGCATCCACTGTGTCGACCGTTGCTCCTCAATGCTGGTGACAGTAACATCGATGCACCGCACTTTGTTAAAGCCCGCTTGCTTAAGCCAGCTTTCCAATGTTTTAACAGCAGGAATCGACCAGACATTTCGCATCTGTGCATAACGGCCTTGCGGGATCAATTCGTCACCACATTGTTCATCGATAACCAGTGTTTCAAGAACTAACTCACCTTCATCACGTAAGCAACGCTTAAGCTCCTGTAAATGGGCCATGGGATCACGACGATGATAGAGCAGACCCATGGAAAAAACTGAATCAAAGCAATTCAATTCTACGGGTAGATCATCTATACCGAGCGGCAGAACAGCGACATGATAATCCTGGATATACCTTTGCATCGCAAAATACTGCATAACGAAGAGCATGGTCGGGTCAATACCAAGAACAAAGTCCGCGGCGGCACCACGCATACGCCAGCAGTGATAACCACTACCGCAACCAATATCCAGTACCTTTCTCCCCGGTAGTGGCGCAATATCCTTAACCAGACGATCCCATTTCCAATCGGAGCGCCATTCGGTATCAAGGTGATGTCCAAACAAATCAAAAGGCCCTTTGCGCCAGGGGTGAAACTGTTTGAGTTGCTTCAATAATGAATCATGTTGCGCTGCATCCAAATCGGCTTCGATACCAATTTCTATTGCCGCCTGGTTTAAATGCACAACGGACGGCATCACATCAGGCAGTTGGGATAAAGCAGACTGCCATTTATCAAAGTCACCATGGTGACTCGCACTCAGACGTTGTGAAAGGATGGGTTTAATCTTTTCAGCCCACTTTGCAAGACCTATTTCTGCAAGTTGATCAAACAGGTGATGGCTATACATAAAATTTCACACCGGAGATTTTGCTGTGGGTTTTTCTATAGACTTTGAAATCGACTTCACGCCACAGAAAGCCGTGAAGTTAAAACACTGAAACCAGCTTGAGGCAAATTCAAAACCGGTATTTCTTAAACGTTGTAGATGATACTCGTTTGTTTCGGGGATAAGCACATTTTCCAGAGCGGTGCGTTTCTGGCTAATCTCCAACTCACTGTAGCCATTTGTGCGTTTAAATTCTGTATGTAAATTATCATAAAACAATTGTTGCTTTTGATCTTCACTAATTACTTTTTCAGCGATAAGCAACGCACCGCCGTGATTCAAACCCTGGTATATATTTTCCAGCAAGGTATCGCGTGTTTCAGGCGCAAGAAACTGAAGGGTAAAATTAATAACTACTAGTGATGCATTTTCGATATTAATATTGAGAATATCATCGCATAGGACGTCAACAGGGGTCGGCGATGAATCGTTTAAAATATTTTGCTTGCACTGTTTCGTCATCGCATCGGCATTATCGACGGCAATAATGTTGCAACCTGGCTTTGTAAGCCTGCGTCGTATCGAAAGCGTCGCCGCCCCCAGCGAACAACCCAGGTCATAAATATTTGTATTCGTCTGCACATACTTTTCTGCAAACACACCGAGCATAGGAATAATTGTGTCATAACCTGGAACAGAACGTCGAATCATGTCTGGGAAGACATTGGCGACCTGCTCATCAAAAACAAAATCAACTAACATGCCTGAAGGTTTTGAGAAAATATCGTCACGCATCGTTTCCCCTTTATATTTCAGCTCAGCTGTTTACAAAAAAAGGTACAACAGAACAACACCCAGGACGATTCGATAAATAACAAAAGGCATCATGCCAACTCGATCCAGCAACTTGAGGAAATAATGAATACATAAATAAGCGGTCGCTGCTGAAAGTATGATGCCCAGAATAATCGATAGCCAATCCACATGAGGAAGTTCGTATAGCTTGATACTTTTATAACCGCCTGCCATTAATATCGCCGGGATAGATAATAAAAATGAAAAACGCGCTGCTGCCTGTCGCGTGAAACCAAGAAATAATGCTGCATTCATAGTGATACCCGAACGTGAAGTGCCCGGTATCAACGCGAGCACCTGTGCAAGCCCTATCCATAATGCCCCGGTCCAGGTCAGGCTGGTAAGCTCTCGCTTTCGTGGTGCAAACCAGTCAGTCAGGCCTAAAAGCAAACCAAAACCAATCGTGGCCCAGGCAATAACCAACGGTGAACGAAAAACCGTGTCCACCAGATCATGTAATAACAAACCACCCACACCAACCGGAATCGATCCAATGATAACCGCCCAGGCCAAACGACTCTCTGGCGTCTGTTCGCCTTCTGAAATAGATTGAGTCCATGCAACCAGCATCTGGGCGATATCTTTTCGGAAATAAAACATGATCGCCGACAACGTCCCGACATGCACGGCAACATCAAAGGCTAGCCCCTGATCGGGCCAGTCACTGAACTGAGGAACCAATATCAGGTGGGCAGAACTTGAGACGGGCAAAAATTCTGTTAGCCCTTGAACTACGGCCAGAACAATAATTTGTATAAGTGTCATAAACTGATTCTTTTATATATATTTATAATAAGTGGCGAATATCATGTTGCTCAAAACCAGCGACATCGTCCTGGTAATTTTTGCTAAAGGCCATCACCTTAAAACTTTCGCCCATTTCGCCCGGCAAAGTCAGTCGCTTCACTTCACCCGATGCCTGAAAATAATTGCGCAAGCCCGCTTGACCCGTCTCCTGCTGCCGGGCATCGAGCAATCCTAACAGGTCAAGGTTTAACAAAAAATGTGCCTGCGTCGTAAAACCAACTACCTCCATCCCGGACTCCAGCGCCGCATCCGCCATCGCGGTAAAATCAATATGCGCAGTAATATCCTGTATGCCCGTTAAAATCAAGGGATCGGGATGGGCTCGATGTTGATAGTGACACATCAAGGTACCCATGTGTCTTTGCAAATGGTAATAGGCGTTGCGCGGATAACCATAATCAATGATCAGTACTACAGCCGATTCAATCCCATCTGCAAGCGACCTGATCCAATCTTGCGCGATAAAATTAACTTCAGAATGGTAAGGCTCTGTCTCGGCAATACTGGTTTTTTGTTTTAAGACCTCGATGCGTGCCAATAAGCGTTGATCTGATGTTGGCTTATAAGAAAAGGATAATTCATCTTCATTACAAACCACGTATTCTTCAAATACCTGACTATTGTCCAGCTTAAAACGGGTCACGGGCATGGCATCCAGTAGTTCGTTCGCAATCACCACACCATTGAACGCATCTGGCAGGGCATCTAACCAAACAAGCTGGTCAATATATTCAGGCAACTCAACTTGTATATTCTGACGCTGTCGTTCACGTAACTCGGCACTGAGTTCTAATATATAGTAAGACTCTGGTAATGCGGACTGTGCCGCGAGCGCTTTTAGAATCGATACGGCAAGCCGGCCACTGCCCGCACCCACTTCCAGGATGTTATTGGCCGTATTTGTGCTCTGAATAAACCGGACAAGACATTGACCGAACAGCAGGGATGACTCTGGAGCCGTCATAAAATCACCCATGGCACCGAACTTTTCCGTGCCACACCGGTAATAACCCAGCACTGGTTCAAACAATGCAGTCTGCATAAACTGCTGAAACGAAATCCTGCCATCGGCCTGTTGGATGCTTGTCTTGATGACATCCAGTATTTGCTGGCTATGTGAGATCGCCTCTTCGCTGGGTTCGGGCAACTCCCGTCCATGAGATCGAGAAGAAGGTAGCGATGGTTGCTTTATTGACATAATCGCGCTGACATATAAGCGGTGTGTTGTAGTAGGATTTGGGTTAAAGTGCCTAGCTTAATACCTGGGGCCAGTGTAAGACCAGAGCATACAAGAGCCCAGGGAACATAATTTAACCTGAACTCGGGATAGGCCAAACGTGGCAAACTAAAGGAAGACAAATGCCGGAATGACGCAACTTTTGGTTATGTAAGGGTATTTCAAAATCAATCTTTCTTATCCCGAACTCAGGTTAATTTAAGGATATCATAATGAGCGAAAATAAGGTGGCGTTAATCACCGGTGGCTCTCAACGCATCGGCGCAGCAACCGCACGGACGTTGCATGCTGCGGGCATGAATATCGTTTTGCATTATCTTAGCTCCCGGGGTGCAGCCCAAAAACTGCAGGAAGAATTGCATGCACAGCGCGAAAATTCCGTGGTCCTGGTACAGGCCGACCTTTTATCCGAAAAAGCCTTATCGGCCCTCGTCAAGGAGGCACACAATGCCTGGGGTCGACTGGATGTGCTTATCAATAACGCCTCCACCTTTTATCGCACCCCGGTTGCCGGTGCCTCGCCGACCCAATGGGATGATCTGTTTGGTACTAATGCCAAAGCCCCTTTTTTCCTCTCGCAGGCCGCCGCACCCTTGTTGAAAAAAAGCGAGGGCTGCATCATAAACATGATCGACATCCATGCCGACCGACCGCTCAAAGAACACACGCTTTACTGTATGGCAAAAGCCAGTCTGGCGATGATGACCAAATCACTGGCCCGCGAATTAGGCCCTGAGGTCAGAGTCAACGGTGTCGCACCCGGCGCCATCATGTGGCCAAAAAATATAGATGAAGTCACTAAACAACGTATCGTCTCCAAAACATTTCTAAAAAGAAAGGGCGAGGCCGAGGACATTGCAAAAACGATTTTATTCCTGGTACAAGACGCGACTTACATCACCGGCCAGATTATTCCCGTTGACGGCGGCCGTTCGCTTAGTGCTTAATCGCGGTCTGAGACCGCGCCTGCAAAATCAAACCCAAGGTTAATCTAAA
>ENA-ORDP01002026-ORDP01002026.1-marine-sediment-metagenome-genome-assembly--contig:-NODE-2026-length-10271-cov-9.096711_pt1 | contig 10271 bp, 13 predicted proteins | sample MGYA00248627_ERZ508539 | MGnify/ENA primary metagenome ERZ508539 (study PRJEB26208, sample SAMN05571518) | marine sediment metagenome | biome: deep sea; feature: Hydrothermal vent; material... | reverse complement strand
ACGGAAAAGCCCAGTGAACGGAAAATCGTGCGTTTTACGATTCTTCCCGTTCGGCTTTTCCTTATCTTTCAAATCCGTCATGATCACGTCGGTCGTCAGCATCAAACCAGCCACGCTCGCCGCGTTCTGCAGTGCGACGCGAACAACCTTGGCCGGATCGATCACGCCCGCCTTGAACATGTCGACGAACTCGCCCTTGCGAACGTCGTACCCGGTGCGTGCGCTCTTTTCGAGAATCTGCTCGACGATCACGTCGCCTTCCAAGCCGGCATTCTTGCAAATCTGCCGTGTCGGAGCACGCAGCGAGCGAATCACAATATCGATTCCGAGCTTCTCATCACCCTTGGCACTGCTCCGCGCCTTCTGGCACGCCGGAATCGAACGCAACAATGCGACGCCGCCGCCCGCTACGATGCCCTCTTCCTTGGCAGCCTTGGTCGCGTGGAACGCGTCATCGACGAGATCCTTGCGCTCTTTCACTTCGATTTCGGTCGATCCGCCAACGCTGATGACCGCTACGCCGCCGGTGAGCCGTGCGAGTCGCTCCTGGAGCTTCTCGCGATCGTAATCGCTGGTGGTGTTCTCGATCTGATTGCGAATCTGCTCGACGCGGGCCTTGATCTCAGACTTTTTGCCGCCGCCCTCGATGACCGTGGTGGTGTCTTTGGTGATGACCACCTTCTTGGCCCGGCCCATGTGCTCGGTGGTGATGCTCTCGAGCTTGATGCCGAGGTCTTCACTGATGAGTTGTCCGCCGGTGAGGGCGGCGAGGTCGCCAAGCATTGCCTTTCGACGATCGCCAAAGCCAGGGGCCTTGACGGCCACGACCTGCAACGTACCGCGCAACTTATTGATCACCAGGGTGGTCAGCGCTTCGCCCTCGATGTTCTCGGCGATGATCAACACCGGTTTACCAGACTGGGCGGTCTTCTCCAGCACCGGTACCAGGTCGCGGGCCTTTTTGATCTCCTGGTCGGTGATCAGGATATAGGGCTCTCTTAGCTCTGCCTCCATCTTCTCCGCGTTGGTGACGAAGTAGGGGCTGAGATAGCCGCGATCGAACTGCATGCCCTCCACCGACTCGTAGTAGGTGTTGATCGTGTCCGACTCCTCCACGGTGATGACTCCGTCTTCGCCAGCGACTTCCATCGCATCGGCGATCATCTTACCGATCTCGGAGTCATTGCTGGAAATGGTGGCCACCCGGGCCATCCCTTCTTTGCCCTCGAGCTGCTTGCTCATCTGGGTCAGCCGCTCGACCACCAGCTCTGAGGCTTTGTCCAGACCTATCTTGAGCTGCATGGGGTTGGCCCCGGCGGTGATGTTCCTCATCCCTTCGGTGATCAGCTCACAGGCCAACACCGTCGCCGTGGTGGTGCCATCGCCGGCCACATCGTTGGTCTCCTTGGAGACTTCCTTCACCAACTGCGCGCCCATATTCTCGAATTCGTCCTCGTACTTTTGCTCCTCAGCGATGGTCACCCCGTCGTTGATCACCTTGGGGGCGCCAAACTCCTTGTCCAAGATGACATTGCGCCCCTTGGGACCCAAGGTGATGCGCACCGCATCGGTCAGCTTTTGCACGCCTCGGCGCAGGCGGTCCCGCGCCTCATCATCAAAGAGGACTTCCTTATACTTCTTTGCCATCGTGATTCTCCTCCTGAGCTATTGCTCCAATAGGGCCAAGATGTCTTTGCTCTTGACGATCAGATACTCCTGATCTTCCAGCTTGAGTTTTTTGGCGGAAAAACTGTTGAGCAGCACCTGGTCGCCCTTCTTGACCTTGATTTCTTTCTCATCGGTGCCCACCGCCAGCACTTCAGCCTTCAAGTAATCCTGGTCGGAATCCGCCCCTTCAGGTAGCACAATGCCGCCGTGCTCCGTCTCATCCTTGAGCTCCTGCACCAAGACCCGATCGCCCAACGGTTTGACTTTTAGTCCCTTCATCGCCATGTTTCCTCCCTTCTTAACTGTTTATTCGTGATTTAGCACTCATAGGAGTTGACTGCTAATATTGCCCTATTGTAACGCGGAGGCTCTAAGCTGTCAAGTGGGGGATTAATGCCCTACAGATAGCGGATATCGCCCGCTGGGCCTGGGTAGGCCGGGAAGCTCCTTCGCCGGGGGGAATGCACCAAGCCCGGTGGCTGAGGCCACGGGCTAGGCTTACAAAGCCCCTATGGGGCTAGCCTGCGGAGGCAGGCTTGGTAATTCTAGCCCGCCACCTCAGTGGCCGGGCGCACTCTAAGATGATCGGAGGGCCGGAGAGGCCTAGCGGGTGGCTAGGCGCTCTCCAGCTTGAGTTAGGATAGTTTTGAGCTGGTCGGCCTGCTGGCTCAGCTCCTCGAAGCTGCCCTGAATTTGCAGCAGCTTACCGTACTGAGCCAGCAGCTCGGCAAACTGCCCCTGCGCGCCGGACCGCTGCAAGACGGCATAGAGCGAGTTGGCCTGACCCTGGCCGGCCCGATAGGCCGCCAGCAGGGCTTTAACCTGTTTGAGCGCGCCGGGGTGGTCTTGCTGAAAGACCTGGAAGAGCACCTGGTTGATCTCGGCGGCCCAGTTGCCCAGGCCAGTCATCACCAGGGCGGTGGAGGGCATCTTCTGCTGGGCAGCCTTGGAGAGCCCAGCGCTGAGCGGTTTTTCCTCTGCCGGTCCGCCGGGTTGTCCTACCACCAAGCGCCCCACCATCCCCAGGAACTCATGCGGGAGGCAGTAATAATCATAAGTTCCCTGGATCTGAAAAGTACGCTCGAAAGTCAGGCCCTTATCGCCGATGCCCAATATCCCGGAATCCCAGGGCTTGGCGCCCGGGGGAATCCGCAATTCGGCTCTCACCTTGCCGGCCTTCCGGTTGGCCGGATGGTAGGCGGTGGTGCTGTGGTTGTCCCCCAAATTGAACCACAGCACCGAGTCGCCCGGCTCCAGCCGCAGTGCCGGGGGATCAAAGCGGAACCCCCCATCGGCGCGCATCAGAACCACGTAGGTCCGCGCTTGACCGGCCTGACGCAGCGGCAGCGCGAGCTGCGCCGGCTGGCTCTCGGGCTGGAGCGAGGCCGGCGAGCGAGAAGCTCCGGTCAGCAAAAGCCAGCCCAGCAACAAACCGGCCGCTAGGGCCACGACAATCAGTATGCGAGTCATCGCAGTTCAAACCTAGCGCGAGTAGCCCGGGATGGGACGCGGCCCCGGCGGGGCCTTTTCCACAGTCACCTGGTTGAACATCAGATGGACCCAGACATTCTGGGGTGGGAAGTTATTGGGATCCGGGGTCATGCTATGGGCGACCAGGTGCAGTGCGGTATGGGTGGGATCGGTGAAGCCGCTCTCCGCCTTGAGCTTAGGGCTGTAGATCGTGCCGTCGTTCTTGCGCATCGTGCCGTCGGGGCGACGCGAGCCCTCGGTGAACATGAAGTGAGCTTCCAGCTTATATTTGAGTTTTCCATTGACGTAGAGCTTAACCGGCGCCCAGCCGGTAAGGTAGTTGAATATCCTGGGCATGATCGGCGTTCCGTTGCCACTGTCCCCATGCAGATTGACGTACTCTTGGTAGCGTGCACCGGGGGCATTGGTCTGCCAGACCAGCTTGATCTCGCCGCTGAGCGGCTCATCTTTGGCCATCACGATTGGACCACTCTCTTTGGTGGTGCGCACTATAGCCACGAAGCTGCCTTTTTTCGTCTTCGGATCTATCTTGAGCAGCGCTCGTCCTTGGAGTGGGCGGACGTTTTTGCCGTCATAGACGAAGTTGTTGCCGTAGCCGCCGATGATGCGTGCGTCGGTGGCCGTCAACGCCCAAAGGTCACTGCCGCCGCCGGACGAATGCGGCATGAACAAGAAGACCGCGGCCAGCACAGCCAGAGCTGCGGCCACGATGATGATCAGTCTTGACATAGGTGATTTGCCTCCTCTATTTCGATTGCCCACTTAATATTGGGGTAGATCGTCTCCCCCTGGGCGAACCTCTGAGCCATACTCTAACTGCCAGGCGCGTGGCAATCTGTAAGCTGGCTTACGGAGCCGGCGCGGCGTAGCTCAATCGGCCGCGCACCCAGGTCCGGATCGGCCAGCCGGTCAGCTCGAATCCCTCGAAGGGCGACCAGCCGCACTTGCTGGCCAGCCGCTCCGGCGCGACGGTCTGACGCCGAGTGGGGTCAACCACAACCAGATCGGCATCGTGGCCCACGGCGATCTGACCTTGCCCCTCCAGGCCGAAGCGCCGGGCTGGGTTAGTCGAGAAAACTTCCACCAGCCGGGCCAGAGTCAGCTTCTCTTTGGATACGGCGTCGAGCATCAAGGGCAGCGTGGTCTCCACCCCCGGCAGACCGTAGGGTGCCCGCTCCAGCGCTTGGGCCTTTTCTTCCAGGGTGTGCGGGGCGTGATCGGAGGCTAAGATGTCAATCTGCCCCTTGGCCAGTGCGTCCCAGAGGTACTCGCGATCGGCCGCGCTGGCCAGCGGTGGGTTCACCTTGAGCAGAGCCCCCTGCTGTTGGAAATCCTGCTGGGTAAAGTGGAGATAGTGCGGACAGGTCTCGATGCTCAGGTCCAGACCGTCGCGCCGGGCCTCCAGCGCCAGCTCGATGCCCTCCCGGGTGCGACAATGGCACAAGTGCAACCGGGTATGATAGCGATCGCTCAGCTCCAGCGCCGGCTCCAGGTCGGCCGCCTCCGAGCGGGACTGCGGCCGCTGAGCGTGGACGGCCAGCAGTTTGCCGCTCTCGGCCACCGCGGCGAACATCTCGCGCAGCGCGCCGGGGTCGCTCACGATCAGCCCACCGGTGGTCTGCCCCAGATAGAGCTTAAACGCTGCGACCTCCGGGGCTAAGAGCGGGATAAGCTCGATATTATTCTCAGTAAGTCCGCCGTAGAGCCCAAAACGCACGCCCGCTGCTTCGGCCCGCGCGCGTTTGGCCCGCAGGGTCTTGAGCGTGAGCGTGGGCGGGTCGGAGTTGGGCATCTCCAGCACGGTGGTCACCCCACCCTGCAGAGCGGCCCGCGCGCCAGAGGCCCAGGTCTCTTGGTAGGCTTGCCGGAAGTCGCGGAAGTGCACGTGCACGTCTATCAGGCCCGGCAGGACGATTTTGCCGCCGACATCGAGCGGCTCTGCCGCATCAAACTCCGGGTCGGAGCCGATGGCGCGTATCTGCTCATCGAAAAACAGATCAGCCTCTTGCAGTTCTCCCGCGATGAAAACCCGTCCGCCGCTCAAGCGCTGCATCTTGATCCTGACCGAGCTCCGGTCGAATTAAGTGGCCTGTGCGTGGCCCCTTCGTGGCAGAGCGCCAGGCGCTTCTCGGCCAGCCAGCTCAGGCCAAGTGATCCTCTAACACCCGCAGGGACCGATTTACCGTTGCTCCCTTCCAGGCCTGGCGGGGTTCACCGGTATACGCCGTAGAGGACTCAACCGTCAACGCCGCTTCTCCGAGGCTTTCCTCACGCTCTGGCCTCTGGGGAGACCCTTCGGCTTCGCTATAGCGGGTTGCGAATGTAGGGGACCGCTAGCCCCCCGCCTAGCACAGGCCGTGGCGGAGAGGGTGGGATTTGAACCCACGGCCCCGTTACCAGGGCACGCGCTTTCCAGGCGCGCCTGTTCGGCCGCTCCAGCACCTCTCCCAATGGCCCGCCAAGCATACTCCGCACCTGTCGGCCTGTCAAAGTTTGCTTGAACCGAGCGCCGCGCTTGCGCTATAGTTCCCGCGTCATGTCCATCGAAATTCGCCAAGCTCAGCTAGCAGATTATCGGGAGATCATCGCGCTGTGGCAGCGCGCCGGCCTGTCCTATGAGCCGCAAGGGCGGGACAGCCCTGAGGCGATCGCCCACCAAATCGAGGCCAACGGTCGCTTGATCTGGGTGGCCCAAGGCCGGTCGGGCAGTTTGCTGGGTGTGGTCTTCGGCAGCCACGATGGCCGCAAAGGCTGGATCAATCGCCTGGCGGTAGACCCGGCTCATCGTCGAGAGGGCATCGCCCAGCAGCTGGTCCAAGCGGCCGAAGCGGCCCTGAAGCAAGAGGACATCAGCATAGTCGCCGCGCTGGTCGAAGAGCCCAACCCGGCCTCGATGGCGCTCTTCAAGCGTTTGGGCTACAGTGAGCGCCGGGACATCATCTACTTCCGCAAGCCTTTCAAGGGGGAATGAATATGTACGAGATAGACCTCAGCGGCAAATACGGGCTGATCTTGGGTGTGGCCAACAAGCGTAGCATTGCCTGGGCCATCGCCCAACAACTGAGCCAAGCCGGAGCGCGGCTGGCCCTGACCTACCAGGACGACCGCCTCAAGCCCAAGGTTGCCGAGCTGGCCGGCCAGTTGCCCGACACCCTGCTGCTGCCCTGCGATGTGAGTGATGATACCCAGATCGAGGCCGTCTTCGCGCAGATCGAAAAGTCTTTTGGGCGACTGGACTATCTGGTGCACTCGGTGGCCTTCGCCCCACGCCAGGAGCTGGAGGGCGCTTTTGTTGATACCTCGCGCGCCGGTTTTCGCACCGCCCTGGAGGTCAGCGCCTATTCGCTACTGCCTCTGGCGCGAGGGGCCCAGCCGCTGATGGAGCGCGCCGGTGGGGGCAGCCTGATCGCCATGACCTATCTGGCCGCCGAGCGGGCCGTTCCCAAGTACAACGTGATGGGCACGGCCAAAGCCGCGCTGGAGCAGATCATTCGCCAGTTGGCCTATGAGCTGGGACCGTCCAACATCCGGGTCAACGGCATCTCGGCCGGCCCCTTGAACACCTTAGCCGCCCGTGGCATCGGCGGCTTCAGCGACATCCTCAAGCTCTACCCGGAGCGCGCGCCGCTGAAACGCAACATCACCCAACAGGAGGTCGCCCAGACGGCGCTCTTCCTGCTCAGCGGCCTCTCCAGTGGTATCACCGGCGAGGTTGTCTACGTGGATGCCGGCTATCACATTATGGGCTTTTAAGGGCGCAGCCGCGCGCCAGAGTTGAAACCCATCGTACCGAAGAAGGCGGCGGTCATGGTGGGTAGGATGGCGAAGGCCAACTCTCTGATCGTCCTTGCCGAGGGGCGTAAAATCTTAATCAGCGCCGGCAGGCCGCGTTTCAGATATTCAGGGGCGTCGGAGCCGGCCAGAGACTCCGCAGCCTGGCTGCTGAGTAGCCAATTGATCAAGTTAAACACGACAACAGCCTCCAGGATTCCTCCCCAGCCGCCCAGCACGCTGCCGATGGTCGCTCCGACTAGATTGCCCTCTACGCCGTTGACCAGGCCCAAAGTCCAGATGCCCAGGGTGGCCCCGATGGGGACGCCGACGGCTAAGATCTCGGGGCGAGCTAGAAAGTTGAACAGCTCGCGGCAGATGTCGGGGTCGGCAGCATCATAGCAAGTGGAGCCGATGTACAAGCTGGTAGCGGCCGGGCCGGTGAGCAATGCCCCCAGCGTCCCGCCGAGGAACTCCTCCAAGAAGAAGGCTTGTGGAGTTTGCGGCGTTTGGTTAGTCGGCGCCGGGGCCGCTTGGAGCAGGGTTCCCAGCGATAGCAGCATGAGCAGAGAGATAATCGCAGTTCGCATAATGATCCTCCTTACCGTTAAGGGGCGAACTATTCTACCTCACTCGGCGCGAGAGCGCACCTTATTGCTAATGGCAGCAACGCCATCCCAACCTTCAGAAGCAGGGTGCTTTTTCCTGATCTCATCCTGCTTTTTCATGGCCAGCCATGCCAGCTCGGCCCGCGTTTTGGCCTCGGCGCCGCCGAGCGAAAGCCGGGTGATCAGGTGGGGGACTTTGGGTTTAGGCATGGCTGAGCTGCTCTGCCGATGAGCCAGACCGGGGATTGAAATCCCCGGCTACCATTTGCAAACCCCTCCGGGGTTCAAAGTGGAGAAACATCAGGAATAGCGAAAGTTATGCGGCAGCTTGGGCCAACTCCACCTGTTCAATGCGGTCCAGAATTAACCATGCTTCTCTTCAAGCCAATTCTCAAATTCCAAGCCTTCTATTCTGCTAAAGTGCTTGGTGTTGTTGGTAACCAAAATGCTATCATTAGCGATTACAATAGCGGCAATAAGGATATCAGCGTCACTGATGAGCTCTCCATTGCTCCGTAGATTGGCATATATCTCTCCAGCCTTCTTCTCGGCTTTTAAGTCTAGATCCAAGGTCTCTGCGCTGCTTATGAACTGTTCCACTTCTTCTCTCCTATCCTCATCCTGCATAACGGCAACCCCTTTGTAAAGCTCATATATTGTTAATCCAGTGATTGAGATCTGGGTACCAGGACCCAATTGGTCCATCCTAGCGACAACCCTTTGATTACCTCGAAGGACCTCGATAACGATGTCGGTATCTAGAGTATAGCTAGACAAAACCAACCCTACCCTTACTAAAGCTCTCGCGCTCTTTTAAGATCCCGGCGAATATAGCCAACTGCGCATCCGGCATATCTCTCCAGGCCCCGGCCAATTCTAATATGTCTGTAATGTTGCCCTTGACCACCTCTTCTTTCCTGAAAATCTCCTCCTTGAAGAAGTGGATGGCCTTGATCATCTTTAGCAGATCAGACTCTGAAAGGTCTCGGATTTCCTTTAGAAGATCCTCTTCATACCCAAACTTCGTCGTCAATTTAGATCACCTCTCCGTATGCTACCTTTCAAGATAGCGCATCAAGGGTTAGATGGTCAAGTGCGCCAGCCAGGCTGGGGACTTCAATCCCCGGCTATCGTTTGGCAAACCCCTCCGGGGTTCAAAGTGGAGAAACGATCGGGAGTTGAGTTGTCTCTCGTTCAATCGGTTAGCCAACCGTCCGGACTTCCTCAAGCCCTGCCTCAACCTTCCGGATTAGCTCTTGGGTTGCCTCAACCTCCTCTTCGTCAAAGTACTTCTCTCCACATTGAGTACAAGCATAAGCTGGGATCTCCTTGATGAAGAGATGATACCCCTTTCGGTCAACGGTATATGTTGACTATCTCTTCTCCTTCTCCCCTCCACAGTATAAGCACTTCACTGGTCTCCCTCCTTCTTCTTTCGAGTTTTAAAATCGGCCTCCCACTTCTCCTCCGTAGGGACATAGGCGGTAATGATCCCTAAATAATCCTCCTTGGGAGCACAAACAATATGAACAGGTCTTCCTTTCTCTGTGAAGGCTAACATCTCTTCTTCAGCGTTCATCTTATCCAGAGCGTGCTCAGTGTAGATGATTCTCTTTCCAGCCGCTCTTCTAACTTCATGAGTGATGAGGGAAAAGTCCTGGGTCATCACCTTTTAGTCCTCCCTTGACTTGCAATCAAGATAATCTCTCACGGTCTTCCTCACAATGGACCACCTCATTCAGGGGTTCCTTCTTCAGTATACGTTGATTCTGACCAAGCGCGCCAGCTCGGCCCGTGTTTGGCCTCGGCGCCGCCGCGCAGCAGGTGGGTGATCAGGTGAAGGACTTTGGGTTTAGGCACGGCTGGCCTGCTCTGCCAATGAGCCAGGCCGGGGATTGAAATCCCCGGCTACCATTTGCAAACCCCTCCGGAGTTCAAAGTGGAGAGAGATCAGGAATAGTGAAAGCTATGCGACAGCTTTGGCCAACTCCACCTGCTCGATGCGGGAGCGAAGCGGCTGCATCTTCTTAATGATCACGTAGACGATCGGCTGGTTGGTCTCAGCCTGCGCTTGAGCCAGCCGGCGGCTCCAAGTGTTGAACTCCTGATCTCCTTCGACCTGAAGTGCGATGAGGGCCTTGCGGGGAATATTCTTGGCGAACTCGGGATGCTCTAAGATGTATTGATCGAATTCCCTGCCCAAAACAACGTTCTTCCATTCACACCGATTCATGGGTATTCCCCCTCCAAGAAACGACGGCGATAGGTTTCCCAGTTATCGTTGGTATCGCTATCGGCCAAAATTAGCGCCTCTTTATAGTTCAGCTCCAATCGTTCTTTCTTGCGCTCCTCCCGCAGGTTATAGCAATCCTTGTGGGCAAAGCCGTGAGCACAATCATAGCGGATGACCGGCTTCCAGGTCTGCTCTACTTTCACCTCCAACTGGACGACAAAGTCAACGACTTGGCCCCGCTCAGTCTTATGATAATGGCGTTTACGAACATCTTCACTCAAAGGGCGATCATATTCAACTTCAGGCATCAGAGTACCTAAATCTTATCGAGATTTGCTTCCGTTTGCCAAGACAGCCCGCCGCGCAGCAGCCGGGTGATCAGGTGGAGGACTCTGGGTTTAGGGGCAGATAGGTGATCGCGTTGCCGCATGGTTTGCTCTGATGCCTATAGTCATTGCCAGTAGTAACCCATTGTTTGAGGGACGCAGCGACGGAGGATC
>ENA-ORDP01002025-ORDP01002025.1-marine-sediment-metagenome-genome-assembly--contig:-NODE-2025-length-10272-cov-2.486248_pt1 | contig 10272 bp, 11 predicted proteins | sample MGYA00248627_ERZ508539 | MGnify/ENA primary metagenome ERZ508539 (study PRJEB26208, sample SAMN05571518) | marine sediment metagenome | biome: deep sea; feature: Hydrothermal vent; material... | reverse complement strand
CCATGTACTGGCCTGGGGCGAAAATAGCGTCGGCCAGCTTGCCGATGGCACCCTGCAGCCGCAGACTTATCCAGTGTTTGTTCGCAATAGCCAGAAGGTCATCATTGCCGGGATTACGCAGGTGGCAGCGAGAGGTGATGGCAGTATCGCGGTAAAAAACGATGGCCGCTTGCTAGGCTGGGGAAGTTCGGCGCTTGCAGTGCCTTTTAATAACAATACTTCGAATCCCACATTGCGCCAGGACGAGTCTTATGCCCGTCTCGTCGCAGACGGTGCGGGCAATTTAATAAGCAATATCAGACGTGTGGCACTGGGTGATTCTCATGCACTGGGCCTGACCCGGGATGGCCGCGTCATCGCCTGGGGCAGCAACAGCAATGGCCAGCTGGGTGACGGCACGAATGCATCCGTGCTCGGTACCGCCACAGTGGTCCTCAGCAGCGGTCAGCAACTCGGCAACATCATCGAAGTCGCCGTGGGAAGCAAACATAGCCTGGCCGTGCGCCAGGATGGTTTTGTCTTCGCCTGGGGCTCGGGTGAGAACGGGCGACTGGGTGATGGTACGAATGTTGATAGTTATTATGCGATTAATGTCAGGGGCAGGGGAAATGGGGTGTTTTCGTTGTTTGAATAAAAGCAGTTTCAAGTTTCAAAGCCGGCTACCTGTGCAGAAGAAAATAATTGTAGGTCCGACAATTCGGACAAAACCACAGATTAGAACAGCCGATCCCTAGTCTATATCCAATTACTCTTACTCTATAACAAACTGATTGGGTTTGAGATATAAAATAAACACCTGTCCCTGTTATTTTAAAAAAAGGGGTATTCGGAAAAAACGGTGCATCAAGATGCTAAGGGTCCACTTGGACAACTGCCTGGATCAGCTTTTGCGGTCGGGCCAGAACAGACTATGGCCATAGCCTCCAGATGTTCCCGGCTGAGTGTCTTCGGTGTTGTATAAGGGCGTTTGCCATTGCCAATACGGCTGTTAGTTTTTTTGAACTCTTTAGTATTCATGGGTCTTCTCGAAAATAGCAAAACAATAACAAACTGCTTAAAATATATTCTGGCATGGGTTTATCATGGTGATTAAAGAGCCTCTTGAAATGTCTGGAGGGGTTATTTAACTAATAGCTGATGCCGTAATCGAGCCACAGGGTAAATTTCCGTAGCTTTTCCTGTCAGGCTGTAGGCTAACCCGGGACAGAATGCGGCCGCCTGTTTATTTTTACCAAGATCGTCCAGGGCTTGCGAAGCCGCATCATTTTCCTGGCGTATGCTGGCAAGTGATTCATTATTGCTCCAGATATTCGCTATGCAGTCATCATGTAATGAGCCAATGGTGCGGCGCCATTGTACGCAGGGGTATACATTGCCAAAAGGGTCTATGGCTACCGTCGATGAGCCTGCTCCGCAATGTCGGCCACTAGCTGTTTTTTTCTTAGTCCCATCTAAACCGCCCATCATGTTAGAGTCACTTTGCATCTTTTTTGATGGCGTCGAAACGGTACTCTTTTTTTCTATCATTCTTTTTTGTATTCTAAAAAGAGATTGTAGGTTCTCAGCACTCGGTGCAACATCGAGTGGCGTTCGATCTCCATTATCACGCAGGGTCACTGTTGTATCTATCTGAAGATTAACCCCGAATCGCTCGGCAATCACGTACATTGCTTCAACTTCTTCTGCATTCCATGTGGTGAGTGTACTGTTGAGCCTGAAGCGCAGGTCGAGTTCTTTTAGTATTTGAAGATTCTGTATCAGCATTTCAAAACTGCCTGCAACGCGTGTCTGCCGGTCATGGGTCTCGGTACAGGCGCCGTGCAGGCTGATTTCAATTATGAAAGGGTCGATTTCTTTTTTTATCCGGTGTGCTAGCCGTTCTCTGAGTGCATGGCCGTTGGATTTGATGCGTACAACAAACCCGAGTTGCCTGGCTTTTTTGCCGAGTTCAAAGAAATCAGGATGTGCCAGCGGTTCACCGCCACTCAGAATCAGATTCATTGCGCCGAGCTCACGCAGTTCCTCAAATAGTTTGAAGTATTGCTCTCGAGTTAGCGACGTGCCCAGCAGTGAAGTATCATTATAACAAAAGAAACAATCCAGATTGCAGCGGTAGGTTAATTCGATCAAAGCGGAAAACAGGATGTTGTCGTTCCAGCTTCGTTTGATGATGTCAGAAAACTGCATTTCAGGTCATTTGTCTCAGGCTGTTTCAGCTATACCGGATTCCAGCAATTCTGACGCATACTGTATAACGTCTTTTTCCAGCGTAGCGTGGTCGATCTCATATTCGAGTTCCAGCATCATTATGACATCATCGAGTGATCGCTGACTATCGATCAGTTCCACGATACGAGCCGCCACATCGTTTACCACCATGACCTCGGCATCATCCTGGCGCAAAATGACACCTTCATCACCAACACGAGAGTGGCGTATATCTGCCCGCAGTTTGAGTATGATGGCTGTATCTGGTTTGCTCATGAACGCCGGTGGCTCCTGATCTGTTTTGTATAGGGGTAAATATAGCCTGTTATTGTAGTATAGATCAGGGTTAGCATTGGGAAAAATACTATGGCGTATGAATTATAATGTGATCTAATTTATATGCTAGACTATACGTAACTATACGTTACTAACATCATAATTATAATAAACTTCTGCAATTATAAATTTAGGATTATTAACATAGGATCTGATCCATGTCTGAATGGTACAAACTGAAACGCATCTTAAAGTCATACCTCTTGCTACCGGGGTTAGCATTTGTTTTGTTATTTTCTTCATTTTCAGCATGGGCGGCTACTACAGGCAGCGACCTGGCCGAGCTGATTACCATACAGGGTTCAGGTGCAGGTTGCGCTCAGGGGGATTTCTATCCTGTAAATAATAGTTTCGGATGCACAAATCCAGCCCTGAACACCTATTACTCCTACTGGATCGAAGTGCCATCTGGTGCGAACCAGTTAGCCGTAGAGATTTTTGATGCTGACGTATATGGAACTAATGATGCACCACGTGGTGGATTTAACACAGCTGTTCGCTATCAGCTCTATGCCCCAGGCGCTGGAGTTCCTACCAGCACAGGCGATTGTGCTGCAGGTGCGGCAACATGTACTGGGTTCGATAATCCAAATACTGATAATACATGGCGACGACTTGGAGCGGTGATAGGCAATCCGGCTGCAGGCTTATGGGAACTGCGTGTTGATACGAGTAACGTGGTTACAACAGGGAATGATGTTAACGCGCTGGGGATTAACGCACGTGATCTATTAACGGATGGAAGTTACAGCGAACTAAATATTTTTTATTACACGAACAACATTGGCCCTCATCTTACAGCCATTACCGACACCGTGACAAACTATCCTTACATTACGTCGGGCTGTACTTTAGGTGAGAGTAACTTTGATTTTGATAGCAATGGTTCGCTTACACTAACCAGTCGACTTGGTACAGTGACAAATATTGCAAGTATTTCAGGCAATGGTAACTGGGCTACAGATGACCCCATTACTGTTGAAGGTCAGGACAACAGTGCAGAAGACTATGGTATCGGCTCGCTTGTGATTCAACTTACTGACGGTGGTGGAAGTGCTAATTATGGCAACTGGTATCTTAATCCCCAGGGGCAAGCTTCGGGTCCATTGGGTTCCCGCCTGGCCCTCAATGATGGTCGTGCTTTTCGAATTTACCTGCCAAGTGGTTACCATACAATCACGGGCGTCCTGACCAAACCCTATTTGGCGCAGTGGGTACGGCAGGCCAATGCAACTGATGCAAACCGGTTTGTCGTGACAGTTCGACTGATCAACCCGACGGCACAGGATATTACTTCCGCAACGGTTACCGGTGAGATACCCAATATTGCAGGTATTACCTATCAGGGTGTTCGCACAGGTTTTCCAACACTGGGTACCTTTTCCGGGCCGGGAATTGGCAGTACAGGCACTTACTCATGGAATATCGGCACACTAGCAGCGGGTACCGAAGCCGTCGTTGCGTATAATGTCAATGTCCCGACACCGAGTGCGAATACAATCGTGACAGGTACTGTCGGCGGTTCTACGACAGGAACGCAGGCCACCTGGACTGAGTATACAGTGGGAAATACCTATAGCACAGGTGAAATCTGCGAGCTACAAATTGGCCCGGGCCTGACCGAGGCAGTGATTTCACGTTTTGAGGTGCGGGCAGAATCTGACCAGAGTATTGTTGAATGGGAAACGGCTTCTGAGGTTGGCACTATCGGTTTCTATGTTGAACGCAAGAATACGGATACGGGCAGGTTCATTCGCCTTAACAGCGAGGCAGTTCCCGGGCTGGGTCTGACGGCGCCACAGGGCGGCAGTTACCGTTTTGAAGACAACGGGGTCGAGAGCGGAGAAAAGCATGTCTACCGGCTGATTGAGATACAGGCTGATGGAACCCAGCGCCGTTATGGACCCTATCGTATTACAGTCGATGGAGGCCCATCTCGCCTGGGTGGCGTAGCTAGCAGGCGTGTGAGTGGAAAGGCCTTGCGCACTACAGCCGATACGGGTGCCACGGCGCATCACCTCAAGCGCGAGGCACACAAGGGTGAGAAAAAGGTACGTAAGGCTGCGGCACGTGCTCGCCGTGTGGCAAGAAAAGCCGGGATCAAGATCGGCATACGCGAGGATGGTCTCTATTATCTCTCAGCCACTGAGTTAGCCCCGCTGCTGGGTCTGTCAGCAAAGAAAGTCAGGAATCGCATCAAAAGAGGTAATCTCAATTTGCGTCACAGGGATGACAAAGTGGCCTGGCAGGCGGCCGACGATAACAGCGGTCTGTACTTCTATGCTAAGGCTATCGACAGTCTCTACACGGTCGATAATGTTTACTGGCTGAAGAAAGGCAAAGGTCTGAAAATGGCCAGCGCAGAGGGTGGTTCGCCGAGGCCGTCATTGCTGCCAGGCAGCTTCACGGCAAGCCAGCACAGCGAGCAGGACAAAATTGCGGTACTGGTTCAGGTGACAGCAGATTACTGGTACTGGGACTGGTTAACGAATGGCAGCAGCAAGGACTTCGGTTTCAATCTCGATGGTCTGGCAGGTGGCACCAGTGCTAGTCTGAAACTACGACTACAGGGCTTCTCTGAGACTGATCACGATATTGATGTGCTGATCAATGGAGCTACGGTCGCCAGCGCCAACTGGAGCGGTCCAGTGGATAAAACTCTGACAGTCGAGTTTGATGCTGGACTATTATTGGAAGGGGGTAATATCCTTACCCTTATTCATGGGCCTCGCAATGGTGGTGAGACAAGTTTCGTATATCTAGACGAGTTTGACGTCTCTTATCCGCGTAGTTATGTTGCGGTGGCTGATGGTCTTGCCTTTATGGCAGCAGGCGAATCTGCGTATGTGGTTCTGCCAGGTGAAGAAGATAACACATCTGAGCCAGTCGAATCTGCAGTACTAACCGTATCAGGATTCAGTACAGATGACATCAAGCTATTAAAACACCTGCCTGGCTGCGAAAGGATAGCGTCTCCCGGTTAAGAAAACCACGCAATCGTGCCGATTATATCGTCATTGCTCCGGTAGAGCTGGCCGACGGTGCCCAGGCACTGGCAGATTACCAGTCCGGCAAGGGAATGCGTGTGAAAGTCGTGTTACTGGAGGATATTTATGATGAGTTCAATGGTGGTATTGAAGATCCGTTAGCAATCCAGCGTTTTCTCAGTTATGCCTGGAACAACTGGCGGCTTGCACCTCGTTATGCGGCATTGGTTGGCGACGGTAGCTATGATCACCGTGACCTGCTTGGTCTGGGTGATTCACTGGTACCAGCGTGGATGACCGCTACCCCGAATGGCCTGTTCGCAGCCGATAATCTGTATGGCCGGTTTGCCAATGAGCAGAAAATTGCTATTGGTCGTATTCCGGTACATGACAATGCAGGTATGTACAGCTATGTAGATAAACTGTCAGCCTGGCAGGCCGGGCTGAGTACTTCAGGTCTGGTGCAGTTGATGGCAGATAATGATGATGCTGCGGGTGCTTTTACCGATGACAGTAACGGCCTGAAGTCATTGATACCGGGTGGCAAACTGGCGCCAGGCGATATCTATCTGAAGGACATCTTCGCTGATGGCGGTGATATCAATACGGCACGCACGGCGTTACTGAGCGCACTGAATGCTGGCCGGGATAATGTAAATTACCTGGGGCATGGTGGTATGGATAGATTTGCTACTGAAGGGCTATTGACCACTGCAGACGTCAGCAGTCTGACGAATACCCGCACACCGTTTGTTAATGCACTGAGTTGTGTCATCAATCGTTTTGCCGTGGCAGGTTTTGACAGCCTGGGTGAGGAGCTGGTGCTACGCAACGGTGGCGGCGCTATTGCCGTCTGGTCACCGACAGGTTTGTCACAGAACCCCAGTGCGGTACTGTTGAACAGGGCACTGTACGAGAGCATTTATACTGACGGTAAAAAGGTACTCGGTGATGCCATTGTTGCAGCGCTGAACAAATATGCAGCACGTGACGGTGTGGAATGGATGCCAAAGGTCTACACACTGTTGGGTGACCCGGCCTTGCCGATACAGCCGGGTGCGCGTTATGCACACAAACGTAATGCCAGACCTGTCCGGCTACGAAAGTCGGGGGAATAAACAATTGTAGGAGTGGTACCTGGCTGTGCTTTAAATGGCGAGCAGAAATAAATGTCTTTCGCGATGTCACTTCATCCAAATTTTTCTATTCAGCAGGCTTTCAAAACCACCATCAATGTTGAATGTCAGTTGGGCACCGGGCACCTGATCTCTCAAGTGAGACAGATTCGTTAGCAGCTTTCCATAGTGGTAGGGGTTGGTATTAATAAATGGCGCACAGACCATCATCATAGCGAGGCGATCTGATGTCGGAACCTCATCCAGTTGGTTGCTACGGCCTTTTTTTAGTTGATAAATGCCGTGTACAGGATAATGAGATCGCGTCCCGCCTGTTTGTCCAAGGTCACCAGCAAAGGGGAGTTGCTCGGTTACAAACCCATCCCCGTTCTCGTTTGGAAATACAGCATTCATGTCGTCGCTTAGCACGGACAAGCCTGCTCTAAGACCCAGTCGTGAGATAGTTGTTTTTCCAGCATTTGAGCGGCCGATGAATAACCAGGCCTGCTTACCATCGGTCATGCCTGCACTATGTAAAAGCAGACCACCGAGTTCAACAATACGGTAAGCGACAATAGTGCGGAACAGGTTTTCAAAAGCGCTGGTATTGAGGATATCTTTTTCATCAGGCGTCCAGAAAGCGGCATTAATAAAAGGTTCGAACTCAATACGAGCCATGAAGCGCAGACCTGCCATGTTGAGATAATCGGGGGCGTAATCGAAATCGATTTCCATCTCCCAGTCACGGGTGTCGACGATTTTGAATTCCTGTCCAGGTGCACGAAAGACACGTGTGACAACAACGTTTTTTTTCTGAGGTGAGTCTGTAATACACAGTTTACCGAAACGTCCCCGAATAGCTTTAAACTGGATTTTACTGAGACCAGTGAAACGGTAAGGCCCACCGAGAAAGTCAATCAGTATCGATTTTTCCCCCCACGTCTCACCGCCCGGACGGGCAGGGAACAGTTCAGGGTATTCGAGGAACAGTTCGCCGAAGTTCTTGTTACTCATATTTTGTGCGGTAGTTAACATTCTCCTGTTGGAGTGGGTTATATTTTCTTTCGTCGGATACGCTGTATAAGCAGAACAAAAAATTGCCCCAGTGCCCTGATACGGGACTTTACAGGTATTTTTATCGCCGCTGCTTCACAGTCGCCACCACTAAGTTTCCCTATCACCTGCGAAGCTGAAATTGCCGAATCGGCATTCTCGGCAATATCAGCGCGGGTGACATAATGAAGGCCGCCTTTGCGTGGATAGCAACCAATCAGCCGGTGGGCAATTAGCCTGTTATTGTGAGCGCGTTTTATAAGGATATCGCCAGGCAAATATATCCGCTGCCTACTGACCTGAATAACCGCACCATCATTAATTAGTGGCATCATACAGATACCGCTAATTCGTACCTTAACTGGTGCCTCATCAGCCAATGATTTCAGGCCTGTATCGACAGTATTTGTTACTGAGTCTTGCATGAGCTTAAGTATATATTAATTTCAAAATCATCGAGGTCAGGTCGCACGCCGTTACCGGCGATTAATCTAGCGGAGTTAAAGGGGCCGGTGACAATTAACAATTAAAGGGGTCGGTGACAAATGGGAATCACTTCACGCCAATCGTATTTTTATTTTCTATCATACCGAGGTGGTGCTCCTGTAATGCTTCAGGTATTCCTGACCGAAATGACCCATTTACAGTCTATAAATAGATTCATTACCACTCTGGTCATACAGTTTGGCAAAAAAGAGTAGTCGATAATCAGGGGTGATCCGCTTGGTTGACAAATATTTAAATTGGCTATAAAACTAGTCTGACTAGTCATTAATAGCAGGAGTAGGAAGATGAAAAACAATGTATGGCAGCTTCAGGAGGCAAAAAGTAAATTTAGCCAGTTGGTTGACAGGGCCATGCACGACAAGCCACAGATTGTTACCCGGCATGGGAAAAATTCAGTTGTTGTTCTCTCTTATGAACAGTATAAAAGAATAACCATGCACGATACTGAATTGGTGGAGTTTTTAAGAAATTCACCACTAATGGGTCTTGAGCTAGATAGTATTAGAAATAAGGATCTGCCGAGGGAAATTAAGATATGAGGTATCTTCTTGATACCTGCGTGATATCTGAAATAGTCAGACCAGAACCTGATAAAAATGTTCTTTCGTGGATACAATGTCAAAGTGAAGATAGTCTATATTTAAGTGTGCTCACTTTCGGTGAAATCGAGAAAGGTATTGAAAAAATCACAGATAAAAAGAGAAAAAACCATTTGAAGTTATGGGTAGAGGAAGATTTAAGGAAACGTTTTGAAGGTAGAATTATCACAGTTGACCTGGCAGTTTCGATGAGATGGGGTGAAATTCAGGCAAAAGCGGAACTTGCCGGTAGGCCAATGCCTGCTATTGATGGACTAATTGCAGTTTCGGGTCTGGTGCATAATTGTGTTGTGGTATCTAGAAACATTTCGGATATGCAGCAAAGTACAGCAGAGTTATTAAATCCGTGGCTGCCAAAGAATGATTAACCAATCCCGTTTTTTTTGAATAAAGAATAAAAGATGTCTAGTGGTGAAGATGGTCTGTATTTGTGTGTTGAGATATGTGCTACAATATAAAATATGATTCACAATTATTGGAGGGAGGTAGAGTGTGAAAATTTCAATTAGGGAAATGAGAAGTCAGCTGGGCAGGCTGGACACTCTTATGGCTGAGGAGCATGAGTTAATCATTACCAGGCACAATAAGCCGGTGGCTCGTATCTTGCCAATTAGAGGAGAAAAATCCAGACCGAATCACAAAAGGCTGCGTGATAGCCTGCCTTATCAGGATATTAGTAGTGAAGTTTTACAGAGGCAGGACAGGGATGAGCGATAATGGCATTTGTCTATATTGACACTAGCGCACTGGCTAAATGGTATTTGCCTGAGGCGGGTTCAGATGACTTTTCTAACTGGATGCAGCAGCAGGAATATACGTGTATTAGTAGTTTAACGATAACAGAATTCCGTTGTTTGTTAGCCAGGCGACAGAGAATGGAATTGCTAACTGGGATTCAGGTGCAGGAGCTGTACGCAAGATTTCAGCAGGACTGCCAGGATGGACATTTACTTCACTACCCCGTTACAGACCAACATATACTCAATGCTGAGCTGATGATAGAAAGCATGCCCGCTATTGCTTTACGAACTCTGGATGCATTGCATCTGAGTATCGTACATGACATTTCAGCAGCAAGTCTGGCCACTGCAGATAAAATAATGGCACAGGCAGCTAATCAGTTAAAAATCGAAGTAAAATTCTTTTAATTGTCAGAAAATCCAGTCAGATTAGTCATTTTTAATGGAAATAAAGAATTTCAGAAAAGAATTGAAAAATTGGTGAATCAAAAAACTGGCTATGCGAAAAAGGGCAGGCCGGTGGGAAATAGAAAACTTATAAAAGACAGGAAGCTTATAAAATAACCGTTTGATTGATTCTTATTTGTCACCGATCCGAATGGCCCTAAGTTAAGGGTGTTTAGCATCGATCAATGCAACCGGGTTTTCTTCTCGACGCAAACGACCTCCAGGTAGGTCGGCTTAGCAAAGCGTAAGCCGACAAAGGAAGTAAATGTCAGGTTACGCT
>ENA-ORDP01002024-ORDP01002024.1-marine-sediment-metagenome-genome-assembly--contig:-NODE-2024-length-10272-cov-3.082901_pt1 | contig 10272 bp, 11 predicted proteins | sample MGYA00248627_ERZ508539 | MGnify/ENA primary metagenome ERZ508539 (study PRJEB26208, sample SAMN05571518) | marine sediment metagenome | biome: deep sea; feature: Hydrothermal vent; material... | reverse complement strand
ATCGCGTCTCTACAGGTAGTTAGATAAATCCGTCAGTAACTAGTTTATCACTACCCATAAATGATCCCATATCCACAGGATTTTACAGCCCCTACCTTTTAAGTCATCCATCCATTGAAAACTTACAAAGTGAATAAAAAAATAGCTTGACAATTAAATCCATATCCATTACTTTTTGGATCGGTTGCTTTTTTTCATTAATAAAGGTTGAATTCTTTATCTATAATTCTTAGATTTACAAGTATACTTATCTTTTGCTTCTTGCATAAATATTAACTCAATCTTGGCACTATTAATTGATAAATAGTCTAATTCACTATAATAAATCAGTTTATACTTGTCTACGAATCACATAAACTAAGGAGAATTATTTAATGACAGGTTATAAAGTTATTGCTGGCCCAGAAGCATTTCTGCCACCCGCGGCGGCCACTATGGGCATTGAGCTTCCCGATGAGGGGGGAGCATTAATTGAAGGCACCCTGGTAACAGAGGAACAAGCCCTTGAACATGCCGCCAAAAAGTTCCTTGAAGCCAAAGTCCCCACTATTTTCCCTGGCCCCCTTGTACTCTGGGACTGGAGAGAAGGTGTTGCCAAGAAGGCTAAAGCAGTGAGAGACATGTTTGAAACACTAAAAGGTCTGGCTCGGCCAGGTCAAAAGCCCATGCTCATCCCTATGGCAGACTATAGGCCCAAATATCCCAAAATTGACCCCGAAATCGAAATCAATCCCAATCATCCCAATCTCACTATCTGGCATAATAAAATCGATGTCTGTATGTTTGTTGGCGTCCATTGCCATTTCGCAAACATCTCTCTGAAAATTATTAGGGGCGAAACAAACTGCTATACGATAGCTATGTGCGCTCAGCATGGTCATGAAGATGCCATGATGACATTCCGTGACGCATCGGCTGAGAAGATTGACCAGTTGACCGCTAAAATAAAGGAACTGGCTGGTAAATGATTTAAAGAATAATAAAGAGGTAAAAATATGAGTACTGCAAAAAGTCTTATAGGAACAAAGAACAAAATGGGTCAAACCATTGTAGATATAGAGGATTTTTTCAACGACAAACTCCCTAAGGAACAGCATTTCATGACGGGTTCTGAAATCGTTAAAGAAGCGATCAAAAGAGCCAGTGTGGATATGAGTATTTCCTATCCCATCACTCCTCAAAGTGAAGCGGCCGCTCTGGTCGGTGAACTCTGGGTAGAAGGCTATGTGAAAGGCTACTTCAGAGGAGAGCATGAATTTGCCGTTATGAGTCAATGTGCTGGAGCGGCTTTTGGTGGAGCCAGAGTTTTTACAACAACCTCCGGCCCTGGGACACTCAGAGCCTATGAAAACTTCCCTATGTGGAGTGGATCCAGGCTTCCCATCATGCTTTGTCTGATGGTGCGGGGTATCAATACTCCCTTGTCCATTCAGCCTGACACCATAGAAATGGGTATGCTTTTGGACACAGGGATGCTAATGTGGCATGCCGAAAATGCCCAGGAGCTCTTTGATTATCTGCTGATGGGCTATATAGTAGCAGAACAGCCTGATATTCATTTGCCCATTGCCGTAGCCTGTGATGGTTTTTTTGTGAGTCACACAAAGGAAATGGTAGAAATGGTCTCTAAAGACTACTGTATTCCTCCTTACGATCCCTATCGAGCGCCGGTGCCTGTCATGGATATGGAAACGGCTCCCATGCGGATCATGAGAGATCCTTTTGTGATGAAATCAAACTACATCAGTTATATGACCCATGCGTCCTGGCAACTGGAGATCAGAGGGGCCATTGAACGAAGTCGTAAATATACAAAACGCCTTATGGGCGGTTCTTTAATAGAAGTAGAGAATGGAGATGCTGATATCATTATCTGTTCAAGTGGTACGGCCATTAGTCAGGGTAGAGAAGCCATCAGACTGATGAAAGCCAAGGGTATGGATGTGGGACTCGTTAAAATCAAAACCATTCGACCTTTCCCTGACGATGAAGTTCGGAAGGCTTTAGAGAATGCCAAATTGATTGTCGTCCCTGAGCTCAACATATCCGGATGGATGGCTAAGGAAATCAAGTCATGCATTGACCGTAATGACAGGGTGTTGGTAGGTCCTCACGTAGCTGGAGGGATGACCATGCCTCCAGAAGTGCTTATGGAGGAAATTGAAAAAGAAATCGCTTTGAGAAAGGTTGCTTAAAAAGGAGTTAAACTATGTCTACAAATATAATTAAAATGTCCGAAGCATTAGCAGATATTATGCCACAAGAATATAAAGATCTGGTTGAACGATCCACCTATGGTAAGGTCGATCGTGGCTGGAGAGACATTGGTGAGAGTAAAGACCTTATAGAAACCCATTCACTTTGCGCCGGCTGTCCTGAGAGTCTTGCATTTCGTTATATCATGTCTTCCTTGCCTAATCCGGAGGATACTGTGATGGTTGGCTCTACAGGCTGTACAAGTCTTGTTTTCCCTCACATCGCTGTTCATAACATCCATTCGCTTTTTGGTAATCAAAATGCTGTTGCCTCTGGGTTGAAACGCACATTGGCATTACGTTTTCCTGATAAGACTAAAGATGTTGTTGTCTTGGCGGGGGATGGTGCGACTGTTGATATTGGCCTTGATATGACCCTACAAAGCTGGTTCCGTCAGGAAAAAATAACAACCATCTGCTTTGATAATGAGTTCTATGGCAATACAGGTGGTCAGGAAAGCGGGTTGATGCAAAAGCAATTTGTTGCGAAGATGGCTCCTGCGGGCAAGCAATTCGATAAAGTGAATCTTCCTCAACTAGCCATTGATTCGGGCTGTCATTATGTGGCAATGCTCACAACCAGTAAGCCTATGCGAGTGGAGAAAGTCATCAGAAATGCGATTGAAGTAGCCAGAGAAATTGGCCCAACCTACGTTCAGATCTATACACCCTGTATCCTTGAGCTGGGCAAACAGAGTCATGAGGGTATAGACGAAATGAAAGGGGCTGAGAAAAAGGGTGAACGGTTCGAGTTTTTTGAGTACAGAACAGATCAGGCGGGTGAATTGATCGACAAAAATGATGCGGAACGTAAAGTAAGAAAAGATGCCAAAAAGGAAGCCAGAAAAAAAGCTAAAGAGACGGCTAAAGCTTAATTTAAGGGGTATATAAATCTATGAGACGAAGAATAAACTTTCGGATGTCGGGTCTAGGGGGGCAGGGAGTCGTGACTTCAGCCCATGTTCTGGCCACTGCGGCCGCCAAAGAAAATAAGTATGCTATATCTAATCCATTCTTTGGTGCCGAGAAAAGAATGGCTCCATCAGAGTCTTATTGCAGGATTGGAGATGAACCCATCTATGACCGGGGAGAGTTGGTCTATCCCGATGTCATTATGATCTTCCACCCTCATGTGATCACTCTAAACAAAAGCTACACCATGCCCTTTTACTCCGGTATAAAAGAAGGGGGCATTGTGATCATTAACTCTACTATAGAGCTTTTAAGCGATGAACATAAGGAAGAATTAGAAAAAAAGAATGTACGCCATATGAATGTTGCCGCAACAAATATAGCTAAAGAGGTAGCCGGGACAGAATTAGCTTCAAATATGGCGATGCTTGGAGCCTTATTGGGTATTACGGATATCGTAACACTGGAGAGTATGGATTTAGCTATACAGGATCGTTTTGGAAAGAAGTATGTGGCATCAGGGGGTACGGCAACCCTGGACGAGGCTATTAAAAAGAAGTTTGCCAAGAAAGAGCAACTTCTCAAGAAAAACCTTGAAACAGTTCAAGTGGCTTATAAGGTAGGAAAAGAGTGGGCTTCCACATTAAAAGAGCTTGTCCTGGCCTAAGGTTAATGGATAAAGATAAAGGAGTTAAATATATATGTATGCAGTAGCAAGAGTTACAGAAGAGGACTGTACTGCCGAAAAAGGATGTCGTCTATGTATTGTTGTTTGTCCTGAACCCGACACGATCGATTACGACCCTATCAAAAAGGTTGCTGTTGTGAATGAAGAGCGATGTAAGGGGTGTATATTATGTATAGCAGGGTGTTCAGTACAAAAGTGTATTGTCATGGTTGATATGTAATGACCTTTGTAGGGGCGATCCAGCGGATCGTCCCTATAGATTATATAGCATAGTTATGCGAGGAATCTTCTCACAAACTTATCCGTCTCACCCTCATCTTTGCATTTGTAGTGATCAGTGATCATCTCGCGGATGGTTCTATCGCTTTGACCCATAAGATCATCGGCTTCGTCCATGTCTACGCCTAGCAGATCATCCTCGTTAGGGTCTCCGCCGGGCATTGGGTATAGAGCTACTATATCTTTAAAGTCAATGGCGGCTTCCTTGTTCCCATCATAGACGATGGCTACATTACTCGTTACTTCGTAAAAACCTTCTATCCCCCCTCTATTAACAGAGTTAACGCTAACTAAAACCGATCTGTCGATGATGGCATTTAAATAGACTTTATCTTTTGTGCATATATCGCAAAAATCACCCACTGCCGCCTGGTTGCAGAACTGTTCAAACAAATAGACTCCTTTAAATCCAAATTGCTCGTACAACAAATCATTTAAATCGGTCAGCTTCTGTCCTTCCTTCAAATGTATTTCTACAGGCATAAAGCCCTCCATATTCCAATTAAGTTACTATTTATATATAATAGATTGAGAGAAGGAAGTCAAGAAATAATGGTATGAATGAATAATTCTTTTAGCTCATAATCATTTGCTGATCAGTCTAAAGCCTGTATTTGCGAAAAAGTAGATGGAAAAAAAGCTTGACAGGGAATCCATATGAATTACTTTTGTATTCATGAAAAGGTCTTTTATTTTATTAGTCATTCTGTTTTTAAGTTGCTCGAACACACGAATGGGCCTGAAAGAAACTCAAAAGTGGCTGAACCGAGTGGATATTATTCATCACTCACTCAGTGATCTGGAGACTATGAAACAGCTGGATCTTGGCCAGAGTGAGGTAAGAGACGAGGATTTAAGGTACCTGGAACATTTAATGAACCTGGAAGAGTTAGACCTGACTGAGACTAAGATCAGCGATAAGGGATTGTTTTATCTTAAGGCATTAAAGCAATTACGTGTCCTGATTCTTTTCGGCACAAAGATCACTGACAAAGGCTTGTTTCACATTAAGACTTTGAATAATCTAGTCAGCCTGACCCTTAGCTACACACAAATCACGGATGGTGGAATGATTTCATTAGGTGAACTGAAGGGCTTAAAGCACCTGGATATCTCAAGGACAGCCATATCTAATAAGGGTTTAAGCCATTTAGCGCCTTTAAAAAGCTTAGAGGAACTCAATCTACGGGGCACTTTACTAACAGATCAGGGTTTAAGGACCCTGAAGTCCTTTAAAGACTTGAAGATTTTAATATTAGATGAGACAAACATCACCGATGATGGATTGATCTACCTAAAAGGCCTGAAACACTTAAGAACTCTTGTTCTATCCAATACCTTTATTAGTGATCAGGGCTTAAAACACCTTAAAGGTTTGAAGAACCTAAAGTTCCTGGACGTTCGTTCCACCATTATCACACAAGTCGGCGTCCAGAAGCTGAAATCGTCCCTCAAAAGGCTGAAAGTCGATATTCGTATTCGTTAGCCCATATCTTCAGGTAAACTACTTTCTGAAGCAGCTTAGAAGTATAAAGATCCTCCAACTGTTGCGTAGTACCCAGACTCTATCTTTAACTGATCGATAATGTCGTTTTCACTGTACTTTGTGATAAAAAATAAACTCCATTTCCTGGGAATCAGATGGAATTGAGCCTCAAAACCCAGTTGGTAGCCTGTGAGATTACTATTTTTGACACGATTGTAGTAAAAAGAGGGGATGAGACTGAGTTTCTCATTATGAATCACATAGGCTCGTAAACCAACACGGTAAAATGGTTGGCGCAAACCCAGCCCAGCCCACAGAAAAATGGGGGTTGGCCGGACCACAGGGAGGATCATGGTGATCATATCCCCATATTCTGTGAGATAGTACTGAAATAATGGTGGCACTACTGTATCCCAAAGGAGAAGGAGAGGGGTTTGACGCTTGTTATCGGTAACGAAATCGTGGCCCAGACTCAGGTTTTGCCAGATCACTGCAGAGGATAATACGCTTAGCAAAGAGAAAGCAAGCATTTCATAGCGGTCTACCCGAAACCCTTTGGCCTGTGTGAGAAGTTCATAATTGATGATGTCGCTTCCAGTGGAGTCATAGCCTCCCACCGTGACGAGAGAGTAGGCCAATGTTCCAAAGCGATTCATCATTAAGGACGTCCCATTTATGTAGCTTACAGAGCCTGAGAGGACTATTTTCTCAAAGACAAACCCGGCATTGAGTTCCTGCTGATTGAGTCCTGCCGTAGTGATACGGATACTGTTGTTGATATCAGGCGTAAAAAAGTGGCGTACTTCCCCTCCAAAGATATTGATCTTTATTTTAGGACTTAAATTGTAAAAGTTGGCCAAGCGATAGTGAGACCACTCATGACTGAAAGAGGACAAAAACGCTGTTCCATAAGCGAAAAATAAGTACTCACCCAGTCGGACCGCTGAGGAGTTCTGGCTACCCAGTTCCTTGAACAGAACTTCACTGCCCAGAGCAAAGAGATGGGTGGCGGAGTAGGTGACATGAGTGTTGGACAGGGAGTCTTTGACGGGATCTTTGTAGCTGAGGGATAATTCCTTTCCCTCAGCCCATCTGGGCACTAGGATAGCCACTAAGGTCAATACTATTAATAACTTATATTGCATTATATTATAAAATACTCGATAGGAGGTCTTTATTTCTAATTTAGAATGCTGGTTTTAAAGATAATCAAATTAACGGGAATCATCATAAAAAAATGATCTGCTTGGATCCTGTTGAGTAGAAATTAAAGAGAAGGTGTCTGTAAGTGGATTTTATTCAATAAATAAAACCACCCAAACAAAAGAATTGGCCTTTGTCCGGGTGGTAATCAATAATTATAACTTAATGAAAGAAGTGATTAGAGTTTTCGTAATTTACGTTCTTTCTTTTTGGCTTTAATAAAACCATATTTAGCGTAAATCCTTTGAGCACGCTTAGAAGCAAGATACTTTAGAAAGCGTCTAGCGTTCTTTCTGTTTTTGCCCTTGTTCAATCGGCCAATGGCGTAACCTACCTTATGCTTCATGTTGTAAGGAGCAGGAATAGCGACACCCTCAAGCTTTCGTCCCTTAGCCTTTGCGTGAGTAACTTCTGTGGCCCAGACAATTCCTACATCAGCCTGTCCATGCTCTATACGGTAAGGGGTCTCGCGGTGATGACGTGAAGTGAACCATGTTTTTCCTGGGACTGCCCAGCAGCTTCTGCACATCTTGCCGCCCGTTACTTTTTTGTAGATTTTAAGCATCTTAAGCATTTTGGAGCCATAAAACTTAAAAATACCTTCTGTAAGTGGATTCGGGTGAGATTGAACGATATCGTCTCTAGCCAAGTCTTTAGGGCCTTTAATATGCTTTGGGTTGCCTTTAGCGACCATCAACTCTAACTTGTTATGAACATAGATCATATACTTTTTCATCTTCCCCTTTGCTTTAAGCTTCTTTAAGTGCTTCAAATTCACACTGGCAAAGAGATCGGGGTTCATAGAGGTTTTCTGACCATTGATGATCCCTTGTTTCAAGAGTTGGCCTTTAAATATTTGTCCTGGAGGGATGGTTTCAACATAGATCGACCTGATTTTAGGATATTTCTTTTGAAAGTCCTGGATCAGTTCTTCTATAACCATAAACTGATTTCCTGCCAGATACATGACAAGTTTCGCTTTGTATGAGTCGCCAATTCTACCATATTTGATTTTACCGTTTGTGTAAAAAGTTCGGTAATCATGGCCCAGACCGGCACCTTTTTTATGCTTTTTCATCACCATCGGCTTAGTCTTATCCGATGAGGAGCAAGTTGTAAATGCAAACATTGCTAACATTAAGATGGTTAGCAGTAAAGCCAAGCTTTTTTTCATTATTTTATACCCTTTAAGAATTAATTTACTTGTTACCAGCAAAAAGTGTACCATTTATATAGCCGTTGGATGCAGGGAAGTGATTGTCCTGATGTTGCATTTTGCAATATAGATACTTTTAAATGTTGCATTTTGCAATAAATATTCCCCCAAGAGGGTGGATGTGACAGAATTATGAAAATATGCCAATACATTTACCCTTCTTTTATCGGATTCGTTATCTTTAGATCGATCATTTGGAGGTTTAAAATGATATTGGATGAAAGTGTATTATTAGAGCTGAGTATGTTCCCTATGGACAAAGGAACGAGCTTAAGTCCCTATGTGGCAAAGTCTTTAGACATTATTGATCAGAGTGGACTGGATTATAAACTCAATCCCATGGGGACTGTTATCGAAGGGAACTGGAATGAGGTTTTTGATGTTGTGGATCAATGTTTCAATGTAATGAAATCAAGTTGTGACCGTGTTACAGTGCATATTAAAGTAGATTATCGTAAAGGGTCTCTGGGGCGACTGAAAACGAAGATCCAATCGGTGGAGAGTGAGTTAGGGAAGTCATTGAAACAATAGGATATATTTCCATCAGCCTGTAGGGGTTCAGGATTCTGAACCCCTACAGGCTGATGGGATAGGTTTTGAAGGAACACTAGTCCAATGAAACTCAGCTGAGCATTAGCCCGATGAGTCGTAGACCTGATAGATCATGGTCCCACAGGCCTTGCAATGAACAGCGTCTTTATCATGGTATTTCAGTCCGCACTTTGGGCAGATAATATCACGCTTATCCATAGTGTATAGAAACTTACGGATCAGCGTACCGATTTGCCAGGGTAGAAACACCACTCCGCTTATAATCATTAAAATTGTGATGACTTTACCCCCGTCCGTCACGGGAACGATATCCCCAAAACCCACTGTAGTCAGGGTGACAACGGTAAAATACAGAGCGTCGAAGAAGGTGTTGATCTTACGATCCGGGTGATTGTGTTCCTCAAAATAGATCAGTCCGGAACTCACGAATATGATGGCAGATAAGGTGAATATAATCCTCACGATGATGAGATTATCCTCTCGGATGGTGCCAAAGAAAAAGTATTCGTCCTTTAAATACCTTAAAAACCGTAAGATACGAAAAACCCTGATGACCCTGAATATTCTGAGAAACTGTAAGTTGGTGAGTGTAAAGAAAAAAGGGAGGATGCTGATCAGATCGATCAGAGTGAATATATTGAAAAAGTGTCTCACCTTGCTTTCAGCTACCCACATCCTCACGATGTATTCCACTATAAATATGAGTATGATCACGGTTTCAATGGTATAGATAATGTCTGAAGCAATCTGGGGGGGCGAGAGGGTGCTAAGGACAAAGGTGACACATAATATCAGGATGAGTGCGATGATTCCAAAGTCAATCGCTTTACCTAGAGGGGTTTCCAGATCGTTGAGATAAAAGTTTATCTTTTCCTTTAGTGATTTGCCTCGATCAGGTTTGCTTTCAGGGGGACTACCCTTCTGGATAGTAGGGTTCATACACTCACTCTGGTAATTCCATTATTGTACATTAAAGTAAAAGTCGCCTGAGACATAATCCTCCCAAATGGGCCTGTAGGTTTCGTTCTTTAGATCATAGAAGGCCATATAGTAGGAGCCTAAAATCTTGTACCACCCCTTTTTATCGAATCGGAACCATTTGGATAGATTGACGCGATCTTTGAAGGTTTCACCTGATTTTATGACCTGCTTAATGGATAGACCCCCAAAATTATTGCTTGAGCCAATGTCTATAAAAGGCTTGCCGTTGTGCTCCCCCGAAAAGACGTACTGATTGTCTCTTGGGGCTCTGTTTCGCCCACCTTTTTGGAAGGAAATGGCTTTCGTGCCAACATTCTTAATTTTAAGGGTCACCCAAATCTCCTCTCCCAGGCGGAAGGTCTCTTTGTCTGGAGCGAAGGTGACAGCCAATTGATAGCCGGGATGTTGGCGATAACGCGGCTGGATGGAGAAATACTTAGCGATGTCTTTAGCATGCTTTCTGCCCTTGATGACATAGCCAAGAGTGCTAAATATCTTCTGTGAGTAACCAGAACTGTTTTGCTTATAGATGTTATTGCTGATTAGAAAGGTATATCGTTGTTTATTAAGGTCTTTATCGTAGGGTGTTTCAATATATAAATGGAAATACTCGTTGAGATTATCTGTAGCATAGATTTGTACTTTAGTGATTTTAAACTTCGTTTTATGACCCAGCCGATAACCTTTGTGCTTTATATCT
>ENA-ORDP01002023-ORDP01002023.1-marine-sediment-metagenome-genome-assembly--contig:-NODE-2023-length-10280-cov-3.473154_pt1 | contig 10280 bp, 12 predicted proteins | sample MGYA00248627_ERZ508539 | MGnify/ENA primary metagenome ERZ508539 (study PRJEB26208, sample SAMN05571518) | marine sediment metagenome | biome: deep sea; feature: Hydrothermal vent; material... | reverse complement strand
CATACAAGGAATAATATCTTGCCTGGTGAGCCACCTGTCTGGTTCAGGCCATCCCTTCTCCCCCAGGGAGAAGGTTAGGATGAGGGGATATAAAATAGAGTTACCCCTATTTGATCCCCTCACCCCAACCCTCTCCCGGAAGGAGAGGGAGTTAACGGGACATATAGTGAAGCACTGCATTAACCCGCACAGCAGGAAAGCTGTTTCACATCCTTGTTAAAGGTCTGTGCGGTCAGTTTTAACCCTTCTACCATGGTCAGGTACGGGAACAGTTGATCCGCAAGGTCCTGTATAGTCATACGATTACGTATCGCCAATACCGCTGTCTGGATAATTTCGCCGCCTTCATGGGCCAAAACCTGACAACCGACGATGCGGCCCGACTCTTTTTCTGCGACCAGCTTGATAAAGCCGCGGGTATCCATATTAGCCAGTGCCCGCGGTACATTTTCCAGATCCAGTGTGCGGCTCTCCACATTCAGGGCTTGCTGCTCGGTCAAGCCAACTGTCGCGACCTGAGGATCAGTAAATACCACAGCAGGCATCACCGATAAATCAATTGCGACATCATCACCTGTCATATTGCGTGCGGCACGGGTGCCTGCTGCCGCGGCCACGTAAACATATTGTGGCTGGCTGGTGCAGTCACCAGCGGCATAAATGTTTTCTACATTGGTGCGCATGTGATCATCGATCACGATATTTCCACTAGCGCTTGTCTCAACACCTGTAGTTTCAAGGTTAAGGGTGTCTGCGTTTGACTGGCGACCAGTCGCAACCAGGAGCTGATCACATTGAACATCACCCTTCTCAGTGCTGACAGTGAAGGTTTGTCCATCATGGCTAATGGCATTGGGTACCGTATGTAATTCCACATTGATGCCCTCGTCCTCAAAAACAGACTTCAGGCCTTCACCAATTTGCAAATCTTCTTTAGATAAAAGCGTACTACGCGCCATGATTGTTACCCTGGACCCGATATGGCGAAATGCCTGAGCCAGTTCCAGTGCCACCACTGAGCCCCCCAGAACAACAAGATGTTCCGGTATTTGTTCAGCAACCAGCGCTTCGGTAGATGACCAGTAGGGTGTATCTGCAAGCCCTTTTATGTCAGGAACCATCGGGCGCGCTCCTACCGCCAGCAAGTAGCGGTCGGCCTTGATTTCTCTTTCACTGCCATCCGTTTTTGTAACGATCAGTGTGGTAGCATCCTTGAATCGCGCCAACCCTCGCATCAGGTTAATGCCAGGGTTGGTCTCCAGAATACTTTCGTATTTTGAATAGCGTAATTTTCCCACCCATTCCTGTTGTTGTGTAACCATGGCCTTACGGTCAATTACGGGGGTATTCAAAGGTAATCCGTTAAAGGCATGATGACCCTGAAGATACGCAATGTGTGCGCCACGAATAAAAATCTTTGAAGGCACACAACCGATATTGACACACGTACCACCGATAATGTCTGCGCCTTCTATAATCGTAACCTTTGCACCCTGCTCCACCGCCTTGATCGCCGCGGCGAACGCACCTGAACCGGTGCCAACAATCGCTACATGCAGTCCATCTCCATCACTACTTGCAGTGGCTGCACTATCGTTAGACAGCAAGGTTGCTCCGTAACCTTTTGACTCGATGGTTTTAAGTAACTGGCCGCTATCAACCGGGCCCTGGGTCTCGACTTTCGCCAGTCCTTCATCATAGGAAACGGAAGCTGTTACCCCTTCCAGTGCATTCAATGCATCCTGTGCACTTTGTGCACAGTGGTCACAGGTCATACCTGTAATTTGTATATTGAGGGCATTCATGAAATCGTCCTTTTAATGTAGTGTCAGGTTATAACGAGCGGCATTCATTTTCCTGCCGACTTCAAAGGCTTCATCAAGTGATAGTAAAAAGGTACCAGGGTGCTCGGCCATCCAGTGCTCACCTGACGTTCGTGTGCGGAAAAAGAAGACGTAGTGGCAGAAACTGGTAGTAATGTTTTCTATTAGTTCACTTTCATCGGGAACAAGGAAAGAGACCATTATCTGATCAGACTGAGATTCGATCCCTATGGGTGAAATAGTTAGCGTGATTTCATCACCACTCGAAGCACAGCGCGAAGTAATAAGCGCTGTAGCGCCAAGCAACTCGGGTATAAACAGCGTATCCCAGGCGCACCAGGTGTAAACCGTTGTTCCATTTATTTCCAGGCGGTGCGGCATCTCATCAACGGCTATGCCCCAGAAACCAATGATGTGGTGATTATCATCGTATAATACACCGGGCCAGTTTTTCAGCGTCGTAGTTATGTCAGCTACCGACATACCTGAACGTCTGGAAAGGCGTTCGAGCGGGACTGCTTTACCCTCACTTAACAAGGCATAAAGTTTTAATGCCAGCCGTTGCTCAGTGATGTTCATCACAGGGAATGCATCGATGAAGAATTGGGCCAGGCGATCAAGGTCACGGCCCGTTGAGGCTACATCGGTTTTGGTGTTATGTGACCCGACCATTACCCTGCTCCGTGACGTGCATCACGCATATTCAATGACATGTATTCACTGTTTCAGCGTTGAGGTATAACCCGCATCTGCCGTCGCTTTAGTTAACGCCTCAACACTGGTCTTGTCAGGATCAAAGGTTACCGTAGCCGTTTTAGTATCAAAGTCTGCCTTGGCATCGGTTACGCCCGGGACTTTCTTTAATGCCTTGCGAATGGTGATAGGACAGAACTTGCATGTCATACCGGGTACATCGAGCGTTATGGTCTGACTTTCAGCCGCTTGTGCTGTGGAAAAAAAAGGTGTGCTCATCGCAGTGATACTGATTAACAATGAGAATAGTAATGTGCGTATCATTTTTAACTCCTTATAAACTGGACATTGCTGTCATTGCGAGACACGAAGCAATCTCATGAAGTTGGCTGCCAACTGAAAAAAGATTGCCGCGCTGCGCTCGCAATGACAAACGAATACGAGTTCCATCGTCATTACTCAAGAAAATACAATCCGTAGTACGGGAACGTCAGCAACGCAACGACCAGTACGGCAACGACCCAGAAAATAATGCGTTGATTACGCAATGTGGCAGGTATTGCGCAGGCGGCATCAGGGGAGCACTGGCGTGGTACCAGATAAAGTTTACGGAACGCCAGAAACAGAAAGATCAGCGTGATACCGATGAAAATGGGTCGATAGGGTTCCAGTGCTGTGAGACTGCTCATCCAGCTACCGGTTATACCCAGCGAGACCAGCACCAGTGGACCAATACAGCACAGGGACGCTCCGATAGCTGCCAGGCCGGCCCCGATCATGGAACCACCGTTCGCTTTTGTCGTCGTTGATGATGACGCCTCAGACATATCATTAACTCCTGGAATCTCGTAATATCGGAAGTCTAGACCCCGTACCCATGTACAGAGTCAAGTTTTATATACTGGAATGCGATATCAGGGCTGCTGTGACTTTTTCGTGAAAAATAGCCATATAATCTATGGGAGTTTATAAGACCTGATACTATTATATAGATCCCCTCACCCTAACCCTCGGTAACTGCTCCTGCGTTACCCTACCGGCTACATCCGTGTAGCCGTCTCCCTGAGGGACGACTCCAGGGATGGAGGAGGTAGGGCGAAGTTTGGAACCCGAGCCGAGAGGGGGTTTTGGACAGCATTGAATCTAATGCGATTAATGCCCCAATTACGATAACAAAAAACCTGAGCACACCGCGCTAACGGAAAAGGAGCACACAGGTGCCCGAGTCAAGCAGCATACTGGCGATACTGGGTCTGGCCTTCGGCCTGGGGCTGACCCATGCACTGGATGCCGATCACATCATGGCGGTATCCAGCCTGTCTGGAAGCCGCGCGAGTCTGCGCGACACCCTGCATTTTTGTGGACGCTGGGCCATTGGTCATGGCCTGACGCTGTTACTGATCGGATCAGCCGTACTGCTGCTGGGTATGGCGCTGCCGGCTGAATTAAGCCAATTGGCCGAAATGGCCGTTGGCTGGGTGCTGGTTGGCCTGGGTCTGTACGTATTCTGGAGCCTGCGACGAACACAGGCGCATTTGCATTACCATCATCATGACGGGGTTGCGCGCCACGCTCACTGGCATCAGCACGATCACCTTCCTGCAAGCAGCGATGACCATCATTCCCACCGGCATCATGGCGCAGTGATGGTCGGTGTACTGCACGGCATGGCCGGTTCCGCACCCTTGCTGGCGATACTGCCGCTGGCCACGCAAAGCTCGCCCTGGTACGGCATGGCATATCTGCTGATGTTTTGTGTGGGCGTGTTACTGGCGATGCTGGTATTCGGTGGTGCGCTGGGCTCAGTGTTTGGCTGGCTCAACCGCAAGGGCCACACGGCTGTGCGGCTGGTACGCGCCAGCGTGGCACTGGGCACAATCACTCTTGGCGCCTACCTGATTACAGGATATGCCGCATGAATGGCTGCCCGGTACAGACCGACACAAGTGGCTGGCAGGCCAGTCTGCAACTGGGTTTCGAACGGCGTGGTGCGCGTACTGTGCTGGCACACCGGTTGCACCGCGGGCCGCTGGGTGTACAGCGCGCGTTTTACCCGGAACAGGGTTGGCCACATGTCTACATCCTGCACCCACCCGGCGGCGTAGTCGGTGGTGATGTGCTGAATATTGACGTTACACTGCAAGCCGGGGCCCAGGCACTGGTGACGTCTCCGGCTGCGGCCAAGTTTTATCGCAGCGCGGGTGAGCAGGCGCAGTTGCATCAGCACCTGAAGTTACATGGCAATGCGATGCTCGAATGGCTGCCGCAGGAAACCATTTATTACAGCGCGGCCGAAGTCGATGCCCGCACCCGGGTCGAGCTGGATGCCGACAGCCGCTTTATCGGCTGGGACATGTTTTGTCTGGGTCGGCCGGCAGCCGGTGAAGGCTTTACTCAGGGTCATATCAGTCAGCGTCTGGAGATCTGGCGCGAAGGCATGCCGTTATGGCTGGAACAGGCCGCGTTTGCCGGGGATGGCGAGATGCTGGATGCGCGCTGGGGCATGGCAGGTCGGGCATTGGCCGCGACACTGGTGGCGGTGGGAGATACCGATGGACTGGCCGAACAGATACACCAACAGGTTAGCGCCACAGAGGGCGACCACTTTGCAGTCAGTCAGCTGGATGATGTGCTGGTGTGCCGTTATCTGGGCACCGAGGCACAGCGCGCGCGACAATGTCTGGCATCCGCCTGGCGCATAATAAGACCTCAGGTAATGGGCCGAGCTGCCTGCGAGCCACGAGTCTGGAATACATAATAACCATCACGCTGATCGAGCAAGAGAGGACAGGCAATGGAGCTATCACCAAGAGAAAAAGACAAGCTACTGGTATTCACCGCCGGCCTGGTGGCCGAGCGCAGGCTGGCACGCGGCCTGAAACTGAACTACCCGGAGGCGGTGGCCTATATCAGCGCCGCGATACTCGAAGGCGCACGCGATGGCCAGACCGTTGCCGAGCTAATGAGTTATGGCACCACCTTGCTCAACCGTGACCAGGTGATGGACGGCATCGCCGAGATGATCCCGGAAGTGCAGGTCGAGGCCACCTTCCCGGACGGCACCAAGCTGGTGACCGTGCACGCACCGATAGTATAAAGGAGCGAACAGATGATACCCGGAGAAATCATAACCGCCGACGGCGAGCTGGAACTGAACGTCGGCCGCCAGACCCTTACGGTCAATGTAGCCAACAGCGGCGACCGACCGATACAGGTGGGCTCGCATTATCACTTTTATGAAACCAACAGCGCGCTGGCATTCGACCGCGAGGCCGCGCGCGGCTTCCGGCTGAACATCGCCGCCGGCACATCGATACGATTCGAACCGGGCCAGAGCCGCGAGGTAGAGCTGGTGGCCTATGCCGGTGAACGCAAGGTGTATGGCTTTAATGGCAAGGTCATGGGCGCACTGGAGCCACAGTCATGAGTCGCATTAACAGAAGAGCCTATGCGGAAATGTTTGGCCCAACCACTGGCGACCGCGTACGCCTGGCTGACACCGAACTGTGGATACAGGTTGAGGACGACAAGACTCTGTACGGCGAAGAGGTCAAGTTTGGTGGCGGCAAGGTAATCCGTGACGGCATGGGGCAAAGCCAGCGTTGTTCCGATGAAGTGGTTGATGTGGTGATCACCAACGCACTGATACTCGACCACTGGGGCATCATCAAGGCCGATATTGGTATCAAGGACGGCCGCATCAGCGCGATCGGCAAGGCCGGTAACCCGGATATTCAGCCCGGTGTCGATATCGTGATCGGGCCGGGCACCGAGGCGATTGCCGGTGAGGGTCAGATCCTGACCGCGGGTGCGATCGATGCGCATATTCATTTTATCTGCCCGCAGCAGGTCGAGGATGCGATGATGTCTGGCGTTACCACCATGCTCGGTGGCGGCACCGGGCCAGCGGCCGGCACCAACGCGACCACCTGTACACCGGGGCCGTGGAATATTCAGCGCATGTACCAGGCGGTGGAAGAGTTGCCGATCAACTTCGGTTTTCTGGGCAAGGGCAATGCCAGCCTGCCGGCGCCACTGGAAGAACAGCTCAAGGCCGGTGCGATGGGCCTGAAACTGCATGAAGACTGGGGTACCACGCCGGCCGCGATTGATAACTGTCTGAGTGTAGCCGAGGAATATGATGTACAGGTCGCGATCCACACCGACACGCTGAATGAATCCGGTTTTGTCGAAGACACGCTGGCCGCGATGAAGGGCCGCGCGATCCATACCTATCATACCGAGGGTGCTGGTGGCGGCCATGCGCCGGATATCATCAAGGCCTGTGGCGCGGCCAATGTGTTGCCGTCGTCGACCAACCCGACGCGGCCGTACACGGTTAACACTATTGACGAGCATCTCGATATGTTGATGGTGTGCCATCACCTCGACCCGAACATTGCCGAGGACATCGCATTCGCCGAATCACGCATCCGCCGCGAGACCATTGCGGCCGAAGACATCCTGCATGATCTGGGCGCGTTCTCAATGATCGCATCGGACTCACAGGCCATGGGCCGCATCGGCGAAGTGATTACCCGCACCTGGCAGACCGCGCACAAGATGAAGGTACAGCGTGGCAGTCTGGCCGGCGACCCGAGCGAGCACGATAACTTCCGTGCCAAACGCTACATCGCCAAGTACACCATTAATCCGGCACTGACCCACGGCATTGCCGACGAGGTCGGTTCGGTCGAGGTCGGCAAGCTGGCCGATCTGGTGCTGTGGAAGCCGGCCTTCTTCGGCGTGAAGCCGTCGATGATTATCAAGGGCGGTATGATCGTTGCGGCACCCATGGGTGATCCGAATGCATCCATTCCAACACCACAACCGGTACATTATCGGCCGATGTTTGGCGCTTTGGGCGGCGCGCGCAGCGCGACCTGTGTGAGTTTTGTATCGCAGGTGGCCTTGCAGCATGATATGGCCGAAAGCCTGGATCTGAAAAAACGTCTGGTCGGTGTGCGTGGCTGCCGGACGATACGCAAGCAGGACATGATTCATAACGATTTGCAGCCAAAGATCGAGGTAGATCCACAAACCTACGAAGTGCGCGCCGATGGTGAGTTACTGGTATGCGAACCGGCACAGGAGCTGCCGCTGGCGCAGCGCTATTTTTTGTTTTAATGATGGTCACATAATGCCGGATATGGGATGAGTATTGCCTGCTAAAGACGCGCTATTCGCCATCCGTGGCCGCTCGACTGCCGCGTCCTTGCGGCAGACGGTCTTTAGCAGGCAATACTCATCCCATATCCTACTTTTACTGGTTCCCACGCTCTGCGTGGGAATCCATACAACGCTCAGGCCGGGGCAGTATGCATTCCCACGCAGAGCGTGGGAATGAGAGATAGATGTAGGTCGGGTTAGCGCAGCGTAACCCGACATAATACTGCCAACCTGACGTCGGGTTACGCTGCGCTAACCCGACCTACGGTACTTTACGATACCATCGTGAGAAAAAAGTTTAGTACGATTACCTATATGGATAGTAGTGAGCAATGATAGAAGTACACACCATACTGGAACAACCCGAGCCAGCCGATGCGGTGCTAACCCTGAGTTTTCAGGACCGCCAGCGCAGCCGCTTACGGGCAAAACTGGACAACGGCGAAGAGATCGGCTGGATGCTGCCGCGCGGACAGGTGTTACGCGATGGCGATTGCCTGCGTGCCGACAATGGCCAGGTGATCGAGGTGCGCGCCGCGCCTGAAACCGTATCTACTGCCCGTGCAGATAACCCGTTGCTACTGGCGCGTGCGGCCTATCATCTCGGCAACCGCCACATGCCGTTGCAGATCGGCGAGGGCTGGTTGCGTTATCATCATGACCACGTGCTGGACCACATGGTCGAGGAAATGGGCTTACAGATCACGCAGGAACAGGTCGCGTTTGAACCTGAGGCCGGTGCCTACAGTGGCGGCCATCATGGTGGACACGGACATGAGCACAGTCATGACTGAGCCAACACAGGCCGTGCCTTCCGTACCGATGCCCTTATTACAACTGGTCAGCCCGGCCTTGCCGGTTGGCGCCTATGCTTATTCACAGGCGCTGGAATACGCGGTCGAGGCCGGCTGGATCACGACAGAACAACAGGCCGCCGACTGGATAACAGGCCTGCTGTCACATTCACAGGCATGTCTGGATGCACCGGTATTATTCCGCCTGCACACCGCATGGCTGGCTGACGATACAGAGCAGGTGATGCGCTGGAATCATTACCTCTATGCCAGCCGTGAATCGGCCGAGTTGCAGGCAGAGGACTACACGCTGGCACGTGCACTGACACGCTTGCTGGTTGATCTCGATATAGATCGGGCGCTAGCGCTCAAACAACAAAGCCGTTTAAGCTACGCCTGCCCGTTTGCACTCGCCGCTGTACAATGGCAGATTAGCGCCAGCGATGCGGTGGCTGGTTACCTTTGGTCATGGGCCGAAAATCAGGTGGCCGCGGCAATCAAGCTGGTGCCACTGGGTCAGACCGCCGGACAACGCATCCTGCTTAAACTGGGTCAGACCATACCGGCACTGGTCGCAGCGGCGCAGCAGATAAAAGATGAAGACATAGGCCAGGTCGCACACACACAGGCGATGGCCAGCGCATGGCATGAACGGCAGTATTCACGGCTGTTTCGTTCGTGAAATAGGTGCAGTAAAAGGATTTAGTCCCTTCTCCCTTAGGGAGAAGGTTAGGATGAGGGGATCAAAATAGATGAAGTTGTTAGCTCGAGCACTTCGATACCAGGCAACCGAAACAGAACAATTGCTATGGAAATATATACGAGACTGAAGGCTGGACGGTTATAAATTCAGACGTCAGGTAGTCATTGAGCCCTACATCGCAGATTTTGTTTGCCTTGAAGCCAAACTGATTGTAGAAGCAGATGGTGGCCAGCATCTGGAACAAATTGAATGCGATGAAAGACGAACTGAGTTTTTAGAATCTTTGGGGTATACGGTGATACGCTTCTGGAATAATGACATACTGCGAGATATCAATGCAGTGCTTGAGCAAATAAGGCAACACCTGATTGATATACCCTCACCCCAACCCTCTCCCGGAGGGAGAGGGGGCTAACATACTGATTATTGGAATGTGTAATACTTATCAACGAAGAATCCCCTCTCCCCCAGGGACGACTCCAGGGATGGAGGAGGTAGAACGAAGTTTGGAACCAGAGTCGAGAGGGTTAGGGTGAGGGTAAGGGGATAAATATAATCCATATGACAACAAAACAAACACTAAGAGTAGGCATCGGCGGCCCGGTCGGTTCCGGTAAAACAGCACTGGTCGAGGCATTGTGTCTGGACATGCGCGACAAATATGAAATCGCGGTGGTCACCAACGACATCTATACCCGCGAAGACGCCGAGTTCCTCAACCGTGCGGGCGCGCTCGCCCCCGAGAGGATCATGGGCGTGGAAACCGGCGGCTGCCGCGCATTGGCGGCGGGACGGGTGGATTGTTTCCCGGTGAAAAAACCGAAAAGGAAAAAGGACAAGGTATTCTTAATGAACGCTTACGCACTTTTGATGAAGAAAACAATAAGCTGAACAATCGGCTGCAAATAGAGACTCAAAAACGAGAATTAGCCGAAAAACAACAGGTGGCTTTGCAAAGCGATTTCAGGAATTTGCAGGAAAAACTTGAAACGCAAAAAAAGGAAGTCGAAAGTTTACAAGAAAAGTTTAAAACTGAATTTGAGAATGTAGCGAATAAGATTTTAAAACAAAATACAAAAGAATTTAACGAAAGCAGCT
>ENA-ORDP01002022-ORDP01002022.1-marine-sediment-metagenome-genome-assembly--contig:-NODE-2022-length-10282-cov-4.108830_pt1 | contig 10282 bp, 7 predicted proteins | sample MGYA00248627_ERZ508539 | MGnify/ENA primary metagenome ERZ508539 (study PRJEB26208, sample SAMN05571518) | marine sediment metagenome | biome: deep sea; feature: Hydrothermal vent; material... | reverse complement strand
ATATTCTTTCTCGCGGCAAACACGTCAGCTTTATGCCGCGTTTTGCGGTTAGTGAGCGTGTTAGTCATGGAGAGCTGTATCACATAAAGATAACAGGCTTCAGAATATTAAGGACATTATGGATTGCGCGGAATCGGGCAGCACTTGATCACCCCGTCGCGGAAGCGTTTATAAAGTTGATCAGGGATGTCCGTACTCATTGAAAATGAGTAATAGGTTCCCCGTCCAAAGTTAGTTTGTACGATTATTCAATAATAGCCGAATATGTTGTCCAAAATTTTAACCGAGACCCTATTTTATGAGACTCAATAATTTCTATTATTATTTGCTTATTCCATTTCTGATTGCCTGTAATGAGGATAAGAAATTTTATGCTGGCGATCAGCAAATACAGGATCGACTACCTGATAGTGCGGTGTACGAAGGAGAATATGAGGATGGCCTGTTTCAGGGCGACGGCAAACTAACCTGGCGAAATGGTGATGTTTACATTGGTGAATTTAAAGAAGGTTTGATGCATGGCGATGGCCAGTTTGATGCGGCGACGGGCGATATATATGAAGGTGAATATATCAATGGACTTAATGAAGGACATGGCCATATAAAATATAAAACGGGCAGTGAATACGAAGGGGAGTTTAAGGCAGGTGAATTCCATGGCCAGGGAAAATATACTTCTTATGATGGTGTAATTTATAAAGGGAAGTTTCGCGAGGGTAGACAAAATGGTCAGGGCCAAATTATTTATACTGATGGTAACAAATATGAAGGTGAGATAAAAAATTGGTTGATGCATGGACAAGGTGTGTATACAAGTGGTGGTAGCATTTATTCCGGGCAATTTGTCAAAGGCACACAACAAGGCAGGGGTGAGATCAAACGCGATAATGGTGAGCACTATACTGGAGATATCCAGGACTGGTCGGCTCATGGTGAAGGTGTATTAATAAAAAAAAGTGGTGAAAAATATGTCGGCAATTTTAAATACGGAGTTTTCGATGGACAGGGAGTGCTTGAGTATAAAAGTGGTAACCGCTATGAAGGGGAGTTTAAAAATGGCCTGCGACACGGCAAGGGAACATTCACTCGTGCAAAGCCAAAAGGACGTAAGAAGGTATTAACAGGTTATTGGGAATACGGGAGATTTGAAGGTTCCCAGAAATCAACCAGGAAGGCCAGTAAAGATAGAAGATCTACACGCCGTCACAAAAACAGAAAAGTGAATGCAGAAGAGACATTTTATTCGCAAGGCAGATTAATGGACAAAGCTTTGACAACGATCAAACCTGCCAGGCCGGGACAGCCGGACATGTATTTTCTTGGTTTTGCTGCATACGGATCTCAGGATGTTTTTATGAAAGAGACAAATTATGCCAAACAAATGTTTGATCGCTACCTCAATACCGATGGCCACTCGTTGGTGTTGATTAATAATCGTAAAGTTGTAAATAAAATCCCATTAGCATCAGTAACAAATCTGAAAACATCCCTTAATAAATTGGCAAAGGTCATGGATGTTGAAGAGGATATTTTGTTTCTGTATCTAACCAGTCACGGCTCCAGTAAACATGAACTGGACGTGCGTTTAAAAGGTGTACCATTAAATGATTTGCCTGCTAAATCCCTGGCGACGATTATCAAGGATAGCGGGATTAAGTGGAAAGTGATTGTGGTATCAGCCTGCTACTCCGGTGGTTTTATTAAAGAACTCAAAGATGACTATACGATGATCATGACATCAGCAAGATCTGATCATGTATCCTTTGGTTGTTCAGATAAAGCGGAGTTCACTTACTTTGGCCGTGCTTTACTCAAAGAATCTATCCCTAATACTAAGACGTTTACAGATGCCTTCAACAAGGCTAAAGGCCTGGTGGCTAAATGGGAGGATAAGGAAGAATATGACCACTCTGGTCCTCAGCTATGGAGCACAGGCAAGATAGAACAACATCTGGCCGACTGGCGGGCTTCCTTGCCAGACAGGATCGTTCTGAATTAGTGAGGTTATCTGGATCTGGATAAGTATAAATCGAGTTAAGATTTCTGCATATTTGTCCGCTAATACGGAATACGCCGAGGACACAGCATATTACTATTTTGTAAAAGTTACCTCATTCAGGAGTGATTCGAGGCATGAGTAATATTTTCGTTGGTCGTCAACCCATTTTTGATACCAGGCTTAATGTGTATGGCTATGAGCTGTTATATCGCTCAGGTGACAAAACCAATACCTCGTCAGGCATGGCGAGCCCCGAGCAGGCTACCACCACTACTATTATTAATACCTTTGTAGAAATTGGTCTGGAAAACCTGGTTCGTGACAAGTTTGCGGCGATCAATATGACCGAAGAGTTCATGCTCACCGAAAATAAAATTCCCTTTTCACCCTCTCAAGTGATTCTCGAAATTCTGGAAGACATACCCGTTACACCTGAACTGATACAAGCAACGCAGCGACTGGTTGATGCCGGATATATAGTCGCCCTGGATGACTATATATATAACCCAGACCATGCACCTTTAATTGAGCTTGTCAGTATTGTGAAACTTGATTTAATGGCGTTATCGGGGGAAGAACTTCAACAAAATGTTAGCGAGCTAAGAAAATATGATGTAAAACTGTTAGCAGAGAAACTTGAAACGGCTGACGATTTTATTCGTTGCCGCGATCTGGGGTTCGATTATTTCCAGGGTTACTTTCTGAGTAAGCCACAAATTATTAAAGGCAAGAGTCTACCCGCAAATAGATTCACCGTTTTGAATTTGCTTGCAGTATTACATAATCCCGATTCAAGCCATGAAGAACTGGCGGAAGCTATTAATACCGATGTGACCACCAGTTATAAGCTGCTGAAACTAATTAATTCTGCGGCGTTCAATCTGCAAAGAGAAATCGAGTCAATTGAACAGGGTGTGCTGTTACTCGGGCGGCGAAATTTATGTAGTTGGACATCCATGCTGGCGATGAGTACCTTGAGTGATCGGCCTTCAGAAATATTACGTACCGCCATGACCCGGGCTAAAATGTGCGAACTGCTGGCAGTAACGTCAGGAGAACGATCGACTGACAGATATTTCACGGTTGGCATGTTCTCAGCATTAGATTTGTTATTGCAAAGGCCGCTAGAGCAATTACTCGAACCTTTGCCACTTAGTGACGATATCAAAAGTGCTTTATTAAAACATGATGGCAAAATAGGTGAGACATTGGTCTGCGTGATGGCTTATGAAATCTCGGATTGGGATAATACGAAACTGAGCTATCTTGATAGTAACGATATTTTTTTGGCCAATATCGAGGCTGTCACCTGGGCCAATGGGATTATGAATGCACTTTAGAAAATATTAATCAGAACTTCCTTAGAGTTTAGAAATTTAAAACGTCCCGGCTGATCTCAGCTTGCTTTTTTAGCCTCTGGCAGGAACAGGTTACGCATAGTCTCGAATTCCTGTCGTGCTGCGGTAATGACGGGTTGAATGACATCGGTATTTAAACCTATGGTTTCCCAGGCGCCGGGATGGATGGGGGGGGCATCGGTCTCTTCGATATTCAGTGTCTTGAGCTCGGCCAACACGGCCAGGGTATTCGCAATATGCACGATGGCGGTTTGTTTTGGATAGTCAGTCGCTTGCTCGGGTTCATGATGGCAGCTGATGGTCTCGACGAAGATCGGTGGCAGGTGCCAGTGTGCGATGACCGCCCCGCCAAGGTGTGCGTGATCAAAACCAATAATTTCTTTTTCGGAGACAATCATGTCAGGGCCGTCAACTTGATCCAGTTCCTGTAACAATACCTGCAATGATGCCTCCGGAAACTGGCGGAACATGATCAACTGACCAATGTCGTGTAACAGGCCGGCAATAAACAGCGAATCTGATTCTTTCATCCCGGATTGTTCGGCGAGATGTTTTGCGATAAGGCCGCAATAAAGACTGTGGCTCCAGAAGTCATCCATGGTGACCAGTTCATTCGGGATCCCCTCAAAGGCCTCGACGGCACAGGTCGCAAGCACAAGGTCGCGAAGACGCTGGGTACCGATGATGGTGACGGCTCTTGCGACGCTATCCACTTCCTTGCTCAAACCATAGAAAGGGCTATTGGCAATACGCAGCAGGCGAACGGTCAGGCCCGGATCCTGGCTGAGCACACCGGCTATCTCTACTGCGGTACTCTCTTGCGACTCAATCATTTCGTTGATACGGATAAAGACCCCGGGCAAGGAGACCAGGTCATCGACCTGTCCAATAATTTCTTCAATGGTGACTGACATGACAAAGTTCCTTCTTTTATTCCGGCGACAGGGGCACTTGCCCCAAAGAGCGTGTATCTACCTCATTTATCGAACAATGACAGAATAGGTTTAGCCTAAAATGGCATGTTTTCTTATTATTTAAGGGCAATCTGATATACTCCGCTGCTTTTCTTGTCTTGGCTAGAGTCCAGCCAGGGCCAATTCCCGAGGTAGTGTATGTTTCAGCTTGGTTGCGCGAGTCGCGCCTGTTTCAAAAATGAGATCTTGTCCGGCTTGACGGTCGCCCTGGCGTTGGTGCCCGAAGCGGTGGCGTTTGCCTTTGTCGCGGGTGTTGATCCGCTAATTGGTTTGTACGCTGCATTTATGGTGGGGTTATTGGCCGCTATTTTCGGCGGTCGTCCCGGAATGATATCGGGTGCAACCGGGGCGATGGCGGTGGTGATGGTGGCGCTGGTTGAGGGCCACGGCCCCCAGTATTTGTTTGCCGCCGTTGTTTTGACCGGGCTCATCCAGATGGCCGCAGGCCTGTTAAGGCTCGGCAAGTTTATTCGCATCGTGCCCCATCCCGTTATGCTGGGGTTCGTGAATGGCCTGGCGATTGTGATCTTTCTTGCCCAGATCCAGCACTTCGAAGTCAAGTTACCTGATGGCAGCATAGAATGGATGAGCGGTTCCACCCTCTACATATTCGTTGGCCTGATTGCCCTGACCATGGTGATTACCCATTATTTACCGAAACTAACCGGGGCTTTTCCTGCGTCACTGGCGGCTATTTTGGTGGTGAGTGGTCTGGTGATCGGTTTTGGACTTCCCACGCCGAGTGTCGGTGATCTGGCGAGTATCAAGGGTGGCCTGCCGGTATTTAATCTTCCGGATGTGCCTTTCAATTTTGATAGTTTAATGATTATTCTTCCCTATTCCATCATCCTGGCCGCCGTGGGTCTGATCGAGTCATTGCTGACCATGAGCCTGATCGATGAGGTAACCAATACTCGGGGGCGTGGTAACCGCGAGTGTGTTGGTCAGGGCATTGCCAATACCGTGACGGGTCTTTTCGGTGGCATGGGCGGCTGTGCGATGATCGGGCAAAGCATGATTAACGTGAATTCTGGTGGGCGTCATCGCCTCTCGGGTGTTGCGGCCGCATTATTTTTACTCGCGTTCATATTGTTTGCTTCACCACTAATTGAACGTATTCCGATGGCCGCCCTGGTGGGGGTCATGTTCATTGTGGTGATGGCCACCTTTGAGTGGTCCAGCTTACGTATTATTCGTAAGATCCCCGCCACGGATGCCTTTGTACTGGTGCTGGTCTCGGCGGTCACGGTGTTTACCGATCTGGCGGTGGCGGTGGTGGTCGGCGTGATTGTATCGGCACTGGCCTTTGCCTGGGAGCATGCCAAACACATTAACATCAAAGGTTATGACGATGAAAGTGGCTCACGTGTTTATGCGCTCAATGGCCCTTTATTTTTTGGCTCGGTGAAAAGTTTTATGGAGCTGTTTGATCCTGAAGATGATCCGAAGGATGTCATTATTGAGTTTCAGAATTCGCGTGTCGCCGATCACTCAGCGATTGAGGCGATTGATAATCTGGCCGAGCGATATATCAAGGCAGGTAAGTCATTGCACCTGCGCCACTTGAGTGCAGAGTGTCGCCAGCTGCTCAAAAATGCGGGAGATCTTGTGGAGGTTAATGTGATGGAAGACCCAACCTATCATGTCGCCGACGATCAAGTTGCCTGAATACTTTCTATGTTCCGGGTCTACGCTGCGCTACGCCCGGAAAGACGAATTAATCAGAGGTTCCTTAGATTAACATTGGGTTTGATTTTGGAGCGGTCTCAGACCGCTCCACAAACTGTTTATCAGTATTTGTGCCACTGGCGGGCTAACCTGCCTGCTGTGACCTTAGGCTATCGTTCTAAACTGTGAACTGGTTCACCCTGGTTTGTGCACTTTTGTGACGGATCATCCAGTCTTGTGCGTACTGATATTTTGCTGGCTGTCGATATTAATAGGGATATCCCTTTCTATTATTAGGCACTACTTATGAATCAGTCAGAAAATGTGGTCTCATTCCAGGAAGTAAAACAGGACACGATTTCCCGCCGAGTACTGCTGCGCAAGTTGCAGCCTAAAATCAGGGATTTGACCAATAAACATATGCAAAAAGTGATGCAGGGGATGTTCGATAATGCCGACGACACCCTGTTCAAAATGGCTGAAAGTGCAACGGAAGGGGTAGACAAAAACCTCTATATCGACTCGATGCGGATAGTCCGTTTGCAACGTAAATTGATCGAGAAAACCTTTTTTGAAGAGTTATCGCAGTGTTTCGATAATTATGAACAGGATATAAAACCAGCAAAGACGTTTGCCACTGAGCCGGATTATGACTCACTGGAATTATTGCGTGACTCTGATCTCGAGATCCATCTCGCGGCAGAAAATCTTATCCAAAAAGTACACAGTTTGTATGCTCAGGATGTGAACGCGATGGAAAAGCGACTCGCCTGGTTGCACAGCAGCGATAAGATAGATTCAGAATTTATCCCCTTTGGTGCGGATGCCATTGTCCGTTCTTACGCCAAGACGACCGAGGTGATTGATCTCACCCTGGAAATACAGTTGATCCTGTTGAAACTATTTGATCTCCACTGCATCCATAACCTTGCCGATTTTTATCTGTCGATCAACCAGTTATTTTTGAGCGAAAATGTGCTGCCGGTGATCCCCCATTCGCCGATAAAACACGAGACATCTCCCTCGGCAGCGCAACACATAGCTCAGCCGGGTCAGTCTGAGGCGCTGAGCACGCAGCCCGGTGTGCCCGGTTTACAACAGGCAGGTATGCCCGGTTCCCCCGGTAATTTTGCTGCGAGCCCGATGTGGGGGCAATTGCAAAATATGCTAAACGTGCAACGCCAGGGGATGTATGCAGGCGCTCAGATGCCATCGGCTGGCGTGGCAGGTGCCGGCATTGGCCAGCATACGCTCGCGGGCGCACAGATGTTTACGCCGATGACGACGCATGATGTTTTGAGTTCACTCTCTGAGATTCAGACTGGCGCAGTTGATCAGCTGCCGCAGGGTGGGGCACACGCGGTCGGTAATTTCCTGCGGGTTCACCTTGAGTCCGCAGCGCAAGAAGGCGAGCAGAAAAAGACACTCAATCCGGTAGACAACGATTTAATCGATGTGGTCTGTCTTATCTTTGAATATATTCTGGATGACCCCCATTTGCCGATGGCGGCCAAGGCCAGCATTGGCCGTTTACAAATACCAATGTTAAAAGTGGCGATGCTGGATAAGGATTTCTTTTCCATGAATGGTCATCCCGCCCGATATTTACTTAATCTGTTAGCCAGCACGGCGGTGGGTATTGATGACGATGAGGCCCATGATCACCCCGTACTTAACAAGATTAACGAAATCGTGGAACACATACTCGAGAATTTCTCGGATGACATAGGTCTATTCGAAGAACAGACCGAACAGCTCAATAACTTTATTAGCGAGCATCACGAGCAGGAGCAGGAGGCCTGTCATGACCTGGATAAGCAACAGCAGGAAAAGGAAGAGCTGGTATTAGCCAGGGCATGGGTTAAAGAGACATTGAGCCAGCATTTGATTGGCCGTGAGCTAGCTAAACCAATCGTAGATATTATTCTTGGCCCCTGGAAAGATGTCATGCTCGAAACCTACCTGCAGGAAGGTGAACGCAGCCAGTTATGGAAAACACAGATCCGATTTATTGATGTGTTGTGCTGGTCGGTTGAACCGAAGAAACATAACCTCGACAAAAAAAAGCTGGGCACGATTATCCAGCAACTTGTCAGCACCTTGCGAGAGGGCCTGGAACGAATCAACTGTTCACAAGATGCCGTGAATAGAATCTTCAGTACGCTCGAACCCTATCATCTGGCCAGTGTTCATGGTCTGGCTCTAGAAGATTGCATTCTGATGAGTCAGGATAAAGAATCCATTTCGGACGTGCTAAAGGAAAATTCGGAACAGGAAATACTGAATGAAGAGATTGAAAGGATCATTGCAGATGAAAAAATCATTCTTGAAGATATTGTACTGGAAGACTGGGAGCCAAATAGCGATCTGGAAGCGATCAACGACGAGTACCTGATGTTGGCACGTCATATGGAAATGGGAAAATGGGTGGAGTTTAAAAATTCATCGGGTAAAGCAAAACGTGCGAAACTGGCCTGGAAAAGTGAGTTACTGGGTGAGTATACATTTCTTAACTGGAAATTTGATGTGGTGGCGGACAAAACTTTGCTTGAACTGGCCGAGGATTTGCGCCAGGGAACCGCTAAAATCGTTGATGACGTGCCGTTAATGGACAGGGCACTATCCGCCGTTGTTTCCAGTCTTATCCCAAAGGAAAGTAAAAGTAATTAAATTTTTAATGTAAAACTTTTGTCATTCCGGCGTGGTTTTAGCCGGAATCCAGAACTGATTCAGGTTAATCACCTGCCCATTATCAATTTGCTGTCAACTCGCCTATTATGCGTGCTGGTATCTTCTTGTATGGGGAGTTTACATGAGCAATACATTTTTCGTCCGCGCCAATGGCCCGCTTATCGCCCGTGGGAAAATCAGGCTAGAAGGCCTGGATGGACGGGTGATTAGCGAAGCCGATGAAATTTTCTTGTGCCGTTGTGGCAAATCAAACAGGAAACCATTTTGTGATGGCGCGCATAAGTCGGCTGGATTTATTGATGCCGCATCGTTTTTTGATGACAAGGCCGTTGCATTGGAAGCCCCGGATGATAGTGAAGGGGTCGTCGTTAGCCTGCGTAAGAACGCCATGTTGATCGCCAAAGGACCCATGACTATCCAGAGTGAAGATGGCTCGAGTTTCACAACCCGAAACAAGGCCGCGTTATGTCGCTGCGGTGAGTCGGCAAAAAAACCGTTCTGTGATGCGTCACACAAGCATTGTGGTTTTTCTACTGATGAGTGAATGACTACAAACGGCCAAAAGTGGACTATTCGTAATAGGTATTTTAATTTGGTACAACCTTGCTTTGATCTCTAATTCACCATCGTTTTTAGGTTTGTTCTTCAACTTCTTTTAAGTCACGCTAAAAAATGTGCCCTTTAGGACACAATTGTATAAATATTTTTTTAATTTTTTTATCTTTTGTTGCTATTGCGCCAGTCATTGAACCAAATAAAACATAGTCTGAATCCAGCATATCGTGTTCAGCATTAATCCAAGATCTTTCTGTAAGATTATCGGGAATTTTACCCTGATAGCGTTCGTTAAACATTAATCCATATATTACTTGTGTTTGAATCCAACGGAACATGACCCAACGACTATCTAATTGATCAGGGCTAATCCTATCTATAAAATACTCGTCTTCGTTTGGGATAATCTTATTGTAGATTTCACGCACCAAACTTTCTTCAGTTGCAACTCCTGTTATTAACGATTCTGTTGTTTCTATATTCCCGAAAAACTCGCGTACTACTCTGGCTCTATCAACAAAAGCTTTGGTGCTTTTTTTAGTCTCAATCTCATCTTTATTTATCAACTCCTCGACTTCTGATGACACTTCAAATTTTTCATCACTCATTCCTTCATTAAAGTTAAAATCGATGTCCTCTTTCAACAGCTCGATTCGTTCGAATGGTCTTTTATTTTCCATTTCATGCCTATAATATTGACCAACATTTGGAATCAAAATAAGCGGGTTCTTCTTCTTTGGTATCTTAGAAAAACAACGTGCTCTACTTTTTTTATCGGTGGTCAATAACTCATAAAACAAAGAGTCAATCATCATTGCAGTGTGATTATTGCAAAGTTGCAATACATTTTCTGTATTCTCTCCGTCTAAGTAGCTTTTATCTAATATAACTTTCATGATTAGCCATTAACGATTTGATCTCAAGATTTCACTTAGTCGATAAAAATATTTAAAACGTTAACGCTCACTTTGGGTCGAAAGGGGAGATTAGTTTGCCCAGGTTGAGCTGGTGGTAAGTGCTTAATATCGGGCGACGAG
>ENA-ORDP01002021-ORDP01002021.1-marine-sediment-metagenome-genome-assembly--contig:-NODE-2021-length-10290-cov-33.359551_pt1 | contig 10290 bp, 11 predicted proteins | sample MGYA00248627_ERZ508539 | MGnify/ENA primary metagenome ERZ508539 (study PRJEB26208, sample SAMN05571518) | marine sediment metagenome | biome: deep sea; feature: Hydrothermal vent; material... | reverse complement strand
AGGAATCACCCTATGGCCGGAACGCGAAGGTGTATGCCGGCAAGGACCTGTGGCATATGCGCTCGCTGGTGTTCACCGACCAGCCGGATTTCATGATCGGCAATTCATACGGCAAGTTCATCCAGCGGGATACGCTTGCCAGGGGCAAGGAATACGAGGTGCCACTGGTGCGCATCGGCTTCCCGATCTTCGACCGTCACCACCTGCACCGCATGACGACCCTGGGTTATGAGGGTGCCATGTACATCCTCACCACCCTGGTCAACGCGGTACTGGAACGCCTGGACCAGGAGACCATGGTCATGGGGGTGACGGACTATAACTACGATCTCATCCGTTAAGGAGTGTGAGTCATGGCCATGTATATCGTTACCGACGAATGTATTTCCTGCGGCGACTGTGTGCCGGGATGTCCCACAGAGTCGATCAGGGAGGGCATGATCGTATTCGAGATCGACGCCGGAACCTGTAAAGAATGCGAGGGCGAGTACGACGCGCCAAGATGTGTGGAACTGTGCCCCATCGATAACTGCATCCTTCCAGTAGAGGCGGCCTAGGTCGTGTCTATTCATAAATCCGCACTTCCGTCATTCCGGCGCAAGCCGGAATCCAGTAAGCCATCGAAACCGCTGGATCCCGGCCTGCGCCGGGATGACGGGATCCGGGGGAATCATATGTTTATGGACGGAGATTGGTATGTCGGCTAAAGGCGGGAAAGCACCCGAACCCCTTTCCTATGTAGAAGGCGATATGCCCGGTTCCATCCGCGTGGCCTGCGCTTCTCTGGGCGGTGAGCAGGTGGATGGACATTTTGGTTCCTGTCCCCGCTTTCTGGTCTATCAGGTTTCCGCCGACGAGATTCGCTGCATCGATCTGCGCGCGACCGAAAGCGCGGATCGGGCAGAGGACGGAAGTGCCTATCGCACCGGTTTGATCGAAGATTGTCACCTGCTTTATATCCACTCTATCGGTGGTCCCGCCGCGGCCAGAGTGGTCAAGGCCGGGGTCCATCCGATCAAGTTTCGCGAAGGCGGTGAGGCACCGGAATTATTGACCCGACTGCAAAAGGTGCTGGCTGGATCGCCGCCGCCGTGGCTGGCCAAGGTCATGGGTGCGACTCCGGAAGAACGCATCCGTTACCAACGGCCGGAGGTACCATGAAGGCCAATGATATTGTCGAGCTGCTCGACGAGCCGGCGTGCGTCCACAACAAGAAGTCCAAGTCGGGCTGCGCCCGACCCACGCCCGGCGCCACTGCAGGCGGTTGCGCCTTTGACGGTGCCCAGATCGCCCTGTTACCCATCGCCGATGTGGCCCACATCGTTCACGGGTCCATCGCCTGTGCCGGCAGCTCCTGGGATAACCGCGGCACGCGTTCCTCCGGACCCACCCTGTACCGGCTCGGTATGACCACGGACTTGACCGAGCAGGACATTATCATGGGGCGTGGCGAAAAACGCCTGTTCCATTCCATCAAACAGGCCATCGACGATTACCGGCCGGCGGCGGTATTCGTCTACAACACCTGCGTACCGGCGCTGATCGGCGACGATATCGAGGCAGTATGCAAAGCGGCCGGGGAGCGCTGGGGCGTGCCCGTGGTGCCGGTGGATGCAGCCGGTTTCTACGGCACCAAGAACCTGGGCAACCGCATCGCCGGTGAGACCATGGTGAAGTACGTAGTGGGTCGCCGTGAGCCGGACCCCCTGCCACCGGAGGCGCAACGCCCCGGCATCAAGGTGCACGACATCAATTTAATCGCCGAGTACAACATCGCCGGTGAATTCTGGCATGTGCTGCCGTTGCTGGATGAACTGGGGCTGCGCGTGCTGTGTACGCTATCCGGTGACGCCCGCTTCCGCGAGGTGCAGACCATGCACCGTGCCGAGGCGAACATGATGGTTTGTTCCAAGGCCATGATCAACGTGGCGCGCAAGCTTCAGGAGCAATACGGCACCCCCTGGTTCGAGGGCAGCTTCTACGGGGTCGCCGACACGTCCCGGGCATTACGTAACTTTGCTCGCGTTATTGGCGACCCCGATTTAATCGAACGCACCGATACCCTCATCCTCCGGGAAGAGGCGCTTATTCAGGCCAGGTTAGAACCCTGGTGTAAGCGTTTGCAAGGTAAACGTGCGCTGCTCTATACCGGCGGCGTGAAATCGTGGTCGGTGATCTCGGCGCTGCAGGACCTCGGTATGGAGGTGGTGGCCACCGGCACCAGGAAGTCCACCGAGGAGGACAAGGCGCGCATCCGTGAACTCATGGGTGAGCATGTCAGGATGATCGAAGACGGTAACCCGCGGGCGTTGCTGGATGCCGTAAAAGAATACCGGGCGGATATCCTCATTGCCGGTGGACGCAATATGTATACCGCTTTGAAGGCCAGGCTCCCGTTCCTGGATATCAACCAGGAACGGGAATTCGGTTATGCCGGTTATCAGGGCATGCTGGAACTGGCCCGCCAGCTCACACTGACCCTGGAAAGTCCGATATGGGACGCCGTGCGCCGACCCGCCCCGTGGTTTGTACCGCACGGGCCGGGTCGGCGGCCGGTGGCCGGTGGAGGCTGATATGGCCCGGGTTATCAAACGCAGCAAGGCTCTTTCCGTCAGCCCGTTAAAGTCCGGTCAACCGGTAGGGGCGTCTTTGGCCTTCATGGGGATACACCGGGCTATGCCGATGCTGCATGGCGCTCAGGGTTGTAGCGCTTTTGGCAAGATATTCCTGGTGCGCCATTTTCGTGAGCCCATCCCGCTACAGACTACCGCCATGGACTATCAGAGCAGCATCATGGGGGCCGACGATAATATCATCGAAGGGTTGAAGGTGATTTGCGAGAAGCACAAACCGGATCTCATCGGTCTGCCTGTCACCGGCTTGCCCGAAACCCAGGGTGCGGACGTAAAGGAAGCGATTAAACGTTTTCGTGAACGGTATCCAGAATATAACGGGGTTAAAGTCGTGCCCGTAAGTACGCCGGATTTTAAAGGGTGCATGGAGACCGGTTTTGCGGCGGCGGTGGAGGCTATGGTCACACAGCTTGTGCCCGAGTGTGCCGCGCGGGATAGCCGTTCCGGCAGACGTCCGCAACAGATCAATGTGCTGGCCGCATCTTTTCTGACGCCGGGGGATGTGGCGTGGTTAAAAGAGACGCTTGCACTTTTCGATTTATATCCGGTTGTCATTCCTGACCTCGCCGACTCTCTCGACGGACATTTGGTCGATGAGGATTTCAGTCCTCTCCCCGTGGGCGGTACGCCCGTGTCCGGATTCACCCGTCTGGGCGATGCAGCGGCGAGCCTGGTGATAGGACCCTCGTTGTTCAGGGCGGCGGATATGTTAAAGGAACGTACCGGTGTGCCGGACTACCGCTTCGACCACCTGATGGGGCTGGAGGCGGTGGATGAATTGCTCGTAACACTGGCGGCAATCAGCGGCAACCCGGTGCCGGAATGTTTGCAGCGCCGGCGTGCCCAGCTTCAGGACGCCATGCTGGATACCCATTTTATGTTGGGCCAGGCGCGCTTCGCTATCGCCGCGGATCCTGATCTACTGAATGCGCTGGGTCAATTTTTAATCGGTATGGGAGCCGAGTTAGTGGCGGCTGTGGCACCAGATCATACGCCGGTGCTGGAACATGTGCCGGCCAAAGAAGTAAAAATCGGCGACCTGGAAGACCTGGAACATATAGCCCGGGATCGGAGTGCAAACATCTTGATGGGTAATTCACATGTCGCGGCGTCAGCGGCACGCCTGGGGTTACCGCTGATGCGTGCCGGTTTCCCGCAGTACGATCGGGTAGGCGGTTATCAACGCAACTGGATCGGTTACCGCGGCGCGCGTCAGACACTGTTCGACCTGGCCAACATCCTTCTCAAAAGCAATCGTCATGAGATTAAACCCTACCGGTCAATTTACGCACAGAAAAGTCGGGAGGCATCCGGCAATGAGTTTGCAGCGGTGTTTGAAAGTGGTTAACGGTGGCCCCGGCGGGGATACCGGCGATAAGGTATTGAAGCTCGCGTTTGCCAGCACGGACATGAAACATGTGGACCAGCACTTCGGGTCGGCGCGGGTGTTTGCCATCTATGCAGTGGGCGTGGAGCATGCCAGGTTGTTCGAGGCAGTCCAGTTCGACAGCGTGGAACAAGACGGTGATGAGGACAAACTGGTTGCCAGGATCGCCATGCTGGAAGGTTGCGCCGCCGTCTATTGTCAGGCGGTCGGGTCATCCGCTATCCGCCAGTTACTGGCGCACGGCGTCCAGCCGGTCAAGGTCACCGCAGGAGCCGATATCGCCGCTCTGACCGAGTCCGTCCAGGACCTGTTGCGCAGCGGTGCACCGGCCTGGCTGGCGAAGGCCGTCACCCGCCGGCCGGGGCAAAGTTCGGGCCGGTTCGATGCAATGGAGGCGGAAGGGTGGGAGGAATAAGTATTGCGTATTATTTGCGGTTCCAAATTAGTGCCAGGATGGAGTGGCACTTACTTAAGACCGTAGGTCATACGTTAAAACCTTTCGAACCGCCAAGACGCAAAGACCGCAAAGAAAAACAAATTCTTTCTTGGCGATCTTTGCGTCTTGGCGGTTATAGCTTGTTCTTTGAGCCTATAGAGGCTTAAGTAAGCACCATTCGTGTCAGGACGTTAAATCAACAGGGTAGGAACTTATGTGGGATTACTCGGAAAAGGTAAAAGAACATTTTTTTAACCCAAGAAATGCGGGTGCGATTACCGATGCCAATGCCGTGGGCGAAGTAGGCTCCATTAGCTGTGGCGATGCGTTGCGTCTCACTCTAAAAGTGGATTCCGGGACCGGGATTATCCGGGGTGCGGGTTTCGAGACCTTTGGTTGTGGCTCGGCTATCGCTTCTTCATCGGCCCTCACCGAGATGGTTAAGGGTAAAAGCCTGGATGAGGCACTTGAGATAAGTAATCAGGATATCGCCGATTTTCTCGATGGACTGCCACCGGAAAAGATGCATTGCTCGGTAATGGGCCGTGAGGCGCTACAGGCCGCTATTGCCAATTACCGCGGTGAGGTGTGGCAGGACAAGCACGAAGAAGGTGCGCTGGTGTGCAAGTGCTTTGCCATTTGCGACGCGACGATTGAAGAGACGGTTCGTAGCAACGATCTGCGCACGGTAGAGGATGTAACGAACTATACCAAGGCGGGCGGTGGGTGTTCCTCCTGTCACGAAGCCATCGAGGAAATTCTTACCCGGGTGCTGGCTGAGCAATATGGAGCAGAGCGGGAGCGTGGGCATGGCTGATATCTATCTGGACAACAACGCCACCACCAGGGTGGACCCGTTGGTGGTGGAGGCCATGTTGCCGTATTTCACCGAACAGTTCGGTAACCCCTCGTCCATGCACAGTTTCGGCGACAAGGTCGGCCGTGCCATTAAGCAGGCGCGTGCACAGGTACAGACCTTACTTGGCGCCGAACACGATTCGGAGATTGTGTTTACCTCTTGTGGTACGGAATCCGATTCCACCGCCATACTTTCAGCGCTGAAGGCGCAACCTGAACGCAAGGAAATCATCATCACCCGGGTCGAACATCCCGCCGTACTGACCTTGTGTGAATACCTCGAAAAGGATGGTTACACCCTTCATCGCCTGGAGGTCGACAGCAAGGGCCGTCTGGATCTGGACGTGTATCGGCGACTGCTGTCTGACCGGGTGGCGATTGTTTCCATCATGTGGGCCAATAATGAGACGGGGACTTTGTTTCCGGTGCTTGAGATGGCGGAACTGGCCCGGGCCGCCGGTGTGATGTTCCACACAGATGCGGTGCAAGCAATAGGCAAGGTGGCCATTGACCTGAAGAACAGTGCCATTGATATGCTGTCTGTTTCCGGACACAAACTGCATGCGCCCAAAGGCATCGGCGTGTTGTACCTGCGGCGGGGTACGCGTTTCCGGCCATTGCTGCGTGGTGGCCACCAGGAACGTGGGCGCCGTGCCGGTACGGAAAATGCCGCGTCTATCGTCGGCCTGGGCAGGGCTGCGGAACTGGCTATGGAAAACCTGGCGTATGAGAACAGCGCGGTCAAGATCCTGCGCGATCGTCTTGAAACAGGGATTCTCGATGTGGTGCCCAATGCCTTTGTCACCGGTGACCTGGATAATCGCCTGCCCAATACCAGCAACATCGCTTTTGAGTACATCGAGGGCGAGGCCATTCTTATGTTGCTCAACAGGGACGGTATCGCCGCCTCCAGCGGTTCGGCCTGTACCTCGGGTTCTCTGGAACCCTCTCACGTCATGCAGGCCATGGGTATCCCCTATACCGCCGCCCATGGCACGGTGCGGTTCTCCCTGTCGCGCTACAACACCCGGGAAGAAATCGAGCGTGTCATCCAGGCCGTTCCTCCTGTGATGACGAAATTGCGTAAGTTGTCACCCTACTGGGGTGAGGACGGCCCGGTAGCGGATCCGGAAAAGGTATTCGCACCGGCTTATACCTAAGGAGCCTCTGATTAATCCGTTATCCGTCATTCTGGCGTATGCCAGAATCCAGTGATTTCAACGTGTTGGATACCGGCCTTCGCCGGTATGACGAATTAATCAGACCTTCCCCAACCCGGACATTCAAGATGATGACTGTTGAACAACGTACTCTGGTTATCAATGACACGACATTGCGCGACGGTGAGCAGTCGGCGGGCGTGGCCTTTACCCTGGATGAGAAATTAGCTATCGCCCGTGGCCTCGATGCCATCGGCGTGCCCGAAATGGAGATCGGCATCCCCGCCATGGGCGGGGAAGAGCGTGATGGTATCCGCGCCGTGGCTGCCCTCGGGCTCGGTGCCCGGCTTCTGGTGTGGAGCCGAATGTGCGCTGAAGATCTATTTCTTTGTCGTGGTTTGGGCGCCCACATGGTTAATTTGTCAATTCCCGTGTCCGACCAGCAGATTGTCAACAAGCTGGGCATGGATCGCCGGGGCGTCCTCGCTGCCATCCACCGCCATGTTCCCCAGGTGCGGGAGTTGGGCCTTGAAGTATGCGTGGGCGGCGAGGATGCTTCGCGTGCCGACCCCGATTTTCTGTTGCAGGTGCTGGAGGCTGCCCAGACCGCCGGGGCACGGCGTTTCCGTTTTGCCGATACCGTGGGCGTGATGGAGCCCTTCGGTGTGTTGGAAAACATCCGCCGTCTTCGCGCCGCCACCGATCTGGAACTCGAGATGCACGCCCACGATGACCTGGGCCTGGCCACGGCCAATACGCTGGCCGCCGCCCTGGCCGGCGTCACCCACGTCAATACCACGGTTAACGGTCTCGGCGAACGTGCCGGCAATGCCGCCCTGGAAGAAGTGGTGGTCTGTTTGCAGCAGCTTTACCGATTCGAGCTGGCGATAGATCTGCAGCGACTTCCGGTCCTTTCCCGGCAAGTTGAACATGCCTCGGGCCGCACAGTGTCCTGGCAAAAAAGCCTGGTGGGCGAAGGGGCGTTTACCCACGAGGCGGGCATTCATGTAGACGGGCTATTGAAGGATCCCTTGAACTACCAGGGGGTGAACCCGAAAGAGCTGGGACGCCAGCACCGCCTGGTGCTGGGCAAGCATTCGGGCACGCGCGCGGTAGTGGAGGCTTATAGCCGGCTCGGCCTGCCCCTCACGCGCCGCGAGGCGGGTTTGGTTTTGCGTCGGCTGCGCAAGTTTGTGGCCCGCACCAAACGGCCTCCGGCGTGCCGTGATCTGCGCATGTTGTACCGGGAGCTGTATTCGTAAGAAGGCCCGCCAAATACTCTTTAAAACCATTCATGGACGGACGCTGAAAACCGGCTGACAGAACTCTCTCTCACCCTCTCTCCAGACTCATTTATGGATTGGAATATACTGTCTGTCTGATGACACTGTATCCTGAGCAAAAGCGTCCCATGGCATGTTGATTTGCACTCGCGGATTCAACAGTTAACGAGGTCCTGGTTTTGAAGAAGACTTCGCAGGGTGTCCGAAAGCCCAATGATTTTCTCGGACGGGAATATAGAAAACATTAAAGAAGTGACCTTGCTCCATCCGGTGGACTGCCCTTCCTGTAACCATATTATCTGGTAGAGACACCTCAATGCCTGGTTTATTGCGGAAGGTCTCCGGTTGAACAGACCGTAAACACAAGCTTGCCCCGGCGAACCCGGTATGGCGCTTTCACGGCAGGACTGACGAGGTAATTCTTGCCTTCCGGATACAGATCGCGGAACGCTTTCACCGGTTTCGCATCCAGTTTATCCGGATTGATCTTGCACTCCAGTACATCAACGCGATCACGACCGCGCCGGATAACAAAATCCACTTCGCGGCGTGACTTGTCCTGCCAGTAGAAAATGTCCTGGTCGGCGAAGCGGAAACGTAATGCATCCAGCACCAGGTGTTCCCACAACAGGCCGCGGTCATCGTCACGAATCGTATCCCAACCTTTTTCGAACGTGACAAAACCGGTATCGAACGCATAGCACTTGGGCCGACTGACAATCTCACGCTTGCCACCACCATGAAACGGGCGCAACAGATGTACCGCATGAGCGATCTGCATCGCCTCAATGTGCGCTTTTACCGTGGGGCGGCTCAACTCGCTCAGATTCGCCAGTTGACTGTAGTCCAGCTGACCACCACTCTGGCGCAGCAACAGCCGGAACAGCGCGAGAAAGCCCTGACGGTTGCGGATACCGAACAGCTCCAGAATATCGCGCGCATAGAAGCTGTCGATCCATTCGTTAAAAAAGCCGGCATCCTTGCGCGTGACCAGTAACAACTCAGGCAACCCCCCGTGCAACAGGCGGCGATCCAGATCACGCACGCCGAAGGGATCTGCGCACTCCTCCCAGAGCACAGGACACAAATGAATCGCCTGCTTGCGTCCAGTAAGCGAATCGCGGAACTTGCGAGTCGCCGCCAGCGTGGAGGAGCCGGTGGCCAGCACGTTCAATTGCGGATATGCATCGGCGGCAATCTTCAGCAATCGGCTGGGATCATCGAGATGGTGTATCTCATCAAAGACCAATACACGGTCAGGCACCTGGGCATCAAGGAGCAGTTCCGGATCCTCCAGCGCCCGCAGGGTGGAAGGCAGATCGCAGTTCATATACACCGCATCCGGCAGCATCCGCGCCAGTGTCGTCTTACCCACCCGGCGCACACCGGACAGCCAGACGATGGACCGCCGGGTCCAGGCCTGCTGTATTCGCTCCAGCCAGAGGGATCGTTTAATCATGCTATCTTATTTTACATATAGACGACTATTTGTAAAGTAAGGATATCAGGAGTTCAATCTTGTGTGGAAAGAGATCATTACACCGTTCAACTCTGAATCGGGGTACCCTGATCATCGAACCACTCAATGTAGATTCCACTGGCGGTAGCTTCACCCAGGTAGAAATCGCGTTGCCAGTCAAGATTGGTGTGTTGTTCGGCAAGATACCCGTCGTTGGCTTGCATCAGTGCCGACAAACGGTACGTGGTACCGGCAGTGACGCCAATCGATTTGCTTGCCAGCATGACAGTATCTTTGCTGCCCCCGTCCACATCGAACAGAATGCTGAGATTGCCTTCGCTGTGTTGTGATGACAAGCCAACACTCAGGGTGTTGTTGGACGGAAACTGAGTCCAGTCATCGGGCATATTGTTGTTATCGACATCGAGTTCAAAGCCTGCGTTGCTCAGGTCGCGAATCCGGATAGCGGGCGAGGGTTGGACGACCAGGTTGTCGCCCGCCACCACGACGGCTGAAACACGGCCATCGGCTGTCGTTGATGTCTTACTGGCGATCAAGAAGGCAACCCTGCACTGTCCAGCTGGCGATCCGTGAGGCACGCAAGCACGCTGACGTACCCAATGAATTGCCTTTACCGGCATCAACGATCCATCGTCTATTCACCCGCCATGGATTGATGGAGAAACCCAAAGGCGAGCACGGCGATACGGATCGGCGGCGTTTTGCTTTCCAGCAGGCTGGGGAAATGTGGACGAGCGACGTCATGCATGGCCCCAGTGTGTTGCTTGACACTCGCCGCAAGCGAAAGACCTATCTGATCGCCTTTATCGACAAGGTGAGAGCCGGAACGGGTCGAGAGGGTGCCCTGGGGCATGATGCTACTCGGGTCATTCCGCATTGCGCCTTCACCCTTTCAGAGAATACCCAGACCTTTTTGCCGGTACTAAAGCACGCTCTGCAGCGTCGTGGGCTGCCGAAAAGATTATAGGTTGATTATGTGGCGTGCCACATAATCAACCACAAGTTTCTTCGGCAAACCGCGTTTCAAGATAGCCTGCTTGAGCACGCCTTCAA
>ENA-ORDP01002019-ORDP01002019.1-marine-sediment-metagenome-genome-assembly--contig:-NODE-2019-length-10293-cov-6.764602_pt1 | contig 10293 bp, 13 predicted proteins | sample MGYA00248627_ERZ508539 | MGnify/ENA primary metagenome ERZ508539 (study PRJEB26208, sample SAMN05571518) | marine sediment metagenome | biome: deep sea; feature: Hydrothermal vent; material... | reverse complement strand
AGCCCCTTCCAGGGGCTTTCATCATACCACCCGCTCTGCGGGTGGTTGTTGATTTATAGTATTTTGATAAATTTAATAATAATTATTTCATAAGGAGTTAAGATGAAAATAAGCATTTTTGGACTCGGTTATGTAGGCGCGGTTTCTGCCGGGTGTCTTGCCAAAGATGGTCACACCGTTATTGGTGTGGACCCATACAAACCCAAAATTGATCTTATCAATAACGGACAAACGCCTGTCATTGAAAAAGATATAGGCGAAATAATTGAAAAAGCAGTTGCTGATGGATTGTTAAGTGCAACCCAGGATATCAAACAGGCAGTTTTTGATTCAGAGATCTCATTGATTTGTGTTGGCACGCCCAGTCAACTTAATGGCAGTCTTGATCTTAAATATGTACGCAAAGTCTGCGAAGAAATAGGCGATGCCTTACGAGAGAAAAAGGAGTTTCATGTTGTCGTTGCAAGAAGCACTATGCTGCCAGGCAGCATGAATTCTGTCGTCATTCCAACCCTTGAGCAGGCTTCCGGTAAAAAGGCAGGCGTTGACTTTGGTGTTTGTAACAACCCTGAGTTTCTGCGTGAGAGTACAGCCGTTTTTGATTATTTCAATCCGCCCAAAACTGTCATTGGTGAAACTGATGCTAAAGCGGGTGATGTTCTTGCAAACATATATAAGGACATGGATGCCCCGCTGGTTCGCACCTCGGTTGAAACAGCCGAGATGGTTAAATACACAGACAACGTCTGGCATGCTCTGAAAGTGGGGTTTGCAAATGAAATAGGCAATATTAGTAAAGCAGCAGGACTTGATGGACATGAAGTTATGGATATTTTCTGTAAAGACACCAAACTGAATTTGTCTTCCTATTATATGAAACCGGGTTTTGCATTTGGTGGTTCGTGCCTGCCAAAAGATGTGCGCGCATTGACCTACAAGGCGCGATCACTGGATATTGATACGCCAATTTTGAATTCTATTATGCCTAGCAATCAAAAACAGATTGACAAAGGTGTGGCTATGATTATGGAGAAAGGCAATAAAAAGATTGGCATTCTCGGTTTTAGTTTTAAATCAGGAACAGATGATCTACGAGAAAGTCCGCTCGTCGAAGTTATCGAGAGGCTGCTCGGCAAGGGTTATGATATTCGTCTTTATGATAAGAATGTAAAAATTGCCAGTCTGGTGGGTGCCAATAAAGACTATATTTTGAATGCGATTCCGCATATTTCAAAATTAATGGTCGATACAATCGAGGAAGTTCTTGAACATGCTGAAACGATTGTTATTGGTAATGGTGCTGAGGAGTTTGCATCGCTTCTAGGTCAGTTAAAAAAAGGTCAGGTGGTTGTAGATCTGGTCAGAATTTCTGAAAATCGTTCGGAGCGAGGTAAATATGATGGTATCTGTTGGTAAATTGAAGATAGGTTTCATGATTAAGAATATCGTTAAAAAATTAAGATCTAGTGCCAGACAGCGTAGGAAGAAAGTTTTTCATGCTAATTTTTCTGTAAATAAAGAAATAAAGATACTAGATTTAGGTTCGGAAGATGGAACGCACATTAATGAGTTGCTAAAAGGATTTGATTTTAATCCTGAAAATATTTTTATTGCGGATATTAATTTGAGTCCTTTAGAAGCTGGAGAGGAAAAATATGGTTTTAATAAGGTTTTAATTCCGGAGAGTGGCAGGCTGCCATTTGATGATAGTTACTTTGATGTTGTATTTTGTTCATCAGTTATAGAGCATGTTACCGCGAATAAAAAAGATATAATGTCAGGTATTACTTCTAGTGAGTTTACGAATATTGCCCGTAAAAGACAGGATGAGTTTGCAAGTGAAATAAAGCGTCTGGGGAAAAGCTATTTTGTGCAAACTCCAAATAAATATTTTCTTATAGAGAGCCATAGCTGGCTGCCTTTTCTGGGGCATTTACCTCGGTTTATGCAGGTAGGAATTCTTAAAATAACGAATAAATTTTGGGTGAAAAAAACACATCCAGACTGGCTGTTGCTTACGTATAGTGATCTGAAGAAATTGTTTCCTGATGCAAAAATATCGTGTGAAAAATGGTTTTTTTTAAACAAGTCATTTATTGCCATTGGTGAATAAAAAAATTGTGTCACTGTATGATAAAAAAAGAAAAATTCTGATTATTGTTGAAAACCTGCCTTCGCCGTTTGACCGTAGAGTCTGGCAGGAAGCAAACACCTTGCATGATAACGGCTATGAAGTTTCAATCATTTGCCCTACGGGCAAGGGCTTCGAGAAAAAATATGAAGTAATTAATGGTATACATATATATCGTCATAGTTTACCTCTGGAAGCGGAAGGAGCTATCGGGTATCTGTATGAATATTCTGCGGCTTTATTCTGGGAGTTTGTTCTGGCCTGGAAAGTTTTGCTCGGCAGGGGCTTCGATGTGATTCATGCCTGCAACCCACCGGATAATATTTTTATTATTGGCGCTTTTTTTAAGCTGTTAGGAAAAAAGTTCTTATTCGATCATCACGATATCAATCCTGAACTCTATGAAGCAAAGTTTGGCCGACGGGACTTTTTTTATCGGGTCATGCTTGCCTGGGAGCGTTGGACCTTTCGTTTCGCCGATGTTTCAATCGCGACCAACGAGTCATATAAAAAAATTGCCATTGAACGCGGCAAAATGCCTGAGAATAAAGTTTTTGTTGTCCGTAGTGGCCCCATGCTCGAACGACTTAAAACACTTCCCCCTGTTGAATCGTTGAAAAAAGAAAAAAAATATCTTGTGGGCTATGTTGGTGTAATGGGTAACCAGGAAGGGATAGACTACCTTCTACGTTCGATTGAATTTATTGTTAAAGAGTCAGGGCGCAATGATATTCACTTTGGTTTGGTGGGTGGTGGGACTTCATTGGAGGAAATGAAAAATTATGCCCACGAACTGGGTATTTCTGAATTTGTAACCTTCACGGGTCGAGTTCCAGATCAGGAACTTCTTGAGATGCTGAATACTGCCGATATTTGCGTAAATCCAGATGTGGCAAATGAAATGAACGATAAATCCACCATGAATAAAATAATGGAATATATGGCTTTAGCAAAGCCGATTGTTCAGTTTGACCTTACCGAGGGTCGGTTCTCTGCACAGAAGTCTTCCCTATATGCTAAGAAAAATGATGTCATAGATTTTGCAAATAAAATTGTTGAGCTCCTGGATGATCCTGAGCGCCGAAAGGAAATGGGAGATTTTGGTAAACAGCGCATTGAAAATGAACTGGAATGGAAGTACGAAGCCCCTAAATTATTAAAAGCTTATGATACATTGTTCAACCGAAAAATGGGGTCAGACTCGAATTAATTACCAAGTACCCAGTTGAACCATACAACATGAAATATAGGGTTCAAATCTATTTATAATGGGATCTGTCAAACTCAAATAACCTAATCAAGTGATCAAATGGTATAAACTCTCAGAATTTTCTCTAATTATGCGACAACAATTTCAAGCCACATCAGAAAGAACTTTTTCTATCTGTAATGGATATAGGCCATTTTTTTTGCATCCAGTATTGTGATTTCACCAATACCATCCTGCGTATAACCAATATTGATATTCCATTTCAATGATTCATCACGGACAATTTGTCCCTTTATGAATTCAATAAATAGCGTGTCATCTTCTTCATAGTAAACAATTTTCATGTTATCTCCTGCCAACGAATCATGATAGTTTTAATAATCACAGCTTTTTCATTTTCATTAACAACAGCTGCACAGACAAGATTGTCTTCACGTTCCGGAAAATTATAATAAACCCAGCTTTGAAAGTCCTCTGGATGTGTTAGCCTTATTTTTGTCTCACAAGGCGATGAAGCAAGATATCTTCAACATTTTGTCGGGAATCAATAACTGACAACACATAAACGCTTGAATCTGATATGCGGTAAATTATTCTCCAAGGAGCAATAATTAATTCCCTATATTGTAAAATTCCTTGTTCTTTAAGCTCAGGAACAATGCGCCCACGCTGCGGAAGACTATTAAGATTTGATACCTTAGTTTTTATTTTTTTCAGATTATCTTTTGCGGCTATTGGGTTGTCGAAATGAATGTGTTTTATAATTGAAGTTAGATCATCTTCCGCAACTCTTGCCCAGAAAACCTCATATTTCCTGCCCATAGCTCACAAACCTGGTAGTTTTTCTAGGTCTGAAAATACCTCGCTTTGCATTTTAGATTTTCCATTGCGAATATCCTCCTCTCCTAGGGATATAAGCTTTAACATACCAATCGTATTACGCATATTCTCATAACTTTCAGGATCTTGGAGTACGGCTTTTGGTTCTCCATTTTGAGTAATGACGATGGGGCGATGGGTTTCATTTACTTGTTTCAGCATATCTGCTGCTCGGGATTTTAGGTATGTTACGGGTTTGATGTCAGTTGAAATCTTCATAATAGTCACCTCCAGTCCTTTTATGGTACCATATTACGACCTATTATCAAGGTATAGCCTGGAATTTCTGTTTGCCAGTCGCCCAGATGTCATGAGTCGCGTGCTGGGCATCGTTTACCACGTCATCGCCACGCATCTGATCAAAAAAACAGGTTTTACGAAAAAGACTGTCTCGCGTCAATTATCTTGTCCGCTTTGGCGACAATTATCCGGATAAGGGTCAGGTCGCGACCTGACCCCCGATTTGCTGGTTCTCTGGTTCCCACGCGCGTGGGAATCCATACTTTTCTTACCACTGGAACGACATAACCATGCAGTACCGTAGGGTGGGCACGTCGTTTGTGCCCACGCATATGTTGATTCACGGTGTTTTTGTTTTGATGGGCTAATCCATTTCTGTCGTTTATAATGTTGACCACATATCAAGCTGACCTTGCGTTTAATCAATGCCCAACGTGTGGAAAAATCGGCATCAGTCTCTGGTAACGTCCATATACAATGTAAATGATCGGGTAATAAAACCCATGCGTCAATTGTAAGTGGTCGTTTTTGACGTACATGGGTGACGTGCTTCACGTAAGGCATCACGAACCGGTTGATTACATAATATTGTTTGGCGGCGATAGCTGACGAGAGTAAAGAAATAAGTTGCGCCTGTTGTATCTGGTCGACGATATCGGGACATTTTTCACTCTTCCTTGAGTGCTATGTAATTTCCGCGTGGGCACGGACAACGTGCCCACCCTACATTATTAATCAATAGCCAATCAACAGGATCAAATTCGATGGCCAGGTATTCCAAAAAATCCATGAGCCTGGAAAAATCCGGCGAGGAAGCCATGGCGATTGCTCGCGGGACGCAAAAGCCGGGGCAGACGAAGGAGCAAACCCGGTTAATTGCGCAGGGGATTCAAAAAGGGATTGAGCTGTATAAAAAACAACAGGCGGAAAAAAAACGGGATCTGGACAGGAAAATCAGGAAAGCCGCGGTTACGGTCTCGCATGAGCCACTCCCAGTTGAGGTGGCCGCCAATATGGATCCAGGTCAGGGGACTCAATTAGCCTGGGTTCTGTTATTGTTGTCCTGGCTTTGCTTTGGGATCTATTTTTTCCTTGGCCGATAATCGACAAATTTAGCCCGCCGGGTCAATCTGGTCCGGATATGCTGTTCACCTGATCTTCTTCCAGAGAAAACTTGGTTTTCACTGTAACAGACAGTAATATATGTCTATCAGCCGCATGACCTGCGGGAGAGACCCTGCCTTTTATTCGTTTTATCGGGCAGGGCGCCGAAGGCGCAACCCGCTCGGAATCGCTCAGGCAAAAGAACGGCAGGTAACAGGCTGACTCTGGAGAGTGATCGCCTGATATTTTTTCAGGATTCAGGATCCACCGAAGGGGCTAAGCTCTCAGGTTACCGGACAGAGGGGCGTAGAAAGGCGGACCGACGTTTTTCTACGCCCTTTTTTATGGGCATAATTTTAAACTATGAGTATAAAAGAAAAAATTATCCCGGTGTTTAATCACTCGACCGAAGCCAATGCCTCGCGCATGCCGTTGTGGATCCGCCAGCAACTGGGCAAGGGCCAGACGTACAGTGATACCGTGCAGGCAGTACACGGCTTTGGTCTGCATACGGTCTGTGAAGAGGCGCACTGTCCCAACCGGGGTGAATGCTGGAGTCAGGGTACGGCCACATTCATGCTGCTGGGCGATACCTGCACTCGTGCCTGTGGTTTTTGTGCGGTAAAAACCGGTCAGCCGGGATCGGTTGACAAGGATGAGCCGCAGCGGGTAGCGGAGGCGGCGGTCAAAATGGGCCTGGACTATGTGGTACTGACCTCGGTTAACCGGGATGAACTGGCGGATGGCGGTGCGGGCATTTTTGCGGATACTATCGTCGCCCTGCGGCGGCAGATCGCCGATGTGGGCCTGGAGTTGCTGACGCCGGATTTTTATCGCCGTGAAGCCGGGGCGCTGGAATCTATTGCTGCCGCGCTGGCTACGGTAAAAACGCAAAAGCGTGAATTACAGATGGTTTGGGGGCATAACATGGAAACGGTGCCTTCTTTATATAAGAAGGTTCGCAAAGGTTCCAGCTATACCCGTTCGCTGGCACTGCTGAAAAAGATTGCCTGCCTGGCGGGAGTTGAAGCCAAGTCCTCGCTGATGCTGGGGCTGGGGGAAAGCCGCGAAGAGGTGCTGGCGGTAATGCGGGATCTGCGTGATGCGGGTGTGCTGCGCATATCGCTGGGACAGTACCTTCGCCCCAGCCGTTATCATCTTGCGGTGCAGGAATATGTCGATCCGGCCGAGTTTGATGACTATGCGCAGGAGGCGCGGCAACTGGGGTTTAGCTGGGTCAAGTCCGGGCCTATGGTGCGCTCGTCTTATCATGCGCATGAGTAGGGCAGGTGAAAGATTCAAGGTACAAAGATATTAATCGTTGCATAAGTACTCGCCTGTATTTTATACCCTCACCCCAGCCCTCTCCCTTCGGGGGAGGGGGTTATGATGCAAATACTGATGCAACGATTAATACAAACCGAATTTCAACAATATAACGATGACAGTGAATACATGAACAAAAGAACGCCCCTGTATGATATGCATGTGGCCGCCGGCGCGCAAATGGTGGATTTTGGTGGCTGGGATATGCCGTTGAATTATGGCTCACAGATCGAGGAGCATCATCAGGTTCGCAGGGATGCGGGAATGTTCGATGTCTCGCACATGACCGTCGTCGACTTGCATGGTGACAAAGTGCGGCCGTTTTTACAAAAGCTGCTGGCGAATGATGTTGCGCGGCTGAAATCTGCGGGCAAGGCGCTTTATTCCTGCATGTTGAATGAAGAAGGCTATGTACTGGACGATCTGATCGTTTATTACATGAATGACAGTTGGTTTCGTTTGGTAGTGAACTCCGCCACGCGGGAAAAAGATCTGGCCTGGATCGCCATTCAGAGCAGTGCCTTTGATCTGGAGATTAAAGAGCGTAATGATCTGACCATGATCGCAGTACAGGGGCCTAATGCACGCAGTAAAACCCATCAGGCGCTGGGCGAACAGGGTGAAGGCCTGGACGATCTCGGCGTGTTTTACATGCGCGAAGTGGATACCGATCTTGCGGTTGCCCGTACCGGTTACACTGGCGAAGAGGGCTATGAAATCATGTTGCCGGTGGGCCAGGCCAGCACCCTGTGGGCGGCTTTACTGGAAGCCGGTGTCAAACCCTGCGGTCTGGGCGCACGCGATACCCTGCGTTTGGAGGCGGGTATGAACCTGTATGGTTCGGATATGGATGAAAGTGTGACGCCTCTGGAATCGGGACTCGACTGGACCGTGGCCTGGGAGCCGCAGGAACGGAACTTCATTGGTCGTCAGGCGCTGGAAAAACAGCGGGATGCGGGCGTTGTCCATAAGCTGGTGGGGCTGGTATTACAGGCGCGCGGGGTGTTGCGTAATCATCAGAAGCTTATCATGGATGGCCTGCAGGTGGGCGAAATTACCAGTGGCAGTTTTTCGCCGACCCTCGGCAAGTCGATAGCCTTTGCCCGAATCAAGGCGGGCATGAATGATAAGTGCAAGGTGGAAATTCGTGGCAGGCTACTGGCGGCAGAAATTGTCAAACCGCCGTTTGTGCGTAATGGCAAAGCCCGTATTTGAAAATCAATCACAGGAGGAGTGAAACATGAGTAATGTGCCTCAGGAATTGCGTTATACCAAATCCCATGAATGGATTAGTCTGAATGATGACGGCAGCGTCACGGTGGGTATTACCGACCATGCCCAGCATCTGCTGGGTGATCTGGTTTTCGTTGAGCTGCCCGAAATAGGCGATACCTATACCGAGGGTGATGATTGTGCCGTGGTGGAATCGGTCAAGGCGGCCTCGGACACTTACTGCCCCCTGGATGGTGAAATCATTGCGCATAACGAAGCGTTATCGGATAAACCGGAACTGATTAATCAGGATCCCTATGGTGAGGGCTGGATTTTCAAATTAAAGCCGGACGATAGTGGCGCCTATGATGCGCTCATGGATGCCGACGCTTACAACGAACTGATTGCCGAAGAAGACTAAGCCGCAATATATTCCCAGAAGGAAAGACCATGCCTTTTATTCCCCATACCGACCCTGATGTCGAAGATATGCTGCGCACCATTGGCGCCCACGACATCGAGGATCTGTTTGCCGAGATTCCGGCGCAATTGCGCGCCGAGGGGCTGGGGGCGATCCCCGCAGGCGTGAGTGAAATGGAAATCTCACGTCTGATGCGGGAACGGGCGGATCAGGATAGCCGCACGCTTTGTTTCGCCGGTGCCGGTGCCTACGAGCATCATATTCCTGCCGCAGTCTGGGAACTCACTACACGCGGTGAATTCTATACGGCGTATACGCCTTATCAAGCGGAAGCGTCGCAGGGTACCCTGCAACTGCTGTATGAATATCAGAGCATGATGGCCAGCCTGACGGCGATGGAGGTGTCCAATGCCTCGCTGTACGACGGCGCTTCGGCATTGGCGGAGGCGGTATTGATGGCGGTGCGCGCCAATCGCAAATCAAAATCAAAACGCATTTTGATGCCGCGTACGGTGCATCCCGATTACCGCCGGGTGACGAATAACATCGTCAGGAATCAGGGCATCGTCCTGGATGAACTGGATTTTGACCTTGAGGGTGGTTATATCGATCCCGCGAGTTTGCCGGGCGATCCCGGCGACATCACCGCCCTGGTGATTCCCCAGCCTAATTTTTTCGGTGTGCTGGAAGAGGTGGATGCGCTGGTTGACTGGGCGCACGGACACGGCGCCCTGGTGATTGCGGTGGTCAATCCTATTTCGCTGGCAATTCTGACGCCGCCGGGCGAATGGGGCGAAACCGGGGCGGACATCGTGTGTGGAGAGGGGCAGCCGCTGGGCGCGCCACTGTCTTCCGGTGGCCCCTATTTCGGTTTCATGTGCTGTCGCCAGTCGCTGGTGCGGCAGATGCCGGGGCGGATCATTGGCCGGACCACGGATCTGGAGGGCAAGACGGGCTTTACCCTGACTCTTCAGGCGCGTGAGCAGCACATTCGCCGGTCCAAAGCGACGTCCAATATTTGCACCAATCAGGGCCTGCTGGTGACGGCGGCCACCATATATATGACATTACTGGGGCCACAGGGGCTGGAACGGGTGGCGCAGGCCTGTCACGCCAATAGCATGAAACTGTTGGCGGCGCTAAACGAAACCGGGGGGGTGAAAAAACTGTTCAGCCGACCGTTGTTTCACGAAGCCGTGCTGCAATTTGATTTGCCGGTGAAGGATGTCATGCGGGCATTATCGGTGCAGGGTATCATTGGCGGAGTGAGCCTGGCAGATGACTACCCCGAGCTGGGCAACAGTATCCTGATTTGCGCGACGGAAACCAAAACCGAGGCGGATATTAAAACCTATACGGATTCATTAAAGCGCATCGCCGTGCGCATGACCGCGAATCGCTGCCCGGTGCAGCCTAAGATGAGTGGCTAAATAGCTGTTCCAAATACCAGCACACTTTTATAAGTGTGTCTGATTGAATAACCACCGTTCGTCCTGAGCGAAGTCGAAGGATAATTATGGTGTTTTTTGGTCTGCCCTTCGACTTCGCTCAGGACGAACGGTGGCTCCCAAAGCGTACTGGAATTAGGAACGCTTATTTAGTGGCGAGAAAAACAGAGGAGCCTGATAAAATCCGTGCACCCTGAGTCCCGTTCGACAAGCTCAGGACAGGCTTCGGCTTCGCTCAGGAGAGCCTTGTCGAAGGGTGGATAATAGGTGTGTCTGATTGAATAACCACCGTTCGTCCTGAGCGAAGTCGAAGGATAATTAT
>ENA-ORDP01002017-ORDP01002017.1-marine-sediment-metagenome-genome-assembly--contig:-NODE-2017-length-10296-cov-3.785861_pt1 | contig 10296 bp, 9 predicted proteins | sample MGYA00248627_ERZ508539 | MGnify/ENA primary metagenome ERZ508539 (study PRJEB26208, sample SAMN05571518) | marine sediment metagenome | biome: deep sea; feature: Hydrothermal vent; material... | reverse complement strand
CACCACCGGAAGCGCTTACGTGAGCACCGACATATTTCATAGATTTAGTTTTTTATTCAAATGCTAATTTCATATACTTTCTTGTTGCCCCGATTTCTTCACCTTGAAGATTTGAGATATCAACGACTGCACCATATTCAATAAATATGTCATAGAATTTTTCATAGTCTGCCCCCCAATAAATCATTGCACATGCCATAGGGGCGCCTTTCCCTGTATCCAAACCGTTTTCAAGAAATTTTAGTCTTGTATCATATAGAAAACAAATTGCTTTTGCTTGCCCGAAAACACTCTGCTTCCAATGACCTGTATTTGTTGCAACCGGAACTAAGGCTAATATTTCCGAACCATATTTTTTATGCGTTAAAGCACACCTTGCTAACCAATTCTTTATGGTTGTTCCTCTTTCTCTGTCTGCGCCATAGGGGGGATTCATATATATTGTCGGGTAATTCCAATCTTCTCTAAGTCCATCATTCTGTGGAAGCATAAACTCTGTATCAGCATGAACTATTGAGTATTCATTTGAGCAAGGGTCTAATGCGATTGAGCCGTTAAAGAATCGCTTAATGGCTCTTACGTATTTAAGGGGAGTTCCCCAACTTTGACTTTGAGAATTTACTGTTCTTCCTGCACTCATAATATTTTTTTCCAATTTTTTGAACGTAACTCTATAAGCTCACTTTTGAGTTCGGTAATGTTCCTCTCTTCAGGAGCAATAATATTAAACCAACTTTCAATTTCATTCAATTTGTCAGAGAAATATTTTAGCAAAACCGCATCCGCTTCAAAATCCATTTTCACTTTTGTAAAAACATTGCGCTTTTTATTAGCTGTATAACTGTTTTTGAAAGCTTCTTGAACTTTAATGTATTCACTTGTCGGATTAAGCAATAATTCATCAATAAACTGCGCCAGACCATTGTCGGTTAAGAAGATAAGCCAATCATAAGATTGTGCTAAAACCTTTAACTCCTTATTATGTTTTTCTGCAGTGAACCAGTTCCCGTGATTGCTTACAACGCCAATGGTTAAAATGAATTTTTTCAAGAGTTCACTATCATCGGAGTAAATAATTTCCTTCATCAACTCAATGTAAGGTCTAATGTACGGTTTGTTGTCTGAACGGTAAATTATTCCATATTTCTCTCCTGTATCTGTTCTGATTTTTTGTAAAGAGGATGTTACTCTTGCAACGTATGCTCCTTGCTTTGCCTTTTCTATTGTCTGAGGACCTTTTTTATTACCTTCTTCAACTCCAACTCTTTTACATTCAAATATGGCATAAGGCTTTTGCATTTGCTCAAAAACCATAAGCTTATGTTCCTGTTGTCCAATTGTTTTAAAGCTGGTCAGCAGAAATGTGTCCTTTGACTCTGCAATTGTACATGCGTTCCTAAGAACATTATGCTTGTCAAGAAGATTGTTATTTCTCTTGTCAAAAATGGAAATATTTAATTTTTGCTCTAATACTTTTAAGATTTTAGTTGCTGTTAATGAGTTACCGTCATTGGGGATAGTGATTTCATACTCACTGATTATCGGATGTAAGGAGTATTCGACATTATGTGTAATATCTTCGTTTCCATACTCAACAAGACCTCTTTCTATTGAAGTAGAGTTATTAAAGCCCCACGTCTTGAGTAAATAGTAAGTGATGATTTCGACCATCGTACCAAGCGCTCTGCCTGCGGCTTTTTTCTTGTCCTGTGTGTAATAGAACACCTTTTCTCCAAGAGCTTTCTGCAATTTATCTACTGATTCGTATGCCATATTTATTTTTTACGAAATTAATTATTCTTTCTTAAGAAACGCCCCTCAAAGAAAATCACAAAATAACAACACGAAACTTTTATTTAAATAGTGTTTGTCCATAAAGTCAGGTGTTTAGTTCAGAATGTTCGAGTTCGAGGCTTGCGAAGTGCTGAAAGTAAAGGAGTTTACTAAAGTAAATGACTGCTTTCAGCACGAGCGTAACGAAGAAATCGGACATTATGGACAAACACTATTTAGTCCGATTATTGCTGATGCAGCCATGAGCTTTAGTTCCGTATCTGTAATCAGAATGTATTATAGCTTAGAATTCAATAATTTAAATGATTATGTCTTTAACTCTTAAATTCTTAAATAATGAAAAAAACAGGACTGATTATTGTAATTGCTGTCTTAGTGGCAGGAGCCGTTTTTGTTTTTGGAGTTTTTCTTCAAAAAAGAGTTCGTTCTAACGGGAGTAGTGTTAACAATGAACAACCTATAGGGAAAAACGAAACCGTTGTCGATTTTCAAAAAGGAGAACGAATTTACCAGCAAAAATGTGCAGCCTGTCATCAGGTTAATGGCATGGGGGTTTCGGGAACTTTTCCTCCTTTAAAAGGTTCGGATTTTTTAAAAAATTCCACCAAAAAACGGTTAATTGATCAGGTAATGAATGGCTCTAATGGGGGACTTGTGGTGAACGGCAAAAAATACGCCACCCCAATGCCTCCCCAGGTGAATAACGCCTCCGATGCTGTGGCTGTGGTTAACTATATCCTTAATTCATGGGGAAATCATTATGGGACAACCTCCCTGCAAGATGCGAAAGGAATTAAAAAAACAAATAAAAACAGAAGGCATATGATGATGAATGGCGGAATGATGAGAAATGGCGGAGGTATGAACAGGATGAATAGAAGAAACTAAAGCAGCTGAGAAATTGCAGGGTTTTAACTTTTAATTAAGATAATGAACTTGGAATCAAGAATTTTCCAAAAAATATAGTCCAACCAAAAAAAAGAAAACCCCAAACTTTTTATTTGCTTTTAACCTTTCTGTTATCTTTGCTGCATCATAGTTTATAACATTTAGACAAATGATTGCCAAACATCTCATCACCGATGGTATTATGCCGCTAAAGACCTCCGACACAGGGAAAACAGCCCTGAGCTGGATGGAGGAATACAAAGTTTCTCATTTGCCCATCGTAAACAATCAGGAATTTCTGGGTCTTATTTCAGAGCTCGACATTTACAACCTGAACAATTTTGATGAGCCTTTAGGTAACCATAAACTTTCGCTAAAACACCCCTATGTTTTCGAAAACCAACATATTTATGATGTTTTAAAGCTGGTCAACGAGCAAAACCTGAGTCTTGTACCCGTATTAAACGGAGAGGGAAATTATCTCGGAAGCATCAACCTGCAAAATCTGATAAAGCATTTTGCCCTATCGTTGTCCGTTGACAATCCCGGCGGAATTATTGTACTGGAGATGACATACAACAACTACAGCCTCACTGAACTGGCAAAAATTGTGGAGGAAAACGATGCTAAAATTCTCAGTACTTTTCTTCTCAACCACGAAGACTCTACCCGCTTAGATGTCTTTCTAAAAATAAACAAGGTGGACATCTCTTCTATCCTGAAAACTTTTGAGCGTTATAACTATTTTGTAAAAGAATCTTATGGCGAGGAAGATGATAACGAAGACCTGAGAGAGCGTTACAACTCCTTAATGAATTATCTGAATGTTTAGCCCAAAAGTCTACTCATTATTGGCTTTTTTCCTGCTTTTTGTGGGAATTCAACATGTTTGTGCCCAGTACCGGCTCACAAAAAGAGATACTACTTTTGTAATTGACAATATTTATATTACAGGAAATAAAAAAACCAAAAAGTATATCATTTTACGCGAAATCGAATTAAAAAAAGGAGATACAGTTTACCTTCATCAACTTCTGAGAAGAATTAAAAAAAGCAGAGAAAACCTTATGAATCGCTCCCTGTTTAACAGTGTTGAAATAACTCCTCAAAGACATAATTTCAATAAAGTTGATCTTTATGTAGAGGTAACGGAACGATGGTATATCTGGCCTATCCCAATTATAACCTATACCGATCGTAATTTCAATGTGTGGTGGGAAACAAAAAATTTTTCGCGATTAAATTATGGTATCAACCTGACAGTATTTAATTTCAGAGGACGTATGGAAACACTGGATGTGCTGCTGCAGGGAGGCTATGACAAAAGTCTGCAATTAAGTTGGGAAATCCCTTATATAAATAAAAAACAGAAATGGGGAGTACTGATTTCCGCCGGAGTCACACTAAATCACGAAACGGATTACAAACTTCGGGAAAATAAACTGGTCTCTTATTACACGGTGAAAGCTTATTCCAAAAAATGGTATTTTGGAAGTTTATCAGCAACTTTCAGACCAAAATACTATTACCTTCACACCCTGACGCTGGATTTCGATCATCGGGAATATGCCGATACTTTACTGAAACTAAACCCTGAATTTGCTTATACGCAGAATAAATTTTCTTACCTCTCTCTGGAATATAATTTTAAATACGATTTTCGTGATTACGTCCCCTACCCTCTCAAAGGTTTTTATGCCGAAGCTGATTTAAGGCAAGAGGGACTTGGATTGCTATCCAAAGAGGTGAATATGCTCAGCTTTTATCTGATTTTTGATCAATACCTCCAATTGCACAAGCGATGGTATTTTGCTTATTCGCTTGCAACCGAAATGGTTCCCGCTAAATATCAGCCCTATTTTCTTCAAAAAGGCCTGGGTTACAAACCAATAAAGATCAGAGGATACCAGCTTTACCTTGTGAGTGGCAACTGGATTGGTCAAGTCAGGTCGAATATAAAATTTGCCATAGTCCCACAAAAGACGGCACTGATTCCTTTTATAAAAACAGAAAAATTCAATCGGTTCTTTTATGGTTTGTATGCAAATCTGTTTTTTGATGCAGCATATGTGGCCAGCACTACTCCTAAAAATGACAGAAGCTTTTTAAACAACAAACTACTCTACGGTGTTGGCGTGGGAATTGACTTTGTTACTTATTACGATGTCGTCATACGGGCTGAATATGTATTAAACAGAAATAATCAGCTCCATTTTTTTCTTAGCTTTGTAGCTCCGATTTAGGAAAATTACCGGAAGTGATTATCCGCCATTTATTTATAACCTGTAGGTTAACTCATATTTTAAAAAATTTATGAATAATGCAGGTTAAAGTGTAATTTTGTGCCCGTTGAAAAAAAGTATCAGGTATATTATCCTTTTGTCTATCCTTAGCCTTTTGCTGTTTCCGGCACTTGTGAAAGCGCAGGTAAACTACCAGCATTTTCTTTGGGCCGGACAGGCTGAACTATCCAAAAGCAATTTCACGCAGGCTATTTACGATTTTAATACCGCTCTTGGTTCCAAACCCAATGGTTTTGAAGCCTTTTTTCTCCGGGGTATTGCAAAATACAGCCTTGGCGACTTTAAAGGCGCAGTTAATGATTTTAGCCGCACCATTCAGATTCATCCGCTTTACACCCGGGCTTATCAGTATCGCGGTATTTGTTACGACCGGCTAAATGACTTTCCACGTGCCCTCGCCGATTTTGCCAGGGCATTGGAACTCGACCCTTTCAATCCGGAAATTTATGTGGCACGCGGTAACACCAAAATGCACATGAATAAATACAAATCAGCTGTTGAAGATTACACTAAAGCCATTCAACTGGACCCAAAAGCAAGCGATGCCTACCTGAGCCGCGGAATTGCTTACTACTTAATGAAAAATGACAGCCTCGCAATGCGTGATGTAAATAAGTCTATCCAACTTAACTATTTTAATGTGGATGCCTGGATAAAACGTGGCATGATTCGCTATGAAATGGACAGCCTGCAGAGTGCACTAAAAGATTTTAACCATGCCGCAACCCTGAAACCTAACTATCCATACATCTATTTTCAGCGGGCTCTGACCTATTTAAAACTGGGAGATACCGCAAAAGTCATGCAAGATTACGACAAAGTACTAAAACTTGACCCCAGTAATGCACTGACTTATTATAATCGGGCACTACTGAAATCCATGCAAAAAGACTATAAAGGGGCACTGGCCGATTATAACAAAGTGATTGAGATCAATCCCAGAAATATCTATGCTTATTACAACCGCGGTGTCGTGGAATTGCAAATGCACCAACCCAGACAGGCAGATGAAGACTACACCAAAGCTTTACATATTTTCCCCGGATTTGTTGGGGCTTATATCAACCGGTCCTACGCACGTCAGCAACTGGGCGATTCCATTGGTGCGCTGGCAGACCACGATTCGGCTACGTACATCATTGCTAAAGCGCATGGTGGAGGCAAAGTGAGCCGCGAACTGTACAAGCAATATGGCGACTCCAGTTACTTCAACAAAATCATGGCTTTTGAAGCTGATTTTCTGAATGGCGAAATGCGCAAAGGGCGCGTCCAGTTCCGGAAAATAAATATTGAGCCGAAACCCGATTTTTATCTGATTTATGCTTTTGATTTGCCGATTTCGGTTTACGACCAGTATCACGAGGGAATCTATTTTGATAAAAATATTTCACTTTTTAATGACAACAACAAATTGGGGGTAAAGCTGCTGTTTACTACAAAACACTGGCCTGTGAGTAAACAAGATGCACTGAAAAAGCAGCAATATATTAATAAAAACGCATCCCACTTCGGCAAACCGGCCAACGCATTCTTTGTTAAAGGGATCATACAAAGCATGATGCGAAATTATTCAGCAGCTATCAAAGATTACGACAGTTGCCTGAGAAGCGACTCCACTATTGTCAATGCTTACTTTAACCGGGCGGCCACACAGGCCGAGTGGAACGAATCGGCTTATGTCGAAAAAATGTATAAGGGCCAGATTGGCATAAGTCGCAGCAATTTTAGCAAGACCGGCCAGGCAAAACCTCTGCCCCCGCCCAATTACAAAAAGAGCCTCGAAGATTATGCCAAAGTATTGAAGATAAATCCCAACATAAGTTTTGCATATTACAACAGAGCTAACTTAAAACTTCGGCTAAAGCTGTATCAACGTGCTATTGATGATTATTCGATGGCCATAAAACTGGAGCCCAAAATGGCAGAAGCATATTATAACCGCGCTTTGATTCTGCTTTATCTGAAAGAAAACAAACTGGCGTGCAAAGATCTAAGTACAGCCGGGGAGCTGGGTATTTCAGGAGCTTACAATGTTATCAAAAGATACTGTTCGGAATAAAACAGTATGGATTCTTTATATTTTTTCTTAATTTTCTTAGAAGTTGTTTGAAGTTAAACAGGTTAACCCATTAACAAATACGAGGCAACTGTTCTCCTAAGGGCATGTTTACCACCCTTTTGCCTCCCAATGGATTCGTAATCAATACTTTCCCGTGATGGTCATCCACTACGGTTCCTATTATCGCAGCATGCCGTGCCTCTTCGGTAGCCCGCAACACGTTTACCACCTCAGAGGCGATGTTATCCGGTACAAATATCATAAAAATCCCTTCGTTGGCCGAATAGAGTGGATCCAGTCCTAATATTTCGCAAGCGGCTTTTACCTGTGTCGCCACGGGGATAGCTTCATCCTGAAGCACGAGACCCATACTGCTATCCATGGCAATTTCGTTTAAGGTGCTGGCTAATCCTCCTCTTGTCGGATCGCGGAAAAGATGAATATCCGAACCGAATTTATCTAATAATAAGGTTGTTAAATAATTTAAACTACGTGTATCACTTTCGATACTGGTCTCAAATTCAAGTCCTTCCCTTACTGACAAGATAGCTATCCCGTGAGTGGCAATATCATCGCTGACAATAATCTTATCACCCTTTTTAATATTCATTAAATTAATATTTGCTTTGGGATGAATATGCCCGAGGCCGGTAGTATTAATAAAAATTTTGTCTCCTTTCCCCCTGTTAACGACTTTGGTATCGCCGGTAACTATTTTCACGCCGGCTTTTTCAGCCGCAAACTTTATGGAAACCAATATATCCCAAAACTCATTAACAGGCAAACCTTCTTCGAGGATAAAGCTTAAAGATAAATACTGTGGAATGGCGCCACACATGGCCACATCGTTAACTGTTCCGTTAACGGCCAGTTCGCCAATATCACCTCCCGGGAAAAAAACGGGAGAAATAACAAAACTGTCTGTTGAAAAAGCAATATTTCCATTCATATTCAGGAAAGCACCATCGTGATGCTGATCCAGTTCTTCGTTCTTTAATAAGCTGAAAACACCGCTTTCAAGCAATTTATTAGTGAGTAAACCACCGCTGCCGTGCGCTAAAGTGATGATATCAAAATCAAACTTCGGAACCGGACATTGTAATTTCATTAAACTTTTTTTCATCTTTTTGCTCCGTTAAAGATCCATTGTTTTATAAATTGTAGAAAAATTGTAATAGGCTGCGCAAGCGCCTTCGGAGCTGACCATGGGAGCACCAAGGGGGTTTTGAGGTGTACATGCTTTACCGAACTGTGAACATTCAAAAGGTTTACTTATTCCTTTCATAATATTACCGGCAATACACTCTTTATTTTCACTGGCCATCTTAATATGGATAGAAAACTTTTTGTTGGCATCGAAACGGGCATATTTCCCCCGCAAATGAAAGCCGCTTTTCCCAATTGTTCCTATTCCCCGCCACATTTGGTCTCCAACTTCAAATACATCAGAGATAATTTTTTGTGCAGTTGTATTACCCTTCTCTTTAACCATGCGGACATATTGATTTTCAACTTCCGCACGGCCTTCTTCCAGTTGTTTGACAACCATTAAGATACCCTGTAACAAATCTAACGGCTCAAAACCTGTTACAACAATAGGAATTTTATATTTTTCGACCAAAGGAAAATATTCCCAATAGCCCATGATGGAGCAAACATGACCAGCTGCGAGGAAAGCATCGATATTACTTTCCGGGTCTTCCATTAAAGCCGTAATAGCGGGTGGAACCAAAACATGAGAGGTGAGGATGGAGTAATTTGTCAGACCGAGTTTTTCGGCATGTAAAACAGAAAGCGCATTGGCAGGGGCGGTAGTCTCAAAGCCTACAGCAAAAAACACCACTTCCTTATCCGTGTTTTGTTTGGCCAGTGTTACCGCTTCCAAAGGTGAATACAAAATTCTTACATCTGCTCCCTGTGCCTTGGCTTCTAACAAGTTCTTTTTAGACCCCGGAACGCGTAACATATCACCAAAACTACACAGAATAACGTCTTCTTTCTCAGCGAGATATATGGCTTTGTCTATCAAATTAAGTGGCGTTACACAAACCGGACATCCCGGCCCGTGCAACATGGTTATCTTTTTAGGCAAGACACTGAGTATGCCGTTTTTTACGAGGCTATGGGTCTGTCCTCCGCAAACCTCCATAATATTCCATGATTTGGTAATAGTTTTTTCTATCTCATGCAGAACCTTTTTGGCAAGTTCCGGATTTCGATATTCTGATAAGTATTTCATTTGTTAAATGATATAGAGTTCTTAAAATCAGACACTTTATTTTATTTTATTTCTTGCAAAGTACATCAATTGTCCGAAAGGAATCCCTTCGTCATTGGGCGAAAATTCATTTTGAAAATATAATTCAAATTTTCCAAGTATAAAATCATTTATCATATCAACTAATAAGGTGTTTTGGAAAACACCTCCGCTAAAGACTAATTTACTAATATTTAGCCTGTTAGCAACATGGATAATATAGCTCACTAAACTTAAATGAAACTTTGCAGCGATGACCTCTTTCCTGACGCCGTTATCAAGATCGTTTATGATTTCCTGAAACAAATATTTTACAAAGTTTTGTGAAACATCATTCTCTTTCCAATAAGCATCGGCCAGGGTCATTTCATGATTGTAATAATATTTTGAGGCCAGATTTTCAAGTCGCATGGATGCTTCCGCCTCAAAGCGATGTACATCACAGTTTAAAAGAATTGACGAAACCGCATCAAAAAGACGTCCCATACTGGTACATTTCAGGTTTCCTTCTTTGCCAAGCATCTTTTGGTATATTTTCCATTCGGTATCAGTGAATTTTCCTTTAAGGTATTTTTCCGAGCCGTCAATGTTGCAGGCAATAGCCATCGCTGATATTCTGGGTTCCCTGGGCATTTTGTCACCCAATATAAAATCAAATTCATCCAGGTGAAAAGCTCTTTCGACATTTCCCTTGTCATAAACAAAAAATTCGCCTCCCCAAATATTACCATTATCTCCCAAGCCGGTTCCATCCCAAATAACACCCAGTATCTTATCTTCACAATAAAGTAAATTGTTCTCGCCGAGAACTGAATACAAGTGTGCAACGTGATGTTGTAACGCATGTACTTTCGCACCGTTTTTTTCAGCAAGTTCCCTGGCAAAGCGTGTTGAAAAATAATCGGGATGTTTATCAACAATTACGGTATCAATGTCAGCCACCAAAATTTGTTGAAAATGATGAAAAGTTTTTTCATAATTCAATTGTGCATCGA
>ENA-ORDP01002016-ORDP01002016.1-marine-sediment-metagenome-genome-assembly--contig:-NODE-2016-length-10303-cov-2.996877_pt1 | contig 10303 bp, 7 predicted proteins | sample MGYA00248627_ERZ508539 | MGnify/ENA primary metagenome ERZ508539 (study PRJEB26208, sample SAMN05571518) | marine sediment metagenome | biome: deep sea; feature: Hydrothermal vent; material... | reverse complement strand
TGTCACGAATTACTTTTCTTGCTATGGGCCGTGTGACATTAATCGATGGCGGTGGTGACGTTTCGGATTCACAATTATCGGCGAAGTTCTGCCTGTTCGTTGCACCTATTGAAAAAGACCCGATGGACAAGCCAGCTGGTTCTATCGAAAGGCTAACGTGGCCACTTTGTTCATTACTCCGAATACCGCAGCCAGCCAAAAAAAGTATTGGCGTCAATAATAAGAGGGCAAGAATATTCATGATGTAACTTATAAAGCATAGGTTATGCAATTGCAACCGTAAAACCATATCACCTATGCTTTTATGTTTAGTCCCCGCCAGAATCTTTTGTCTCGCATCTCGATTTTTTTTGTTTGAAATCGTTCAGAATAATTTCAGCGAAAATTGTTACTTACCGGATAAATGCTACTTTTGTTCGGCAAATGTATTAACCGGAAGATATGCTTCGGTTCCTGAATTTTTTTTCATTATGGTTTACCCGAATTAAGACTATATTTTTATGAAAAGATTTATTTTTTTCCTACTCATATTTTCATTGGCTGTTACACAACTCACGGCGCAGAGCACATTGAAGAATCGTCTGAGCATCGGTCTGGAAGTCGGCCCGCAATTTAGCAGCCTGCGAAATGCCACAGGACTTAGAAATCTCAAAGGAAGGATTTCTGCCAATGCAGGTGCCTACGTGCAATACGATGTTTCAGAAAGGCTCAAAGTCAGCCTGGGCGCCTATTTTGACCCGCGGGGTTTTCGCTCCAGCTACAAATCGGAACTTCTCATGCTTTCGGATACAGGCTATGTGGGACGCAATAGTTATTTTGCTTACGACATAGCTTACAAAATAAATTATCTGACTTTTCCGCTGAATGTTACCTATCTGAGCGGTGGCGATAAGTTCCGGCTACTGGTGCAGGGAGGGGTTTACCTTTCCGTAGCTTTAAAATACAGGGAAAAGGGGTTCAGGGAAATTTATATTGCCACGGTTGACTTATCCCATTATGGAGATTCCACACTGACAGCAGGATTTCACAGAGTTGACTACAACAGCTCTGCAAAAGCTCTCTTTAATGCTACGGATTTTGGTCTCCATTTTGCGTTTGGTATGATCTATCAGTATAATAAAAATATAGCTTTTACTTTTAAGCCGGGCTTCTATTTTGGCCTGACTCAGTTTTTTTCTAATCCTCAAGTCAATATAAAGTGGGACAGAATTCTCAGGCTTAATGTCGGAATTGTTTATAAATTGCATCCCTATACTAAACCGAAAAGCGAATACATACTTCGATGATAAAGAATTTACCCGGCAACATGGCAGAACGGGTAAGTAACTATCGGCGAACACTTCCACACTTCTAAATTTAAAGGTGGGAGAGAAAACAGATATCTATTCGCCCCAACTGCTTATTTCACAACCAAAGATTCCTGTCCGGAAAAATAACCGCTGCTGAAGTTTGAAATGCCCGCTTCGGTGAGGGCGGACGGGCGGGCATAGTGTTGAGAATGGCGGAAAAAGAGATAATGTCTCTAAAATGTTTGTGTTTAAAATCCCGGAAGCTTCCCATGCCCGATGAGAGTGTTTGTCTGTAAATTTATTTAATTTTACCCGGTAAATATAAAATCAAAAATCAAATGAAAAAAATTTCCTTTTTGTTGGCAGCTCTTCTTTTAGGGCTTCAATTTTCAGCATTGATGGCACAATCCAACCGGCTCATTCCCATTGAGGTACAGAAAGCTTATGCTGCCGGAACACGGTCGAAAGATGGTAACCCGGGACCAAATTACTGGGAAAATCATGCACATTATCAAATTGATGCGGAACTGCTAGCGGCGGAAAGCATCCTGAAAGGGACGGAAAAAGTTATCTATTATAACAATAGTCCGGACACGTTGCACCAGCTGGTTATCAGGCTTTATCAGGATTTTTACAAGAAAGGCGCTGCCCGTGCCTGGAGCATTGGCTCTGCAGACCTGACCAACGGCGTCCAAATAGATTATATAAAAGTTAACGGCGAATCGGTTAAGATGCCGGCAAAACAGTATGGTTATTTTTTAGGCACAAACCGTTATATCCTGCTGCCCCATGCACTGGCTCCGGGAGATTCATTAATCCTGACAGCCGGATGGAAATTCCATATTCCCGCGACTGTCCGGAACCGTATGGGAAATTACGGAAAAGGCCGTTTTCTCATTGCTTACTGGTATCCGCAAATCAGCGTTTATGATGATATCAGCGGCTGGGATAAGGTTGAATTTAACGGCATCACCGAATTTTACAACGATTTTAATGATTATGATATTCATATTACCACACCTCCGGGTTATGCCGTTTGGGCTACCGGATATTTGAACAATGCAAATGAAGTGTATGCCAAACCGGTTTTGAAACGGCTGAAACGGGTAAAAAAATCGGACAAAATCATTGCTGTTGTCAGCCAAAAAGACTGGGATAAGAACAAGGTGTTGAAGAACAAAGGCGCCAACATCTGGCATTTTACGGCTAAAAATGTAACGGATTTCTCATTTGCCGCCACGTTGCGTTATAACTGGGATGCTTCATCGGTTTTGGTTGATTCTGCTACCGGCCGGCGCGTTCGCGTGGAAGCCATTTATCCCGATTCATCGAATTCCTTTCGACGGGCAGCTTTTTATGCCCGGAAAAGTATTGAATTCATGTCCTACGAATGGCCGGGATATGCCTATCCTTTTGAACACATGACCTCTTTTAGCAACGGTCTGTTACACGGCGGCATGGAAACCCCCATGATGGCCGATGACGGCGATCCGAAAGACACCATCTCCGCTGCCAACCTTGTGTTTCACGAGATTTCCCATTCCTATTTTCCGTTTTTCATGGGAACCAACGAACGTAAATATGCCTGGATGGATGAAGGATGGGCTTCCTATTTTACCGGCGTTTTTTATAAAAAAATGGCCCCGGAATATCCCTATTTTCAGAGGACTGCGCAGCGCTTTAGCCGAACCAGCGGACGGCAAATGGAAGTACCGCTCATGCTTCCTTCCAACCTGATTTGTGATTATTCCTCATACAGAATTCAGGCTTATACGCGTCCATCGCTGGCTTATAAGTTTTTGCGTAATGCCCTCGGCGATGCTGAATTTAAAAAGGCTTTGCATACATATATAAACCGTTGGCACGGGAAACACCCCATACCATTTGACTTCTTCAATTGTTTTATGAATGCTACCGGCCAGAATCTTATGTGGTTTTTCAAGCCATGGTTTTTTGGTCCCGGTTATGCTGATCAGGCTGTGAAAGAGGTTACCGCTGATAACAAAATTGTGATTGAAAATGTAGGCGGCCTTCCTATGCCTGTCAAAGTGGTTTGCGAATATACCGATGGTACAAAGGATACTTTTTCGGAGTCAACAGCGATATGGAACAAAGGGCAGAATACGATCAGTATTCAGGCCAATAAAACCAAAACCATTAAAAAAGTCGTTCTCGGAGCGCCCGACGTACCGGATATAAACGAGAAAAACAATGTATGGAACCGTTGAAGCTGCTTTGTGTCCACTACCTGTCTGATTTCCCGTTCTTTTCTTCCTTTCGCTTTTTCGAATTTGCAATCCTAAAGTATTGACAATAAAATGATTATGAAAAGATGTTTTTTATTCTTTTTACTTGCACTGTTCAGCATTCCGCTCCTTTCCCAGATTGCTCCAGATAAATATTACATTCAGTTTACCGATAAAAATAATTCGCCTTATTCGTTAAATCATCCCGAAGAATTTCTTACCGCAAGGGCTTTGGCGAGACGGGCAAGGTTTCATATCCCCATAAAAGAAAATGACCTTCCCGTGAACCCGCAATATGTCAAAGCCGTGGCCGGTACAGGCGTGAAAATTCTAAATACCAGCCGCTGGCTAAACGGCGTAACGGTTTACACTACTGATACGGCGCTTATCGATAGCATTAAAGGTTTTTCTTTTGTCAAAAAGACACTGAAATTTGGCGCTGCGAAGCAGAAACAGGATAAATTTCGAAAGGAAGCTATGTTGCCGAAAGGGGATTATCCTGTTTTTAAAGCCGTTGATACCATAGAGGCACGGTATGGCGCTGCTTTGACACAAATTAAGCAGATTAACGGAATTTACATGCATCGGAAAGGTTTCCGGGGGCAGGGTATGGTAATTGCCGTTTTAGATGCCGGATACAGTGATGTGCAGACACAGCCTCTGTTTGACAGCCTGCGGAATGACCATCGTATTTTGGGAACCAAAGACTTTGTAAATCCAGGTGGTAATGTTTATCTTCAACATTACCATGGCCGCATGGTGCCTCTTACTGGCTGTTGCGTTCGGAAGATGCGTCTTCGGAAAACGTGATTGAAGAGTACAACTGGGTTTCTGCAGCGGAGTTTGCCGACAGTGTGGGAACCGATATCATAAACAGCTCACTTGGATATATAGATTTTGATGATGCCACCTATTCTCATCCGTATTCCGATATGAATGGCAAAACCTGCATCTCTACACGGGGTGCAGAGATTGCGGCAAGCAAAGGAATCCTTGTGGTCAACAGCGCCGGAAATAGTGGACAAAGCAGTACCTTTCCGTGGATTGGCGCCCCTGCTGACGGCGACAGTGTTTTGACTGTCGGGGTGGTTACTGCTACCGGCGTCAGAGCATCATTCAGCTCCATTGGCCCGACCTATGACGGGCGCATTAAGCCTACGGTAATGGCGATGGGACAGGGCGATGCGGTTGCCAACTCTACGGACTCTGTCATGCGTGCCAGCGGAACTTCCTTCTCTTCACCGATCATAGCAGGCATGAGCGCTTGTTTGTGGGAAGCACACCCACGGGCTACAAACATGCAGATTATTGAAGCGCTGAAAAAGACAGCTACCTTAGCCGGCAACCCAAATTCGTTCATGGGCTGGGGGATTCCCGATTTTGCCAAAGCCGATGCTTACCTGACGGATCTAAGCCGAAAAATCGGAGAGAACAATTTAACTGTTTATCCCAATCCCTTCCGTGATGGTTTTTACGTGGAAATTCCTCAAGACATTTCCGGAAAGTTTCGGCTGGCATTATTTTCTTTGGATGGAAGGAAGTTGTTTGAGAGAGAATTTCCGGCCACCGGTTTCCGACTTTTCCTGCACAATGCTTTTTTATCTCAGCTTAAGCCCGGAATTTATCTGCTCCGCCTTTCCGGCGCGGAAAAGAGCTATTATGGTAAGGTTGTGAAAAGATAGGACAGCAAGAAGGACAAATTCCAAACTTCTTTTACATTCTCTCCGGAAGCTGAATTCCCAGTAGTCCCATGGCCGAACGCAGCACCTGCGAGGTGAAATCGGACAACATCAGCCGCAAGGCACGTTTTGAGGTGTTTCCTTCTTTCAAAATGGACAAATCGTGATAAAGCTGGTTGTACTCTTTGGCGAGCTCATAGCAGTAGTTTGCAATTTGTGCCGGACTGTAACCCTCGGCAGCAGCGCTGACAACCTGTGGAAAATCATAAAGCAGTTTTAAAAGTGTTTTCTCTTTTTTTTCCAAAGATAATCCTGAGATGTTTTCTGTTTCAGGGGAGATGCCGGCAGCAGCAGCTTTCCGGATGACCGAACGAATCCGGGCGTGTGTGTATTGTATAAACGAGCCTGTGTTGCCATTGAAATCGATGGACTCTTTCGGATTGAAAAGCATGGTTTTTTTCGGGTCCACTTTCAAAATAAAATATTTCAAAGCGCCAAGACCAATCATTTCAAATAGTTTAACGGATTCTTCCGGGGTAAAATCATCAAATTTTCCCAGTTCTTCGGACGTTTTGCAGGCTGTGGCTGCCATTTCTTCCATCAGGTCGTCGGCATCTACCACAGTACCTTCACGCGATTTCATCTTGCCATGCGGCAACTCTACCATGCCGTACGAAAGATGATAAATACCTTCTGCCCAGCTTTTCCCCAGCTTTTTCAAAATCCGATGCAACACATCGAAATGATAGTTCTGCTCGTTGCCTACTACATATATAAGCTTTTGCGGGTGGAAATCGTTATAACGCAACTGCGCCGTTCCAAGGTCCTGCGTCATGTAAACGGAAGTGCCATCGGAGCGGAGCAGCAGTTTTTCATCCAGTCCTTCATCGGTCAGGTCGCACCATACGGAGCCATCTTCCTTTTTGTAAAAGGTATCTTTTTCCAGCCCTTCGTTTACCAGCGCTTTGCCGTGCAGATAAGTCTCCGATTCATAATAAATCTTATCAAAATCAATACCCATGCGCTTGTAAGTCATATCGAAACCTGCATAAACCCAACTGTTCATCTCTTTCCACAGTTGACGTATCTCCTCGTTACCGGCTTCCCATTTTACGAGCATCTCTTTAGCCTCAAGGATAAGCGGCGCCTTTTGAGCGGCCTCTTTTTCGTCCATGCCTTGTTCCACCAGTTGAGCAACTTGTTTTTTGTATTCTTTATCGAAAAGCACATAAAATTCACCTACCAGCTTGTCGCCTTTTTGTCCAGTGTTCTCAGGTGTTTTCCCATTGCCCCATTTCTGCCAGGCAATCATGGATTTGCAGATATGAATGCCGCGGTCGTTTACGAGGTTGACTTTGACAACTTTTTTTCCGCCGGCTTTCAATATTTCGGCCACCGACCAGCCCAGCAGGTTGTTGCGAACATGTCCTAAATGCAGCGGTTTGTTGGTGTTGGGCGATGAGTATTCAATCACTACAGGCGGTTCATCCTGTTGTGGCTTAAAGCCGAAATTTTTCTCCCCGGCAGCCGTCTTGAAAAAAGAGAGCCAGTAAGCATCGACAATTTCTAAATTCAGAAATCCCTTGATGACATTGTAAGCTTTCACTTCATCCAATTGTTTCGTCAGCCATTGCCCCAGCTCGTCAGCAGTGGGTTCGGGAGCTTTGTGCGACAGACGCAACAGCGGGAAGACCACGATGGTCAGGTCGCCTTCAAACTCCGGACGGGTTTTCTGTATCTGGAAAATATCAGGACTGACTTCCTGATTATAAAGTATGCTAACTGCATTTTGCAGGCTTTCGGCCAGCTTGGACTCTATCATATTACGCTGCTTTTTTGAAGATGCAAAATTAGGAAAAAATACCGGAAATGAACGCTCTGACCCTTCAGGTGGTCTTACACACCTGTATGGTTGTAAAAAAAAAGGAAAAGCAGGAATGAGAAGCCAAAAGCCCGAAGACCGGATTTTACGAGGCTGCCTGCATAAGCTTTTTAGTAAGGTATTAAATTGAATAGGGCGGACGAAGCACCCCTCCCCGCACAGAGAACAGTTTTGCGAAGATATGGGTTCCTCTCATGCAGCGTTTCCGGATTTCACGCATTTGTCTATTTTTGCGTCATAACAAAAAATATCAGCAAAAATCAATTCCATGAAAGAAGCAACAGATGCCCTTTTCTTATCCCAGCAAAGAGCCGAAATTACAGAATATCATGTATATGTCCGTTTGAGCAAACTTTGTAAGGATGAGAAAAATAAAGTCATCTTAAAAGACATATCCGGTGATGAGTTGCGGCATTATCATACCTGGAAAAATATTACCGGAAAGGAGTTGAAACCCCGGCGGCTGAAAGTCTTTTTCTATGTACTGCTGGCCCGTCTTTTCGGGTTGAGCTTTGCGCTAAAACTTATGGAAAGCGGCGAAGAGCATGCGCATGAATTTTATCTGGAAGCAGCCAAAAAGCATCCCGAGGTGAGTAAGATAGCGCTGGATGAAGAGACACACGAAAAGGAACTTCTTGATATTTTGAACGACAAACGACTTGCTTACGTGGGCGCCATTGTGCTGGGACTGAACGATGCGCTGGTGGAATTGACCGGTACGCTGGTTGGACTGAGTTTTGCATTCAGCAATAACCTGGTCATCGGTATTACCGGCCTGATCATGGGAATTGCCGCGGCTTTGTCCATGGCATCGTCCGGCTATCTCGCCTCGCAGGAAGAGAAAGAAAAGGAAGATGTCAACCCGGTTACCGCCGCTATCTACACAGGCGTAACCTATCTGATAACAGTGCTGCTGCTGGTCTTTCCCTATTTCCTTTTTTCCGGCACCAAAATAGCCATGATGGTCATGCTCGCCATGACGTTGCTCATTATTGCAACCTATAACTATTACATTTCGGTGGCCAAAGAGGTTAATTTCAAAAAACGGTTCTTAACCATGGCATTGATTTCGCTGGGCGTGGCAGCTATTTCCTTTGGTATCGGATTTTTAGCTAAAACCTGGCTTGGTATTTCTATTTAAAGAACGGTAGATCAAATGGTTGATTTGGTTTTTTTTTGGGCAGCAGCCGCTCTATCCGCTATTCTTTCTTTGTTCAAAGTATGACACTCACCATTCATTGAGGGTTTAAACGTGATGGAAACAACACTATAAGGGTTTTGGAAAAGAATAACGAATATCGATTAACGAATAATGAATGATGAAATAGTTAACGGGGATAAAATCGTAAATCTTTAATCGTTAATCGGCATTCGACGTTCAAAGAATTCTAATTTCCGATAGACTTTACTCTGTTCCTTTTCATTTTTCATTTTCCCGCCGCCCGTTGCACAGCTTGCCTGCCATAACGCCTCCGTATATGGTCCATGGCCTGGTAAAGACCGGCCAGCTCCGGTTTCTCATCAAAAAGGTCTAATTGCTGGCTTCCGCTGATGAAGTGGCTGAAACGTACACCAACAAGGCGGATGAGCATCCTGCGCTGATAGAGGCGCTCGAATAGCTCCAGTGCGGTTGTTATCAAAAAATGGTCGAAAGCAGTGTAAGTGAGATGTTTTTGCAGCGTATGGGTGTCGAAATTGGAATAACGGATTTTTACGGTAACACAGCCCGTGAGCTTTTCCTTTCTGCGTAACTCAAAAGCAATTTTTTCCGTCATCCCAATGAGTACGTGGCGTAGTTTGACCATGTCAGCGGTGTCCCGGTCAAAAGTATGTTCGGTGCTGATGGATTTCTGTTCGGTATAAGGTATCACCGGCGCGGGGTCGATACCGTTGGCTTTCTTCCAGATAACCAATCCGTTTTTGCCCATGACCTGCATCAGTATTTCCGGCGGAATCAGGCTCAGCGTGCGGATAGTGGAAACGCCCATGGAACGCAGTAACCGGTAACTTTTTTGTCCGACCATGGGGATTTTCCGGATGGACAGCGGAGACAAAAAAGGTTTTACCTTTCCGGCCGGGATGTATAGCTCACCGTCGGGCTTGGACTCGCCAGTGGCAATCTTTGAGACGGTTTTGTTCACCGACAGACCAAAAGAGATGGGCAGCCCCGACTCTTTGATAATACGCTGCCGCAACTCGTGCGTCCATTTCAGGCTTCCGAAAAAACGGTCCATGCCGGTGATGTCGAGATAATGTTCGTCGATGGAGGCTTTTTCGTAAACGGGGGTACTTTCGGCAATAATTTCCGTTACCAGCCCTGAATATTTGCTGTAGCGTTCCATGTCGCCACGGATAAAAATGGCATCGCCACACAACTGTCTCGCCATGCGTACGGGCATAGCCGAATGGACACCAAACTGCCGGGCTTCGTAGCTGCAACTCGCCACCACGCTGCGGTCGGAAAGTCCGCCGATAATCACCGGTTTCCCCTTTAAAGCATCGTTTTGCAGCCGTTCCACCGACACAAAAAAGCTGTCCAAATCCAAATGGACAATCGTCCTTTCTACCATCCTTAAAAATATTTTGACTAAATACTTGACATTTAAAATATTTTGTGTACTTTTGATTAAAATATAATCAATTTTATGACGGCAATATAATCATTTTTTGAAATAAAACAGCATTAATAACAGAAAATAAAAGGAGGAAATTATGTCATTTTTTAAGGACAACATTAAACTACTCAGAAAGCACAAGAGACGCACGCAGGACGAGGCGGCTTTTGCCCTGGAGATGAAACGTTCCACGCTCAGCGGTTACGAAAACGGTGTGGCACAACCCAATTTGAATGCACTCATACGTTTTTCGGAATATTACGGCGTCGCCATCGACACGCTGGTGAAAGTGGATTTATCTTCACTTTCAGAAAGTCAGCTCTCACAATTAGAGCGCGGCTACGACATCTATGTGAAAGGAAGCAACCTGCGCGTGCTGGCCACCACGGTTGATCAGGATAACGAAGAAAACATCGAATTGGTAAACGAGAAAGCCAAAGCCGGATATGCCACCGGGTTTGCCGACCCCGATTACATCAAGGTGCTACCCACTTTTAAATTGCCTTTTTTGTCCAAACAAAAGAAATACCGTACATTTCAGGTGAGCGGCGACTCCATGCTGCCCATTCCCGATGGCTCTTACGTAACCGGC
>ENA-ORDP01002015-ORDP01002015.1-marine-sediment-metagenome-genome-assembly--contig:-NODE-2015-length-10310-cov-2.359922_pt1 | contig 10310 bp, 7 predicted proteins | sample MGYA00248627_ERZ508539 | MGnify/ENA primary metagenome ERZ508539 (study PRJEB26208, sample SAMN05571518) | marine sediment metagenome | biome: deep sea; feature: Hydrothermal vent; material... | reverse complement strand
TCCATTGAACTTTTTCAGACTATTTGATCACTTCAATTATTTTATTATGAATTTCATCAACCATAGAAAGTCGCTGATTTATATCACTAAACTGCATAACAGTAACATAATAAAACCAATCGCCCATTCTAGCTCTAAGGCAAGGTAAAGTTAGTTTATTTTTACTCATATAAATTCTTAAACTCCGGTTTAATTTTGGCATTTGGTATATCAGTATTTATGTGAGGAACAAAAATATTCAATAATTTTTTTTCTATAACATCAATGTCAGTGTTAATGTTAACCACAGAATAATAGAAATACAGATTTTCTTTATAAAGATTAAGCATTTCAAACACCTTTGGCCTTGGTTTCCCTTTACCTGCTTGATCCTGTAGATATTCATTATATCTTTTTTTTAATGTTCGTGTAGTTTTGCCAACATAAAATAAATATCTTGTTTCAAAAAAATGTTGAAATTTAGGAACTACTACAAAACAATAAATCCCCTTTTTGTTAGGTAAAATAGAAAAGTTTTTTCTGTTGAATTTTATTCGTTTCCATTTTAAGTTAAAAGTATATTGATTACTAGAATCTATCCAAAGAGATGGTTTAAGAAAGAACTTTCTTGTATGTAGTTTATAATTTCCTTTTTGATTAAAATCAATTTCGTAAGCCATAAGCCACCATCAAATAAAACACGCAGCACAACCCTCACCTTCAGCTTCCTCTAAAATGTCTATTAAAAAAGGAGACCGTGGGTTTGAGTTTCTTGCTGCTCTTTTTAATTGTTCTTCTTTAATTTGTTTAATTCTTTCAGGCTTTATTATATCTTCAAGTCGTTCATCCTGCATCCAAGTATAGCCGTCTTTTTCATAAGTCATAGCTTTTTCAAATCTTTCTCTGTGATTTTCGTATAGCCAAATCCATTCTATCTTTTGCTGAAAAAAACAAAAAAAGCAGCCTGAACGGCTTCTTGAATAATATCCCTTTTTTCCATTTACTTCAAATTCAATTTTATTGTAATATCCGGGAATCCCAACACCACTTTCTTCTAAAATTCTAAAAATATCATCTCTAATTAAAATATCCTCATTCTCAATTAAAGGAAAGTCTTCTAAAAAAGAAATTGGATAATTGGTTGTCTTTAAAAATTCGAAAACTATTTTATTAAACTCATAAATGCTTATTGTTAAAAGGTCACCAAGTTTTCTGTCTTGATCATATTGAAAAGATAATGGTTCGTTTAATATTCTAACAATCGTATCTAAAAATCTCTTGGAAGTAGTAACTAAGCTAATTTCATTTAGAAGTGAAATATTTTTATTAGCAAGTAGATTATTTATTATCTCTTTGCTCCAAATGTTCTTACGAAAAGGAAATATTGATTGAATAGTTCCTTTATGTGAAATATACCCCTCCCTATCTTCATCTCCTCTAATACCAACATAGGAGATTGTTGGAGCAGTTCCAACAAATTCCTCAAACGGTTCCAACTTCATTTTTCTTGTACACCATCGTGCGTTTGCAGAAGGTAGATAGCCACCATAAAGTTTTAAATAGTGATCAAATTGTTTTTCGTCATCAATATTTTTAGCAGCTTTTAATTTTTTTATGGGTTTACCTAAATATATTTCTAGATTTTCAATAATCTTGTATGTTTCATCAAGTTCTTTTCCTGTCTCACAAAAATAATAGGTGATATCTAATTGGGGATATTTATCTTTTAGATAAATTGCTAATGCAGCACTGTCCTTGCCCCCGGAAATTCCTAAAACATTTTCAACTCTCATCATTTCGTAATTCTTTTTTTAACAAATTTATTAATGCTGCTTTGTTAAGAGTTTTATCTTCACTCAATTGATTTTTAATTTTTTCCTCTATTCTCTTTACTTTCTGCTCATTTGTTTTTGATAACCTAACGATTGAGCTAATTAAACTTTCTTCAGTTGATGTAATATCAACTCTATATGCTTTTTCAGTCTTTTTATTTATTTGCAACTTAGTAAATTCTGAAAAGCTATCAAACTCATAAAGGATATTTTTTAGCTTATCATATATTATTTTTTCTTCATCGTCGTTTATTTGATTTAAGTTCTTTTCGATTAATGCTTGAATAATAGAATTCAACCAAGAGTCTCGGTCGTCTAATTGTGAGATAACTCGCTTATAAAATGTTTTTTGATATGGGAGAAGCAAATAACTTTTTACCGAAGCATATCTTTCAATTAAAATTTGTTTATAGCTTGGAAAAATTTTGTTATCAAATTCAAATTGATTACATAAAAATTCTTCAATTCTATTAAGTAATTCATCGTAGCAAGTTCTTAATTCTTGAATGCAATCTTGAAGTTGTATAACGTAATCTTTAAGATATTTACTCGACTCATAAAGCTTTACCGTTGAATAGCCTAATGCAGCAGGAAATTCTTCAAAAAAAGTTTTTTCCGGATCTTTAGCATTGGCAATAGCTTTTCGAAAAGCAATGGCTGATTTACTTAGTTTATTTGTTCGTTTTGTGTATTCAGGTAAAGTTCTGTAGAATGTTAAAAATGGTCTGATTGTATCAATAAAACTTTGGTTTGATATCGTTTCTTCTTTTGTTTTACTAATCAAGGTTCTGTATCGGTTGAATAAGTCGAGTTTTACACCTTTAACATCAAACGCCTTAATATAGTAATGTTGTGGATATTTTATGATAATGTCTATTAAATCAAGATTTAATGATGGGACATAAGTGTCTTTCTCGAATAGTGCATAGTCGTCTCTCTTAATAAACAGAAATATTGATAGCCATAAATCTATAAATCCTTGTTTTAGTTTTAGTGGTTTATCATTTAATATTTCGATTAAATCAAAAAGATTTTTTTTCGAGGATTTGCTAGCATTGATGAATTCTTCGCATTTTTTCCACAAGTAATTAAAAGATTTATCAAGGGGTTCGGCTAAAATGTATTCATTATTATTTTTTCTGTGTATCCCCGTAGCTTTTAGTAAACTGAGATAAATGGTTTTCTCTGCCGGGAATTTATCTTCCGGAAAGTCTAAATTTTCTTTATCCCAATAATTCATCAATTGATTTATGAATAATTTACGCGCTCTTGTTATAACACCGGGTAATTTGGCTCTATTAATTAATTCGTTATGAAATGTGGGCGTCTCAACATAAATATCGTCAATTATTTCTGATAATATTTTATTAAAAGTGGTTTTTGAATCGATAGCAACTACTTCGCCATTAAAAACCCAAATTATTTTAGAGTTTTTATAAAAGAGAGATTCAAATACAAGTTCATTTAACTCAGTTATCAAGTTTTCTTTTAAATTTTTTAATTCTCTTTGTACTACACGATCATCTAAAGTATTGTTTAACACATAATTTACTTTATCTATCTCGATTATTGTTGTTTTGATCAACTCAGCATTTTTATAGAAAACATATAAGTTCGCCTCAGAGACCTCGCGAGAAACAGCTTGAATGTCTTCTATCTTAATCTTTTCATTAAATATTAAGTTTATTATTCCATCATACTCCTCTTGTGGTTTTAATCTCGTAGGTATTTCGGAGAGAATAAATTTAAAAAATCTCGGGGTTCCCTTTTTAATATAACTTGCTTTTGCGGTTAAATAAGGAAAATTAAAATATTCTTTTAACTTCGTTACTATGTTGGGTTTATTATTAATGTTTCTTTCAGCATCATTAAGTGCCAAATCAATATCTACATCCGTTCCTTCGAACAAAACATAAGTGTCGGAATAAGATTGATATCTTATCAATTTATTTTTCTCAAGTAAGTTTATTTCGTTTTCTACATTCGTAATCCCGAGCACAAGTTTTCCGTATATACACAAAAACTTTTTATTTAAGAGAGCCCCTTTCTGTGAAAAAATATTCAAAAGTCCTATTGTTTTAATTAACTTTTCTTTATGTGAAGCCTCTTTTTCAAAGACAATTTCATTTCGTTCAATAGTATTTCGAATAATCGTCCATTTAAAATAATCAGGGTTCTGTTTCGAAGATAATAATGAGTAAAAATTTTCTATCAAATAATCATAAATGGAAACTAAATTATAATAAAGTTGTTTTTTATTAATTTCCCTTGGAAAATCCGTTGTTTTAAGAAAAGTAAACAATGAGCGTTCGTTCTGCCCATATCTTTGAAGAGATTTTGTTAAAATACCTGCAGAAAGTAAATCAAGCGGATAGAGATTAATAGCCAAATTTTCATTTATGCTATTATTTAAAGGATATATATGTGCTTCCTTAATAGCATTCAAAACAACTTTCAATTCCTCTTTAATAATATTTTGTGGTTTGCTAGTAAGATATTTGGCTGCCAAGTTAAGTAATTGCTCAACAGGTTCGTTAAATGGAATCTCTATTAACCTGCCTTTTACCTTTTCCCATTCATTTCTTAATTTCGCATCAAGATTAGTTCGATATACATCAAATCCTTGATGAAGTGTAGTTATGAAAAGAATATTTTTACTGTGGTCATTAGCAAACTCAGCTAATTTTTGTATCAGATAAAGTTCTCTTTCCGGATTATTCTTTGATGCATATTCTAAATATTTTCCAAATTCATCAATTACAATTAATAAGCCTTTATTTAAAGAATTAACTTTTATATAAAGCTTATTTAATTCTTCCAATAAGTCACTTTTATTATCAATCTTTAATTTCTCTCTAATTGAATCCTCTAAGGAATGATAATCGCCCACGAAGTTGAGAGTTTGAAATTTTATTTTACCATTAAAAGTTATTTTAGTTTTGAATATCTTTTTCCCGTGTGAAATTTGATTTTCAAGTGCTAATAAAAATGAGCTTTTGCCTGTACCGAAAGAACCAACTAAATAGAATGATTTTATTCCTTTGTCAAAGTTTTTATTTAAATTCTCAATTACTCTTTCCGCATTAGGTGTTGGAATATAGTCTACTTCTTTACCCTGATCTCGTAATATATTTATTGAAGGAGAAAACTTATTTGCCATAATATTCTCGCAATATTTTTATCTTATCAGGTTTACTTGTGAACTGCAATAATCGTATACCTGCATCTTCAGTAAATTGAATCGTTCTGTATTTTTTTGTCAGTATATTTATTTTATTTAATAGGTCCTTTGGGCTAATCGCAAATACATTACCTACACTGTTAAAACTGTGCAACAAATCTTCAAAGGATATAGAGCTGATATAATTGGCATTGGATAAAATGCAATAAAGAATTATTTCTGCCGGTAGATCATTTCTTTCTTTATTCTCAATTTTATACCAATCAATTTCATCTTCGTCGAATTTTTTGAGAGGTTCTATTAAATTTAGGTCAATAAAGATTCCACTAAATAATTCTTCCGGATTCTTATTTGTTTTTTGAGGCCTTATGTAATTGCGTAGAGAAACGGAAATATCTCTTTGAATAGTTTTTTCACTGCAATTTAATTCCGCATCATTACATTTTGATAAGAGAAAATGTAACAATTGTCTCCTGCTAAATTCTATTCTTTTTTTCCTGAATTCATTAAAAACAAGTGAATAAATAGATGAGTGATTCTTTGTAACTAAGTGAAAGTGAAGAAGCCAAAGAGTTGAGGGATTCTCTAAATAAGGATCAACTCCATTTTTATCAAAAATTAATTTTGATAATTCAGTTAATTTGTTGCTATCAGCCATTAATCCAAATGATTTCATCCAAAAATTGATAGCTGAAACCATATTTTTACCAACACCTAAATTAACTACTGCTGAGGGTTCACTAAACTTATGTTTTAGATGTAGAAAATCATAGCCTTTCTTAAGCCAAACATTCCTACAATGAAAAGATTCATGACCTGAAAAAATTAATTTACTCATATAAAATTGTTTCTTTATTTTTAAGTAGATATCCTTTTAAGATAGAAATAGTCTTAGTGATATCTAAAAAAGAATTAAATTTACCTAAGCTAAACCTTAAAGAAGAATATGCTTCTTTATCATTCAATCCCATCGCTTTCAAAACGTGAGAAGGTTTAACGGAATCTGAAGAACATGCAGATCCTTTTGAAATAGCTATTCTTTTCAAACCAGCTAATAGTACATCACTATCAACTCCATTAAAACCAATGTTTAAAATATTTGGTACTCTTTTATTTTTATCTCCATTAATCCAAGAACCACCGATCTCCAACAATTTGTTTTCTAGATCATCTCTCATAATTCTTACTTTTGTATCGTAATCATTAAATTCAGTTTTAGCTAATTCGCAAGCTTTCCCTAAACCAACTATGCCAGGCACATTTAGTGTTCCACTTCTAAAACCTTTTTCGTGCCCACCCCCAAACTGTATTGGTTCAAGTCGCACTTTAAGGGGTCGTTTTCTTTGTATATAAAGTCCACCAATTCCTTTTGGTCCGTGAAATTTATGTCCTGAAAAAGTCATAATATCAATTCCTAGTTCCTCTACATCTACCTTAATTTTTCCAACAGCTTGCGTAGCATCACTCATAAAAAATATATTTCGTTCGTGACAAATTTCGGCTATTTCTTTGATAGGTTGTATGACACCTGTCTCGTTATTTACAAACATTACAGAAACTAAAATCGTTTCATTTCTAATTTCTTTTTTTAAATTATTTAAATTTATTAAACCATTTTTATCAACATTTAAATATGTTACATCTATCCCTTTAGTCTTTAAGTAATTACATGAATCTAAAACAGCATTATGTTCAGTTTTAACTGTAATAATGTGGTTGTCTTTTTTATTATTAGAAGCAACAAAGTCTTTGAGTGATAAGTTAATTGATTCAGTAGCCCCAGAAGTAAATATTAGCTCACTAGTTGAACATCTAATGAGATCTGCTATTTTCTCTCTAGCAGATTCTACGGCTTTATTTGCATTACTTCCCATAATATGTTTGCTTGCAGCATTTCCGTAATGTTCAGTAAAATATGGTAACATAGCTTCAACAACTCTAGGATCTACTTTTGTTGTTGCTGCGTTATCTAGGTAAATTACTTCATCCATTTTTTATAATTATAATTTACAATTAGACTAGTATTATAGTAATAACAATTCGTTCGTGCTTTGTAAAAATTGTTAGTGCACACTAATTTTAATATTAAATATGATATTATAATATAATATAATTGAAGAATTAAAAATAATTTTTTAAAAAACACATTATTTCTAATTTCAGAACTCCCGGTTCATCGCAAATTAAACTATCTCAGTTTTTTTAGTGTATCGCAATTATATTTCAAAATCATTTATTCTATTTCACTCCCTTAGGACCGGCTTCATCTATTTTAAATATAAGAATCTTAATATACAACTACCTTAAAAGAAACCGTTTCACCTGGAGTAGTACTTTCCCATGCCCTAACATATTTAAGTTCGACGGTACTTCGTCCACTGCCGACAGCCTTCAACCTAAAAACAACTTTCGCAGGTGAACCGGGAAGATATGAATAATACGGCTTGACCACATTAGTACCCATCAGCTTTATTATCTTTAAATTCAGAGGATGAGCTAGTTCCCACTTGTAGCCGGTACCCGGATTTGTTTTTAATATTATGGCAAATTCAACACCTTGGTTTATTCTGATAGTTTTCGAAGGATCGGAATAAACATGAATATTTTCGCCGTTATTTGTGTGGTTTGCATTGTTGGGATATAATTTTATAATCTTAATAATCTTCGAACCAAGAAAATTTCCTGTACTATCAAAATCAAATGCCACTGTAACGAAACCTAACAATTCACAATTTAGACAACCATTTTTTAATTTATAATTTATAAGAAATCTTTGTCCTGTTTTTTTCCACTTTTCAGAAACAAAGGCACCAGCACCGCTTCGAACGCCCGGAAGTAATGTAACATGAGGAAATTTTTTCTTCATTTGAAAAAAAACCACATTATTTTCCAGCTCATTTAAAGGTAATATTTTCTCATTATCAACATTAATTAAACGAGGGTTTCCGTTTACAAGATACAACCCTAATTTATCATTTGATTTAAATGGGAAATAAACGGTTGCCGCATCGACTGTTCCTGCATCATAAAAATTTCTCAGATACCCATTACCGTTCAGCAATTGGGCAAATGAAATTGCTTGAGGCGAAGCTCCGGATTTCCTCATTACGGAAATCAAACAAGTCCCTAATTTTGAAGGTGCGATACCTCCGCATTCATTTACCAATAAATCCATTTCCTTCATACTCGGAGACCAGACGGCATTATTATTTATTGATTTTTCTTGCTTGTTGTAAGTATTATTAAAAGTTTGAGATTTCGCCTTCATACAAATCGATAGAACAATTGCTGCAATGATTAGAAATGATTTCATAATTTTATATGTTCTTAATTTATTATAAATAATATTAAATAATAATTTACCCATTTACTAAAGATAAATTAATAAAATTAATCTAATTTTTTTAAGATAAAATGATCAGGTATTTTTTCATTTAAACTAGTTGGAAGTCAAGAAAAATTATTTATATTTCCACTTTATTTGAAAAAATAATGGAAAATTAATGCCAGAGCAAAATATAAACAAAATACCGAAAGCATATAATCCGGCAAATGTTGAGGATAAGTGGTACAAAGTATGGACTGATAATAACATATTTCACTCGGAAATAGATAAAAATAAGCGACCTTATACTATCGTGATCCCGCCGCCAAATATAACCGGTATGCTTACTATGGGACATATTTTGAACAATACGATACAAGATATTTTCATTCGTACAAAACGTATGCAAGGTTACAATGCATGCTGGGTGCCCGGTACTGATCATGCATCTATTGCTACGGAGACAAAGGTGGTTAATTATCTAAAACAGCACGGTATCGAAAAAAATAAAATCGGCAGGGAAGAATTCATAAAACACTGTTGGAAATGGAGAGAAAAATATGGCGGAATTATTATACAGCAGCTTAAAAAGCTAGGTGTAAGTTGTGATTGGCAGCGAGAGCGTTTTACAATGGACGATGATTATGATAAAAAGGTAATCGCATCCTTTGCAGCGCTTTACAAAGAAGGAAAAATCTATCGTGGATATAGAATGGTTAATTGGTGTCCGGCTTCCAAATCAGCTATTTCTAACGAAGAAGTAATTTATAAAACACAAAACGGGAAAATTTGGTATCTAAAATATCCCATTAAAGGAAGAGATCAATTTATAACTGTTGCTACTACCCGCCCTGAAACTATGCTTGGGGATACAGGTGTAGCCGTTAATCCTAATGATATTAGATACAAAAAATTAATTGGTACAACCGTAATTCTACCGATAGTGAACCGTGAAATTCCTATCTTTGCCGATGATTATGTCGATATGGAATTCGGGACCGGCGCAGTTAAAGTTACTCCGGCTCATGACATAAACGATTATGAAATGGGTAAACGTCATAATCTTGAAATAATAAATATCTTCAATGAAGATGCTGCTACCAATGAAAATGTTCCGTTAGAATTCAGACAATTAGACCGATTCGATGCACGTCAAAAAATAGTTATCAGATTAAAAGAGTTAGGCTTGCTCGAAAGAGTAGAAGACTATCAAAATAAAGTCGGTTATTCCGAACGAGGCGGTGTACCGATCGAACCTTATTTATCCGAGCAATGGTTTATGAAAATGGATGAATTATCAAAACCGGCGCTGGAAGCGGTCAAAGGTGGGAGAATAAAATTTTATCCTGAACATTGGACTAAAACCTATGATCATTGGATGACCAACATAAAAGATTGGTGTATTTCACGTCAACTTTGGTGGGGGCATAGAATTCCGGTTTGGTATCACAAAAAAACTAATGAAATATATTGCGATGTAAATCCACCTGAAGACATCGAAAATTGGAATCAGGATGAGGATGTACTCGATACGTGGGCATCCAGTTGGCTGTGGGCTTATGAGGTTTTCAAAACCGAAGAGGAACAAGATTATTATTATCCGACAAATACGCTTGTCACTGCTCCGGATATTATTTTCTTTTGGGTTGCAAGAATGATTATGGCAGGTTTACATTTCAAACATGATATTCCTTTTGAGCATGTTTATTTTACGAGTATTATCAGAGATATTAAAGGAAGGAAAATGAGCAAATCTCTGGGTAACTCTCCAGATCCTCTTGATGTAATTTTAGAATACGGTGCTGATGCGCTTCGGTTTACTATAATTTATCTTGCTCCGCTGGGACAGGACGTCCTATTCAGTACAGATAAGTGCGAAATCGGACGAAACTTTGCCAACAAAATTTGGAACGCAGGCCGTTTCTTGTTATTGAATAAAGTAAACATTGAAATAAATAGCGAATTGATGGAATATATGGAAAATTTGAATTTG
>ENA-ORDP01002014-ORDP01002014.1-marine-sediment-metagenome-genome-assembly--contig:-NODE-2014-length-10319-cov-30.964341_pt1 | contig 10319 bp, 6 predicted proteins | sample MGYA00248627_ERZ508539 | MGnify/ENA primary metagenome ERZ508539 (study PRJEB26208, sample SAMN05571518) | marine sediment metagenome | biome: deep sea; feature: Hydrothermal vent; material... | reverse complement strand
CCGGCGCTGTCTGCGCCTGTGGCCAGCAGACGCGCGGCGCCGTCACGGTCGAAAATAAACACCGCACTGCTGTGTGAGACTTCATACTGACCGTTGGCGTCCGGCTTGCCGAACCCGTAGCTGACACGGTAGCGTTTGGTCAGCGTGCGCAGCTGCTCCTGTGTGCCACTCAAGGCCGTTACCCGTGGACCGAATGCCTGCTCATAAGCCTGCAGGACGTCCACCGTGTCGCGTGCCGGATCCACTGACACAAAAAGAATCCGGATCTGATCAGCTTTATCTTCCAGTTTGTGCGTGGCATTGACCAGGTTTGCAAGTGTCGTCGGACAGATATCCGGACAGTGGGTATAACCAAAATACAACAACACAATTTTGCCACGGAAATCATCCGCGTGCCGGGTCTGGCCCGCGCTGTCGTGCAGCTCGAACTGGAGCGCCGGCATGAGACCACTGATATCGTGCAGGCCCCACGGCGACTGTGAGTGACCGCAGGCCGATAACAACACCAGCAGCAGGGTCGCCAGCATCAGGCGTATGCGTGGCATTTCAGGACACCACCGGCGCCGGCAGCGAGGCTTCCCGCTCCGCGGATATCCAGTGTCGTAATACCAGCAGCACGCCGATTACGCTCATCATGCTTGCGGGTATCCAGGTTATCAGGCCGGCAATCTGCTGGTCGACCAGCGGACTGATTGGCCAGGCCCGGCCACAAACATTGTACACCGGGTAAAGCGAAACTTTTGCGAGCGCCATATGCGCGCCGATAAGGACTTGTGGCGGTACGATCAGGGTCAGGATGACAATGCGGGTACCATAACCGAGCCGGCCCGCCACGTGACGGGGGCGAAAATCAAGGATCAGCCACCAGAATAGCAGCGCATCAATCAACATGCTCCAGTTCATCAACTGATAGCGGCTGGCACTCAGCATAGCGTCGAAATGAACCCCCGGCTGCAACCAGAAATAGATCAACCCGACAAACAACAACGGGGCAACCAGTACATTCTGCAATAGACGGTACAACATCTGGATCGGTACCGAACGCCAGAGTGGCATCAGAACAGACGCGCTGAACCGTGCAGGAATACCCTGCGGCAGGACATTCCAGGGTGCGCCCAGCATCATCAGAAAAGGACCGAGATGGTGTAGAACCAGGTGCTGTAACCGGTGTATCCACAACATGTGCTGCGATAGATAATCGAATCGGGTCTGCATCACCAGGTAAATAATCACAATACCGGTCAGGTAAGACAGCAATGGCCAGTAACCGACCGCATGTTCAGTGTGCCGGCAACGGCGCCAGCCACGCAGGTAGACACCACTCGCCAGCAGGCAGAACACGACAACGGCGGGAGAAAACTCCCAGGGCTGGAGATAATGAAGAAAAGGTGTCATCCGGTTCGGCTATCAGCAACTTTGCTGATGTGTATGTTAACCACTATCCCGCAGCAGGGCTAATTTCCCCAACCGGGACAGCCTGAGCTGAATTGCCCCGACTTTACCGGCTTTAACCGGTGAAATCTGCACGTTACGCGATTCACAAGGAAGCCACGCCCGCTTCGCGATAATTTAACAAACGCAGCGCATTAAACACCACGAGCAGGGTCGACCCCTCGTGAATAATCACCGCCGGGCCGATGCCGGCCAGCCCAAAGAAAGTCGCCGGTATCAGCACTGCGATCACACCCAGTGAAATCCACAGGTTCTGCTGGATGATACGCCGCGAGGCGCGCGACAAGCCCACCGCAAAGGGTAACTTGTCGAGATCATCCGCCATCAGGACCACGTCGGCGGTCTCCAGGGCCACGTCGGTACCGGCGCCGCCCATGGCGATGCCAACGCTGGCACGGGCCATGGCCGGCGCGTCGTTGACCCCGTCGCCGACCATGGCCACCCGGCCGTGACGTTGCAACAAGGTCGCGACCGCGGCGACTTTTTCCTCGGGCAGCAGACCTGCCTGTACCTCGTCCAGCCCCACTGCGTTACCGATGGCGCGGCCGACGCGCTCGTTGTCACCAGTGAGCATGATGGTTTTACGAACGCCAAGCAGATGCAGCCGGTGCAGCATGGCGGCGGCGTTGTCACGCGGGGTGTCGGACAGTGCCAGCACACCCAGAAAGCGTTCGCCGGCCTGCACCACCATAGTGGTCTTACCTGCCGCTTCCAGCTGCGTGACCTCGGCGCGCACCGTCGCGGGAACCGCATCGGCCGGGAACAGCTTCAGGTTGCCGATGCTGACAGTTTGTCCGGCCAGTTGGGCGCGTATCCCCTTGCCGGTGACCGACGCCAGTTTGCCTGCTTCCTGCCAATCGAGTCCGCGCGCCTTCGCGGCGGCGACGACTGCCTGCGCCAGAGGGTGACCGCTGCGACTCTCCAGTGCTGCAGCGGTAGAGAGCAGTTCCGTGGCATCGCCGTCCATCGCCACCACATCGGTCACTTCGGGTTCACCGCGGGTAATAGTGCCGGTCTTGTCAAAGGCGATGGCACTGACCCGGCCGAGGTTTTCCAGATGCACCCCGCCCTTGATCAACACGCCAACATGCGCAGCGCGGGCCACGCCGGAGAGCACGGCTGCCGGTGTGCCAATAGCCAGCGCACAGGGTGAGGCCGCCACCAACACCGCCATGGCCCGGTAAAAAGCCTCGGCAAAGGGAAAGCCCAGCAGCGGCGGCACAGCGATCAGCAACCCGGCCCCGACCAGCACCAGCGGCACGAACACGCGTTCGAAACGCCGGGTGAACTGCTGTGTCGGCGAGCGCTGGGTTTCAGCTTCAGCCACCAGTTCGACCATGCGCGCCAGGGTGCTTTCGTTGGCGAGCCGGGTGACCTCGACGACGAGCGCTCCTTCGCCATTGATGGTGCCGGTAAAGACACCGTCACCAGACTGTTTATCCACCGGCATGGATTCACCGGTGACCGGCGACTGATCCACGGCGGAAGCACCGGAACACACCACGCCGTCGGCCGGGATGCGCTGACCCGGCTTGACGATCACCCGTTCGCCACGCGCCAACGCTTCGACCGGCACCTCGATTTCCTCGCCATCGCGTTGCACTAATGCGGTCTTTGGAGCGAGTTCGGCCAGCGCCTCGATGGCCCTGCGTGCCCGGTCCATCGCGCGGTGTTCCAACGCGTGGCCAAGACTGAACAGGAACAGCAGCAGTGCGCCCTCGGCCCAGGCGCCCAGCGCTGCCGCACCGATGGCTGCGACAACCATCAGGGTATCGATATCGAATTCGCCACTACGCAACCCTTTCCATGCATCGCGCAGGGCATGGAAGCCGCCGGCCGCATAGGCGCCGACGAACAGGCCCAGCGGCACAACGGCGGGCACCGCACTGAAACCGAGCAGCCAGCCGGCCAGTAACAGCGTGCCCGCTACCAGGCTCAGAACAAGTTCACCGTACTCCGCCCACCCGCTGACCGCCTCGCCCACTTCGATAACGCCATAGCCCAGCGCCTCGATCCGTTCGACGATTGCGCTGTGCGAGACCCGTTCGCTGTCATATTCCAGCCGCAGACGTTCCGTGGCGTAACTCACCACCGCCTCCAGTACGCCGTCCATGCGGCCCAGCGCGTGTTCGATCACGGTGGCGCAGACGCTACAGTCCATGCCCTCGATACGCAGACTCTCGTGCTGGTAGCGACTACCGATCTCGCCGCCGGCCGCCCGCACCAGCCCACGCAACTGACCAACGGTGAAGTGTTCAGGATCGTAATGCAGGCATAAACGCGCCGCATCGTCTTCCCGTATCAGGTGTACCTTGTCCAGTCCCCTGGCTTCGAGCAATTCGGTCAGGCGTGTGACGCAGGTATCCCGCTCATCCGGGATGTCCGGCAGAGCCAGCGCCAGATCAAGGGTCAGTTTGTCGGTCATCACGATCTCCCGTGCTCGTCAGGATTCACCACAGGATTCACCAATCGGTAGCGCCGCCTGAACCTCGCTGATGTAAATCCAGCCCGCCTCGGACTGGCCGGTCTGACCGTGTTCCTGGATGATACGCACGGCCTCGGCGGTACAGTCCTCGCCCACACAAACCAGTTCCAGCTTCATCTCGGAAATCACTCCCGTGCCAATTTCAATGGAGTAATCCTGCTCCTGCGCACCCAGCGCCTTGAGCATTCCTTTAACGTCAATCACGGACAGGTTACGAAAACCCGCCGCACCCAGGGCGCGGACTACATCCGCGATCCGGTTGCGATGGATGAAGGCCTTGATCTCTTTCATGTTTGTTTCTCCTTTCGGGTTTCCATCCACTCATAAATAACAGGTAACAGGATCAATGTCAGCAGGGTTGAGGTAATCAGGCCACCGACCACCACCGAGGCGAGTGGTCGTTGGGTTTCAGCCCCTACACCGCTGGACAATAGCATAGGAATCAACCCGAGAATGGCCACGCTGGCGGTCATCATCACCGGGCGCAGCCTGAGCTCCGCGCCCTGGCGTACCGCCTCGCCGACGGAAAGCCCTTTTTCTCGCAGCTCGTTAATGAAACTTACCAGTACGATGCCGTTGAGCATCGCCACACCGAACACCGCAATAAAGCCGATAGCCGAAGGCACCGACAGGTACTGCCCGGAGATCCACAACGATACCAGTCCACCGATCGTTGCAAAAGGCACGTTGGCGATAATCAGAGTAGCGTATTTCACCGAGTTGAAGGCGGTGTAGAGCAGCACAAAGATAAAAAATATCGTCAACGGCACAATAATCGACAGCCGCTTCAACGCACGCTGCTGGTTCTCGAACGCACCCCCCCACTCAATCCAGTAACCGGGCGGTAACTTCACCTGCTGCGCAATCGCTGCGTTGGCATCTTTCACGAACCCGTCCACATCGCGGCCACGGACATCCATCTGGATCACTGCATAGCGTTGCAACTGCTCGCGGCGCACGAAGGAGTAACCCTCCGCCGTGGTGATCTCCGCGACTCGCTCCAACGGCACAATAGCGCCGCTCGCTGAACGTAACGGGATGTTGCGGATCGCTTCCACAGAAGCCTTGGAGGCGTCGTTCAGGCGCGCGGTGATATCAAAGCGTTTGACCCCATCGATCAAAGTAGAGACCGGCTGGTTACCGATACCGGTTCTGACCACCGTGAGCACATCATCGGCATTGAGTCCATAACGGGCGAGCGCCTCGCGGTCAACCTTGATGCGGATCTGTGGCTTGCCGATATTCGCTTCCAGCGACAGATCCGCCACCCCGGGCACATTGGCGACTGCGTTCTTGATCTCATTACTCAGGCGATCGAGTTCACCCAGATCCTCACCGTACAGCTTGGCGGCCAGTGTGGCGCGCACACCGGATATCAGCTCCTCGACGCGCATTTGAATGGGCTGGGTAAACGCAATAACAGAAGTCGGTACGGTTTTCTCCAGTTCCTCACGCATGGCATCGGCCAGATCCTCAATCGAACGCGTCCACTCATCCTTGGGTTTAAGTCCGGTATAGATTTCCATGTAGTTCACATCGGCGGTCTCACCTTTTTCCGCCCGCCCGATCATGGCCAGGGTGGTTTCCACTTCCGGAAATTTAGCGAGTGCCATCTCGATTTTCTTGGAAATCTTGATGGACTGTTCCAGCGAGGTGGACGGGATCGAGGTAACGCGCCACATGATCGAGCCTTCCTGCAACGTGGGCATAAACTCCTTGCCCAGTAACGGAAACAGCGCCAGACTCGCGACCAGTAGCACAACGGCGGAAACCACAACGGTCTTTTTATTCACCAGCGACCAGGCCAGCAGGGGTAAATACCCGCGCTTGATCCACCTCACCAGTAACGTATCCCGCTCTTCTTTCGGTTTGAGGATCAAGGATGCCAGTACCGGGATCAGCGTGAGTGTCAACAGCAGCGAACCGGCCATGGCGAAGCTGATGTTAAACGCCATCGGCTTGAACAGCTTGCCTTCCAGTCCTTGCAGACTGAACAGAGGCATGAACACCACGATGATAATGATAATGGCGAAGGTAACGGGGTTGGCTACTTCGCGCGCCGCCGTCAATACCGCAGCGGTACGGTTGACCTTCTCGCCCTTCTCACGCCACTCGGCCATGATGCGGAACGCGTTTTCGGTCATCACCACCGCCCCGTCCACCATCATACCGATACCGATGGCCAGACCCGCCAGTGACATCAGGTTAGCCGACAGCCCCACTTCATTCATGAAGATGAAAGCGATCAACATCGCCAATGGCAGGGCGGCAATGACGACGATGGCCGAACGCAATTCGCCGAGGAACAGGAACAGCACAATCGCCACCAGGATGGAACCTTCGATTAACGCCCGTTCGGCGGTTTCCACCGCCTTCTCCACCAGCTCGGTGCGTTCGTAAATGGTTTTGATCTTCACGTTGTCGGGTAAGACCGACTGGGCGATGGCCACTTTTTGCTTGACCGCATCGACCACATCGGCGGCATTGGTACCAATGCGTGATAACGCCATGCCCATGATCACTTCCTTGCCATCACGCGTCACGGCGCCGGAACGCAAGGCCGGCCCCTGCTTGATGGTTGCGACATCGCGCAGGTACACGGGTGTGCCGTCGACCACCTTGACCATGATATTGCTGATATCACGTTCACCCGACACCAGCCCCAGCCCGCGCACCAGATACTGCTCGGGCCCCAGGTTGACGTACTGGCCGCCTACCTGGCGGTTGTTGGCCTGGATGACGCTCATGATATCCTTGTAACCGAGTTTGTATTTAATCAGCCGCAGCGGATCGATGACCACCTGGAACTGGCGCTCCTGCCCGCCCCACGACATCACATCGTCCACCCCCGGCGCAGTGCGCAGAATCAACCGCACGGTCCAGTCCTGAAGGGTGCGCAGATCCATATCGGTCAGACCCGCTTTGAGCTTCTCGTCGGCACGCTCCACCGTGTACCAGAACACCTGGCCCAGGCCCGAGGTATTGGGTCCCATTTCCGGTCGACCATATTCCTGCGGCATCCGGTTGCCGACTTCCTGCAGGCGTTCCATCACCAGCCGGCGGGCAAAATAGATGTCCATGCTGTCTTCGAAATAAACCGATACATACGACAGGCCGAACAGGCTCACGGAACGAATTTCCGTTACCCCGGGCAGACCCGCCATGCCGGACTCCACCGGAAAGGTCAGTAACTGTTCTACGTCCTCGGCAGCAAGACCCGGTGACTCGGTATAAATATTGACCTGCACCGGCGTGACATCCGGGAAGGCATCAATGGGTATTGTCATCACCGCCCGCACACCCAGTGCGCCAATCACAAGGAATATGATAATGACCAGGAATTTATAGCGTAGCGACGCTTCAACCAGGTTATTCAACATAGTGGATACTCCCTAATCGCCTTCGCCAATTTGTGATTTAAGCGCCAGCGATTTCAGCAGAAAGGCCCCCTGAATAACGATCTCGTCACCCTCGGCCAGACCGGCCTTGATTTCGGTCCAGCCGGCATGGGTTACGCCGGTTTCTACGGGTTGTGGCTGCAGTTCATCACCCTCCACTCTGAACACGGTTTGCGACCCCTGCATCAACAAAAGCGCCTCCCGGGGCACGGCGAGCGACGGCGCGGCATCGGTGGTCTGCAGTGCAACCTCGACATATTCACCTTCGGCCATCATGGTGTCGTTGTTGCTGACTTCAATGCGCACCGGACGGGTACGGGTGGTCGTGTCCAGACGATAGTGCAACTGCACGACTTTGCCATCGAACCACTGCCGGCCGTCGTGACTGTCACGACTGACGCGCACCGGTGTGCCGATGGTGATGCTGGCCGCATCCCGCGGGTTGAGTTGCGCCTCTACCCAGGGCGCGGTGATGTCCGTGAGTTCAAACAGTACGCGACCCGGGGTAACGAACTCACCGACCACAAACGCATCACTGATAACGATGCCGTCTTGCGGCGCAAACAAATCAAACTCGCCGGTCGCGCGCGATGCATCGGCGCCCTGCAACAGCGTGTTGATCTGTGTTTTGTTCATGCCATAGGCGCGTACCGCCGCATAGGCGCGCTGGCGCGCCACCTGTGCCGACACATAACGTTTTGCCGACACCACTTTGCGTCCGAGTTCCTTGACCCGGCGCCACTCGCGATCGGACTCGACCAGATCACCCTGCGCCCGGGACACTTCGACGCTGGACAGCGTGACCAGCGGCTGGCCCTGCGTGACGGCGTCACCCAGCCGGGCGTGACGGGCAACAATCTGGGCACCAACACGGGGCGTGACCTGCGCCGAGCGGTAGGCGTTCATCAGCACCTCGCCCGGTGCCGTGACCACATCTTGTAACACCTGCCGTTTCACCTTTGCGGTCTTGATGCCCTGTGCACGGCGTTCGGCCGCTGTCATCTTTAACGCAGCTTCAGCTTCATCCACCCCGTTTCCGGTCACTGGCGGAACCGGATCGTCGGCCGCATTGGCCCAAGCCGGGAGGCCTGCCCCTGTCAGTGCGAAGCACAAATACAGTGCGCTGATAACAGTATTTTTCATGACTTGAATCTCCAATAATTAGTAGGGCAGCTCTGACTTAATTCGTCATACCGGCGGAAGCCGGTATCTAACACATTAAAACCGCTGGATTCCGGCATACGCCGGAATGACGGGGATCGAATTGATCAGAGCATCCATCGTGTTGTATCGCTGCAAGGCTTAACGCCGCCGGGTCTGGCCGAGCCAGTCATCAATCCGGCCGCTGGCCACCAGCCAGTCGGCCCAGGCGGTCCATAGGCGACCCTGTACCTCCAGGGCATTGGTGCGGGTATCGAGTGTTTGATTGATCTGTACGAGGTAGTCCGTGGTACTCATCTCGCCGCTCCGCCAGATGCGCTCAAGCAGCGACACCTGGCTGCCGAGACTGGGCTGGCCGGTACGCAGCCACGCCGCCCAGGCGCTGTGGCTGAGCCGGTAACGATCGGCGGCCGACAACAGACGTGCCCGCGCCCGGCGGTAGCGATCCTGCAAGACCTGTTCGGCCTGCGCCAGTTCGGCACTGGAAACCTCCACCTCGGCGCGGAAGTCATTGCGCACGTACAGGGGAATACTCAGGGTCAAACCGACCAGGCTGTAATCGTTGTCGTCACCGTTACGAAACAACCGTTCCTGCCCGGCACGCGCACCAAGGGTGGGATCCGGTCGGCGTTCGCGGCTGCGCAGGGTCACCGTGGAGCGCGCCGCGTTGACCCGGGCCAGCGCGGCACGCAGTGCCGGCAGCCGGGTGAGTATGGATTCTGCATCGATAGCCTGAAGCACCGGCAAATCCGCGGATAACGCGGGCCAGTCGCGGCGTGACTCGCCGGTGACCGCGGCCAGGTCCTGCCCGGCTGCGGCCAGGTCCGAGGCCGTCTGGGATAACTGCAAGGTAGCCTGGGTGTGCGCGAGACGTGCCAGATCCAGTTCGACCTGGCTCAGGTCACCAACCTGGCGGCGTTTCTCCGCCAGATCGAGAAAGCGCTGCATCAACGCTACGCGTTGCTGCGCCAGCTGCTGCAGTGCCTGTGCGGCCTGATAGCGACCCAGCGCTGCGAGTAATTCACCGCCCAGTCGCTGGCGTACCGCCGCATACTCCGCCTGTACCGCGCTGAGTCGGGCATCTGCCACACCCGTGCGGGCGCCACGCTTGTCCGTCCAGTCGATGGCCTGACTCAGACCCAGGCTACCGGTACGGGTTTCGGACTGTTCGGCATCCACTTCCAGTTGCGGATTGTAGAGTGGTCGGTCCGCACCGCGGACCCGGGCCTCAGCCGCGTCCACTGCCGCCCGCGCCGCCAGCACACCGGGATTCCTGTCCAGGGTCTCGCGGACCAGATTAAGCAGTGCCGGACTCGGTGCGGCTGCCCGGTGGTCCTGTGCCGCGACGGTACCAATGTTAAATAATAGTATGAGGGTACTCAGCAACCGGGTGTATACCGGCCCCTGCAAGAAAAACATAGCCATGAATTCAAAGTCTCCAAACGACAGCGGAAAGGCACACCACCGCCAGTGCGGGGCACAGCACGATCAGATCGGGGCAGACTCAGATATTGGGGGGTGGAAGGGGTGGTTCTTTGTCGAGAGAGTAAATCGCGGCCAACCAGCCAGGCTCGACGACACAATCCACACTCTGGAAAGATGACAGCGAGACCGGCGGCAATCCAACATAGTGGGCAGTCGCGTGGCAACAATGACCGCACGGGGTATTTTTCCAGGCCTCATGGCCGGGATCCTGCTGATCAGCGCCCGCCAATACCTTGCCGGACTCGGGTGCAGCATGCAATTCATCCATATCCGCAGCCCAGGCGAGGTTTGCGCTCAAGATGAAAAGGATCAGTAATCTGGCAACGGCGTGACACATG
>ENA-ORDP01002012-ORDP01002012.1-marine-sediment-metagenome-genome-assembly--contig:-NODE-2012-length-10322-cov-2.109672_pt1 | contig 10322 bp, 11 predicted proteins | sample MGYA00248627_ERZ508539 | MGnify/ENA primary metagenome ERZ508539 (study PRJEB26208, sample SAMN05571518) | marine sediment metagenome | biome: deep sea; feature: Hydrothermal vent; material... | reverse complement strand
AAGTATTTTTCTATAAATTCGCCGCGTCCGGTGAACAGGCACACGGTGCCCTTGCCGGTCCAGGCGCGCGGAAGCGGCGCAAGACGGTGGAAAGACCTTCCTAAAAAAGCGGGTATTTCCGAGTCTGTCTGGAGGCATCTCATAGGCATGGTGGCAGATGGCGTTTGCGTGGTAGATGCAGTCCGGCACGCGGGAGTGGTAAAAGCCAAGCTGGAAGGCACTTTGCGGACTGAACCAAAAATGCGGGCCCAATGGGAGGATGCCAAAACAGCTGCGTACTGGAAGTATTGGGACATCGAAATACTTGAAAAAATTATGGTTTCGATCGCCATGGGGATTACAGTCGAGAAAGCGGTCAACGAGCACTATGTGTTTCCCACAGGAAAAACAAAAAACATAAAAAATGCAGTCACGAAGTTCTACAAACTCATGTTTCGGGATCCGATGGTCAAAGAAATGTACGATGAGGCCCGGATGGTCCAGGCTGAAAAAATGGCGATTGATGATTTAATTGAAATTTCTGATGATCGCTCCAACGATGAAACGCTGGACGGAAAACCCAACTCCGCGGCCGTAAACCGCGATAGACTGCGAGTGCATGCCCGAGAGTGGGCTGCCGGTAAACTGCATTACAAGCGGTTTGGAGAAAAGATCCAGCAGGACGTCAGCGGTACGGTAGTTATAGACCATGCCGTCCGCCTGGAAGATGCACGCCGGCGCAAAGAAGCCGCGTATAAAGAAGCTAAAGACATAACAAGTAAGGAGAATACCGAATGAAAACGCAAGACGAAACCCTTTCCCCGTCTGTAATGGGCTGCGCCATGCCGGTCATCATGCTGGTGCTCCCCGCGCATTTCGGGGACGATCCCTTCGAAATTTTTGTGACCCACGGAGGAAACGTACTCCTGCACAGGGAACACAAGGGACTTTTAGTTACAGAACAAGCACATGAAGCGCTACAGGTGGCAAAGAAGTTCAACCCGGAAGCCGTATTTGTAGAAACTTTTGGGATCGGGGCAGCAATAGTGGGGCACCTGTGGTTCGCCGGGCGGGAGGTCACCGAGCGCGGAACCCAAGCAACGGCACGGACAAGGAGACTGGTCAAAGACGCCATAACCGCATAATATGGCAGGAAAAATGACAGCACTGGAGTTTGAGGACGCGCTCGTAAGCGACATAGGTGAGTTCTGGGATGATCCATTCGGATTTGTCATGTATGCCTTTCCATGGGGCCAAAAAGGAACAATCCTGGAAGAGCATGACGGCCCGGATACCTGGCAGCGCGAGCAACTGTTGCGTATTGGTGCTGCTTTCAAAAAAGATCCAGAAACTAATATACGAGAAGCAATAGCGTCAGGCCACGGCATTGGCAAAGCTCAAGGATATCAAGCACGTATAAACACCCCAACAGGGGTCCGGCGCTGGGGCACCCTTGCGCCCGGGGACCTTGTTTTTGGTGGCGACGGGGCGCCGACGCGCATTACGCAATGTCATCACTTCAAACAGGTGCCAATGTACCGGGTGACGTTTGATGACCGAAGCACCTGCGAGGTGTCAAGCGGGCATCTGTGGAGCGTGAGAGGCCGGCAGGAGCGCCGTAAAGGGCTGGATACGTGGCAGACGCTTGAGACCATTGAGCTCCTCGAACTCGGAGTCAAGAGGCCCAACGGGGTTGCTCAGGCGCGCCAGTGGGAGATTCCGATACAAGGGCAAGCGCAGTTCGAAGAACGCGGGGTGGACATCCATCCGTACTTCATGGGCGTCTGGCTGGGCGACGGCACGAGAAAGCAGCCAATGTACACGAAACCGCACCCGGAAGTGAAGGCGAAAGTAGAGGCGTGCGGGTACGAGATACATACTGGCATTGACAGAAATACCCAGCAGATACAAAACATAACTCATCTTCTGACAGATCCTGTCTTCCAGAAAGGGTCGCACGAGAGATATATCCCTGATAGTTATAAATATAATACGGTCGAAAACCGGATGGCGCTATTCGAGGGGCTGTGCGACACCGGTGGCGAGGTCAATAATTCCGGGTCCATCGGCTACAGTACAACCGGTAAACGGCTCGCCGAGGATGTTCTCTGGTTCGCCCGGTCGCTGGGGTGCAAAGCCCTGATGCAGCCAACTACGAAACATGCGTTCTACCCGGACCCGGAAACAGGGGAGCGGGTCTACTGCAGAGATTGCTATCGGGTGACGATAAACGCACCTTTCAATCCGTTCACGATTGAGCACCGGAAGAAAGCATACAAACCCAGCGAAGAAAGATATTTGAAGCGCTGGGTCGAGTCGATAGAGCCAATTGAGCCCGAGGACGGTATGTGTATTTCGGTCGAAGCGGCGGATGGGCTATATCTGGCGAACGAATTCATAGTCACCCATAATTCTACCGAGGTATCATGGATCATCTTGTGGTTCATGTCGACAAGGGCGCACTGCAGCGGGGTAGTCACGGCTAACACCACTAGTCAGCTCACCACAAAAACATGGCGAGAACTTGCACTTTGGCATAAAATATCTATCAACGAGCACTGGTTTAACTGGAGTGCGACTTCATTTAAGCACAAAAAGCATCCGGAAACGTGGATGGTGAACGCCATACCCAACACAGAGCATAATTCTGAGGCGTTTGCAGGGCTCCATGCGGCGGATGTTCTCGTGATAATGGACGAGGCTTCGGCCATACCTGACAAAATATTTGAAGTGACCGAAGGGTCACAAACCACGTCGCGCGCATGCTGGTTTGTTTTCGGGAACCCGACACGGAACACCGGCAGGTTTTGCGATTGCTTCGGGACCGACAAAAAACGCTGGCATACTACCCAGATAGATAGCCGGACTTGTAAGATGACAAATAAGAAAGAAATCAACGAGTGGGTAGAGGTCTACGGGGAAGACTCTGATTTTGTTCGTGTTCGTGTGCGGGGTGCTTTCCCGCGCGCCGGCAACATGCAATTCATTGCTTCGGACACTGTTGATAACTGTATGGCTATGGAGTTGCCTCTTGAGGCCTATATACATATGCCGGTTATTCTGTCGGTCGATGTGGCTCGTTACGGCGATGATAAATCTGTAATCACAGCCCGCCAGGGGCGAAAAGTCCATGAATTCAGGAAGTTCCGAGAGCACAACACCATGCAGCTGGCCGTTCAGGTGGTTATCGCTATTAAGGACTATGCTCCAGGTATAGTGTTTGTTGACGGTGTAGGGGTGGGCGGTGGCGTGGTCGACAGGTTGCGGCAACTCGGCCATGAGATATTTGAGATAAATGCAGGTTCCAAACCCCAGGATACGGAGATTTATTACAATTTGAGAGTCGAAATGTGGGACCGCATGCGTCAGGCCTTGCGTACGGGCTTGGATCTGCCCTATGATACTGACGCAAGGAAATCGCTTATCGGTATCGAGTACGGGTATGATGACAAAGAGAAAATGCGCCTTGAGCGTAAGAAGGACATGAAAAAACGTGGGCTGGAAAGCCCCGACGAAGGGGATTCGCTGGCGGGAACGTATGCTTTTGAAGTCGGAAACCTGCAGAAAAACTCATTCGAACCAGAAGACGAATTTGAACCGGAGGAATGAAAAATGAAAACCGAGATGGTACATAGAGCATGCGGTAAAGTAGGCATATATTATGCTCACAGGCCGGCCCCCGGAGAAGAGCTCCAGCCTGAACTTATCCTGGATCAAAGCGGAAAGAGAATGCGCAAGGGAGGCGCTATCCGGTGCCTCAATTGCAGCGCAATTATACTCCCCCACTTTTTTGCACTTGGGAAGTGTGTTTATGTTAAGGAAAACGCCGCCAGTAAGCAAGAGCTCTCGGGGGCGGGCAATACGTGAGAGCCCAAGCAATCCACCTCGGCACGAGCATTAACCGTGCTAAGGCTGCAGCAAATCCACATGTCCCGCGAGTAGTGCGAAATGCTATGGCCAGAAGCCAGCCAGAAGTAGACTATAATACGCTGGTCTTAAATGAGGAGGATGATATCTGGCAGGCAAAAAAAGAAAGGATGCTGGCGCAGACCATCGGCACTGTTCTTATACGGAAATACCCGGGACGCCAATGGGGTGTGCAGGTGGATCTTACCGGGGGCATGATGAACATACAGTGTCCTTCGCTATCTCTGGAAAAAGCGTACTATGTAAGTCTTGCCGGGCGAACAGTGCATGACTTGGAGAAGCGGGCCACCAAGGCGGCCGGTCAGATCCTGGAACGCTATGGTTTGTCGAGAAACAAAAATTTTGATCCGGACATTATAGAAACGCTTGATCGAAACTATAAAGATGAAGTAGTATCGATAGATGCGGCGCCCGTATCAATTTCCGAGAAGGTGAAGTTATGAATGAAACGAGAATATTTTAAGGATAAATTTTGTCAAATAACGATGACCCGAATTCAAGCTACACTATAGTCGAGGACGGCGGAGATAGCCCGTCGTACCCCGAATTTAAGGACCCCCCAACAGCTGCGGGGGAGAACCCTGGTGAAGGCGTGGGTGCTGCCACCGAAGACGAGGCGGAATCCGAGAACGTAGACATCATTCAAAGCGATGCATGGTTGCTTGAGCGTGCCACGCAGATATATACGGTATCCACGGATTACCTGGAGGCCAATATAACAACTCAGTGGGAAAAGAACATGTCACACTTCAATAGTGAGCATGCACCCGGTAGTTTTTATGACAGGAAGAACTTCAAACGGTCGAATGTGTTTCGCCCGAAAACACGAGCCAATATCAAGTCACAAGAAACAGGCATGGCCGCCGCCGCATTTGCGACAAAAGATCTTGTTATTGTCAATGCGGTTGACACGTCCGACGAAAAACAGGTTGTGTCGGCTAAGATCAATAAAACAATTCTCCAGTACCGCCTGGAGAAAACTATTCCGTGGTTTCTTACCGTCCAAGGCGCATACCAGGACACCAAGAACTATGGTATCTGTGTCACCCATCAGTACTGGAGCTATAGGGAGGACACTGAAGTCCTTCCGGCACTCGACGATGCGGGAAGCATATTCACAGAGACGGATTCAGATACAGGGAAAGAAATACCGATGGGATATGAGGAGACGATTGTCAGGGAAGACACCCTTAAATGCGACAACATCCCTCCGGAGAATTTCCGGTTTGATCCCATGTGCGATTGGCGGAACCCGGCGGAATCAAGTCCCTACCTCCTCTGTCTGTTCCCGATGTATGCCGGCGATGTTCAGGAAATGATGGAGAGTGTCGACTCTAAGACGAATGTGCCCACATGGCGCAAGTACAAGTTGAATGAAATACTGTCTGCCCGCAGGGAAGAGTATAGCCGGACTCGCTGGGCCAGAGAGGGCCGGCACCGCGTATCCCCTGATCGTGAGCAGGAGGGCAATGCATACACTACTGTGTGGGCCCACATGAACATTGTCCGGGTTAATGGTGACGATCTCATTTATTGGACGCTCGGCACAAACATGGTGCTGACAAAGCCCGTTAAACTGGTCGAGGCATACCCGCATCTCAAGAGAGGACAGCGGCCGTTCACTATAGGGTTCAGCAACATTGAAGCGCACAAAAATTATCCCGCTAGTGACAATCAACTTGCATCCGGGTTACAAAGCGAAATCAATGATGTGGCAAACCAGCGTCTCGACAACGTTAAACTGGTCCTCAACAAAAGGTATTTCGTGAAGCGCGGGGCCCAGGTCGATTTGGACGCGCTGGTTCGAAATGTACCGGGCGGCGGTGTCATGATGAATGATCCAGAGAAAGACGTAAACACTGTGAGCACGCCGGATGTCACCAGTTCCAGTTACCAGGAGCAGGACAGGTTATCTGTTGAAATGGATGAAATTGTTGGGGGGTTTAGTCAATCGTCTGTGCAAAATAACCGGTCGCTAAACGAAACTGTCGGGGGCATGGGCATTTTGCAGCAGACTGCAAGTGCTGTCGAAGATTATGCAATCAAGATATTCATGGAAACATGGATGGAGCCGTGCGTGCGTCAATTGGTACAACTGATACAATATTATGAAACGGACGAGGTTGTTATGGCTCTGGCGGCCCGCGAGTCTGGTATGTGGCAGCGATACGGTACAGAAGAGATCCCCGATGATATCTTGCGGCAGGAGCTTACAACTACTGTAAATGTCGGGATAGGCAATACCGATCCGATGCGCCGTGTAGAAAAACTCATATTTGGAGTTACAAAGACCGCTGAACTTCCAGGGATGGTGCCTCGCCTCAAACCATCTAAAATTGGAGACGAGATATTCGGGGCACTGGGATACAAAGACAGTTCGCAGTTCTTTATGGGGGATGAAGAGTTTGACAAGGCGCAAAAGAACGCTCCTCCGGAGAGCCCTCCCCCAGAGATAGAAGTGAAACTGAAGGAGTTGGATATCCGCCAGGAGGACAATACCCTTCGGCATCAGCGAGAGTTGCAGAAACTCGATCAGGATCTGGAACTTGGGTATGCGAAATTGGCGCTTAGTAAGGACATAAAATTAAAAGACTTGTACGCTAAGCTAGACATAGAAACCCAGCGAGATAAAACAATTCGCGAGGGAACAGCGCTGCGTGAAATGAATAAGGCCCAAGAGCTTTCGGTAAAAAGAGCAACTGGATCTGGAATTTAATTGTAGCTATTACATCGGCTAATTGTAACTATTGCATCAGCCAATTGTAACTCCCACCAAGAAGGCGGAGATAAAAATGAAAGAAGAGTCACTGAAAAATGTCACATTTGTCGACGATAGAGAAAAATTGTACTTCGCCACAGCGCGACTTGGGATTCAAGCCATCGAGTTTCTGAACGGCCCAACCGGCAGGTATCTGCACGGCCGGGCAAAACAGCAACTTGACCAATGCAAAGAAGCAGGGCTTCGATGCAACCCGGACTCGTTCTTTGGCCGGAGAAAACTCAGAAAAATAAGAAACAAGGCCGAACTCGCCGAGATGTTCATGTCTTGGTGTGCAGAGATTATCACTGAAGGAGAGGCAGCAGAACAGGAACTCAAAGACTACCGAGGATAAAACTATGGGAACAGAAACCACCCAGCAGGGCGCTTCAGGATTTAACAGTAAACCAGAAAGTCACCGGGCATTTCAGGATCCAGAAGAACTTGACAAAGGCAAAAGCAACGAGGATGATAGTGCCAAGCCGTTAAATCCGCGCGATCAAGTTTTGGCCGACATGGAAGCCCGGCTTGACGCAGAACGCGAAGCAGAAATAGCGGCTTCGATAAGCGCTGCACCGGCTGTAGATACAGACGACGCAGAAGCCGCGGTAGAGGCGGCAAAGGTTGCTGCGGAAGCAGCGGAAGAAGGCTTGGCCAGTAAAGAGCCGATGCATCCGGAAGAAAAGTCCGATGCAGGTGAACTTCCCGAAGAATACTGGGACGACCCATTGGCAGAATTCATTGTTATGGACGAGGAGAACAACACTCCGATGTTCGTGACGAAGGTGGACGGGAAAGAGGTATATATTCCCCTCGACCGCGCACGCCAACAGCTGCAGAAGCATACGGCCGCAGAGGCCAGGTTGCAGCAGGCAGCAGAGCAAAAGAAAGCGCTCGACGATCGTGAAGCCCGGATACTCGTGAACGAACAAGCTCTGGAATCGCGAATCAAAGAGCAAAGCAATGCCCACCATCCCAGCGGTCCCGCTACGGACGTGAGCGATCAGGACTTCCAGGCGGAAGCCGAAGAAGTTGTCCAGAGTCTCTTTAACGGGACTCCGGAAGAAGCGGCGGAAAAGCTTGCTGCAGTTCTCCAGAATTCACGCACCCCACAAGGGCAAACCGTTGATACTGAAGCAATTGTAGCGCAGGCTGCAGTACAAACCCGCCAGACGTTGGCAGCAGAAGATGCAGAAACAGATGCCCGGAAAGGTTACCAAACCTTCAAAACGGACTACCCCGAGATTGCATCGAGTAAAAAGCTGTTCGACGTTGCCGATGGCATGACCGAGGAAATAGCCTCGGAGTGGAACATCGAAGGTCGAATGTTCCGTACATCAGAACTCATGGCAGAGGCCGGCAAAAGAACACGCGAGTGGGCCCACTCAATGAAGGCCCCCGAAGAGCAAGGTTCCAAGCCAAACAATGATCGACACGACCGAAAACGCAAATTAAGGCCTATGCCTACGTCGCAGTCTCAGCGAATGACCCCTGTTGAAGAGGAACCCGCGCAGACACCGACGGATACCCTTGCGGAAATCAAAAAGGCGAGGGGGCAGGAGGCTTAAACAAATAAATATTGGAGGGAATTGCCATGGCGGGACAAATTTGGTCCACCAACAGCCTCGGTGGGTTTATGTGGAGTGCGAATCTGAGCCGGAAGTTGCGCACAGCGCTGCAACCGCTGGTTCGCTTTCGTCAGTTTTGTGATGCCAAAGAAGCTTTTGGCGTTGGACTGGGCGAGTTTTTCAACTGGAACGTCTACAGTGACGCGGCCACAGAGGGGCGTGCAATTGCGGAGACTGAAACCATGCCAGAATCCGGGTTCACGATTAGCCAGGCGTCCCTGACTATCACGGAATACGGCAACTCGGTCCCTTTTACCAAAAAACTGGACGATCTATCTGAGCAGCCGGTAACTGAAGTCGTCCATAAGGTGCTGAAGAACGATGCCCGCAAGGTGCTTGATAAGGCCGCGCATGTACAGTTCTCTAAGGCGCTGCTGCGATTCGCCACGACCAGTTCTACCGCGTACAACCTGGTAACTTCTGGGTTATCTCCCGGCATCAGCGCCAATGCACTTGGCAAAGAGCATGTCAAGTTGGTGGCCGACGAGTTGGCGGAGCGTGAAGTTCCATCTTTTGATGGCAACAACTATATGGCCTGCGGTCGCCCGTCGCGCCTGCGTCAACTGAAGAACGACCTGGAATCGATCCACCAGTACGTTTCCGAAGGTTGGCATGTCATCATGAACGGTGAGAAAGGCCGGTATGAGGGCATTCGGTTTATCGAGCAAACCAATATCGCCGATGTCGGCGCCTTTGGTGAAATTTTCTTCTTTGGCGCAGATACCGTGGTTGAGGCCTTCGCAATTCCGGAAGAAGTTCGAGGTAAGATTCCTACCGACTACGGCCGGTCCCGCGGTATCGCTTGGTACGCAGAACTGGGTTATGGCATCGTTCATCCGACCGATATCAACCAGGCCCGCATTATTGTGATGTCTGACTTTGCAGCCCCGTAAGCGCTGAATCTGAACCTTTGAGGAGGTAGAAACATGAATAGTTATCAATATGATAAGCCGTTGCGGGAGAGCTATCGGCTGCCGGCGGCTGCCACCACCACTGCGGGTGTACTGGGCCGGTTCATCGGCCCAGCCGGAAGGGTTGGCCGCGTGGTGAATATTTCACATATCGTAACCACCGCGGTTACGGTGGCCGCAGACGTAATCTCGGTCGGGCCAAATGGCGCGGCAGCTCCGGTGCTGCACTCAGTGGGTGTGTCTTTAATCGCAGCCGGCGGGGCTATTTCTCGCACAGCGGCCTCTCTTTTGGCGCAGACCGAGTTGCCAGCGGACACGGTCGTCGAAATCGCCACCAATGGTGCCTCGACGCTCGGTGCCGCAGACATTAACGTGACTGTGGAATGGTATTAATTTAAGGCCCGGAGGAGGGACAACACATGAGTACATATGACAATGACGCCGACGACAATCTCGGGGGAAATCCAACCCCGCAGATGCACAAGGCGCAAACAAATCTGGACCATTTGAATCCAGGCAAATGCAAGGACAAGGCCGGTGTTTCTGGGGGCCTTAGCGACCTTCAGCCGCTTAACGATCTTGCCATGAGCCCGGACGAGTCCACGAACAGCTCGGCCCCTTGGCACAGCACTCGGCGCATCACGAAGAACCCGACCCGGCAGGATGCCAAAAAGAATGGCAAGTCTTTCGAGATCGACTGAGAAAGCAACCCAGCAAACTTTCTCCGGGAGAGCCCGGGGAAAGTTTTTCAATAGAGGAGCAACTTCACATGAGCGCAATGACACCAGTAAGTCCGTTCCAGGCTATGAAGTATCAGCAGTTCGATACATCTGGGCCTGTTTCCGTAGAACGCTTCAGAAAAGGCGCAGATGTCCGTGAAGGCGTTGGCGGCTTAAGCAAAATCGATAGTACTTTTGAGAACACTGACTATGAGCTTTTAAAGAGCGAGTACTCCCAGTGCGGAGGAGATAAGGCATGAGCCAACCTGAAAAAAATACAGGTAAGGTCCAAGTAGTGGGGATTGTGAAGAGCACACCCGCTGTCGAAGCCAATACCGTAGTAGCAGCAAAAACCCCGGAAGTGGAAGTCTCTGCAGAAGCAAAAACCCCGGAAGTGGAA
>ENA-ORDP01002011-ORDP01002011.1-marine-sediment-metagenome-genome-assembly--contig:-NODE-2011-length-10337-cov-34.715328_pt1 | contig 10337 bp, 7 predicted proteins | sample MGYA00248627_ERZ508539 | MGnify/ENA primary metagenome ERZ508539 (study PRJEB26208, sample SAMN05571518) | marine sediment metagenome | biome: deep sea; feature: Hydrothermal vent; material... | reverse complement strand
CCAGAAACTCTTGTTCGAAGCGCTTGAAGGCAAGCCGGATCTTGAAAAACGCCCGCAATATTACCGCGATTTTCACGCTAATATTGCGAGAAATTTTGCCAAAGCTATAGACCTGAAAAAGTATGCAGAAAAATCTGAGCCCGCCCGCGAAAAGATTGAAATTTTTTTGAAAAAGTCGGGTAAAAGCTATGGTGACATTGCCGCTTACCCGGTGGTCGGCAAGAATCACGACATGGTTCTTGTCGTAGACAAGCGATCGAGATCAATTGCCGGTTCTATCGATATCGACCCCTGGGAACAGTATTAGAAGGAGAAACCCGAATTGAGCTGAGGCGGTCTGTCATCGTGCCTGGCGCTGCTGCCTGTTTTCTCTCATACGCCGGCGATGTTTTTGTTTGAACGCCTTGCGCTGTTCGAGTGGTAACTGTTTAAAACGCTGCCGGAGTACTCAGCTGCGAACAGGTTGACCTGCTTGAGGTGCGCACGAACGCGTTGCGCCCGGCGCGCCTGCTTCGTCATCTTCTTTCTCTGCTTACTCACAATTCATCCTCAATAGCTTATAGGCCGTGAGCAGGGCTGCGAAAAACAGGCACTCTCTTGAACAGGGTCGCTTACGCGCCGCTAGTGATTGGGTCGCTCAGCCCCAGACCATGCTCGCAAACGGGCACTCGCGCACCAATGAAGCGTCGGCCTTCCCTCACGGGGAGCCACAGCGTAATCTATTGCAGCTGACAGTTCTTCACTGATTCGTCACCGCGCAGCGGGGTGAGGTGCTCGCAATGACAAAAACGTTTCAATTAACCAGGGGCCCCCTGGATATTTCTGGTTTTTAATGCCTGCAAAAATACTGATTTTCGAGGTCGCCGTGCCCTCGCCGCTGTATCGCAGTTTCGACTACCGCGCGCCCATAGCTACCGGCGAAAGCCCACCTGTGCCGGGTACGCGCGTGCTAGTGCCGTTCGGACAACGCAGGGTCGTAGGCATCCTGCTGACGATCAAACAGGATTCGGATATTCCGGCAGGAAAGCTGAAAGACGTGCTGGAGGTTCTCGATGCTAAACCGGTGCTCGGTACCGACCTGATGCAGTTGCTCAGCTGGGCGGCACGCTACTACCACCACCCGATCGGAGAAGTGCTGGCCGCCGCGTTGCCGGTGCTGTTACGCAAGCCGGACAGCTGCCCGGACACTCATGTCATGGTGTGGAAACTAACGGATGCCGGTCGCCAACAGTCGTTGCAAAGCCTCGCACGTGCCCCGCGCCAGGCGGCGGTGCTCGGAGTGCTCACAGAGCATCCGCAAGGACTTGCACGTGAGGCACTCAGCGTACCCCTGGAAGTGCTGAATAGATTGCAGCACAGGGGCTGGATCCACCGTGTCGGGCTGGAACAGGCGCCGGCGGGAAACATCGTCAATCTGTCAGACACACAGCATGCACTAACCGTACAGCAACAATCTGCCGCGGACGCAGTGCAGGCCTGCTTCGACAGCTTCCAGGCTTTCCTGCTGGAGGGCGTGACCGGTAGCGGCAAAACAGAGGTGTACCTGCGCCTGATTGAGCCGTTGCTACAGAAACAGAAACAGGTGCTGGTACTGGTGCCGGAAATCGGCCTGACACCACAGCTTGTAGAACGTTTCCGGCAACGCTTTGCAGTGGACATTGCGGTACTGCATTCCGGACTCAACGACAGCCAGCGGCTGCGCGCCTGGCAACAGGCCGCCTCCGGTGCAGCCCGGTTGATCCTTGGCACCCGCTCGGCGATTTTTACACCCCTGAAAAATCCCGGCATGATCATCATTGACGAGGAACACGATACCTCACTCAAACAGCAGGACGGTTTTCGTTACTCGGCGCGTGACCTCGCCGTGTGGCGTGCCCAACAGCTGAATATCCCGATACTGCTGGGCTCGGCGACACCGTCGCTGGAGAGCCTTTACAACGCACAGCAGGGACGCTACCAGCTACTGGACCTTCCCGAACGCGCCGGTAAAGCGTTAGCGCCAACCATGCGCCTGCTGGATCTGCGCGGACAGACCATGCGCGACCTGCTCAGCGCCACGTTGCTGGACGCCATGGATGTGCACCTGAAAAAGGGCGGACAGATTCTGCTATTCCTGAACCGGCGCGGCTTTGCACCGGTGCTGCTCTGCCATGCCTGCGGCTGGGTCGCAGAATGCCGGCGCTGCGACGCGCGTATGACCCTGCACCAGCGCCGCGGCGAACTGCGCTGCCACCACTGTGGCAGCCAGCGCCGTGTTGACGCCTTCTGCCCCTCCTGTGGCAGCAGCGAACTATTGGGCATCGGTGAAGGCACAGAAAGAATCGAACAGGCATTGCAGGAACATTTTCCCGACATATCCGTACTGCGTATTGATCGCGACACCACGCGCCGTAAAGGTGAACTGGAGGCGGCACTGTCTGCGGCTGAAACCGGTGCAGCACGCATTCTGCTGGGGACACAGATGCTGGCCAAAGGTCATCATTTTCCAGAGGTCACGCTGGCCGCCATACTGGACGCCGACCAGGGGCTGTTCAGTACCGATTTCAGGGCCAGTGAACGTATGGCGCAATTGATCATCCAGGTGGCGGGGCGCGCCGGGCGGGCGGAGAAACCTGGAGAAGTCATGATCCAGACCCACCACCCCGATCATCCCCTGTTACGCCAGCTGGTGGAATCCGGCTACCCCGCATTTGCACAGTCGGCTCTCGAGGAACGACAGGAAACTCTGCTGCCGCCTTATGCCAGCATGGCCCTGCTGCGCGCCGAGGCAACCAGCGCCGAGCAGCCAAAGGCATTCCTGGACGCAGCGCGAACGCTGGCCGAGCCCAGCCAAAGTGCGACGCTGCAACTGTGGGGGCCGGTTGCCGCACCCATGGAACGCCGCGCCGGGCGTTACCGCGCCCAGCTCCTGGTCCAGGCCGGCCACCGGAATGAACTGCAGCAGCTACTCAGGCAATGGATACCCCGATTCGAAGCGATCAGAGATTCGCGCCGGGTGCGCTGGTCGATCGATGTCGACCCGGTCGATATGTTCTAGAAACGGTAATTCACGCCCAGGTTCCAGTAGGTCACATCGGGATCCACCAGCGTACCGTCTGCCTGCACCGCCCAGTGCTCAGTAAAATCCCAGCCCAGTGCGCCACCCCACGAGCCGCTGGAATCCGAATTACTGACGGATAATCCACCAACCTTTACCGACACATCTGACCAGACGACACCGTAACGAACCTTAATATAAAAGGTATCGCCGACGCGGGCTGCCACAAAAATACCCCGGGTATCGATATCCCAATTGCCTTTCTGACTACCAAGCTTCACGTCGCCGTCAGAAATGGTGGTGGTGAATTCCGTTTCCGCCGAGATATGGAGCTGCTCCAGGTTGAAAAAATCGTACCCCAGCAGAACGCCGGCGTTGGTTGCATCGTCAAACCCGCTCACGCTTGCATCCATGATCCCGACCGATGGCCCCAGGTAAAAACCACCGGCAGCGTGGGTAATCGATACCCCACCCAACATGAGCAACATTAATACTATTTGGCGGATCACTGTTTTCATCCCCCCATTTAAAGTGTTGTATACGTCACGCCAGCCCGGATAATAGGCCTCTTTCCAGCTGACCTGAAGTCGATGAAGCACCACCTGTCGCAGTTACTGTCCGAGGCCGTTCAAACCCTGCAATCGCACGGGGACCTGCCCGCAGACCTGTCCATCAAGATCGGGCTCGAACGCACCCGCGACCGCAAGCACGGCGACTTCGCCAGCAACCTTGCCATGGTGCTGTGCAAGCCTGCACAGAGCAAGCCGCGCGACCTGGCTGAAAAACTGGTCGCAGCACTACCCGACTCGGATCAGGTAACCAAAATCGACATTGCCGGCCCGGGCTTTATTAACTTTTTCCTCAGCCCCGCTGCTTACCATGCAACCCTGTCACAGGTCCTGAAACAGGCCGACCGGTATGGCCGCAGTAACCTGGGTCAGGGTAAGTCCGTACAGGTCGAGTTTGTTTCCGCCAACCCGACTGGTCCGCTACATGTCGGGCACGGCCGTGGTGCGGCCTATGGTGCAACAGTGGCCGACCTGCTGGCTGCCGTTGGATACCGGGTGCATCGGGAATATTATGTCAACGACGCCGGACGACAGATGGATATCCTCGCCACCAGCGTCTATCTACGCTACCTCGATCTGTGCGGTGAAGAACTGGTTTTCCCGGCCAATGGCTACAAGGGCGATTATGTCTGGGACGTCGCCGCCAGCCTGCACCGTGAACACGGCGATGACCTGCGCCACCCAGCGGCAGAGATTTTTGCTGACACCCCTGCGGACGAACCGAACGGTGGCGACAAGGAATTACATATCGATGCGCTGATCCAGCGCTGCAAGGATCTGTTGGGTACAGAACATTACCGTGAAACCTTTGACCTGGGGCTGGATTCCATCCTGGAGAACATCCGCAGGGATCTTGAAGAGTTCGGAGTGCACTACGATGACTGGTTTTCCGAGCGCTCGCTGACGGAAAACGGCCTGGTCGAAAGTGCCATCCAGCGCCTCAAAGAGACCGGCCATATTTATGAGAAGAAGGGCGCGCTCTGGTTCCGCTCCACAGATTTCGGTGATGAAAAGGACCGCGTCGTGGTCCGGGAGAATGGTCAGAGCACCTACTTCGCCTCCGACATCGCTTACCATATGAACAAGCTGGAGCGTGGCTATGACCGGGTGATCGACGTCTGGGGCGCGGACCATCACGGCTACGTGCCACGCGTGAAAGCGGCTTTGAGTGCGCTTGGAGACGATGCGGGTAAACTGGATGTACTGCTGGTGCAATTCGCAGTGCTGTATCGTGGTGGAAAGAAAGTACAGATGTCCACCCGCTCCGGAGAGTTTGTCACGCTGCGCGAGTTGCGGCAGGAAGTCGGCAATGACGCGGCACGCTTTTTCTACGTCATGCGCAAATGCGAACAGCACATGGACTTTGACCTGGACCTTGCCAGGTCACAATCGAACGATAACCCGGTTTACTATATACAGTATGCCCACGCACGCATCGCCAGCGTGCTGCGGCAGATGCCGGACAGGGGCATGCAGTGGGACAGCAACATGGGCGAACAGAATCTGCACCAGCTTACCGAATCGCATGAAGACGCACTGATGGTGAATCTGTCACGCTACCCGGAGCTCGTCGAGGCCGCTGCCATCAACCACGAGCCACACGCCATCGCCCACTACCTGCGCGATCTGGCCAATGATTTTCATACCTACTATAACGCGCACCAGTTTCTGATCGAAGATCAGGCATTGCGTAATGCCCGGCTTAGTCTGATTCAGGCAACCCGGCAGGTGATCGCAAACGGGCTCAAGCTGTTGGGTGTATCAGCGCCGGACAGCATGTAGTCCATGGCGACCGACTACAAACGCCGCAGCAAACGCAAACCAACACCCTCGGGACCACCGCCCTGGGTCTGGTCCGCGGCGGGCCTGATCGCCGGCCTGTTTATTGCGTTCCTGATTTTTCTGAAAGTAGTCTCACAACAACCCGTCAGCGAGGAAGCGGCGCTGGACGTCCCGGCGAAACAGCAACCAAAAACGCGTAAGGAACCCGGCCCGCCACCCAAACCGCGCTTTGATTTCTACAACCTGTTGCCGGAAATGGAAGTGGTCGTCCCCGAAGAGGAGATCAGGGGCACGCCGACACGAGAGGGAGTGAAACGTGTCAAGAAACCCGGCATCTACCTGCTGCAGGCGGGTTCATTCCGCAGCCGAAAACAAGCTGATCAGCTGCGTGCAAGGCTCGCCCTGCTGGGAATGGAGACCAGCATCCAGACGGTTAGCGTCAACAGCAAAAAAGCCTGGCACCGGGTACGCGTAGGACCTTTCAAAAACCTGAGTGATCTCAATCAGGCCCGTAGCCAGCTGAAGAAAAACGGCATTGATGCCATTCTCATAAGGTTAAAAGGCTAGGAAACCTCTGATTAACTCGTTTATCGTCGTCCCGGCGTATGCCGGGATCCAGCGTTTTCAATGCCCTGGATTCCGACCTTCGCCGGAATGACAAGTTAATCAGATCCCTTTAATAAGTCGGGTCATACATTAAACCGGCAATCATTTGTTCAAGATCATCCGGCCGCTTTTCCTGTGCCAGGTCTTCTCTGTATGCCTGCTCGGCGACAACCACCGCAATCGCAAGTGATACCTGTCGGATACTGGAAAGCGGTGGATAAATTGTCCTTGTCTCAAGATCTTCATCGCTGACCCTTTCAGCCAGCACACGTGCAGCCTCAAGAAACATGCCGTCACTAATGCTGCGGGCGCGGCAGGCTATGGCGCCGAGACCAATACCAGGGAACACGTAAGCATTATTGCCCTGACCGGGCCGGTACAACATGCCATTACAGGTAACCGGATCAAAGGGACTGCCACTGGCAAATATCGCACGGCCTTCTGTCCATTCATAGGCTTGATCTGCTCTGCATTCAGCACGCGCTGTGGGATTGGAAAGTGCAAAGATAACCGGTCGCTCGTTGATCTGCGCAAGCAGTCGAATAATGTCCTCGGTAAACACACCGGGTGCGCCGGTTGCACCGATCAACACATGGGGTTTTATCTCGCGGATCGCTTCATCAAACGGTATGCCGGGAATATCATGTGCGTAGGGGATACTGTGTGGCCCCAGGTCATCGCGTGACTTGACCAGCAACCCGGATTGATCGACAAACCAGAGTCGTTCACGCGCAGATTTTTCATCCAGCCCGGCTTGAATAAACGCCGCCTGTAGAAGATCGGCAATACCGGTTGCCGCGGAACCCGCTCCCAGGAACATAATACGCAGATCAGTAAAATCATTACCGGTAATACGGCACGACGCCAGCACACCGGCTAATGCAACCGCCGCCGTACCCTGAATATCGTCGTTAAAGCAAAGCACACGATCACGATAACGATTCAGCAAAGCGTAAGCATTCGGCGTTAAAAAATCTTCAAACTGAATCAATGCTAACGGAAAATCTTCCTGCACCGCTTCCACAAACTCTTCAATCAGTTCCTCGTATTCAGCACCTTCAATACGTGACTGCTTGATACCGAGATACAGTGGATCATTGCGCAGGATTTCGTTGTTGGTGCCAACATCCAGCATCACCGGCAAACATTGCTTTGGCGGAATACCCGCACAGGCGGTATATAATGATAACTTTCCAATCGGTATGCCCATGCCGTTCGCACCCAGATCACCGAGTCCGAGAATACGTTCGCCATCGGTTATCACGACCATACGCACATCGGTTTCCGGCCAGTTTTTCAGGATTTGCCGAATTCTCCCACGGTCATCGGGAGTAATATAAAAACCTTTCGGCTGGCGAAAGATATGGGCGAATTCCTGGCATGCCTGACCTACAGTCGGCGTATATATCAGCGGCATCAGCTCATCGATATGATCGATCACCATGCGATAAAACAAACGCTCATTGCGCCCCGCCAATGCCTGCAGAAAAATATAGCGCTCAATATCATTGCCCTTACGCCGTAGATTTGCCATGGCGCGGTCTCCCTGAGTTTTTGGATCAGACACACCTGCCGGTAACAAACCACGAAGACCATAATGTTCTCGTTCATCCTCGGTAAAGGCCGTACCCTTATTAAATTCAGCTTTCGTTAATCGCTCAAAGCCGCTTAGCCCGACTGACTGATCCTGAATCGCATCATTTTTCGTGGATGATGACATTAGTGCGTTCCCTCTTTTTTGCAACGATTGTCATACGACATTTTGTGATTATTATGGCGCCAAATCAATCTACTCTGCCAGGTATTTCTTGCCCCAATAGTTAGCCGGCCCGGGTACCATGCCTCTATGGGCAGGCCTGACTAGTCTTCGTGGTACGTATATCCAGTCAATCCTGATTCAAGCTCCGCGAGAAACTGGCGTGCCTCAGACTCCGCCAGGCCGGCGTTCTGAACGCGCCTGCGATAGGCCGCACGCAAGCGATCCGGTTCGAAGTGAACATAGCTTAACAATTCATCTGTACGGTCGCCGTGCTCGGCCTGGCCCAGTGTAAAGGAGCCGTCAGCGTGTACCTCCAGGTTTACAGCATCGGTATCACCAAACAGATTGTGCATGTCACCGAGAATCTCCTGGTAGGCGCCCACCATAAAAAATCCCAGCAAATAGGGCTCTCCGGATTTTACCTCGTGTAGTAACAGGCTGTTTTCTATCCCTTCACCACCGACGTAATAATCAATGCGTCCGTCCGAGTCACAGGTCAGATCCTGAATGATGGCACGCCGATCCGGTTCTTCGTCCAGACGATGTAGAGGTACAATGGGAAATATCTGGTCTATAGCCCAGACATCCGGCAGCGACTTGAATACAGACAGGTTACAGAATACCTTGTCTATCAGTTTCTGATTCAGCTCATCGATCAACTCACGTTGCTCTCTGTCTATGGGATCAAGCAGCGCAGATACCCGCTTCAGAATAGCAAAGTAAAACTGCTCGGCCAGCGCACGCTGACCGAGATTTATGTACCCCTGACGATACGCATGCTGAACATCTTCAAACACCTGTAAAACAGTGGTCAGGGTTTCTGCCGCGGAGTCCTGGTTCAGCTGCTGATAAATCTGCTCCAGTCTGCATACACTATCGGGCACAGTGTCGAGTATTGCCTCCGGGGCGCACTTACCCGGTGCATATTCGGTGTCAATAACATTAGTCATCAACACGGCATGGTGCGCCGTCATGGCGCGGCCGGATTCGGTCACTATGTCAGGCTGCGGCAGCTTGTTTTCAACACACATATTGTGAATTTCACTGACCACCAGATCTGCATACTGTTCCAGGCTGTAGTCCATGGAACAGGCACCGTGCGATGCGGTACCTTCATAATCCACACCCAACCCGCCACCGACGTCAAAAACGTTAATCGGTGCACCCAGTGCATGCAGTTCGGCGTAAAAGCGCGCCGCCTCGTGTATGCCTTTCCTGATATCGTGCAGGTTAGCTAACTGTGAACCCAGGTGAAAATGCAACAACTGCAGACGGTCCAGCAGGCCTTCCGTGCGCAGGCGTTCCACCAGCTGCAACACCTGTGCCGCGTGCAACCCGAATTTTGATTTGGTGCCGCCGGTGTTCTGCCAGTTACCCGCACTAATCGAGGCCAGCCGCACCCGCACACCCAGCAACGGCTCGACATCCAGTTCACGCACCTGCTTGACTATCCGGTCCAGTTCCGACAGCTTTTCAATTACCAGATAAAGTGGCTGACCCAGTTTGCGCGCTATCAGCCCCAGGCGGATATATTCGCGGTCCTTGTGCCCGTTGCATATCACCAACCCGTCAGGCTTTGACAGGCCCAGGACCGCCATTAGTTCGGATTTACTACCGGCTTCCAGACCTACCCGGCTGCCACCGTATTCCAATATCGAATTGACCACACTGAATTGCTGATTGACCTTGATGGGATAGGCAGCCCGGTAATTACCACTATAGGCGTACTTCTCGCGTGATTGAGCAAAGGCATTGATCATCCTGTCCAGGCGCTGCCCCAATATACTGTTACAACGTACCAGCACGGGCCAGTTCAGTCCGCGGCGCTGGATTTCGGCCGCGACCTCGAACAGGTCGACCTCTACCGTTTTACCTTCCGTTTCCAGACGGACTGTTACGTGACCCTGCTGGTTGATATCAAAATGGCCGTCACTCCAGCCAGGAACGTTATAACACTTGCGGGATAAATCGATTGACCAGTTCATGGGGTATCCTGACGGTGCCGGCCTGCCTGTGGAGTGGAATAACTCAAGGTAGTATATTGTAAAAACTGCCAACAATCGCGATTAATCCCATGACCCATTCTGACTCTGACTGGTTTACCGAGCGCTGCCTGGCGGGTGGCTCTGCGTTTGCACTACAACTAAATAAAAAACTGCACGACGAAAAAACACCTTTTCAGCGCATAGAGATCTATTCAATCACGCACTTCGGTAATCTTATGGTTATCGATGGCTACATTATGCTGACCAGTCGGGATAACTTTCTGTACCACGAAATGATGACTCATCCGGCGCTGTTCACACACCCGGACCCGCAGCGCGTTACGATTATTGGCGGCGGGGACTGCGGTACATTACGCGAAGTGCTCAGGCACCCTGGCGTAATGCATGCAGTACAAGTGGAAATAGATGAGCGGGTAACACTGTCTGTCAGAACAGTACTTCCCGGAACTTTGTGAATCCAACTCCGATTCGCGTGCCGACTTCGATTTCACTGACGGCATACAGCAAATGAAAGATGCGACCGCGGGAAGCATTGATGTCATTATCGTGGACAGCACCGATCCCGTCGGCCCTGCGAA
>ENA-ORDP01002010-ORDP01002010.1-marine-sediment-metagenome-genome-assembly--contig:-NODE-2010-length-10338-cov-2.920159_pt1 | contig 10338 bp, 9 predicted proteins | sample MGYA00248627_ERZ508539 | MGnify/ENA primary metagenome ERZ508539 (study PRJEB26208, sample SAMN05571518) | marine sediment metagenome | biome: deep sea; feature: Hydrothermal vent; material... | reverse complement strand
CCGCGCATCCCCGAGCTGGTGCGCGAATTCAGCAAGCGCCTGGGGATGCGCGGCCTGGGTGGCGTGCGCTACACCAGCGAAGCACTACAGGTACTGCAAACCTATCCGTGGCCGGGTAACGTCCGCGAGTTGGGCAATCTGGTCGAGCGGATGGCGATTATGTATCCCAATGGCGTAGTACGGGCGGCTGACTTACCGAAGAAATACCGTTCAGGCGCCCAGAATCTGGAGGTTGCGACAGCGGCACAGTTGTCCGAAGTAGGTCGCCAGGAGGTTGAGATGTTGTTACCTAGTGCGGGTCTCGATTTGAAGGAATACTTAGCATCGGTCGAAATTGCGTTGATCCAGCAGGCCCTAAACCTGTCTGGCGGGGTGGTGGCACGGGCGGCGAATCTACTGCATTTACGGCGTACTACCCTAGTTGAAAAATTGCGCAAATATGAGATAAGCGCTGTAGTTAGAGAAGCGACGGGAACTTGACGCTGTTTCAATGTCAAGCCATGGGTATCTTACAAGTCACTGAAAACGGGGCTTATCCGTCCTGGTATGAAATCTGCTTGAGGGTTATTCAAAACCTGGATGGAAGCAGTCGAAAATGCCGGCCACGCCGCCTACCCGCGAAGCACTTAGTGAAGCCTTCGCCCAGTTCAACGATACCTCGCGAATGCTCGCTGAGTCCTATTGCGACTTGGAGCAGCGGGTCAGCGATCTGACCCGGCGGCTGGCCCAATCCGATCAAGCCCGGTTAGGGGCGCTGCAAGCCCGCGAGCAGTTATCGGAACGACTTGAAGCCCTGTTGCAATGCCTGCCCGGTGGGGTGGTGGTTCTGGACTCCGAGGGCCGGGTATTGGAGTGCAATCCATCGGCCAGCGACATGCTGGGTGAGGCCACACTTGGTACGTCCTGGGCCGAGGTCGCACGACGTATCTTTGTAGGCGGCGAACTGGATGAATTTGAACTTGCCGACGGCCGGCGAGTGAGTTTGGCCCGGCGGGCGATGAGCGATGGAAGTGCGGTCTTACTGTTGAGCGACGTGACCGCGGCGCGGGCCTTGCAGCGCCAGCAGGATCGGCAACAGCGGCTGGTGGCCATGGGTGAAATGAGTGCCCGGCTAGCCCACGAGTTGCGTACCCCGCTGGCGACCGCTGTACTGCATGCTTCCCGTCTTACTACCGGTACCGTGCCTGTCGATGATAGCCCCCGCGTGGCCGGCAAGATTCTTGAGCGGCTGCGCTTACTGCAGCGGCTGCTTGATTCCACCCTGGCCTTTGTGCGGGGCGAGCGGGAGGATGGCGAATCGTTTGATGTAGCGGCTTTGCTTGCCGAGGCCCTGAGTATTGCTGGCTTGCATGCGGAGGGTGATGGCCTCAGGGTCACTGTAGAGCACGCGGTTGCACAGACTTTACTAAGCGGTCAGCGGGCTTTGTTGGCCGGGGCGCTGGCCCATGTGCTGAACAATGCTTGTGAGGCTTGCGGCAGCCCGACCGGTATCAGTATCACTGTGCAACGTACCGATATGCTGCTGAAGATCAGCATTCGGGATCAAGGCCCCGGCATCTCCAGCCAGCACGCGGAACATATCTTCGAAGCTTTTTACACCACTCGCCGTGGAGGTACCGGCTTAGGATTGGCGGTGGCCCGGGCTCACGGTGGGGAGTTGCGCTGGGTGGCTCAGGATGGACCGGGAGCCCGATTTGTATTGAGTCTTCCCGTCCTGTCCCAGGAGATGTCCAGGCCGCGCAGCGCCATTTTACCGAGTCACTTCACGACGCTGAATTCTGGCGAGGAGGTCGGTCATGTCTAAACTGGATATTCTGGTGGTCGAGGACGACCGCGATTTGCGAGAAGCCCTGCTGGAGACCCTGCATGGGGCGGGGTACAGTGCCGACGGGGTTGACAATGGCCCGGCCGCATTACGGCGTCTGCAACAGCATGCCGTGCGGCTGGTGCTCAGCGACGTGCAGATGAGTCCCATGGACGGCCCGACTCTGCTGGTGGAATTGAAGTCCCAGCATGCCGACCTTCCAGTGGTGATGATGACGGCCTATGGCACCATTGAACAGGCGGTAGAGGCCATGCAGGAGGGGGCCGTAGATTACCTGGTCAAGCCCTTCGAATCAGCCGTGCTAGAAGAAGTCATACGCCGACATCTGCCTGCGGCAGAGGATTTGTTTGAGGATGCGATCGTGGAAGACCCTCGCTCCCGGGCGTTATTCGAACTGGCCTGTCGCGTTGCCGCCAGTGATGCCACGGTCATGATTACCGGTGAAAGTGGTACCGGTAAGGAAGTTGTGGCCCGCACCATTCACCGTCATTCACCGCGCGCCGAGGCGCCGTTTATAGCGATCAACTGCGCGGCAATTCCTGAGGCGATGCTGGAGGCCACCCTGTTTGGCTATGAAAAGGGAGCATTTACCGGTGCCCAGACCGCTCATCCAGGCAAGTTCGAGCAGGCTCAGGGTGGCACCCTGTTACTGGATGAGGTCAGTGAGATGCCTTTACTTTTGCAGGCCAAGTTGTTACGGGTGTTGCAGGAGCGGGAGGTGGAACGGCTGGGGGGGCGCAAGGTCATCGGCCTGGATGTACGCGTGCTGGCGACCAGCAACCGGAGGCTTCGCGATGAAGTGGCGGCGGGCCGCTTGCGTGAGGATCTATATTTTCGTCTCAACGTGTTTCCCCTGCACGTACCGGCCCTGCGTGATCGCCCCGGCGATATTCTGCCGCTGGCCCGCAGCCTGTTGGCGCGGCACTGCCGAGGTCGACGGTCGACCCCAGTGCTGAGCCGGGAAGCCGAGGTGCGACTGCTCGGTCACACCTGGTCCGGCAATGTACGTGAACTCGACAATGTCATGCAGCGGGTGCTGGTGATGACCAATGCCCACCGCGTCGAAGCGGCGACGTTGGTGTTAGAAGATCTGCTTGAGAGTGACAGAAATCCGCCACCGGTCAGTGCTGAGGACCATAACTCGGACCTGCAAGGAGCGCGTCGTCGTAGCGAGTACGGTCTGATTCTCGATACCCTGCGGGAAACCGGGGGCAATCGGCGCCTGATGGCCAGGCGTCTGGGGGTCAGCGAACGCACCTTACGCTACAAACTGGCTCGAATGCGGGCCAGTGGCATCAATCTGGTCGATCCCGGCACAGCTTGTGCATAACCAACATCCGTAACCCTTAACGATGAGGTGGTCATGAATCCCATAGACGTCAACGGACTGCTCGCGCAAATGCGGGCCTTGAGTGCCCAGGCCGGCCTGCCGACGGCACCTGTGGCCAATTCGCAGCAATCGGCCGGGGTGCAGGAATTTGCATCGGTCCTGAAGCAGGCGGTGCAAGGTGTGGAAGGTACCGAGAATCAGGCCGCCAAGTTAAGCGCGGCATTCGAACGAGGGGCTCCGAATACCGATCTCAGTCAGGTGATGCTGGCCGTGCAGAAGGCTGACTTATCGTTCCGGACCATGAACCAAGTTCGCAACAAGTTGGTCGAGGCCTACAAAAACATCATGAGCATGTCCGTGTAAGAGCTCCAATGTGCCTTGAGCCATGAGTACCGACGTAGCCTCTCTCCCTTCGAAACCCTCCGCGCGCTTGAACGGCTTGTCCGGCCTGGGTGCCCTGCCGGGGGTCCGCCAGCTAATGCTATTGATCGGTATCGCTGCGGCGGTAGCCATCGGTATTTCCCTAGCACTGTGGATGCGCACCCCCGATTTTTCACTGCTATTTGGGGGTCTCGGTGCTAAGGATGCGATGGCGGTCACCCAGGCCTTGAATGGCTTGGGTGAACCTTACCGCATCGGCCCGGACGGTCATTCCGTGCTGATCCCCAGCGGGGATCTGGCCGCGGTGCGAATGAAACTTGCCGCACAAGGTCTGCCGCGTGGCAACGTGAGTCTGCGGGCCGGTGCGGCGGCCAGTTCCGGCTCCACGTTCGGCTTGAGTGATTTTGCCGAACGGATGCGTTACCAGGCCAACCTGGAGAGTGATCTGGACAGCACCATTGCCAGCTTGCAATCGGTGAGTGCGGCACGAGTCCATTTGGCCATGCCGGAATCTTCGGCTTTTCTGCGCGATCGTCAGCCGGCTAGCGCGTCGGTGGTGGTTACGCTATATGCCGGCCGAAGCTTGAGTCCCGGCCAGGTGACCGCCATCGTGCATTTGGTTGCCTCCAGTGTGCCCGGCCTGGATGCCAGGCACGTATCGGTAGTTGATCAGAGCGGCAATTTGTTGACCAACGGTTCGCCAAACGGAGTGGCCGCCCAAGCTGATCGGCGGTTTCGGATAGCCCAGATGGTGGAAAACAATTATGCCCGGCGGATTGTGGCAATTCTGACCCCGATTGTCGGCGCTCGTCATGTACGGGCTCAGGTGGTAGCCAATCTCGATTTCACCCAGACGGAGAAGACCAGCGAGACCTACAATGGTAAAAAACCGGCCTTGCGCAGCGAACAGACCAGCCGTCACCGAGAGCTGGCCAGTGCGGCATCGGGGGGGGTTCCTGGGGCGCTTAGTAATCAGCCGCCGGTGACCCCGGTGCAGGCCACTGCGGCCAAGCCTGTTGCGGGCACCGCACCGACTCCCGCCCGCAGTAGTTCGGCGGCACGTTTGCAGCCGGTGAATATTTCCAGCACGGCAACACGGAATTATGATCTGGACCGCACTATCAGTCATGTGCGTGATGCGATTGGCGATATCACTCACCTAAGTGTTGCGGTATTACTTGATGACCGGATGGTCCCGGGCAAGGGCGGTAAGCTGCAGGCCAAGCCCTACAGTGTTAAGGAATTGGCGCAAATCACTACGCTGGTCAAGAACGCAGTGGGCTTCAACGCGGCTCGTGGCGATGTGGTAAGTGTGATCAATGCGGCTTTTCAATCAATCCCCATGGTGCCCCCAGTGTCACACCCGACGCCGTTTTGGGATACCCCCGGGTTTCGCGGCCTGTTTAAGCTTGTCATCGGCGCGATACTGATGCTGGTGTTGATTCTGGCGGTATTACGGCCCTTACTAAAAAGTCTGCTGCGAGGCAATTCTGAATCTCGTAACCAGGGCTCGTCCGCGCTGATCGCGGCGCGGGCTGAGCCGGCCGCTGATCAACTGAGCCTGGGTGATAGCGGTAAGCCTTCAGAGGCGGCCATGGGCTATGAGCAGAAGCTTGCTTTGGCCCAGCGTACGGCTTCTCAGGACCCTCGCCAGGTTGCCCAGGTCGTACAGGGCTGGGTGGCTGAAGATGGCTGATAGGGCAGAGAAAATGCCTGGCTCAGAGCGTGCCGCGGTGCTGATGCTGGCACTCGGTGAGCAAAATGCCGCTGAGGTATTACGTCATCTGCAGCCCAGCGAGGTGCAAGCGCTGGGCAGCGCAATGGCTTCCATGAAAGGGTTGGAGCGCGGCCGGGTCGAGATTGTTCTGGATGAGCTCAACGCCACCCTGTCACAACAGGCGGGTATCGATACCGACAGCGAGGACTACGTGCGCAAGGTGTTGATGAATGCGCTGGGGGAAGAGCGCGCTACGGCGCTGATTGACCGAATTCTGCTGGGGCGCAGCGCCAAGGGCCTGGAGTCGCTGAAATGGATGGAAGCGCGTGCCGTGGCCGAAATGATCGGCCAGGAGCATCCCCAAATCATCGCCATCATTCTCGCGCATCTGGAACCCGACCAGGTTGGGGATATCCTGGGCTATATGCCGGAGCAAATCCGTGCTGACGTGATCATGCGGGTGGCGACCCTGGACGGGATTCAGCCGCATGCCTTGCATGAACTTGATGAGGTCATGGAACGACAGTTTTCCGGTAACGTCAGCAAGTTCAAGTCTTCCAAGGTCGGCGGCGTCAAGGCGGCCGCGAATATTCTTAATGCCATGGAAACGACTCGTGAAAACCTGCTGATGGCCTCGATTCACGAGGTGGATGAGACGCTTGGCAATCGAATTCAGGAACTGATGTTTGTGTTCGACGATCTGGCCAAGATGGAAGATCGGAGCATGCAGACCTTGCTGCGCGATCTTCCCGGTGAGCGCCTGGTGGTGGCGCTGAAAGGTGCTGATCCGAAACTCAGTGAAAAGATTTTCGCCAATATGTCCAAGCGTGCCGCAGACATGTTGCGTGACGATCTGGAAGTGAAAGGCCCGGTTCGGGTCAGCGAGGTCGATGCGGCGCAGAAGGAAATTCTGGGCATTGCCCGTAAACTTGCTGACGCCGGGCAGATCAGTCTTGGTGGCGAAGGTGAGGATTTCGTCTAGAGTGGGGCCATGACAACGACTTCTATTCTCGTACGCGAATCGGTTACCGGGGCCGAGCGTTGGCGGCAACCCGAGCTGAGTCCGGATGTCGGGCGTGGCCCGGGCAGCGCCAATACGGTGCAGCACATCGAGGCTCTGGAACAGCAGGCTCACGATGAGGGTTTTGCGCGAGGCTTGGCCGAGGGCCGGGCCCAGGCTCAAGAAGCACTACAGCAGCGCCTGGGTGAGATCGAAGGACTGCTGGACCGTCTGGCCCAACCACTCGAAGACCTCGATGACGAGCTTGAAGGACAGCTGGTGGAGATGACCATTGCCATGGCCAAGCAGTTGATTCGGCGTGAGCTGCGCACCCAGCCCGATGAGATCATCGCGGTGGTACGTGAGGCCTTGGTGGTATTGCCTGCCGCCTCGCGTTGTTTGCGGGTGCGTTTGCATCCCGACGATGCCGTATTGGTGCGTGAGGTTCTGCAGCATGGCGAGGGTCATTCCGGCTGGAGTATCGAGGAAGATCCCTTGCTTGAGCGGGGGGGGTGTGTGGTGCAGGGTGAACATTCCGAAGTGGATGCGCGGCTGGACAAACGGATTGGTGCAGTCGTGCATGCCATATGGGGTGGTTCTCGCGACGCGGATCGAACGGTACCTGAGAACGGTACCTGAATCGTGAACACTTATATTGAACGATTAAGCGCAGCGCGGCGGCAGCTTTGGCACCGCCAGCTTGGCCAGCGCATGGAAGCACTGCATGGGGTGGCGCCACTGCGGGCAGCGGGGACCTTACGGCGGGTTGTCGGCCTGACCCTGGAAGCGGTCGGTTGCGAAGCTCCGTTGGGAGGGCGTTGCGAAGTTCAGGATGCCTCCGGTACGCAGATTGAAACCGAGGTGGTGGGATTTTCCGGAGACCGGCTGTTTCTGATGCCCACAGGAGAAATGCGCGGTCTGCTTCCTAATGCCCGGGTCACGCCGGTAGAAGGTGGTTCAGAAGCCCGGGTCGGTGAGAACCTGCTGGGTCGGGTGGTCGACGGTGCGGGTCGGCCGTTGGATGGCTACGGGCCGCTGCATGTCCGGGACGAAGTCCGGCTCGAAGGATCGACCATCAACCCGATGTTGCGTACCCCGATTACTGAACCCCTGGATGTCGGGGTGCGCTCGATCAACGCCCTGCTTACGGTGGGCCGTGGCCAGCGACTGGGCTTGTTTGCCGGATCCGGCGTCGGCAAGTCAATCTTGTTGGGCATGATGACTCGATTTACTGAGGCCGATGTGATCATTGTGGGTTTGATCGGCGAACGGGGCCGTGAGGTGAAAGAATTTGTTGAGCAGATTCTCGGCAAGGAGGGTATGCGTCGGGCCGTGGTGGTGGCGACGCCGGCCGACCATCCGCCGCTGATGCGACTGCGCGGCGCATGGTATGCCACGGCCATCGCGGAATATTTTCGTGACCGGGGTTTAAAGGTGCTGTTGCTGATGGATTCGCTGACTCGCTTTGCCCAGGCGCAGCGTGAAATTGCCCTGGCCATTGGTGAACCTCCGGCGACCAAGGGCTACCCTCCTTCGGTGTTTGCGCGGATGCCGGCGCTGGTCGAGCGGGCTGGTAACGGTATCCAGGGAGGGGGTTCGATCACGGCCTTTTACACAGTGTTGACCGAAGGGGATGATTACCGACACGATCCCATTGCTGATTCGGCGCGGGCCATTCTGGATGGCCATATCGTGCTATCGCGGGATCTGGCCGAATCCGGCCACTTCCCGGCGATCGATATCGAAGCCTCGATCAGTCGCGTCATGCCGGCCGTGGTCGAAGCAGGTCGACTCGATCTGGCCCGCAGGTTTCGGCAACTCTATTCGGCCTACAGCCAGCAGCGTGACCTGATTACCGTGGGGGCCTATCAACGTGGTAGTGATCCCCGGGTGGATGAGGCCATTGCCTACTGGCCACAGCTGTCAGCGTTTTTACAACAGGATGTGGATGCACCGGTGGATTACCAGCAATCTGCCGCGGCACTGGAGCAGGTGCTGCAGCGGCCGGATGAGCCGGGGAGTGTCGCATGAGTCGTGGAGATCGCGGTCTGGTGCGGGCTTCAGAGATGGCTGAACAAAAGGCCGAAAAGGCCCTGCAACGGGTTGCTTCGTCACAGCAGGTCGTCGCCGACATGGAGCAACGTTTGATCCAACTGAAACAGTTTCACACCGATTATACTTGTACCGCCGACCCCACAACCCTTGGCAATATGCAGGCGATCTTGAACCGGCGCAATTTTATTCGTAGGATCGAGGAAGCCATCATCTACCAACGCGATCTACTGGAAAAAACCCGCCACGAACATCGTTGCGTGGAGCAGGCGTGGCGGAATGAGCGGGCCCAGGCCAAGGTGCTGGATCGGGTCTGTGAGCGGCACTCTGATGAAGCCCGCTGGGCCAGTGAGCGGACCGAGCAAGCGATGCTCGACGAGTTGTCACTACGCAAGCCCCGCATGACTGAATGACTGGCACGAATCCTGTATTGATCCTGGCTACCCCGCTGATCATTGATAGCCGATGCCTGCTGCCCCGTTGCCGATTACCCGTGTTTCCATCAACCCCAATAGCGGTGCTGCTCGGCAGAATGATGACGTCCACTCCCATTCCCAGAGGACGGGACCGGCAGTGGCTGGAACGGTATTTGCCGGTGTGCTGGCCCGGCGCAGCGGTACTGAGGTAGACCGTGGTACTAAGGCGAAGACTGCCCCGGATCCGGCCGCCAAGGTTGCCGCTAAGAGCCCGTCTGTTGACTCTAGCGTAGAGCAGGGCAAAGACAAGTCGAAAACGGCTTCCAAGGATTCCAAGGCAGCCGCCCAGGCGGCGAATGTGTTGCTTGCTGCGCCGCAGGTGTCCGTAGCTTCTTCCCGCCCCAACGGGGCGGTGGGCAAAGCTCAGTTACAGCGACTTGCCAAGGAGGGCAGGATCGTGCCGGGTCCGTCCGGCCAGCCCGGCAGCTTGTTGCCGGAAAGCCCAGGTGGTGATACTAAGCTTATCGGTAAGCGGATAGATACGGTTCTGGGTAGCCCGGCGGTATTACCGGAGCACGGAGGTGCTGCCAAGCTTATTGGCAAGCGGATAGATATGGCTCTGGGTAGCCCGGCGGTATTACTGGATCACGGAGGTGCTGCCAAGACCTTGACCAGTAAACCAGATCAGCAAGGGACTGACACAATCAAGTTGACGGCGTCTTCCAAAGATCCTTCCACAACATTGTTGAAGAGTCTGTTCACGCAAAATTTGGCCACCCTTGTAGGTCGTCGAGGAGGCAAGGATCAGGGTCAAGCCGGAGCCGACTTTAAACAAGGGGTATCACCGGGTTGGGTGGGCAGTCCGATCGGCTTGTCCATAACGCCTACCGCTACTTCGGTGTTGCCGACAGTCACCGCTACCAATAATTTTTCCAATGCGCTGGCCAATCTGTATGCCGGTTCTACAGGATGGAATACAGCCTTGGGTAACGAAGTTGCCTGGATGGCCCGAGGTGCTATGCGACAGGTGCGCCTGCGCCTATATCCGCAACGACTCGGGAGTCTCGATGTACATATTCAATTGCAACAGCAACTCGTGAATGTCGCTTTCGTTGTACAGCATCCGGCGGCGGCTGGTGCCGTCCAGGATGCTTTGGCCCAGCTCGGCGGTATGTTGGCTCAGCAAGGGTTGAACCTTGGCGATACCCAGGTCTCCTACGGGCAGTCGCAGGCTTCCCCAGCTTGGCCCACAGCAGGCAAGAGTAACCGGGATGTCGATGAATTAGGAGATATCGCTGTGTCCGGCCTGAGTCGGCATGGGCTAGGTCTGTTTGACGATTTTGCCTGACCCAGGTCATAGCCGCTGGCTGGTGATTCCGCGCCGCGGGCCTTAAGCATGCGCCTCCTCATCGTTGTCAGACGGGAATCTACCGGCCCGCCCCCTTATTGTCATTCCCGCGCAGGCGGGAATCCAGTAAAGAAGACATGACCACGGAGTGGGCATTCGTAGTTGTTTGATTGTCTTGTAGCTGGCATGCCATCTCGCTGCGACGACTGCATACTGGATCCCGGGTCGTCGCCCGGGATGACCAGACAAGGGCATCGCAAACCACGGCC
>ENA-ORDP01002009-ORDP01002009.1-marine-sediment-metagenome-genome-assembly--contig:-NODE-2009-length-10346-cov-10.286367_pt1 | contig 10346 bp, 7 predicted proteins | sample MGYA00248627_ERZ508539 | MGnify/ENA primary metagenome ERZ508539 (study PRJEB26208, sample SAMN05571518) | marine sediment metagenome | biome: deep sea; feature: Hydrothermal vent; material... | reverse complement strand
GTGCCAGCTGCTCCCGCCAGCCGGCCAGCAACTGCACAATCGACAGCGCCGCAGGACGTAATTTTTCCACACCGCGGATACGCTTCCAGGTCTGCGCCGGGTCGAGCCGGTAGCGCTCCAGCTGCTCATAGGGGCTGAATTCTGCTCGCAGCCAGTCCAGGCGGCCCAGGTCATCGAGCTCCTTGCAGAACGTCGGGTAGATATCGGCGAGATAACGAACATCGTCACCCGCATACCTGAGCTGCTTTTCAGACAGCGGCCTGTGCGACCAGTCGGTTCGTGTCTGCGTCTTGTCCAGTGAGATACCCAGCCGGTCCTTTACAAAGTTAGCGTACCCGATTTGCTCGGCCAACCCCAGCAGGGGCGCCGCCAGCTGTGTATCAAAAATCGGGCCCGGCACTTTACCTTGCAGGTGAACGAATATCTCCAGGTCCTGGCTACAGGCGTGCAGGATCTTGACGATTGACTGATCATAGAGGAGGTCGAACAACGGCGTCAGATCATCGATCCTGAGCGGATCGATACAGGCAGCCCGGCCAGGGACACCAACCTGCACCAGGCAGAGCTGCGGGTAATAGGTCTTCTCTCTGATGAACTCGGTATCGAGTGCGATCCAGGGTGCTCCCGCAATCGACTTGCAGAAACTCTCCAGCGTATCGGGCTGGTCGATATACTGATAACTATGGCTGTCGGCTTGATGTGTGGACATAGGTCAGTGCACAGGTAACCTGGCACGCAACTCGTCCCGGTCAAACCACCACTTGTCGCCCACTATAGCGTCGACAACCACGCCCAGACGCTTCAGCAACTCGGGAACATCGTTTAGCTTGTACATTTCGATCCAGGTATCCAGCGTCTGCTGGTCTTCGATGCCGCGATGCCGTTTGGCAACCCGTGCAATCATTTGCGTAGTCAGAAACGTCAGGCTTTCCTTTTCTTCACCATCAGTGCGCAACCCGGCAATGTAGTGAGCCACCATGGCTGCAACAACGGCACCGTCCGAATCATCCGGCGTCTCATCGATTATGTTATTCAACAACGTAACCGTACTTTGCGCCTTCACCGGATAGGTAACCGCCAGCCAGATCCCCTGCCCCAGTGCCAGGATCGAGTCCGGTTGTTCCGCCTGGTACAGGATGTCAGCGGCCTCGACCGCATCCTGCCAGTGCTCGTAATTGACGAAGACGCTAAAGGCTTCACGGGCGTATTGCCAGGCTTCGGTACCCCGCCCCATTCCAAGCTGTAGTTCGGCGACATCCAGCAAAGCACGAGCGCGATCGACGGGAGCGCTGTTATCTGGCATAGCCTTGAGACGCTTGCGTGCTTCAGCCAGAAGCTTCTGGATTTCTTTCACCGACTCGCTTTGGTCGATGGCTTGTACGGCTGAGTTTTCACCCTTCATTGAATTATTATCACTCGTTTACAAATAATCTGGTTATGAATCATGATATCAAAGTTCGTTATTGTATCAGACTTTTTAACGCCATTTGTTCGCCAGAACCTCCTGCCACATCTATCAATTTAGCCCATAACTCTTCACATGCCGTCAGAATATCCGGCTCAATATCAGGTGTTTGATTTTTATTAATGGAAGATAACTTCACTCCCTTTGTTGCCTCTTCTTTATATGTAACATCAATAAATTTAAACAGTTTCCCTAGAACTTCCTCAGAATCTTGCACAAGGCACTCGTATTGGACAAGTATTACATTAGGATTGTGTTGTAATCCCTGATCAAACAGGAAACGATTCTGTAACAACCAATATAGCGCTGAACCCGAATCATCATTCAACCCATCATTAAATAATTCTCGGATAGTATTCATCGCATCTAACGTGGGGAGATATAGCTTGAATTCATCAAAATCGGACTCTATCCAATGCTTTACCAGTGCTTTACGTTGCCCAAAAGGGCCTCGTGTAATTGAGTTCACAACATCATTGTAATGACGAAATTGGAAAATAATCTTTGCATTGTCGAATCTTTCCAGTAGCCTGATCATTCTGTATGTATCATTTATCGGTTTAAACAGAATGATCGGTGCATAGCTGTTTTTGATCAGCCCATCTATAATATCAAGCTCTTTTAATCTCCAGTCATGAAAAGCATCCTGGTCTGTTTCATTATAAAGTCGTATTTCCCATGTTTTGTTTAACCGTCCAACAATAAAATTTGTACCTGATCGACCACACCCTGTAAGAAACACCGGCACAGAAGCTCCTTTTCGGTAGAGAATCCGTTGAACACATTTTTTCGCAACCCCCTTAGTAAGCTGAATACATTTCCGTGAAAAGGGTATGTAGTTCGGTTTGTTTATCATGTGAAACCCAATGTCCCGGCAAACATAGAACACTCGTTACTCTGCACCAGGAATTCTTTTTTTCAGATGAATAAATGCTACCGGAAAAACCGAACAACAGTACGCCCGGTCTGTCGATATGTGTGTAGTGCTGGAGAAATGATCCTCTTCGCCTGCTTGAATACGGCCAATTTTCTCCTGCTGTAATCGTCCGACTCGATTTTATCGAGGAACCATTCTTTGGCTGCCTGATAAACCGCGATATCTACCGCATTTAATTCCTGTATTCGTTCTATATGGTAATCTTCAAACTTTAACAGGCGATTTATGTCCTTCCGGTTTTGGTACTCATAAAAGGGCATACTCCAACCCAGCGTATCAGCAAACAGAATGAGACTTTCATCAAAATATTCCTGGATGCCAAAGCACCTTACCTTCTCAAACAAATTTTCCAGGGCCCTGTTCTTTAATTCTTGCATTGAAAAGCTTGTTACCAGTGGTTCCACCCTATGGCGCTCATAGTCTATGAGCATTCTGGCTTGCAAATTCGATATTTCATTATTTCCACTATAGAGAAACTCATCAAGAGTGAACGATTCCGGCGGGAAACTTGCGACTAAGTGTGGACTTTTCCCCTCAGAAACATGCTGACAAAATGATTTTACTCTGCTTATCGGATCTCTCAATATGGTAATGATTGCTATATCATCCGCCTCGGGAAGACCTGTCAAAATCGGGGCATGACCGGTAAAAAGGACGACAGCTTTCTGCTCATCAAGTGACAGCTCTCGAAACCTTTTAATGTCGAGCTCATTATCACCGGAAAATTCAAAACTCACTTTCCCGCGATACTGTTTTGTTAAGATACTGGAGAATGTAGAACCGGCTGTTTTGGGTATGTGAAGAAATCTCAGTTTATTCATTTGTATTCCTTAACAAGGTGATAACAGCCTTACTGGAGTCCCACTTTACATTGTGCTGGCTTGCTCTTCACAAGGAATGTTCGTTCTATGACAAACGGCGCGGATATGATGGCAAAGCAGATTGAGGACATCATGTAATACGATTCACCGGCAAGAAACAGCATAAACATGACAAATGCTCCTGTCGTCAACAGGAAATCTTTCAGCACCCTTCTTAGTGCCCAATAGTACGAACCAAAAATAAACAGAGAAAATGGCAGCCCATATGTTGCCAGCATACGAGTAACTCCATTGGATGAATATCCTCGTTCACTACCTACCCGCCCTAGGATACCGAATTCCTTTTCATAGTCATGATAACCTAATCCAAAGATGTGTTTGCTGAATACCTTCAGATCAGTTTTTGCATCTGAGCTACGATTTTGGGCGCTGTAACCAAAATCATACTCATTGGCAGAAAGATAGTCACTGACCTTTACAACAAATGTTGAATAGAACTGGGCCGAGAGCGCGGAAACGATCAGAACTGCAAAGCCGAACAACATAGCTTTTTCTGATCGAGAAAGAAGCTTGCTTCTAATAAAAGCAAGAATAAGCAACATTGATAAAATCATGTAGCCTGTTGTTGAAAACGTCGTAATCAATGTTGTTAACACTATACCAATATATATCCATGTCTTCTTTTTAGAGAAGCCTGCATCAGCAAAAAATAACAGGAAAAGCCCTGCGTTGAGAAATCCCTGATAGGCACCAGGTTCAAAGAAGATCCCGTTATTTCTATCTATTTGCCACGAGAATCGGTAGACATAAAAGATTCCTTCGTAGCCCATATTACCGACCGCCGGCAACCTATAAACGATACCGTCAAGCAAATTATATTGATCAGTTATATAACCGAACAGGCTAATTATTGATAAAAACACGAGGACAGTCAGATAAGTTCCGATAAACCGTTTGCCCACAGTTTTAAGAACAAGATACGCAAGCATCAATTTCATGGCTGACGCAATGATCGAGGGAATTGACAGACTGCCGTGCGTATAAAGGCTTATCGTGAACAAACTTCCCGTAAAGATAATTACATACAATAAAAACCTGTCGTTTAATTTCCTGTCACTGTACAGATACCAGAGTACAAGCACCGCAGAAAAAGCCATCACAAGGGCTTTATCACCCAAGAGGTTATACCACCAAGTACCGCTGACAAATAGCAACAGGTACACGAGCAAGAAGTCTACGTATAGTTTCTGCCTGCTGGGATTGTCGGACATAATATTACTTTCTGTTATCAAGTTACCCTGTCTAGAACTGATTCAGCACAGCACCAACAACGTTTGCCTTGACCTCGCCCATCATGTTCATCAGCTCCTTCGCCTTGTCCATTTTCGATCGACCACTTCGGGTAACCAGCAATGCGCTACCGGCAACCGCAGCAATCGATCTGACATCAGAGGAGTAAGTAGCAGGTGGCGCATCCAAGATAATAACATCATAGTACTTTTTAAGTTCGCGCAGAATCAAAGGGAATCTTTCCTGACTCAGAAGCTCTCCCGGATTTGGCGGAATGGCGCCGCACCCCAGGACAGATAGATGCTGGAAACTGGATATCTGATCGGGCAGGACGTCCATATCTTCGAGTTTGATTCGCCCGGCTAACAACATGGACAGGCCAATTCGCCGACTGAAACGGAATATTTCATGCTGGCTGGGTGCACGAAGATCAGCATCAATCAACAAGGTTGGGCGGCCCAGTTGTGAGAAAGCCAAAGCAAGGTTGGCTGCAACATAACTGCGTCCTTCACCATTCTCCGGACTTACAACGGCAAGCGTCTTTCTGTCTGTTGAATACCAGTTACTCAGAAGCTGGCTACGTATAGAACGAAACTCTTCGGCCTGCTCACCAAAGGGTGAGTACGCCATGACCATATCTTTTGAGAGTCTTTCCTCCGCCTGATTATAGGTATATCCAAACTGGGTGGACAGTGCCTGCAGAATATCATCCTGATCAACGAGTTTCAGTTCTATAGCCGCTTCACCGAAATACAGGCCTTTCTCTCGCTGGTAATCAATAATACGCCCGACATCTTCAATGTTCAGTTTGCCTAGCTCAATCAGAATATCCCCCATACTCTGATTCGCCCACTGGGTTCCGTTGACCAGCAACGCCTTCCGCTCTGCCTGCTCCGCCACAGTTTCCACACGAGCGTTCTCGATGTAAGTCACCTTTTCATCGCGCCATGACGACGGGTCCTGCTCTGCCGCAGGCGTGACCTTCCTGACATCTGACTCATTATTCAGATGATCCATCAAGTTCTTTATTTTCATAGTGTGCTCATCTGGATGTGAACTATGCTTTATTCAAATGCCCTAGACAGGGGATTTTCAGTTCGAGCAGCAGGTCTTCTCTGGAATGCACCCTGCGAATAAATAACTCCATCAATATGGCGAGTCCAATACCAAACAACAACCCGCCAAACGCTCCGAGCACCAGGTTTTTAGTCAGCACGGGCGATGAAGGTTGCCGGGGAATATTAGCCGGGTCAACGATGTATACGTTTGTCTGGTTAACCAGGCTCTTCATACTGGTTATGTTAAGTTCAGCCAGTGCCGCGTTATAGGTCTTGTTCGCACTTTCGACTTCCCTCTCCAGTATGGCAATCTTGTCATGTTCCTTTTTCAGGTTCAGCACCAGTTGCTTTTGTCCTTCCATTGCTGCTGACAGATCCTCCTCGCGCGCCATGGCCAGTTCAGCGTTATTGTTAATTCCATCGGTAATAGCAGAAATCTCAGCCTGCAATCTCTTGCGAGCCGCACCGAGCTCTGAATTAACCCGCTTGTATCTTGGGTGGTTCTTTCCCAGACTGGCGGAGAGATCAACCCGTTCCCCTTCCAGTTTACGAATTTCACTCTTTATTTTCGCGACAACCGGGTTGCTGAATATCGGAGAAAAATTGGTCAGAGGAACACCCTTTTCCCGGATCTCCTCCAGCTTTTTTTGAGAGAAAACAGCATTTCGCGTGTCCTGTTGTGCTTTTACGAGTTGACTGGAAAGCTCGCGCAAACGGGCCGACTCTGTATCCATTCGCTGGTCAGATGACACAATCCCTTCTTTTTGTTGATACGCAGTCAACGCTGATTGCGTAACTTCCAGCTTTGTGCGCAGCGTTTTCAACTGTTCATCGAACCACAGCGAAGTCTTCCGCGCCGGATCTATGGTCATATCAAGGTTGGTAGCAATATAGGCATCAGCGAACCGGTTCGCCATAAGCGCCGCTATACGCGGGTTGGTAGAAGCATAGGATATGTCAACGATACGACTCTTGAGTCGCGGTTCTACTGACAGATTGCGGCCAACCATCTGCGCGAACCAGCTATACGCGGATTTAATATTTAAAATATCCTGTTTACCTGAAGGACTGCCGCCATTTTGTGCTGTCCCTGATGCCTTGTCTGATGCACCTATTGACTTTATTGTGCTAATAACACTGTTTTTTGCCTCGTCAATAACGGTATTTTCATCATGAACAGAGTCGATAAAACGTTCGCGCTCATAGTCTGACAGGCTTGCCTCTACTTTTTTCGCCACATTCAGACTCTGGATGACATCCATTTGAGTATAAAGATAGTCATCCGATTCCAGGGTACGCCCCTGACTGTCTATCGGGTTGGCACTCTTGAAATCGAAATTCAGCGAAGTGGTGGCCGTATACATATCGGGTGTCAGCCAGGTCACGACGCTTGCCAGAACCACTCCGGCAACAAAGAAACCAAGAACCAGCCACTTACGCGTACGCAGGATCAGGAAAAATCTTTCGATACTGACTTCATTGGATGTCATTTAGAAGAGCCGCTCTTTCACATAAAGTACATCATTGGATTTCAAATGATCCGTCAGTTCCACCTTCACTTCTTCCGTTTTACCATCCGCCTTCAGACGTGTGACTTTCATGCCACTCAGAGAACCGCGTTCAGTCAGGCCACCACCGACTGACAAAGCCTGCATCGCAGTCATACCGCGTTCCAGACGGTATGATCCCGGGCGCTTCACTTCGCCGTGGATATAGAACGTATCCATCTTGGGAACCAGAATAAAATCCCCTTCGACAACTTTAATGTTTTGATCCATATCACCTGCATAAAACCTTAGCAGATCAATCTTGTGTTTGACGGGTTTGCCATTTTCATTTTTAACCACGATGATCGTATCCGCGGCATCTGTCTTCAACCCCCCAGCCTGGGCGATCAGGTCAACCACCCGGCTCTCGCCCTGTAGCACATATTCCCCGGGTTTACTGACCTGACCCATGACGGGTATCTTCTGACTGACGAATTCCTTGACGGCCACCGTAACTTCGGGGAACTTGACGTACCCCCCTTCTTTGAGCAGCCGGGCTATTTTCTGTCCGGCTTCTGCGGGTGTCAGCCCTCCCAGTGCGACAACTCCGAGTAACGGATAGGTGACCGTACCGTCATCCTGGCTGATTCGCGTAACCGTACTCAAATCGGGCTGCTCATACACCTGAATAGTGACTGTATCCCCTCCTCCCAGCCGGTATTCTTCCGCGGCCTGCAGGGGTGATAACTGAACCACCACTAACAATAACCACAACCAGCGCAGTTGCGGTACATGATATTTAGCGATAAGTCCTGTTTTAAGACACTTGGCCATATTTTTCATTTACCAGATTTTGATGTATTACACAGACTTCACGATGTTTTCCGCGCCGTTGAAAGCATCGGCAAACTGCGTTCAATTCTGTAGCGGCGTATAACATCCCTATGCAATAAGCCACATAATGTAAATTCTTCCGACTTATCCAATAACCTGATAGCCGGAAGCAGAAGCATTTCTGAAACTGGAAATAGCTTATTTGGCACCTCCTGATATCCCAGTGACATACGTGCGTTGCGAAGTTAGCACATTAACACGCTAATATCAATGTAGTTTTTTAAGTTCTCCAGGCTTGCCCAGGATGCCCCTGGATTACTCAAAGGGCACAACAACCTGCGCAGCTATCCAAGGCGGTACGCTGGCCGGATGAACTCTGCTTCAAGCATTTACGACCGGATAAAATGTCGGTTTTCTTTACGGGAAGAGCCTGGCCTCGATGCCATACCTTCGCAGTTGCGACCTGACTCACAGATTCGCCAATAGCCCCCACGTCGACGAATACCTACTGATCATTCTGTGATCGCCACCACGAACAGCACCACCGGGTTTGCCGATCTTCGACTTCAACAGCTGGAGCAATTAGAGGTCGTAATCAATGAAATTCGTCAAAACCGCAAAACTAGTCGCGCTATGTGCATTTTCCCTACTCGTCGCCTGTGGGGGCGGGAGTAGCGGCAGCAACGCAGCACCCGACCCGGCGCCGGTGGCAGCCAAAGCTATTCAGATTTCCGGAGCCGGAGTCAAAGGCCCGCTTGCATTTGCGGATACCCGAATATACCACCTGGACTCAACGCTCCCCGAGTTCTACGACCGCAACGCCCCCATTTCTTCGGCAATAACGAATGAATTCGCGCAGATCTCCGGGCTCTCGGTCCCAGCTGATATGCAACCCCCCTTCATTCTGACCATAGGCGGTAGCAATGCCATCGACCTGAACACCGGCACCGCCCCCGTTATCCAGACACTGGTTACAGTTATTACCCGTGAAATGCTAACCAACGGACAACCGGTTTACGCAACACCACTAACCACCATGGCGTTTCAGATGGCCCGCCACGGAACCAGCACCTCATCAGGCGCAAGTATATTTCTACAGCAGTTGACGGCCGCCGCCGCCCAGGTTGAAACGCTGTTCTCCATCGACCAGACAATCAGTCTGGATATTTTCAGGTCACCCGTTGTGATCAATAGCAACACCGTTACCACAGCAGAACAGAAAGAGGCCGTCTATCATCGTGCCGCACTCGAGGCATTTGCCACTAAAGTCAGCGCGCTATCCGTGGCCGCCGGCAACGTCAGCACTGATTTGATCATTGACCGGCTTGCCCTTGACCTTGAGAGTGATGGTGTCATAGACAACACAGAAAACGGGAATGCGATTGGTGCGATTGATCCCACCATCCTGAGCGAAGACCCGATGACGCTTGTCATTCCCAATACCCAGTATCGCATCAAGGACGTGATGAATCTGATGGAAGACGAACGCACGCTACTAGGGACTGCGGCGACTGGCCCGAGCTTCAACAAGAACCAGATAACGTTACCCATCGCTGCGGCGCCGGCCATTATACCCAACTCATTTCCTGCCAACCTTCAGGGGACTGCCCCGGAAGAAGCGACCGTCGTCATGAATATCAACAAACCCGTGAACGTCGATACTGCGACGATCACACTGTCCGCACTTGATGCCGATTTTTCTGGTGAAGGCGAATTAATGATAAATGGTAATACCCCGGTCGCTTTATTCGGCCCAACGGCGACAGCGTCCAATGACAAGCAGGTGGTCAATATTCCAATCACTACCCCGGCCAGCTTTTGGAACGATGGGGACAACACACTGGTTTTCCGGCACACAAGCACCGCTGGTGGATTCAGCATCCAGAACGCAACGGTTTCATTCCAGGTCGCCGCACCCGTAGTGTATGAAGCTGTAATTACCCTGTCGACCAGCAGCATTCAATTCGGGAACCAGGATGTAGGTAGTGTCGCGGGTCCAAAGCCGGTGAAATTCACCAATACTGGCAATGCGCCCCTGACGATTTCATCTATATCCATATCGACAACTCCCGGTTTCTCACAGACCAATGACTGTAATAACTATCTGCCGGTCAACAGCACTTGCACCTTCAGTATAAGCTTCACACCCATAAGTGGCGGGACGGTTACCGGCGCAATGGCCATTTCCGGTAACTCTGGCGCCAGCCCCTATCGGGTGAAATTTTCCGGTACCGGTAAGACGGGCAGTATTGCGGTTGTGCCACAACCACCCAAACAGACGGTTCCCTTCCAGATCGCCGTACCCGTAGTGTATGAAGCTGTAATTACCCTGTCGACCACCAGCATTCAATTCGGGAACCAGGATGTAGGTAGTGTCGCGGGTCCAAAGCTGGTGAAACTCACCAATACTGGCAATGCGCCCCTGACGATTTCATCTATATCCATATCGACAAC
>ENA-ORDP01002008-ORDP01002008.1-marine-sediment-metagenome-genome-assembly--contig:-NODE-2008-length-10353-cov-4.020878_pt1 | contig 10353 bp, 10 predicted proteins | sample MGYA00248627_ERZ508539 | MGnify/ENA primary metagenome ERZ508539 (study PRJEB26208, sample SAMN05571518) | marine sediment metagenome | biome: deep sea; feature: Hydrothermal vent; material... | reverse complement strand
GAACCAGAACACCCACTCCCACTAATATCCTGGGTATTGACCAACAGCAGGCCTTTGTGTGGCGATGGGCCGCCGCCATTTTGTTCACTGGTTTGACCTTTGCGGTTGGCAATGTCGTCGCGGGGACGAACACAGCGTACGAGATACACTACGCTCAGTTAAAGCACCAACAAGCCCAAACGGTGGGTTATCGGGTTGCCTGGATGGCAAGATTGACCGGGGTAGCTGAAAAGGCATTCAGTGATGATAACCATGTAGTGGCGAAACGAGTTTGGCGGGTGCTCGCCGAAGCAGGTGATGTTGAAGCCGCTTACAAACTCGGCATGTTGTATGACACCGGCATCAATGGTGTTGAACGAGATCCTGAACAGGCCGCGTATTGGTATTTACAGGCGGCCGAAGCAGGTCATTTGTATGCTCAGCATAACCTGGCCGTAGCCTATGCCAGTGGTGATGGGGTAAAGATGGATATTAGTCAGGCATTGATATGGTGGAAGCGCGCTGCACGGACGGGTAATCCTGACTCACAGTACAACCTTGGCATTGTTTATGCGATGGGGATTCATGGTGTAGAGAAGAATCTCGATCAGGCCAAGAAGTGGTGGCGTAAGGCAGCGATCAAAGGCGATCCGATGGCCCAGTATAATCTCGGAACCATTTATGCAAATGGGGAAGATGTCCTAAGTTACTGTGAAGCGACACGCTGGTGGGAGAAATCTGCGAGCATGGGCGTTCAGCAAGCTTCCCTGGCGTTGGAAGTTATCAAGACCAGACAGGACTATCTCTCTTGCTGGTAGGATAATTTTGTTGTTGTCGTTATGTCTGCTAGCGAATTTCTTCAATAGTAAAATTCTTATCCATAATCCTTGGTGCAATGAGCGCGTAACCCTCCTGTTGCCAGTGAGCGAGTTCGGGTATGGCAGAGGGCACGACCTGGATAAATTCATAAAAATCCGATAGTTGATATCCGTAGTCATGGGAAGCAAGGCCGCACACCTTGAATTCAACTCCCAACATCGCGTAATAACGCATACGCTCGACGGCGGTTTTATATTTCTTATAATTTTTTTTAGCAATCGTGACAATCTCTGTGCCGTGAATAACCACCTTTATATTCATAAACTCAGGGGCATAACCGTAGGGCTCTTCGGAAAGTGGTGTCATAAGTGATCGAATCCAGTACAGCGCGGAATTTATTTTTTGCGGATTATCAAAGTAAAAGTCAAATACGACTTTGGGTTCTTTATAGGGCGTTTGAACATATTCCGCCTGCTCAGCAGCGTGGGCCTGAAAAGTCCATAAAAGTAATATGATAATGAATGAACGCATGATTCTGTCCTCACAAGATACTAATCCTATAAGTATAGACGGACTGCACTCGATCGGGTGCGCCGTAGCTATTTAGAATAGATATTTCAAGAGAGAAGCATTCAGTGGTCACCCTCTGCTTTGCCGTGCGCATCCAGCATAGTCCTGGACATAATACGATCAGTGTAAGCCATAGCGACGGCAGAAAAGATAAAAACCAAATGGATAACAACTTTCCACTTTACTTCAATCTGACCTGCATTAACATACTGTTCCGCGAGGGCAGCGCTGACCCCCACGGGTATCTCGACGTTGACAACCTCGATAAAGGTTTTCAACAGGTGTATGGATGAAATACCAATCAACGCCATCGAAAGTTTTATCTTCATGGTGGCCGCATTGACATGCGATAGCCATTCGGGTTGATCGGGGTGTTCTTTCAGGTTTAAACGCGAAACAAAGGTCTCGTAGCCACCAATGATGACCATGATCAACAAGTTTGCGATCATGACGACATCAATTAACCCCAGCACGATGAGCATGATCTCAGACTCACCGACCTTGTTGGCGCTGCTTACCAGGTGTACCAACTCGACCATGAAGTGATAGACATAAACGCCCTGAGCAACAATCAGCCCAAGATAGAGTGGTGCCTGTAACCAGCGGCTCCAAAAGATAAGTTGAGACATTGTATTAAGGGATACATCCCGAAGGTTCTTTGAGTCAGCCACATTTAATCCTTAAATATTGTTGTTCTGTAATTGTATTGGGTGTTGATTGCTATTATATCTCTGTTTTAATTATTACGATACTTTTTCAGCTGTGTGTACCGTGTAGTTTTTTCCCTGTTTTAACTTTTTATAATTACCAAATATTTCTTTGAAGGTTCGCTTTATGTAATCACGCAAGCCGTTGATGGTGACGACATAAACTTGCCCTCCTGGTTTCAACTGCCGCCTGGCATCGGTAAAAAATAACGTCATGAGCTCATTACCAACTTTAGCGGGTATATTTGAGACAATAATATCAAATTTTTTGTCACGGATCTGATCAAAGCCATTACTCAGTAAAATATCGACATTAGCAATATTATTTAAATCTGCATTTTTCTGGCTGTATTCAATCGCTTTGAAGTCACGGTCAACTAAAGTGGTTGTTCCTTCTGGTGCAAGCTTTGCCATCGTTAGGCCTAATGGCCCATAACCACAGCCGAGATCGAGACAGTCGTTAGTTTTCCCAATCTCGATATAGGTCAGCAATAACAAGCTGCCTTCATCGATATCTCTAGGTGAAAATAATCCCCAGGTCGAATGAAAGATGAAGGGGATATCACGCAGGGTTTTTTGGAAGGTAATGTCCTGGCGGAGCTTCTTGATTTCTTCAGGGCTAATCATGGGTGTTTATGGTAAACAGATTGAAGCATATTTCAAGTCATATGCTAGCGGCTAGAGGGATTTCTATCAAGGTAGTATACATATAGCAAGGTTTGTTTTAAATCTGGGTGCTGATCGAGGTTATCGATGCCCATATTCCTTTTAACAATGTCCTCTAGTTCAGTAAGAATTTTTTGTTTTTTCCAGGCTTTTTCAAATTCTTCCGTGTTAAGTAACTCATTTTCTACAAAATCAGAAATAATCCCCTCTGCTTTCGTGATTTTTATGGCCTCGGCCAACATCATTTCATATTCATACGAGTAAAGATCGATATTACTTTCTCTGGCGATAAGGGGGTAGAGATTGGGTATAGAGCCGCTTGATTGCATATGTTCATCGAGTTCGATAGTGAGTGAAGGTGTAAATTTCTCACCCTTGAAATAAAACTCGATCGTTGCCGTAATTATATTTTTCATGTAGCGTCAGTTTCTTTCTTCGTCATACCGGTGGAGGCCGGTATCCAGTTATTATAGACCGTGGCGCGCAAACAAATTATCCGGTAAGCGCCATAAACAGCTTCGGCAGCTTTTCAGGTAGGCGTTCGATTTTATCAATAATAGTATATTGGCTGCCAAAGATATCCATTACATAGTCATCTTCACCCGGTCTAACGTTGGCATCAAGATTAATACAATAAGTATAAATACCGTCCTGATCCAGTTCCTGCACCGCTTTGCGTGCATCCTCAATTAACAGGCGGTGATCATCGACATCAATATCAGATGGCTCGCCGTCGGTAAGGACCAGTAAAAGTTTTTTCTCGGCTTTTTGTGCACCAAGATAATGAGAGGCATGGCGCAGTGCCGCCCCCATGCGAGTGGAGTAACCGGCCTCCATCGCCGCCAGGCGTGCCTTTACGTCATCATTCCACTGCTCGCTATAACCTTTGATGTGCTGGTAGCGCACTTCGTGGCGTGTGTTCGATGAGAAACCGGCGATCGCAAATTTATCACCCAGATGTTCAATCGCCCAGCCCAGTAAAGCAACCGCTTCCTGGCTCAGCTCAAGAATACTTTGATCGCAGCCCTCGGGTGTGTCGGCCAGAGAAGCAGATAAGTCTAATAACAACATCACCGCAATATCACGGCCATCATGTTTATGACTCATATTGATACGAGGATCGGGCTGGGCACCGCTTTTAAAATCGATCAGGGATCTTATCGCAACATCAAGATCCAGATCGCTGCCATCTTCCTGATACCGAACACGCACATATTGTTGTGGTTTGAGTAAATCCAGAATATGTTTTAGTTGTTTCGCCAGGCCGGCATGCTTGTCCAGTAGCTTGTCGATATCAGCTGCATTGCCTGAAGGGTGTAGCGTTTCGTACAGGCTAACCCAATCCGGACGATAGCTTTTTGTGTTGTAGTCCCACTCTTTGTAATGTCGCGGCGGCAGGCCATCAAACTCGCTTTCTTTTGGCTTAGCTTCACGCTCATCTTCGAAGGCCTCTTCTTCGTCACCCTCTTCAATAAACATCCACATATGACGATTGTCATCGCGATAGTCTACTTCTGTATCGGTGAAGTGCATATTCGGAGATTGATCAGATTGACGCCTCGTTTTAGCGATATAAGAAATGGCGATCTGGACCACATCTTTTGTTTCTGTTTTATCGGACTGCATAAGGTCGTTAAACTTTTTTATGCAATCGAGAAGATCCGGGTTTGTATAATCATGGTCGGCATTCAAAATACCATAAGACAGCATCGCCAAACGATGACGAATACAGGATTCTTTCTCAGGGTCGCAGGCATCTTCTTTGGGAACAGGGTGCAGCGACAGGAACAGATTTTTCAGGCCCGGATATTTCTGAATAGCCAGATACTCAACACGCGAGTCTTCCAGTGTTTCAATCGCAATGCGTTGAAAGGGACTAAAGTTATCGGCGATGATAGCCGTGGTCCAGCGCTGGTGAGCGGCGATATGCGCCAGTACCGCGCGGTAGCGATCAATGCCCGCCACATTATCTATGTCATCAAAGACATCTGGCACTCGAATACCCAGGTGATCATAGTAGGGTATGGGCTTACGTAATTGATCAAAGCCATTCGAGTAAGGAATCAGATAAGATTTCTGCTTCCACAGGGCTTTTAAATACATATCAAGCTTGCGTTCATTATCTATGAACAGTGTCCCATGTCGTTCGCGACTTAAAATAGCTTTACTGTCGGCGGATTGCAGGCAGAAATAATCTTTTTGGCGCTCCGGGTTTTTACTGTAGTTATTGATGCCATAGTCAATCCAGTTTTTAACCCCTTCCAGTGATAATTCACTAAGTAGATACGGCATCTGGTTTAACAGATCCGGCAGGCCTGGGCTGGGGATGCTGGTATGAAAGCCGTGAACGGAACCGGTCGTGCGTTCCATCATGTCGGTTACAATTTCGATGTAATGTTTGAGTTGCTCCTGGCTGCCGAGTCGCCGCGCCGCTTCCGAAATGGTATTTAAAAAAGGCGGGATGGCTTTGCCATTGGGGGTGCGTGACATATCCCAAACGGTCTGTGAAACCATCGACAGGGTTTCTTCACCAAGCCGTTTTGCAATACCGGGCATCTCTTCCAGGTAAACCAGTACGGGTTCAAAACCACGACCGATCATGCAAATCAGTGAGGCACCTTTTAGATAATATTTAATGCCATCATTCGTCAGTACGCCGAGCGCACCTGACATACAGTCGACAAAGACATCATCCAGATCTTTAAAGCCACACTTCAGTTGATCCCGAAAGCCCTGCATCTCGGCACTGAGTTGGGGACTGAGTTCTTTATCCGGTGCGGCCAGACTCATAATAGTTTGAATTTTTGATCGTTATGCAAAAATAGCATCAATCGCATGATCCAATGTACTGCGGATATCCGCATCATCGGTAATCGGACGAACCAGCGCCATACGACATGCTTCAGTAGGTGCAATCCCTTTATTCATCAACGTCGCTGCATAAGTTAGTAAACGTGTGGAAATACCTTCATCCAGGCCGTGACCTTTGAGGTTGCGCGCCGCCTCACCAATCTTGACCAGCTTCGCGGCGGTCTTTGCATCCACACCGGTTTCTTTTTGCACAATACTGGCTTCGACCTTGGCAGGGGGATAATCAAAGTCCATCCCCGTAAAGCGTTGCTTGGTGGATTGTTTGAGATCTTTCATTAAACTCTGATAACCGGGGTTGTAGGAGATCACCAACTGAAAATCAGGATGGGCATCAATCAACTCACCTTTTTTATCCAAAGGCAGTTGGCGGCGGTGATCGGTCAGCGGGTGAATCACGACCGTCGTGTCCTGGCGTGCTTCAACAATTTCATCCAGATAGCAAATAGCACCCATGCGAGCGGCGGTGGTCAAAGGGCCATCTAACCAGCGTGTACCATTGGCATCCAGCAAATAACGACCGACTAAATCAGACGCGGTCATGTCCTCGTTACAGGCGACCGTAATCAAAGGTTTTTTTAGTTTCCACGCCATGTGCTCGATAAAGCGTGACTTACCACAGCCGGTTGGGCCTTTGATCATTACGGGCAGTCGTGCCTCATAGGCGGCCTCATACAAAGCCACTTCGTTGCCGAGTTGCTCGTAGTAAGGCTCTGCTTTTATTTTGTACTGTTCCATATCTATATCAGTCATAATTTTTACTCTTAAAATATTAAACCGCAAAGACGCAAAGGGCGCTAAGAAATGCCTAATTTGAATGGATTATACGTTTAATCCCTTGCTTCAATATCGGTGTATTGAAATTAATTAATAGTCCAAGTATCAGGCCAGTTGTTTTCAAATATGAGATTATCTGCGCCTGATGTAATGGAAGCATTTTCTCCGTTGATTTAAGTTCAATAACAAGTTCATTCTCAACTAATAAATCTAATCTACCTGAACCAACATTACGTCCTTTATAGATTACTGGTATTTCGACTTGTCTTTGAAATTTAATTCCTAGCCTGGATAATTCAAATGCAAGCGCTTCTTCATAAATACTCTCAAGGAAGCCAGGACCGAGATGTTTGTGTACTTCAATAGCTGAACCAATTACCCTGTTTGATAGCTCATTGAGCTTATCTGATGGTTCCATATTGTTCTCCTTAACATGGATTTTCCTGGCGTCCTTTGCGTCTTTGCGGCTAAAAAATATACGAACATCATGATTTATTCGGGAAAAAAAACCCCCACCGAAGTGGTGAGGGTCATTTTAGCTTATCGCTACTGATAACGTTCGCTTATTTGTGAACACCCAGCTTGTCTCTCCAGCCAGGGTACAATGCATCGGCATCGTGCTCGAATGATTCGAATGCGCGCGCAAATTCATGGTGCTCTTTCGCGTATTCGATGGGGTCCGCACCTTGCTTCCAGCAATCGAAAGCCTGGTGTAACGATTTCGCACCCGCCGCTGGAGAATCGATGTGACCGTAAGCACCACCACCCGAGGTGTTGATAACGTTACCGTGACCCAGGTTCTCAAAGAAACCCGGCAGACGCAGTGCGTTCATGCCACCCGAGATAATGGGTGTAGTGGGTTTCATGCCATACCACTTCTGGAAGTAAACAGGCCCTTGACACTCATCACGCTCGATCATGTAAGCGATGATCTTGTCTTCATGACCACCTTCCATTTTACCGTAACCCATCGTACCGACGTGAATACCAGAGGCCCCCATCAGACGTGACATTTTCGCCAGAATATAAGCGGTGTAACCACGTTTGGATGATGGTGAGGTTACCGCGCCGTGACCAGCACGATGGTAATGCAAGTATTGACCAGGGTATTGACGACGTGCCGTCGTGACCATGCCAGGGCCGCCGACATAACCGTCAACCAGGAACGCAACGTGTGAGGCATTCTCACCAAATGTTTCCAGCACGAAGTCAGCGCGGGCACACATCTCGTGGTGATCATCCGCCGTGATGTTGGCCGAGAATAATTTCGCTTCACCGGTTTCGTCCTGTGCGCGCGCCATGGCATCGGCCACTAAAGGGATAACCTTTTTCATTGGGCAGAAAATCTGGTTACCTTGCGGTTCGTCATTCTTGATGAAGTCACCGCCCAGCCAGAAAGAATAGGCCGCCGCCGCAAAGGGCTCAGGGCGCAGACCTAATTTAGGTTTGATGATGGTACCGGCAATGTAACCACCGTTTTCGATAGGACGACCCAGAGTGCGCCACATATCAGAGATATCCATTGACGGCCCATCAAACAATTGCAGCATCTTGGGTGGCACATAGAAGTCGAACATTTGCGCGTTCTTGATATCACCCATGCCCTGGTTGTTACCAATCGCAAGCGTTAAGAAAGAAACGATCATCGCGCGGCCGTCGATGACGTTACGGTCGAACAGCTCATTCGGATAGGCAATCTTCATGATGCCTTCGGCTTCATCGATTGAGTAAACTAAGGCATCCACACCCTTGGTGAAATCGTCCGTGGTGGACACTTCAACGTTGGTACCGGTTGACGATTCAGCCGAAAAGTGAGCCGCTGCCTCCAGGTAACCGTAACCTTCAGCAGGCTCCATCGTGTAAGCAACCAGGATGTGTTTACCATCCGCAAGCAGCTTCTCTTCGTCCAGGCTAAGGTCTGAATAACGGCCTGTTTGGTCTAATAACGCCATGCAAGATCTCCTAATTATAGTTTTCTAAAAGCTTTCTAAATTGGGCCTAAAAGCAGCGACGCCTCTAAACCGGGAATCGGGTATTTTTGTGTTTCACGCCATATTTAAGGCTGAGGGGGTAGTATAGAGACTCGAACCATAAAGTATATTCAATAATTATTATCAGAACCATAAGGGTTTATATATGGATTGCCTCAGCCCTAAGCGGCTGTTTTATAAGTGATTGCTATTATTCCTGCAGATTTAGTGGGGATTTAATTGGCGATATCCAGGGATTCTGGCGTCTGGGGATTAGCCGAGGTAGGAAGGAGGCTGTTTTATTGGTGAGTTGTTTATATATAGTATGTTAGTCGCATTGATATAGCATGATATCCGTGCTATCGTTAATATATGATTGTATCGTTTAAGGATCAGGCGACGGAAGATATTTTCAATGGGCAATCATCCCGAATTGCACGCAAAGCTTGTCCTCAAACCATTTGGAGAGTCGCCGTACGAAAACTCGATCAGCTGGACTCAGTAGAGTCGTTGGACGAGTTAAAGGTTCCACCGGGTAATCGGCTTGAAGCTTTATCGGGGAACAGGAAAGGGCAGTACAGCATTCGAATTAACGATCAATTTCGTATCTGCTTTCAGTGGGGAGAATCTGGCCCTGAAGAAGTAGAAATAACGGATTATCACTGAGGTACATTATGATTCGCATACCAACTAATAGGGCGCCAACTCACCCTGGTGAAATGCTTATGGAAGAATTTTTAAACCCCATGCAAATCACTCAGCGTGAATTAGCCACCGCAATACATGTCCCCTATCAACGGGTGAATGAACTCGTCAATCAAAAGCGAGGTGTAACACCGAGCACTGCATTGCGCCTGGCTCGATTTTTTGGTGTGTCTGCTGATTTCTGGCTTAATTTGCAAATGCGATGTGATCTTTATAAAGCACAGAACACAGAAAGTGCTGAGTTAGATGCGATACAAGATTTTCACCATATACAAAAAATGGCTTAACAGAAAACGGGCTTAGGGAATAATTACTTCAACAGAGTCAGGAACGAATATTGGTGTAAATTGTTCGCTGGTTCCAATTACCTATGGATAGATCCAGCCCTAAGCGGCTGTTTTATATGTGTTTACGGCTATTCCGGGGCGGTTTTAAGGAAAACAGTCTGATTAGAAGTGAAGAGGGTTAGTGATTTACAGCATGGCGTTGGCCAGAAAAGGCCCATCAAAGCTGAGTCCGTGATGTATATATATAGTGTTAGTCTTGATCTCCTTGAAGATTAGGGGGATATTTAACCAGGATTGTAGTTTTGGAATTGGGGTCTTGTCATTCTGGCAAAAGCCAGAAAACAGGCTTGACCTGATCGCTGACCGGATTAGTGTTTAGTAACAGGTTCCGGCTTTGTCGCTTTATCGGGTATTATCCGGACGTCCGTCTAATAAGGCAAATTACTGCCATCTGTATATATAACGTTAGGCTCCCGCAATATCGAGGACATATAAACTTTGTTGGAATATATTGTCAATAACAAAGAGTGGATTTTTAGTGGTACAGGTGTAACGGCAGCAGTTCTGCTTGGCACTTATCTTCTAAGACGGCTTAAAAATACAAATGAGTCAGATAGTGTTTTTGGCGTAATTGAATTTCCTGGTAAGTCACTAATTAGCATATATTCGATAATTCCTAATTTTGTATTAAGGTGGCGGTTCAAGGAGGCTAAAGTAAATTTATTTGTAAAAATTGATGTTCGTCCGCGAGGCGAGGCGATTTATTTAAATCTTGGTGAGTTGCCAGATTGCCAAGTTTGGACTCAATTAGTCAATCATTCTCCGTTTGACTTAGATATTGAAAATATAAAGGGTGAGCTAAACTACAACGGATGTAGAATTAGCGTTGAAACGAAAGATCATATTGATGTTTCAAAGCATAGTACGAATGACTCCATTTTATTAGAGGGGGTGCTTACAGGCGAGCAAGCCAGTCACTGCTCAAAAGACAACAAGGCGTCATAT